>ERZ1740058.944-NODE-944-length-16961-cov-7.239797_pt1 | contig 16961 bp, 17 predicted proteins | sample MGYA00581745_ERZ1740058 | MGnify/ENA primary metagenome ERZ1740058 (study PRJEB43018, sample SAMN04849742) | marine metagenome | isolation source: floating plastic debris | place: Pacific Ocean | collected 2008-08-30 | study: EMG produced TPA metagenomics assembly... | reverse complement strand
ACACGGGCTTTCAAGACTACTACCAAGCCTACCTGACCCAGTGGCGCAGTGCACAGCACCTGGAACAGTTTAGCGAGACAGAGTGGCAGCAACAGTTTACCAAAGGAAGCGAGACCCTTTCTGGCTCGACGATCCTAAGGCTGTGATGACAGAAGCTTGGCAATATTGGAAGCTGTGGCAGTCTTATGAAAACCTAGGAGATAACGAGCCCCTTAACACCCTGCACCAACAAACCGCACAATTAGACATTACGCAAGAAACCTTCCAAGCACTCTTTACACTTGCCTACGAGCAGTATATTCAAGCGCGTTATGCACAAATGGCGGCTTACGAGAAACAGCTCTATCCGGGTAACGATACCCAAAAACCCAAAGCCATCGACCAAGACGCCCGCATGCTCGCCAGCCGCATGATGAGCGAAGAGGATAGCCAAGTAATGGTACAGTATAGCCAATTGGAGGAGCTGTACTTAGAAGGGCTCAAGAAGCTCCTAGATAGCAACCAGCTTGATCCTACTTGGCTCTTTGCCCAAAAGCCCGTCAACTGGCTGCAATTATTTGAAGCAAAAGGGGCTAAAGACATTAGTCTGAAGATCAAAGCGAAGTTACAAGGCATTCAGCAGTACAAGCCTTCTTACAAGATGCTCTACGACCCTATTAGTGGACAAGCTCTCGATCAAGACGTCATCCAGCCCGCTGCGCCTAACATTGCGCTTCTGACCCAGCAGAAAGTAGCGAAATTACAAGCAGCAGGCTATAAAGAGCAACTTGAAGATATCTTCCAAGAGCGCTACCTCGTATTAAAGCATATTACACAACTATGGAATACCTTCCGGCGGAGTAATGCTACCCTCATTCCAGTAGCGCCTAAAAATGCCTCGCCCTTAGAAAAAGGGATTTCCGCTATGATGCCTCGTACCCGCCCTTTCGAGTATCCCCGTCATGGTAGTACCAGCCAGTACCCTGGTCAAGATATTTATGCAGGCGGTGGCGCCAACTTGCTAGAGAAACTCTACGAAGCCATTAGTGATTTTCAAGCCATTAGTTATGTATACCTGCTCAATCAAGACCCTGCTAGCTTGGCGCGTGACGGTTTTTGGGGTAGCTTGGTAGAGGCATTAGGCGAAAGTACCATTGCCGCTCAAATTGCGAGCAGCCAAGATATCATTGCCGAAGTATTACCCATGTTGCAAGAAGCAGGCTTACCTCTCACTAAAGCCCAGTTGGCCCGTGGCGAAGCTACCTTAATGGAAAAAGCAGGGGCTGCGGTAGGCGCTACCATCCCTTCCCTAATTGCACTGCTAGTGGTATCGCTGGCTACGGAAGGCTTGGGCAGTATCGCTGCCGTACGTGCAGTAGGCGCTACGATGGAAAGAGTACTAGTACGCCGCTTTGGTGCAACGTTAGGCAAGCGCATTTTTCAAATGACGGTAACTACTGGGAAAAGCTCTCTTGACTTCTGGCTATCAGGAGGTAGTGCTGCCGCAGGGGCTGGAGAAGGGCTTATCACAGCGTTGTTAGGAAAAAAATTCAACATCTTACAAGCCCTTCGCGATCAAAATGTGCGTAAAGCTGTGCAGGCCTTTGCTACTCGCACCGTCTTAGGTACGGGAGCAGAAGTGACGGGCGAATATACAGGTGAGCTATTTAAAAGTCTAGGAAAGCACGGGTTAGACCTTCCCGCTGTGGTAGCACAAACCTTTGGTACCACCACCGACCAAGCCACTGATAAATTCTTTGTTACTGTCATTGTCTGTGTCTTGTTTTCTGGCACTAGCCAAGTAGCAGCCCTTCTTCCGCAGGTGCGGCAAGTCGCTGAAGCACGACAAAAGAAAGACCCTAGCCACGTAGGCTACCAGCGAGCGCTTGCCATCTTGGCAAAAATTGAGCAAACTGAACGTGACTTAGTAGATTTACAACAGGCCTTTCCGCAGGTAGATACCAAGGTAGTAGACGAACCCAAAAGCCCTTACGCAGGGAAACTAGGCAAAGATGCCACCGTGGAGGTAAATGTAGCCTACCTTGAAAACGAGCTAGCAGGTAAAAAGGTAGGGATGGAGGAATTTGCCCACCTCTGGATAGAGCTAGCCGACCGCATCGACAACAGCATTCTTGATAACCTCGCTGTCCAAATACAGCGTACGGATACTTACCAACACCTGTCGAAAGGGACGGCTTATGCACAACTAGCGCAAGAAACTAAACAGCCTGATCGCTACTTACTGAAAGAGTTTTTGGCACAGTCTATTGCCAATACCACCACCCGCAAGGATTTTAAGGCGATTTTTCAGCAGATTTTAGAGAAAATCCTCACTTTTCTAGGCATAGATAACCAAAAAACTGCTGAAAAAGACCTTACTAAGCTCTCCGTAGATCAGTTTGTAGTGTTGGTACAAAAAGAAATTACCAGCCAGCAACCTATTACCCAAGCCACCAGCCAAGAGATCGTGTCCTTTCTACAGGGTGACACCGACGTACTGACCATTGAAAACTCTGTACTCGCTGGTAAGGAAGCAAAGGGCTCGTTTACGGTGGAGAATTATTATGGGTTGTTGGATCGGTTTAAACCTGACCCTATTAAGAAGCAAAGAAAGGCGCTTATCAAAAAATTAGGTGGGGCAAAAAGAGTTAACGAGGAGTTAAAATTGAGTGAAGAAGACTTGGTCTTATTGGGACAGTTGGGAGAAGACAGAATTTTAGAATTAGCCACATTTAATCAGAAAGAAGTTAGAAGTGCTATTCAAGAAATCATTAAAAATAAAATTTCATTCTTCTTGAAGAGTGTACTAAACTTAAATGAAGAACAGAACATAAGACTAACCAAATCACCATTATCCTCAAACGCTAAAATCAGTGATATTGAAAGTCTAAACAAATCATCACTAATCCATCTCAAAGCTGCTGATGAAGCTTTAATTGACAAAAATATTTCTTTAGCTATCGAGCATTTTGATAGTTTCAAAAAATCAACCGGACTGTTCTCTGAGCAGCAGTTTATGGGTATTGAGACTTCACTTTCCTCAATTCATAATACCACTAATACGCAGTATTATAGAGATCCTAAGATGACTGTCAAGCAGGATTCAAAAGTGGTAGAAGTGAGACCTCAGGTAATAGGTTATAAAAATCGCTACCTGAATTGTGGTATCAGTGTAGGTAATTTTGAAGGAGAACTTAAAAATATAAATAAGTTTAATGATAAAATCTCAGATAATAGTGACTTGAATGAAGTGGAAAAAATAAAAGATAATTTGTTAAATCAGAATTTTACCTACCAACAAGAGCTAATTCAAAGAACAGAAGGTCAATATGATTATACAGTAGATTATGTTGCCGAATGCGTTTTCAAGATTTTCAAATATGGTTTAGGAGCAAGGGGTGAAAATATCGACATGGAAAATCACGTAAAAGGTAGCTCTGATACTGCCTTTAGAGGTTCAACGGAAAAAGTATTAAGTCAAGATAATGGAGGGGCAGCAGCATTTGCTGACTCTGGTGGCTTTGTTTTTATCATAGATGATGTAAGAGGCTGGGATGTAAACAGCATGTATGTTAATTACCTTTCAAAAGAGAATCCTGCTAGAGGTGAAACAGAGATTAGTATCCTTGCCCATGTACCTGCAAGTAAGATTGTAGGAGCACTGTTTGTCAAGAAAAAAGGGGTAGGTTATAGTGTCAAGTCCAGTGATGTTATTAAGAATCCCTACTACCAACAAAAAGATTAACGGATGTTAAACCACGAGAGTTCTCAAGTATCTGCACAGTACTTTATTGAAGTTCGTTCTTTCAATAACAAAGAAAACTGGCAACAACATCTTAATACACTTTTAGAACAAACTACTTCTTGCTATTTAATAGAAAATGGCAGGATATCTTCCTCTAACGCTCATAAACGAGCCGTCTTCGCAAGTTACGTATTGATTGAAACATCTCATTTTAAAAACTTTTACAAGGATTATGAGGAAGACTGGAAAGTAGCTGAACAATGCCCCTATGTTCAAAAGAAAGTAACAGGATTGATAGCTGTCGAATGCTACTACAACTTCTCAGAAATTCTTTTTATTCTTCTGAAAATATCTTTAGGGAGAGTGTTACTCAATCGAGTTAAATACTTAGAAGTGTATAACTTCATAGAAGAGAGGGCGCTTCCTCATCATCGCTGGTATTGGTTTAGAGATTCAACTCTACAAAAATATTTGTTTGATTTTACGCTAATACCTAACTACTTTGATGACACTTATCAAAAACTTCAAAAGGAATTTGAACGACATAACTACCCCCAGACCTGGATTGATACGCAGGACAAAGAAAAGATTGTTGTAACTGACAAGCGAGCTAACGATTTTAAAGTTATCATTTGGGTAATTAGTTGGGATAATCAAGAATTACAATATTATCTGCTTAGAGAGTGTGATAATAATAATTTTTTCACAAAGAAAGTGTTGAATAATCGAAAGTCTATATCCTTAGAGTTTGAGAAGTCTTTAAAGGAAAGGTGGAATACTACGTTCGGAAAAGAAGTCGAAGAGAAAGTTTTACAACTCTGGAATACTTCACCTGCTCCCTTAGATGCAGATGAAAAGTTGTTAGCGATTACTGAAGCCTTTAACGATAAATACCTCGAGCGAGGAGAAACTGACTTGAGGGGTATTCAACTAACAAATCACCATTTCAACGAGCAAGAAATTACAGGGGTATTTGATTTCTCAAGATTTAAGAATGTTACATTTAGTAATACTCTCTTTCAAAATGCCACTTTCAGAAACGTATATATAGATGACTCTACATTTGAAAATACGGAGTTTCAGGCTACAAGTTTTTTTAATTGTACTGTAGAGCAAAGTACATTCGATAATTGTAATTTTCAGGGGTGTTCTTTTTTTAATGTCGATATCAAAAACACTACTATTACAGAAACAAGTCTTAACTCAATATTTTCGGTAGACTTAAACCTAATAAATACTAATAATACCACTTCTTCTTTTAACTTTTGTAGACATCCCTTAAAGAACACTTTACCTAATATTTACTTAAACCTTCAAAAAAGTACTTTTAGAGATTGTAATTTTTTTATAGAAAATGATTGGGAGCAAATATCTTTTAATTCTTCTATTATTGAAAATTGTAGTTTTCAGCAGAGAGCTGTAAAATGGGATGTAATAGACTTATCAAATATCACTCTTTCAAATTCCTTTTTCAAAGACTTTTATTTGAATCAATCAGTTTTCATCCAAGCCGACCTTACCAACGCCAACCTCTCGGGTACCAACCTTGAAAATGCTAACTTTCAAGATGCTAATCTTACCAGTACCAACTTCAAAAATGCCAGCCTCAAAAATGCCAATTTGCTCAGCGCTGATCTTACCGACACCAACTTTGAAGGCGCTGATCTGGAAGGGGCTAACTTTAAGGAAGCTTGGGCGCTACACGTACAAAGAAAGATCACACAGTATTCATTACATACCACCCAACCGCTTCGTCTCCCTCGTAATAAGTGGTGGTTCTTACCTGAGCGCATTGTTTATGCACAAGTAGAAAATCCTATGACAGATCTCAAAGCTTTTGAACCTGCTACCCTTACCTTTGTAGCCAAAACCCAGAATGCCGAAACCGAAGAGGATTTTTATTACCGTATTGCGCAAGTGAGCACGATTATTACTGACGTAGAAGAAGAGGTGGTCGGTTTTGAGTTGGTCAATGGTTTTCAAGTACGCCTTCCCTTTGCCACTCAGCATTTCCCTAAGGAAATGAAGATTGTCATTGAAAGGAAGAATGTGGTGGTGAAAGAGCGTTGAAAAAGGAAAAGGCTTCTACTTATCCAAGTCGTTTACATTGTCCAAAAAGTAACAAAATTCATATTGCTCCATACCGATTTTTGGATAATAAGGAATAGCATCTGGTGCAGCCAATAGAATCAACTTTGCTTGGGGCGCCTCTAGCTTCGTCAATCGGATAAGCATTTTGCCAATGCCTTGCTTTTGATAGGCTTGATCCACTGCTAAATCAGATAAATAAGTGCAGTACGCAAAATCTGTCAACGATCGGCTAATGCCAATAAGCTGCCCCTTATCTCGCGCTGTGACTATCAAATTAGCGTACTTCAACATTTTAGACAAACGCGTTGATTCTTCTACGGGTCTTCTTTCTCCTAGTGTTGACCTAATGAGTACTTCTTTAAATTCCTCGACACTTACATTATCTTCTGTGTTGTATTCAATCATGTTTTTGGAAGGAGTATACATTATACATATATTAAAATCTTGTATTTAAATACTAAAAATCAATGAGACCCAACCAACTTCCTGTAGATGATCTTCAAGATATTGGGAAATATATGTTTTCAGTAGCCAATGGTAATCATATTCTTAGGTACTCAGAAATGGAATATCGAGATTTTTTGGCAAAATCACCCTATCACCTCATTGATCTTTTAATTATATATTATGTCAGTTCAAATTGGGGGTATGATGACCCAAGAATGTTTGAAAATTATGATGAACAGTGGCTCGCTGAAAAAGTAGACGAATCCTTTAAGAGCAGTTTACAATTTGATTTACCTGACTTTAACTACGCAAACTTACTACCTTACCAACAAGTGGTGGTAGACTTTACCAAAGTACTTATCGATAATGTAAAAGATTTTTCAATCTTACTTAATAGTGGTTCTCCTATCGAAATCATTTATGCTGTTTTAGCTTGCAATTTGGATATGGATGATCATAACAAAGTCAAAAATAAAAACCACGCCATTAACAGAGCGCTTGAAATGTATCGAAAAACCTTTACTAAAGGATATACTCTTTCCAAGCCATTTGAAGAGTGGGAATTGGTAATATATTAGTAACCTACAGCTACAGTAAGATCATACACAAGGATTATTTTGAAAATAACCTTAGGCAACCATTTCGCAGGCTGCTCCGTCTTGTTCTAAAAAATGATTATGCTTGTAAAATATATAGTATTGACCCTACTCTCTCTTTTACTGAGCCAATATATGACAGCCCAGCAAGAAGAGAAGCAAACACTCTTAAGTCATAAAAAAAAGCATAATGGCTTCTACATAGCACCAAGTATGAAGTTCTCTGCTATCAACGGACAAACAGCATTTATACCTACTATAAAAGGGGGCTGGATTATCAATCGCTCCATCGTTCTTGGTCTTTCGGGTAGTGGCCTAGCACCTACCATTCAGCATGGTAATATCGTAGCCAATCAAAATGTTCGTCCTTTGATGGGCTATGGTGGCTTACTGATTGAACCTATCATCAGTTCTAATAGGCTTGTTCATATAAGTATTCCTCTGGTAATGGGCGGTGGTTGGGTAGGCTACGTAGAAGACTGGAGCGACCAAGACCAAGTAGATAATGATAATCCCATAGACGAGCAAACGATATGGGTAGCCACACTCGGTGCTATGGCAGAACTCAATGTAACACGCTTTTTTAGGCTTTCTACAGGTATCTCTTACCGCCTCACGCAAGAAGTTGATTTAATAAATACTGATCCTAACGCCTTTCAGAATTGGAATTACGAGGTTACGTTTAAGTTTGGGCGGTTTTAAATTGCCTCTTCATCCGAGGTTGTAGCGTAATCGTCGAATTTCGACGAGTTTTCTAAGCCCCAACGTGACATCTCATAAAGAATTGGGTAGAGACTTTCACCACGCTCAGTCAAAGAGTATTCTACTTTTGGTGGCATTACAGCATAAATGCTACGTTTTATTACTCCATCTACTTCCAGCTCACGTAGCTGCTGGGTAAGCATTTTAGAAGTAACGCCAGGAATGAGTTTAGAGAGTTCACCGAATCGTAGCTTTTCGTATTGAAATAGATCCCATAGAATAGAGGCTTTCCATTTACCACCGATGACTTTTACCGTTTCTGTAACTGGACACGGATTGATAGTAGGTAATTTTTTTTCGCTTTTACCTTTTATTTTTTCTGCCATAACGCTTTGATAATAAATGTAGCATACTTATTTGTAACTATCTTACCAAAAAGTAACTGCTTGATTATTATAGACTTAATACATTACATTTGGTATTAAAATTAAGTAAATAATGCTCAACATGAAATATTTTATCACTGGTGCTACAGGTACGCTGGGCAAAGAGGTTGTAAAAGCCTTACTAAATAAAGGTCATAAAGTTAAGGCTGGAAGCCGAAATCCACAAAAAGACAAGACAATAGAAAATCAGCATGTCGAAAGCGTCTATTTTGACTATGAGGAGGAGCATACGTTTCATAATGCCAGTGAGGTCGATGGTATATTTCTTATGGAACCACCAGCCTTGAATCCTAAAAATACTGATTTAGCCCATTCGTTCTTAGATTATCTTATTCGTAATAAGCCCAAACGCTTTATCTACCTCTCATCACATGGGATGGAAAATTTAGAGGAAGTACCCTTCCATTTAAGGATGGAAGAAAAAATAAAGCGCTCAATACTTAATTGGCACATTATAAGGCCAAGCTTTTACGCCCAAAGTTTTGGTGTGTATGAAAGGGATAATATAGAACAAAGAAATATCATATTCCTACCTGCAGGTCGAGGGAAAACACCCTTTGTTTCAACCTTAGACGTAGGTGAAGCAGTAGCCATTTTACTAACGATGAATAAATTCCCAAGCCACGAGATTAGCATTCTGACTGGAGAAGAGGCATTTGATCATTTTGAGGTAGCAGACATGCTTTCTGAAATACTAGGGCGTACAATAACGAATGTAGACCCAGAAGAATCAGTCTACCGTAAAGTTCTTCAAGAAAATAATATTCCCGCTATGATTGCTGACTATATAATACCGCTTTATGGCCTTATAAAAAATGCGAAAGTAGAAGCAGTTACGCCTGATCTCAAAAAGTTAATCAATCGAAATCCAGAACCTTTAAAAAAAGTCTTACAAAGAGACTTCCTAAAATTATAATATTCATTACAATCCTTCAAAGCTTTAGAAAAATAGTACATAGCATTGTGTTAAGAAGACCAAACTTTTAAATTTTACGAAATGTTGTAATTTTGTGAACAGTAAACGAATCCTCATGAAAAAAGTAACCTATATATTCTTCCTACTAGGCTTGTTGATGCTAATAAGCCCTGAGATAAACGCGCAATGTGTAATGTGTAAAGCAGCCGTAGAGTCAAGCGATAAGATAGAAGCTTATACGAAGGGAATTAACAGCGGAATTCTCTACATGGCCGTGTTTCCTTATCTATTACTATCAGTTGTAGGGTTTATTTGGTACAAAAACCATAAGAAATTTAAAGCCGCTCAAGAGGCACGTAGGCAAGCAAGAAAGCAGTTGAAAGCTTCCCTTAAGTCTTCTTAATACTGGTATGCAAATACTAGGCATTATACCAGCGCGCTACGCCTCTACACGTTTTCCAGCCAAAGCACTTCATATGATAGAAGGAAAAAGCATGGTACAACGTGTATACGAACAAGCCACCCAAGCCAGCTCCCTTAAAGAAGTAGTGATTGCTACCGATCACTTAGCAATTTACAATCACGTAAAAGATTTTGGTGGCCAGGTACTCATGACTTCCGAGCAGCACCCCAGCGGTACAGATCGTTGTATGGAAGCGTTACAAAAAATAGGGAAAGACACCTATGACTATGTAATTAATATTCAAGGAGATGAGCCTTTCATACAGCCTGCTCAAATTGATACCCTGGCACAAGTACTAGCCAACCGAAGTGTAGAGATTGCTACCCTTATGAAAAAGATTCACGACCCTGAAGACCTTTCTGATCTCAATAAAGTAAAAATCACTTTCAATACACAGTACGAAGCCTTGTACTTTAGTCGTCAGGCGATTCCAGCCGTACGACAAGTCGTACCAGAGGCTTGGTTACAACACGCTGATTTTTATAAGCATATTGGCATGTATGCTTACCGAAAAGATATTTTAGAAAAAATCACTGCCCTCTCTCCTTCTCGCTTAGAGCAACTGGAGTGTTTGGAACAGCTTCGTTGGTTAGAAAATGGCTTCAAGATCAAATTGGCCATTACCGAACTAGATAGTTTCTGCATAGATGTACCAGAAGATTTGACCCACATTGCCCTCAAAAAGTTTTTGAACTAAGCTACCTTTTCTGTAATTTACTCCCTACATCTACCTATTTATCCTATTTATGAAAAGTGTGCTTCTTGCTATTTTTTTACTCATCAGTTATGGGCTTACCGCACAAGTTTATACAGGTGGTAACGCGGGTGTAAATGTTGACAATAATAATCTATATGTAGACATTGCCCCCATCATCGGTTACAGAATCAATAGCTTTAATGTAGGTCTTTCACCTGTTATTTCTTACCGCAGAAATCCACAAGATGATGAGACTTACTCTTATGGTGCACGTATTTTCTCCGAATATACTTTATTCAAAGGTTTTTTTCTCCATGCAGAAGCCGAAGCACTCAATGTAGAAGACTTTGCAAATCGTACCCCAGAAGGTGATACGACAAGAGACTGGATACTTGCTGTACCATTAGGTGCAGGCTATAGACAACCCATAGGAGATCGGATTACCGCCCACGCTATGATTCTTTATGATGTCATAGAAGATGAGCGCTCTCCTTACGAAAACCCACTTGTAAGAGCAGGTATTAACTATAACTTCTAAACCCCTATCAACCCATGCAGTTCCTTTTCTCTATCTTACGTTTTTACAGTTGTATTCTTATACTCACCGTAGGCTTGTTAGGATGTGCCGAACTCAATACGGCTCTCAATAAAGTAGGCAGTAAACCCCTTTCAAGTGCAGAAATCGCCAGAGGTTTGAAAGAAGCGCTGAATGTAGGCGTATCCAATGGGGTTAGCGAATTAGTGAAAACAGATGGTTACTTTGGTAATCAGGCCATTAAAATCTTACTTCCACCAGAAGCCGCTAAAGTACAAAACATCATCGAAACGAAAATCCCTGGTGGTAAAGACTTGGTGTCAAAAGCTGTTTTAAAAATGAACAGAGCCGCTGAGGATGCTGCCAACGAGGCAAAGCCTATCTTTACCAAGGCCATCACCGATATGACCATTCTAGACGCCAGAGATATTCTTTTTGGCAAGCAAGATGCCGCTACGAGCTACTTACGTCAAAAAACGTATCAGCAACTAGTGAGTGCCTATGCACCCAAGATTAATAATTCCTTGAAAAAAGTAGGCGCCCAACAAGCCTGGAAAGCAATGGTCGATCCTTACAACAAAGTAGCTGGAACCGTCGTAGGAAATGCTTTTGGTGCTAAAGAGTCAATCGAAAGCGACTTGGGTGCGTATGTCACCAGTAAGGCGCTAGACGGCCTGTTCCACAAAGTAGAAAACAAAGAAACAGATATCCGTAACAACCTCTCTGCACGTACAAGCGCCCTATTACAGAGAGTTTTTGGCGAACTTGACAAGCGCTAACGTTTACTTTGGCAGGATTTTATTGTATACATTCATGTATAACCAACCCATAATCCTATTGCTATGAAACAAATCGTCTTACTCACTACTTTTCTTACGTTTATCAGTTTCTCGTCTTGTGAACTGCTTGAAAATGTTGATGCTGGTTTATCCGATTTAGAAATTGCCAATGGTTTAAAGGAAGCCCTTTTAGTAGGGACAGATAGTAGCGTTGCTGCCTTGAATGTAGAAGATGGCTACCTTGCTGACGAAGCCGTCAAAATATTGTTGCCAGAAGAAGTGCAAAGTGTACAAGGCACTATAGAAGATGTGGTACCAGGAGCGAGAGCGCTACTAGATGATGTAGTGGTAAGACTAAACAGGGCCGCTGAAGATGCGGCTAGTGAAGCCACCCCTATTTTTGTAGATGCCATTACAGGTATTACCATTACAGATGCGCGTGATATTTTATTTGGTGAAGATACGGCCGCTACTTTCTACTTAGAATCCAACACTAGAGAGCAGCTTGTCAATGCGTACGCCCCTCAAATTAATACTTCTCTTGATGCAGTAGGACTTCCTACCCTTTGGGAGCAGATTGCTAATCCCTATAACGAATATGCCAATGGTTTCGTAGGGCAGGCTTTAGGCGCCGAGCCCATTCCTGATGACTTAGGCGCTTATGTGACCAATAAAGCACTAGATGGTTTATTTCTAAAAGTACAAGACAAAGAAGCAGACATTCGTGAAGACGTTAATGAACGCGTAAACGATGTACTAAGAAGGGTTTTTGGAGAGCTTGATAACTAGGGAATGGCTACATAAGTTCCTCTCGTTATGGTACTTATTTTCTCTTTTTGGTAATTTACTAGGCTTTTCTTTCAAATTTCACCAATATTCCCTTTTTTAGTGTAAATTTTTGAATCGAAGACGTTAAAACCTTTTATTGTATGTTACCTGAATACAACGATGTCAAAGCCACTGAAACAGTTGCTTACATTTTCTTTGCGATTTTATTTGCCCTTTCTTTCGGGATAGGCTTTTGGCTAAGAAATATGCAAAAAAAGCGCAGGAATGGTTAAAAACTCTCTTTTTTAAACGCTTCTTCTCTCAATAAGAAGCGTTTTCTTTTTTAGTTATATTTTTATATGTGTAGGCTTCCTCTTATCTTGCTGTAAGACACATTAGAAGATAACATATGGCTATACCTCCCAAAGAACAGATTATCTTAGGCATTGATCCGGGCACGCGATTGATGGGCTACGGTATTCTGAAAATAGAAGGTAAAAAAATAACAGTTATCCGCTATGGGGTCATTAACCTCCTCAAGTACACCTCACAAGAGCTAAAACTTAAAAAGATATTTGAACGCATTACTCAACTTATAGAGGAGTTTTTACCAGACGAAGTGGCACTAGAAGCCCCCTTTTATGGTAAAAATGTACAGTCGATGCTGAAGCTGGGAAGAGCACAAGGCGTAGCGATGACAGCCGCCTTGATGAGAGAAATTCCCATTACCGAATATGCTCCTCGTAAAGTAAAGCAATCTGTCACTGGTAAAGGAACGGCCTCTAAAGAAGAGCTCGCTACTATGCTAGAAAAAACCTTGAAGATTAAGTTTGAAGATAATACGCTACTAGATGCCTCTGATGCGCTAGGTGTAGCCCTCTGTCATTATTACCAAACCCAAACGGGAGTAAAAGTAGGAAAAACGAAAAGTTGGGCAGCATTTGTAAAGGAAAACCCCGGTAAAGTAAAGAAGTAATGGCACTTCGTCTTCTCCTCATTATTCTTCTCTTCTCAGCTCATCAAAGTACTGCGCAGTTTATGCTACGTCCACAAGTAGGAATAGGCTTTGCCAATTGGCGCCTTAATCCTGATATGGTAGATAGCTTTACAGGTGAGCGGGTTGTTTTTCAAAATAGTGGCTTAACCTATCACATAGGGCTGGAAGCCATTCAGCGTCTCAAGAAGTACAGTATCGGGCTTTTAGTAAACTATCAGCAGACGCTGATCCAGACATTGGAGAGCAACAGCGCCACCAGTTTTCAAGTCATAGAAATATCAGAAGGAAGTATCAATAGCTTTCAGGTAGGAATGTTGCTGGCTGCTCATTTTTCACAAGAATGGGACAGGAGCCGTGCAGTTGAGTTATTGTATGGTCTTAGTTTTACTACGCTTCCCAATGCATCAGAGACCAATACAGGGCTTTTTATACAATTAGGCTATCGCTTCGGTTTTACCAGATGGGCACTCATTCCTTACTATCAATTCAACAGGTTGCGCGCAGCTTTTTCTTTTCCCAACGAGGTGGTGAACATCCATCATAATCTGGGTATGAAAGTAGGCTACCAGCTTTTCCCTACAAAATAGATACGCCTTGCATAGAAGACTATACAAGGCGCATGAGTATAATGATTTCGCTGCACTAAATCTTTTCTACCACTTCGTCAATAATACCATACTCTTTAGACTCCTCCGCACTCATCCAGTAATCACGGTCAAAGTCTTTCATTACCTCTTCTATGGTTTTTTCACAGTTATCTGCTAGAATCTTTGCTCCTAGCTCCTTTGTTTTAACAATCTCTTTAGCAGTAATCGCTATATCGCTGGCTTGTCCTTGAATACCACCAATACTAGGTTGGTGAATCATCACACGACCACTCGGATAGATCAATCTGCGTCCCTTCTCTCCTCCTGAAAGCAATAATGACCCCATAGAAGCTGCCAAGCCAATGCATACTGTGGCAACGGGAGAAGAGATCATTTGCATGGTATCATAGATAATCATTCCTGAGGTAACCATACCACCAGGACTATTAATCATTAAGGTAATTTCTTCTCCAGGCTTTTCTGCATCCAAATACATCATTCTGTCTACAATGTATTTAGCAGAACCATCGTGTACAGGCCCCCACAGAAATATCTTACGTTGTTCTAGAAATTTGTTATCGAATTTATCTCCACTTGATAGGCGTTCAAACAGCTCTTCGAGTGATTCGTTGGTATGACTGTTTTCTCTTGTTTTCATGAAAATATTAATTTACTATTTTATTTACGCTTTACCGAATGTTTTCAAAAACTACGCTAGGCTCTTTTTGATGCCATAATGGCGTACTGCTGACAAGCCTAGGTATTCAAAGCGTATCTAATTACGTTGATTGGCACAAGGATTATATGCCAAGTCGAATTTCTCAAAACGGTCTATGTTGTCCAGATGAACCTGCTCAATTTGGTTATTACTTACATCTACGTATTGTAGGTGGGGTAAATCAGCCAAGTGGGCAGGTACTTCCTTCAACTGATTGGTAAACAAATCGAGTACCTTTAATTTTTTCAACTGCTTGATTTCCTGAGGGAGCGTTTTAATCTGGTTATTACCAAGATGAAGCTCTTCTAAATGCGCTAATTCAAAGATAAACGACGGAATAGCTGTGAGTTGATTTCCGCTCAAGTCAAGTTTTCTAAGTGGCGCCGAGGGCTTGATAGCAAGTGATACTTGCTGTATCTGATTGTTACCTAAATAAAGCGCTTCTAGTTGCTGACAGGTAAATAAAGCCTGAGGGAGTATCGATAGGCGATTTTTCCTTAAGTGAAGTACTTTTAAAGACTTCCAAGCGGGCAGTTCTTCAGGAAGCTGTATCAGCTTATTCCCTGATAGATTCAACTCGACGAGCTCCTTTGTTGAAAAAAGACCTGTTGGGAAAGCAGTCAATTGATTATTTTCCACTGATAAGTATACTAATGAAGAAAGCTTTTCGAAGGCCACCGGTAAAGTACGCAGATAGTTATGACTTAGGTCTACACTTTCTAATTTATACAGCTTTCCCCATTGCTCCGATAGCTGAAACAAGCGATTATAACTTAAATCTATTCTTTTTAAATACGTATTTTTTTCAAGTGCCTTTACGAGCTGGTCCTTGTCTAGTTCAAAGAGGTCGTTATGGCTGGCATCAATCGATGTCAACTTAGTAATCTTCTCTAGTACTTCAGGAAGCTTTTTAAAGCCATTATAACTTATCTTTAAGTTTTTTATGCGTGGAAGCTTTACAAGGTACTTTTCATAATGTCTTAGGGCATTATAAGAAAAATCTAAGGCTTCTAATTTTTCAAAAAACTCAGGAAACTGCCCTTCCTCTAGTAACTGAAAGAGCTTATCTTTGCGGTAAGTCAATAATTTATGAAGCACCACATCGTCATTGGCCTCCAGCACTTGTGCCATTGAAAAACCAATCTCCCAATTGGTAGCGTCGTGAAGAAGTAAGTTTTTAAGATTCTCTAATTCTTTTTCTTGCTTGTTCATAGCTTTCTTTTCCCTTAATCTTTGCCTGGTAATTACTTAAAATTGCTGAGAGCCTTTAAAGGCACGATAGTAAATTTAGAATTATTCTACACTTAAGCAAATAAGTAAACCTGTTGCGACTTCTTAAGTAAACTATTCGCTTACTTATTACTACAAACTTCTCTACAAGATTTGAAAGCCCTTCAAACTTTCTTATTTTTGAAAGAAGCATTTAATTTATATATCACTATGACCATCAGTAGTAATCTTCTCTTTTTCAACAATAAACCTGTTAAAGACTTTGACCCAACCACTGGGCTAGACGATACTAGTTTTGCCTATAGATTTAGAATTGAATATGATGATCGAGAGACCGTCGTAGGCCTTTTAGAAAAAATGCTTGCCGACCCTAAAGCGGCCACACTTGAAGAGATCGTTATTGGCATCTGGGACTATGAAGGAGGATCCTCCTTGAGTGTAAGAGATTGGTTGATTACCAATGCGCACCAACTACCCCAACTCAAGGCCATTATGTTTGGTGATATTACCTACGAGGAAAACGAAATATCTTGGATAGAGCAAACCGATATGAGTCCGCTTCTTGAAGCTTATCCACAACTTGAAACCTTCCAGGTACGTGGCGGCATGGGGCTGCGTTTTAATCAGTTGGCGCACGAGCAGCTCAGAAAGCTAACTGTAGAAACAGGTGGCTTAGCCCCTAGCACCATCGAAGATGTTATTCAAGCAAAACTACCCAATTTAGAACACCTCGAGCTTTGGCTGGGTAGTGGCTACTATGGCTTCGAGAGCGATGTAGAAGACTTAGCACCCTTGCTGCGCAAATCTACTTTTCCTAAACTTACCTATTTAGGTCTAAGGGATTCGGAAATTGTTGATGAAATTGCGCTTCACCTCCAAGATGCCGACATTTTAGATATTATAGAAGTACTCGATTTATCCAAAGGAGCCTTGAGTAATAAAGGTGCGCAAGCGCTGTACGATAATCCTAAGATTCAGCAGCTTCAGTATTTAGATTTACACTATCACTACCTCTCAGAAGCTTGTATGCTTAAGCTAGACTCTCTCGACCTGAAAGTTAACCTAGATGAGGCACAAGGAGAAGCCGCCGAAGACGATCGCTACATTGCTGTAAGCGAATAGCCCCTATGCACTTTGTCATCATTGGTCATCCAAGCGAGCGCAGAGTACAGTTTTTTCATGAGGCGGCTCAAAAATACAATTGTACTTGTCAGATAGTACCGTATCAAGGGCTGCTTACAGGGAAAGACCATCTAGAAAGGTAT
>ERZ1740058.943-NODE-943-length-16987-cov-7.342606_pt1 | contig 16987 bp, 15 predicted proteins | sample MGYA00581745_ERZ1740058 | MGnify/ENA primary metagenome ERZ1740058 (study PRJEB43018, sample SAMN04849742) | marine metagenome | isolation source: floating plastic debris | place: Pacific Ocean | collected 2008-08-30 | study: EMG produced TPA metagenomics assembly... | reverse complement strand
AATCCCCCCTACAATCGCCGGCGAAGAGCTACCCTACCCACGAGAGAGCGGCACCCCCAGATGAATTTTGATATGTACCGGCGGCGCAGGCTTGCCCAGGCGCGCGTAGCACTTTAGATACGCCCGGTAAACCAGATTACCGGGCCCTGTGTTTACTCGGCTCGCCTCTGTACCTTCTACCGATATCTGAAACGGCTCGCTGTCTGAAAGGGGCGTAAAAGGCGTGAAGTGAAAGCGGTTGTACAGACTGAGCGCCGCGCCTAGACAATCGAACCCAGGCCCAATGTTGGCGGTAGTCGCCGGAACCGTAACAGTGACAGAGGAAGGCACAAAAAAAATCCTATACAGCGTCAGGAATTAAACAATTCTCGCCATTGTATAGGACTTCATGGCCCTCTTCCGTATGAAGCTTTTGCGGCTATCCGGCTTCCTTCAATGTCCCTCAATGAGCGCCTAGCGTCTGGATGTATCTAATTTCAGAAACTGACCCCATATTTGTAATAGTGATATCTGCAAAGCAGCTAGGCGCAAGGCCCATCTCACCTTCTTTCGGACAGCCGTGGTATCGCTTGATCAATTGCTGGTCTAGATCGAATCTATCTTCAGATGGCTGAGCAAAATCGATGTGACTGAAAACGTCCAAAATAGCGACATATTCTTGCGCGTCTCTTTCAGTTATTAGCCCGCGAGGGAGCAAAGTGATCACGGTGCCGCCGATGTCGTTGGGCGCAGCAATCAGCTTTAAATCGCTGAAAGCGTATTCGCTGTAGCTACAGGCATCAGGCAAGCCAGCACAAAACCCTTCGCTTTGTCTTACATAGGGGCCAAATATCGCTGAGCTAAACGGCTGATCGGCGTAGGTATTGTTTACCTGATCACTGCTATCTACTGTGCCAGGCACTGAATCAACTAAGACCGTTTCGTCCTCCGGGTCAGAAATTCCCCATTCCCAAAGCGTAGGTTCACCGTTTGCAGCCCTCTCTGAGGAAACTGTTGTTAGACCAATAGTTCTACCGCGCTGTTCCGGATACGCTTGCCCTGTATAAGTGAACGCAAAAGCGCAGTAGCCCAGTCCTGTTCCTGAGCAGGCAGTTACCTCTGTAAACCCTCGCTCTACTAAGTCTCGAATCGCCAAATCAGTATGAAATTCATCTGAATTAACCGTAGTGGTTATCTCAGGTGTCCAGCCGTTAGCAATCAGGGCAGCTCTGGCTTCCCCATAGGCCATGTGCTTTTCAATGCCGCTGAGCGCACTCTCTTCAAAACTATCTTTTGAAGCAGGGTCGCTAGTTTGCTGTACCACCACGTCAACCGCAGCAGGAGAGACTACGGCTGAATTCGATGGGGAAACGACTGCTGATTGGGTGCAGCCGACCGCTACCCCCCCAATCAGGATAGAGAGAATACTTGAAGCAAGCCTATTGAGAGAAAGCTGATTGCAAGAAAGTTTAAGACGCGTTTTCTTTGAAACCGAATAAATCGTCGTCGAATCAATCACAGTGGGTGAAGCCCTCGTTTTGCATGTCGCATCACGGGTAGGGTACCCAGTACAGGCGTCCAGTACAGGCGTCCAGTACAGGCGTCCAGTACAGGCATGAAGAGCGGGCCGACAGTCATTAAACAGACGAGCTCACAACCACAATCTACGATCTTTTAGTAACAGAATTACTGTTCTCATACCGTCGCTTCGCTCTGTCGGCATCAATCACATTTTTGACACGCTTGGCAGCGTAATTCTTAACCGCTGTTTTATCCCTATTGGCTATTTCGGTCGAGCGGTTAGGAGCGCTTTTTTGAGGTACGTCTCCCCCCCAAACAGTCCCCTTGTCGCTAGCACCAGCTAGCGGCGAGGTCTTTTGTAGATAGTTCGACAACTTACTCAGAAACACGTTGCTAACCTGCTTAGAAGCCTGCCTTTTCGGCTGAGTAGCAGGCCTCGAAAACTGAGTTAATGGAACTTCTTTAACTAAACCGACAAAAATCAACCGGAATCCAATCTTTCGAACCTCTAGCGTCGGCAGCTTTAGAACGCTTGCAATCTTAGATACAGGCAGACCGTCTTTTGCCAGGCGGAGCACATCTTTTTCTTTGCTATGTAGGCGATAGGCAGGGATCTCTCCCGGCATACACTTCAACCCAGACTCCAAGTTAGGAAGCTTGTCTAGTAAATTCCCCCAGTCTTTGAGCACGCGCAGACTGGGTAGGGTAATATCGGTCGCCCGAATTTTGATTCCTGTCATCTCCAGATAGGGAAACGGGTAATGCGCATTGAAAGAGAACCTGACGTCCATTGCTTTCAACAGCACACGCGTATGCCTGACTATCTGAGAGGCAAAAAGAGCTTTGAGCTGTTTGCTGGTCAATATGGCACGCTCTTGGAGAAATTTTCCTAAGGCAACTCTAGGAGGGCACTGGCGCAACAGTCGCGAGAGCGTAACGGTCCGAAGCAATGATCGCTCTTGCAGGATGTGCAACAGGCCTAGCCCATCTAATCGACTAGAAGCTGCGAGTAAGTTACCCTTCTCAAACCAGAAAAAATGTGCTCTTCCCTCCAGCTTCTTGCCCTCGATCGGCTTGAGCGATAGGCGACCTGTCTGCTGACTATCTTGCAAAAACTTAAACAGCTCAGGCAGCGAAAACTCGGAAGTTAAGCCCTGGAGAATCATATAAATTACACTGGCTGTATTTTGATGAGCTAGTGTGTAAAAGACTTTAACAGCACCGTAATCGTCGATTGATATGCATCGACTGATGTGATTTTCGACTCGGTAGATGCCGCAATTATACTGAGAGACTCAATGGTATGCATACGCATTACCTATCATTTTTAATAAGTTATGTTTGCTGACACGTTTGCGAACAGCAACAAAAAATAAAGAAATGTCAATCGCAGCAGTCAGTCGCAGCAACAAAGATAAAAACGGCTGCTATACCGCCAGCTGAACATACTGATTGATCAGCATCATTAACGCATTAGTGACCGAAACGGGTTCTGTCGCATTGATGGGTATAAAGGGAGGGCGCTGGGCACTGTCTGTAAACCCTGTAGCGATCGCAACACTGTCCAAACTCCAAGCATCCTCACAGTCTGCGTGAGTAACCCCCACAATCATCGGTAGGGTAGCGCGCTCTGCCATAAACTCATGTATTAGCTGAGCCTTGCGAAAATCAGCGGGTCTATGCGCTGGAACAAGCAAAATATAGGCATGGGCGTGGTTAATGAGGTACTCCCACATGAAGTCAAAGCGTGGTTGCCCAGGGGTGCCATACAGATGAAGCGCCATCTCAGGCTCAAATTGCAACCGCCCAAAATCGAAGCCAACGGTCGTTTTTTCCTTCAAAAGACCTGTTTCATCGGTGGCTTGGCGATCGGTATCGACCACGTCAATCTCGCTTACAGCTCGGATAAAGGTGGATTTCCCTGCGCCAACTGGCCCAGTAACCACCAACCGCATAATCTCCATAGTCACCTTGTAGTCACCTTGTAGTCACCTTTTGGGTCTGTGGTTATTTCAGTCGTTTATTCTAGCGGTTGATGCACAAGGGGATATTACAGTCTCGCCGGGGTCTTCTGCATATCTACGCAGAAAAACAGTTAGAAAAACTAAAGCGGTCAGAGAAAGGTTTCCATTAATAAGAGAAAGGTTATTTCCAGTAACTCGACCAATGACATGTTCTACGGCACTTTGGCCACCGTCTAGCTAAAAGAGAGCGTTATTAGCTTCTGAAGAAAAGTCTTGAAAACTGTGAAACAGCGCTTACAGGCCTATACGGCATGATTCACAAAGCGTATTTACCAGGCGTATTCACCCCTAAAGTGCCCAGTCGGAAAAAATGGCGCTATAGAATTTCTCGAATAGTTTCAGGTCTGTTTTTCTTCCAATAGACCTGCCCCGAAGAGACGACGCCATAGTCTTTTCGGGGCAGAGCTACGAGCTGTAACGATCGCGCTGATTTCTAAGTCGTCTTTGTCGTCTAGAAATCAGCGCGATCGCTCAAAGCCACTTTCAGCCGCTCTAGCACCTCAGGAAGTGCGATCGCACCCAAATCACCCTCCTTGCGCGTCCGAATACTCAAACTCGTCGCGTCTACTTCCTTGTCACCAATCACTGACATCACCGGAATCTTCGCCTTCTCAGAATTGCGAATCATCTTACCAAGGCGTTCACCGCTCTTATCCACCTCAACCCGCACGCCCAGCTGACGCATCTCGGCCGCCGCACTATCCGCATACGCCCAGTGACCTTCTGTCACCGGCAACAGTCTTACCTGCTCAGGCGCAAGCCAGAGTGGAAAATCGCCCGCATACTGCTCAATCAAAATACCAATCAGCCGCTCTAGCGAGCCAAACGGTGCTCGGTGAATCATAATTGGCCGCTGACGAGTACCATCTTCCGCCACGTATTCCAGATCGAAGCGCTCAGGCAACGTGTAGTCAACCTGCACTGTACCCAGCTGCCACTCTCTTTCAAGCGCATCGCGCACAATAAAGTCCAGCTTAGGGCCATAAAAGGCCGCTTCACCAATCCCTTCGAAATGGTCCATTTCCATGGTTTCCACCGCCTGGCGAATGGCATTTTGCGCCTTGTCCCAAGCCTCGTCGGAGCCGATATACTGACTCTTATTCTCCGGGTCGCGGAAACTGAGTCTCGCTTTAAAGGATTGATCCATCTTCAAAGCACGTAACGTCACCTGAATCAGATCAACAACCTTAAGAAATTCTTTATCTAGTTGATCAGGGGTAACAAACAAATGAGCGTCATCTTGAGTAAAGCCGCGCACTCGGGTTAGACCACCCAGCTCTCCCGACTGCTCAAAGCGATACACCGTACCAAACTCAGCCAGCCGCAGCGGCAGCTCCTTGTAAGAGCGCAGCTGACTCTTATAAATCTGCACATGAAAAGGACAGTTCATGGCTTTGAGCACAAAACCTTCGTCCTCACTTTCTCCCATCATTGGGAAAAGGTCTTCGGCATACTTTTGCCAGTGACCTGACGTTTTGAACAGGTCTACTCGGCCTACGTGAGGCGTTACCACAGGCTGATAGCCTCTGGCCACCTGCTCAGCCTTTAAAAAGTCTTCTAGTGTAGAGCGCAAAAGCGTACCCTTGGGAGTCCACAGCGGTAATCCGGGCCCAACATCATCCGAAAAGACGAACAAACCCAGTTCTTTTCCAAGTTTGCGGTGGTCTCGTCGTTTAGCCTCTTCTTTGCGACGTTTATATTCTTTTAATTCTTCAGGTGTCTCCCAGGCGGTGCCGTAGATTCGCTGTAGCTGAGCTTTTGTCTCATCGCCGCGCCAGTATGCACCCGCCACGCTCTCCAAATCAAACGCTTTGGGATGCAGATCTTTAGTCGTCTCAATGTGAGGGCCCGCACACAAATCCCACCATTGATCGCCCAAATGGTAGAGGGTAATCGGCTCTTGCAGCCCTTCTAAAATTTCTAACTTATAGGGCTCGCCCAGCTCTTCAATCCGTCGCTTGGCCTCTTCGCGGCTCACCTCTTCACGAACGACCGGCAGGCCTTTTTTGATGATTTTAATCATCTCTTTTTTTATCGACTTCAAATCCTTATCGGTAAAAGGCTCTGGCGCGTCAAAATCGTAGTAAAAGCCGTAGTCGATTGAGGGGCCAATCGTGACTTGAGCCTTAGGAAATAGGCGCTGTACAGCCATCGCCATAACATGAGAAAACGTATGGCGGATCCGCTCTAATTTCTCGGATTCACGGGTGCGCAAAAGCTTGATCGGCTGAGCTTCAACCGTTGAGCCGTTAGCTGATGCACTGGAATCTGAGGACTGTTTGGAAGAATCTGAAGTAGTAACCATATCAAAGACGATTGGATAAGCGGCAGCCATACAAGGGCAGACCGCAGAAAAATGAAACTGCACGTGCTCAGCGCACTCGCCCACACAACACAGCCAATGGCAGGCTTTAGCAGGACAAAAGCTTTAGCAGGACCTTTAGCAAGGACAAAGAGCAAAGCTCAGCACGGCGGCAATTAACGCGATTCAGTGTAACGCAATCAAGCACGATTCATGCACTTACGGCTGTCGGATGCGTTGGCTGCCGATTGCGTCTTTAAAGCAGGTGTATCTCAGGTAGATTCATGGCAGGGCTTACTCCGCAAGGCTGTAAAAACACAGGAGAAACACAGAGGAAGTATCGTTCGCTTAAAAAATAGCAGTATCAAATAACACCTGCTATTATTCATAAGGTGGAGGCACCGGTCCTCTTAAGCAATGCTATTGGTGATGTTGGAGCCACTTCTGTTTCTACAGATTTAAGTTAGAGTCATTTCTCTCTGTAGACAGACGTTTTGAGTAAGGTTCGGTTTTTACTATTTTCTTACGAAAGGTTAACTGCTTAAGGTCGTGCTACGCTTATTCGCTATAACTTGATAGCGCCTGATTCAACTCATCCGCCTGACCTGTTCTAATCGGATGTTTTATCCAAGTAAGCTGAAAATGTTGAAGCTAGGATACGTCTCAGGATTTGGTGTGTAGGTCAACAGCTTCAGTGCGTCACTCCGGTCTTCGTCAACCAGTAATTTTACTTCGTTAAAGGATCAACAACGCTTTGAGCTAAGTTACTTGTGCGTTTCAATTTTTTCAGTTTCATTTTTCTCGACTGACTGCTTCAATTTACTGCTCAGAAGACCCGTTAAGTACCTGAGCATCTACAGCTTTAGCCATTCTTTCAACAGATTGTTTCAATAGCAGCCCAAAACAACAGACCATTCTGAAAGTATTCACTCCGTTTAATTTATGACATCTCAATCTGCGACTACTGCTTCACTTAAAGAGCCGGTAGATATTCATCCTATGGCTGACTTTCAACGCAAGGTGCGATCGCTGGTCGAAACCAAGTCGATCCAACCTTCCGACAGCCTCTGGAAAATCGCCTTTATCTTTGGCGACAAGTGGGCTCACTGGAAGTCCGAACTAGAGGCTTTTGACTTCACCATGCAAGATGCCATCGGAGACCTACTCGCCGTTGACTGCTGGGAAGAAGAAGAAGAGGAAGAGACTACCGAAGCCTAGCTAGCGGTTCTTCTTCCACAGCCAGCTACCGCTCAATTGCCTATCCCCTGCCTATCCCCTAATTACCTACCCTTTGACATGAATCAGTCGGTTCAGGTCATTGGGGTCAACATCGTAAGCCGCACCGAAGCCCATCACAAATCGGCCAGAGTGCGGCTTTAGTTGAAAGATACGAAAGTCAGGCAGACCAATCATCACTTCGACAATATTGCCGAATTTGTCTAGAAACGTCTGGGCGATCGCCTCCCACTGCGCGCTACCGCGCTCTAGTAACGTCGCAGTGCAGTCATAGCTCAGCCGCTTACGCGCAAACATCTGCGTCGTCTTCGACTCATCTTCTACAAACAGCACACTCACTCGGCCGGCCGCTGTCAAATTTTGTGTATGTGCAGACCGACCACTGACAAAGATATAGATATTGCGACCTTCGTCTACTACGCAGGAAGCGTAGCTTGCCTGTGGCTGCCCGTCACAATCAGCAGTGGCTAAAACAACGCTACCGAATTGGTCGGTAAAGCTTTGATAGCTTTCTAAGGCGCGATCGGCATCGGCTTCTGGTGACATAGATTTTGCTCCTGGAATTTGCTTGTGAGGACGAAGTATCCGCTCAAAAATAGCAACACGCTAAAAAATAGCAGTCCTCACGTCCTCAAGATATCTATGTCAGGCGATATTTGTCAGGCGATATTTCATAAACACAACCTACTGCGAGATTGAGTACCTACTGCGAGATTGAGTACCTACTGCGAAATGGGGACATCTTCAAAAATTGCGTTGTCAGGGATAACGACATCTACGACATTGACATCCTCTGGAACTTCTAGCCAGAAATAGGCATTCGCCCAAGTGTCATAGGGAAGATCTCTGATAGTTGTAAAGGTCGTGTGCTTGCCTCTAACTCCTGGATAGACCTCGTTCGTCTGCGGGTTGCGCGCTTTGGCTGTATTCAGGCCCAAAGCGCCACCTGTGCCCCTTCCTGATGTTTCGACGTCGCGACGAATTCTCAAAGAAAAGTTGACAATTTCAGGACTATTAGAAAGTCTTTCTGCGGAAACTATCTCTACAGTAGCCTGGTTGTCGTAGCCTTTTTGAGAGAACTCGCCCGGTTGTATCGCCCTAGCAGATGAACCAGCAGATGACTCGGGTTGCTCATCGGTCACATCGATTTCGTCGGCTGACACCTGAGAAACAGTCTGAGTTCTAGCGGCCATACCAGATCGGTCTGCCACAGATTCATCAGCTGACGCAACAACTTCCGCTAGCGCGCTCTCATGTGCCTGTAAAAGCGTCGCCTGCTCCGATAGCTGATCTTCCACCCGCGCTTCAAACGTGGAAGTCTTGAAAAAGTTAAGTCCGCTAATAGCCAGCGCAGCGATAGAGGCTATCAACGATAGTGCCAAAGAGAATGTTTTCATGGAGCCGGTTTTGAATGGGGGTTGTACTTAAAGGATTTGCATAGGCATGTCAAGATGCACCTGCAAAATAATACAAGCAGGCCCAGACAATTTCGGATGATATGCCTAATGAGTGTTACCGGGGCAGCTTCTGACCTGTTAATGTGTATTCACGATGGCTTAATATTTCTACACAATATTTCAAAAGTCATCGAAGCTTGCTGTTTGAAACAGGCTATCTGCTTCGATATTTTCACCTTGATTCTCTTTTCTTCATGACTGCTCGATCCGTTTCTGCTGCTCTGGTTAGAGAATCTTTTGTCTCTATTTCTATTGCTACAATCATTGTCCTGCTATGGCTGCTGAGCGCTTACGTCAGCTTATTTGTCCTTCCAGACGCCAAAACCCTCCCGCTTGTAAGCATTCTGGCTGTCATTGCAGGGCGCTCATTTCTGCATACTGGGCTATTCATTCTGGCCCACGATGCGATGCACGGGACCCTAGCACCCGCTTATCCTCGTCTAAATGATCTGTTTGGCTGGATTATTCTGCGGATCTACAGCTTCTTGTCTTTTGAGCAAATGCAGGCGGCACACCACCAGCACCACCGCACGCCGGCTCAATCCACTGATCCAGACTTCTACCCTGGCAGCTTCTGGCCCTGGTACTGCAAGTTTATGCAGACCTACTTGCACGGTGGGCAGGGCTGGGTGATCTTCTGGGGAATGTCAGCCATTTTCTATCCATTGGTATTGGGCCTTCACGTTCCACTGCTTAATGCCGTTCTATTTTGGCTGTTACCGCAGGGCCTTAGCTCATGGCAGCTGTTTTATTTCGGCACATATTTGCCCCACAAGCGCCCGGTTGGAGGGCATACCAACGCCCATCGGGCTAATAGTTCCCAGTCTTCTACGCTGGTATCCTTCTTGAGCTGCTACCACTTCGACTATCATTGGGAGCATCATCAGTATCCACATTTGCCGTGGTACAAGCTGCCATCTATGCATCACAGCGGCTCAAACTGACACCAACCGTCCAGAACATATATCAGGAGTGTTTAGTATGTCTCTATTCTCTTTTTCGGGCACGCCGCCCACCGATTTAGGTGTGACAGACGGCAAGCTGAAAAGCTGTCCAGATACACCCAACTGTGTGTGTTCTTATACGCCAGCTGACGATAAGGAGCATGTGATCGCCCCTTTTGCTTACACTGGCTCAGCTAAAGATGCGATCGCCAAGCTTAAGCAAATCATCGAAAGCATGGAGCGCTCCACTATCAACGTGGTCAGCGATGACTATTTATATGCAGAATTTTCTAGCAAGCTCATGGGCTTTGTAGACGACGTAGAATTCTATGCGCCCGCTGGCGAAAGCGTCATTCACACTCGCACCGCTGCTCGCCTGGGAAAATCAGATCTAGGGGTTAATCGCAAGCGCACAGAAGAAATCCGTCAGAAGTTCCAAGCAGCTAACTTAGCGTCAAACCGCTAGTAACCCGCGTAGCAGCAGACTCAGCGACGGCCTGGTCTACAGAGCTGCTTTATCGAGGTTTTAATAGGACGGTTTGTAAATATATCGATTGCGTCTATTTCAACGAACGGAGAACCTGTAGGATTAATGAAGAAATTCTGATTTAGTCACTGTATTCGAACCCCGATGGTCAATACTGTCGCAATGGGGCCTTCTGCCTCTGCGCTAGCTACCCAGTCTGCATACGGGCCTGCCCAGCAGGTATTGAAAGAGCGTTTGCAAGAAAAGCTGAAGGGAAGAGATAAACCAGAGTTTGTGCTCGCCGCAATTGATATCGGCACCAACTCTGTTCATATGGTGGTGACCAAAATTGACGCCACACTTCCCTCTTTTAATATTATTGGGAAAGAAAAAGAAACGGTTCGCCTGGGAGACTTTTGCGAAAACACAGGCGATCTGACTGAAGAGGCAATGGCTAGAGGAATTGCCTCATTAAAGCGCTGCATGAAAGTAGCCGAAAGCTTCCATGCAGATGATGTAGTCGCCGTGGCAACCAGCGCAGTCAGAGAAGCTGGCAACGGTCAGACTTTCATTGACCGGGTAAAAGCAGAAGTCGGACTCTCAGTTAATTTGATTTCAGGAATTGAAGAAGCCAGACGGATTTACTTAGGTGTCATCTCTGGGGTAGAGCTAAAGGGTCACCCCCACGCCATCGTCGATATTGGCGGTGGCTCTACCGAAATCATCGCCGGGCGAGGCGGCCTCAGCGATTTCCTCAGCAGCAGTAAAGTAGGCGCAGTTCGTTTGACCGCTCGGTTTGTCTCTACCGACCCCATTGACAAAAGAGAGTTTCAGTACCTGCGGGCCTATGTGCATGGCGTGCTAGAGCCCACAGTAGATAAGCTAAAAAGCAAGCTGAAAAATAATCTCACTGGAACAGCACACGAAGAAACGCCGCTAAAGCTCATCGGGACATCTGGCACCATCGAATGTCTCGCAGTCCTGCTAGCAATGGACAAAACCGGTGTAGAACCCGATCCGTTAAATGGCTATCGGCTCTCTTATGACGAGCTTAAAAGCTGGGTACATCGCCTGCGCAAAATGCCCTACGAGGAGCGGCTCGCGCTGCCAGGTATGTCGGACCGACGCGCTGAAATTATTGTGGCAGGCGCAGTTATTTTGCAAACCACAATGGAGCTGTTAGAAGTGCAGCAGCTGACCATCTGCGAACGGGCCCTGCGAGAGGGTGTTGTTGTTGATTGGATGCTAACAAACGGCCTGATTGAAGATCGCATGGCCTTCCAACAATCCATTCGCGATCGCTCTGTGCGTAAGATGGCCCGCAAGTACAACGCCAAAGGCGATACCGTGGCCGCCTTTGCGACTAGCCTGTTCGATCAAACCCAGGGTGTGCTACACACGCTTGGCCCACTCGCAAGAGAATATCTGTGGGCTGCTGGCATGCTGCACAACAGTGGCCACTATGTCAGTCACTCCGCTCACCACAAACACTCTTACTACCTGATTCGTAACGGCGGTCTGCTCGGCTTTACTGAAACTGAAGTCGAAGTCATTGGCAATATAGCCCGCTATCACCGCAAGAGTCAGCCCAAGCGCCGCCACGAAAACTACAACAGTTTGCCCAGCAAGCACGAACGCAAGCTGGTTGATCAGCTCAGCGCCATTTTACGTCTAGCCGTTGCGCTAGATAGAGCCAGGAATCAAGCGATCGCATCCGTTCACGCCACATTTGATAATTCATCACGAACCCTACAGCTGCACCTAACGCCCAACGATCCCCAAAATACATGCGAGCTAGAGCTGTGGAATCTCGATTATAAGAAAGCCTGGTTCGAAGCCGTTTTTGAAGTCACCGTTCAGGCTAGAGCCACTGTAGAAACGCTCGCTTCTCCGTAGCACTTCTAGCTCGATAACACTTCTAGCTCAAAATGTCAGATTGAACAGCGCCTTGTCTCAAAATGCGCAAGAGCTTGAGCGTTGCTACTTGAATTTCTGCTTGAGGAACAGCGAGCTGACCATTCAAAAACTGCTCCAACAGCGTCAGCATGCCACCGACATAAAAAGTTGCCAGTACCTGTATCTCTTTATCACTTAGCTCCATTTCACGTTGCAAATAGGGCTCTAAAGGTGTGTTGATTCTAGCACCATTGCTCTCGGGCATCGTCGTTGTCGCACTGCTTGTCTCTGGCGCACTATGTTACGACGACAGGCAATAGCCTACTAAAGCCCGCTACAACGCTGCAATTGATGATTGAAAACCGCAGACTAAGCATACGCTTGATTGTCACCGTCTGGTTAGTGACAATCGGTACATGTATCGCTACAGCAGTCGGTGCAATGCTTTTACTCATTCCAGGATTGCTCCTGATGGTTGCTGGCAATGCGTCTATGTGGTTTCTGACAGCGCAATATGCGATCGCGACGGGACAACAGTATGAATAGACCCTAAATTTCCCTAAATTTCTAAATTTACAGAGCGCTAAATTTACAGAGCGCTAAATTTATAAAGCGCCCTGCCTTCAAAACAAAGGACAGAGCGCTTTCACAGGCTCTCGATCGCCTTCAATCAACTGATCTCATTGGCGCTAGTCTACAGAGACTGCAAGAATCGAACCAACGCTAGCCCACAGAAAAAACACTTGAAGCACGTGCTCAGTTATTGCGCTCCGAATCTTAGACTTATCTCGTAGAGTCCATTTTTGAAGATCCGGAGTTTTTTTAAGTTTTTCAGTATTCTTCCTGAGAAGCCTAACTCACTGATGGAGAGCCTAACAAAGCGAAAGCATACACAAAACACATACAAAGTATATTTTTATACACGCTCTCTGTCTGAACAGCTCACTGGCGTCGTTCTTAGTAAAGTACAGACGCGTTGATCTTCTATCCGGCTAAATACAGTACTTCTATAGATTCTGTATATATTTCGTTACCCAATAGAAAACGCTAAGTGTACGGAGTATTTACATAAGTAATTTCTTGTAACAGGGTCAATGAATTCTTTATGTAGTACCCAGCAAATACTGAGATAGCGGCACAGATTCGGTATAAAAATATAATCTGCCCTTATCGTCTCGTCTGGTGTGGCGCGAGAATTTTCATCAAAGCTATTCTCGCATCTCCCACTTTCTAATCGTTGAGTTTCCTCTTCTTCTGAAACTAGCCATGCCACAAACAATATCGTCATCTGCCACATCGGCTTTAGTCCACAAACCCGTCAACGCTGTCCGCCGATTTCGCTCTAACTCCTTCGCAGTTAGACTGTTTGCCATGCTTATGGGCGGTGCAATTTTGAGCATCGGCAGCGTGGCTTTTCTGTTTGCTGAAACAGTCAAATTTCAGGCCGAAGACCAAATCACCAAAGTCTTAGAAGGAAAGGTCAGCACACTTCATGAAGTCACCGACCGCACGGAAAATTTAGCCTACACGCTAGGCGTGAGCGTTTCAACATTACACATTCGCGGCGCCCAAACAGCAGGCACCTATCAAGAGCTCACCCGGCAGCTATTCGAGAGTCACCCCAGCTACATTTTGGGCATGGGGTTTGGCCAAAAGAGGACCGGCATCTTAACCGATCGAGATTGGTTTTATCCCTACTATCAAATTGATTCGCCGGTTGATACCACACAGCCTCAATCACCTAACGCACCCTTACAAACAACCGCGCAAGCAGAAAAAGCTCGCTACACCAACCGCGCTGAAGCGCCCTACGTTTACCCGGACAGCAACGCATATCAGTCTTACTTTTTGCCCCAGGAGAGCGTGTGGACTGTCCCCTATCCCAATCCAGATCAGGCCGCTTTGGATGCAGATAATGGAACGATTCTCACCTATTACTCTCAAATTTTTGACGATCAAAAAGAGTGGCTCGGCACTGTTGTAGTCGATGTTGACGGCGCTTACCTAACCTCTATTTTGGCTGAGCCTGTCTTCAGGCGAGGAGGAAAATTAGTCCTGCTATCTGACGATGGTCAGGTTATCGCAAACCCGGCTTCAGATGAGTCAGTTCTAGAGCAAACCTACGCGAATATTCCGGGCCTGAGTAAAATATGGCCTCAGGTAGGCGGCGAGAATAGCAGTGGCCTAATCGAAGGCGATCGCGGCTACTGGTCCTACATTCAAATTCCAGAGCAGTCGTGGGTAGTCTTGGCCTATGTACCCTACCGCGTTGTATTTCTTCAAATTATTGCCATTTCACTGGCTGCTATAGCGTTAGCAGGACTACTGATGGCAGGAGCCACCGTGCTAGCTATCCGCTACCTCAACCGTCGCCTACGCCCGGTCATCAACGAATGCCAGCGGCTGTCTGTTGAGGATGACGCTATCACCCAACGGCTATCTGGCAAAGATGAACTCGAACAGCTATCCATTTCCTTTTTTAACCTGCTAGAGCAGCTTCAGCTAACACAGACGCAGGTCCGCTTAGAAGCAGCCCATGCCACCGAGGTCGAAGCCCAGCTCAGTCAAATTCAAACTCGCTCAGCAGCCAATCAACGTCGCCGACAAACCGCTGCGAAAAAGCTAGCAGATCTGCTACCACAGGTAAACGCCGCAGCGATTAACTCGTACTCGCTAGCGAGCCCTTCAACGCAGCAGCTTCAGCAGGAGCTAGCACAGCTCAATCAGGTCGTTGCCAGTTTGGCAGAAGACGACTGGCTCATAGGCGTACTGCCCGAACGTAGAGACGGGTCAGCCGTCGCTGATGAGCCAGAAACAGCTCAGGTCAGCCGCCGGTTAGGACACATCTTTATCCAGGTGCTCTCAGCACTCACTCAATTCTCTCAGCTGCTGTCTGCCTTCGAGGGCACACATGAGCATGTTCTAACGATTGAGCAGGAAATGCTAACTGCCAAGCGCGATATAGAGGCGCAAACAGCAGCCGTTAACCGGCTAGAGCATTGGGCTCAGGGTCACACTGCTCTCTGCTACGACTTAATGCGGCTAGCTGACCAATCGGCCACAGCTACACACAGCAGACGTCAAGCTCAAAAAGATGAGCTAACCGCGACCATAGCAACCGTCCAAGAAACGACACAAACATTGAGTCAGCAGCTGCGATCGCTCTTCGACATTACAGAAAGCATTGACAAAAAACATCGACAGTACGAGCGGATTAATAGCGCCGCGCGGGTCCTGATCATGAACGCTTCTACGCTATCTATCTCAGCGTCTAGGCAGCAAGATCCATCAGCTTTTGAAAAAATTGTCGATCAGTTTCATCAGAAAAATACAGAGCTACAAGCCCTATCGCAACAGTTGGAAAATGCCCGAACTCAACAGCAGCAAGATGCACTGCAAATCGGTCAGCTCATCGCCAACCTGCGGTTAAACGTCGGTGTGTTTGAGCAGACATCACAGCAGTACAACAAACTATTAAACGACACAGCATCGGCTGAATCAACTGCTGTAGCTACCCTCTCAAGCAGGTATGGGAATGGCGCCGCATCCAGTCAAACTCAAGGTCAGCAGCTAAAACAGCAGCTAAGGACGCTGCGTCACAGCCTGCAAGAAATAGAAAGCCTCACTGTAGGCACTGCTCAGCACATTGCAGTGACACTACAAGAAACCGTAGACATCAGTCAGCTTCAGGCAGAGGTTCCTCGGACATTGCCCCAAAAGTAACTGCCCCAAAAGCAATAGACCCAAAAGCAGTGGAATAGTCAGGTCGAGCAGATAAAAAATTCTCTCTCAGTTTGTTTTGACCAGAACGCTTTTGACCAGAACGTTTAGCATAATCCTTCTGACCAAGGTGATTTTGACTGAGACCCTTCTGTTGTTGTTGGTTGCGCTTTGAGCTATCAGCAACACTAACAGCACCACCCTGCTGACGCCAGATCATCAACAGCTCAACAGCGGGCGTCTCTTCTGCAAAAGAGCGATAGCAAACGCCTTCTCGTTGAAGCTTCTGCGCGGCAGCAGGCAAAATAGCAACACCGAGCTGAGCAGCCACTAACCCCAGAATAGTCTGTAGCTGCTGCGCGGTTTGAACAATGTTAGGGCTAAAGTTTGCCTGCTGACAGAAGCTAACAATTTTGTCGTGTAGTTCACTGGCAAGAGAACGTTGAATTAGGATAAAAGGCTCTTGGGCCAGAGCCGCGATCGCAATTTCTGTTTGCTCACTCAGCCAATGCCCTTGAGGCAAAGCAACCACCATTGGTTCTCGCCAAACCGTTTGGCCTTCTATCCGGTCGTGGTCTATCGGCGGATGAACAAACCCAATATCGAGCTGGTGAGACAGCAGTCCTTCAATCTGAGCCTGACTGGTCGCTTCTTGAAAGGTCAGCCCAACCTGAGGATAGCGCTGCCGAAAGGCCTGAATCCAAGCAGGCAAAATGCTGTACATGGCGGAGCTCACAAATGCGATCGCTAGCTGCCCGGTTTCACCTCTAGCGGCCTGCTGCGTTTTTTGCCTAGCGACCTCAACCTGGTGCAATATCTGTTCGGCTTCGCCTATCAAAGCTTCACCCGCAGCCGTCAGGCTAACGCGTCTTTTCGTCCGTTCAAACAGCGTCACCTGCAAGTCGGCCTCTAGCTGCTTTATTTGCATACTCAGCGGCGTCAGCGCCATGGTCAACCGCACGGCCGCACGGCCAAAATGCAGCTCGTCAGCGACCGCTAAAAAGTAACGCAGCTGTCGCAAGTTCATCAAAAGCTCCCAACAATACGTCAATCAATTAATATCCTTAGCGTATCAAAACAGACGTATAAATATATTGGACAGTTAAATCAAGGCTCACTAGGCTAGTATCAACGCCGCACAGGAGCTTACTCATGTCAAAAACCGTTTGGAATGCGACAGCCTATCAGGAGCAGTTCGGTTACGTTTGGCACTATGGCAAAAGTCTTATAGAGCAGCTTGCGCCTCAGCCTGGCGAACGCATTTTAGATTTGGGCTGTGGCACCGGGCAGCTTACAAACCAGATAGCTGAGCAAGGAGCCACTGTGATCGGTCTCGATAAAGACTCCACAATGATTGCTAGCGCTCAAACAAACTATCCTAAACTCTCCTTTAAAGTAGATAGCGCCGACAGTTTTCAGCTATCGGAACCCGTAGATGCGAT
>ERZ1740058.942-NODE-942-length-16999-cov-6.350567_pt1 | contig 16999 bp, 16 predicted proteins | sample MGYA00581745_ERZ1740058 | MGnify/ENA primary metagenome ERZ1740058 (study PRJEB43018, sample SAMN04849742) | marine metagenome | isolation source: floating plastic debris | place: Pacific Ocean | collected 2008-08-30 | study: EMG produced TPA metagenomics assembly... | reverse complement strand
ATTGGTGTTTGAGACCAACGCGTCTACCAATTCCGCCACCTGGGCAAAAACGGATTGCAAACGTAGCTAACTTTCCAGAATTTATCAAGAGCCCCCTCGGCTATTCTTGGCTAAACTGAATCATCACCGGACTGTCGTAACCTAGTCCTAACAACTCGTGAGCATTACCCTGGTTAATTCCAATCTCCAGCCAACCAGCGCTATTGAACAGCAAAAATACCTCTCCGTAGTCTACATCGTGGTAGTATTGATGAAGTTGATTGGTAGTTTCACGCCCAAACCGCAGTTGGAAATTCGTGTCTTGCTGTAAATGCTGAAAAGTGGTCTGATCGATATTGGTAATCAAATTTCCGTAGTGATCAACGTGCACTACGTGCCCTACAATCTGCTGGCGAGTGGCTTTCAGTTGACGGGGTAGCCTCTGCTCAATACTGCTGAGCGGACAGCCCAATTTGGATAGTTTGGTACCCTGACTAAGAGAGACTGCCGCCGGAGCCAATATTTCTTTGGTAGAAAAGGTAGTAGGTTCCGTTGTTTTCAGCTGCACAATCTCATCAGTTGGCCTATCGCTAAGCAGACTGATTAAACCATTATCGGCACCCAAAAAATAATGTCCATCCAATTTTACAGCAATATACCGGTGGTGGACTGCCTGGCCATCTACTGCCACCAAATGCACAGTACCCTTAGGAAACTCCGCATACACCGACTTTAGCACGAAGGAACCCTGGGCAATATTGAACGCTTCAATACTGTGGCTAATATCAACCAGGCGTACGTTCGCATCCAGACTAAGAAGCTGGGCTTTTACCGCCGCCACGTAATGATCAGCCGTTCCGAAGTCAGAGGTAAAAGTGATAATGGACATGGATTCGAGGGGAAATATGCGTACTTTTATTTAGGCAAAAGTAAACATTAAAGAATTGTTTATTTGTTATAGTGGTAAATTCTTAGTTCACGAAGCACACAGCATTTGGTAGAAAAAATAATAACGCTAGACGACGTCTCACTACCCGATTTTCTGGGGGTTGAGAACAAAAATATTCGCTTGATCTCGAGAGCTTTCCCCCAAAGTAAAGTTATCTCGAGAGGTAACGAAATTCGCATTCAGGGTAGTACCCCTGAGATAATTAAGATTAATGATATAATTAACGCGCTGCTTAACCATTATTCCCGCTACGGAAAGGTGGATGAGGATGAGGTAAAAACCTACATCAGTAACGAAAAGCAACCGATTGTTGATGAGAGCGTAGATGATATTCTGCTGTATGGTACCCGCGGGGCGGTTATCAAGCCCCGAACTCCTAACCAGTACAGTTTAGTACAATCGGCATCTCAGAACGATCTGGTATTTGCAATTGGGCCCGCTGGAACCGGAAAGACCTATATTTCGGTAGCTCTGGCCGTTCGGGCACTGAAAAATAAGCGTGTAAAAAAAATTATCATTACTCGTCCAGCCGTTGAAGCCGGTGAGAATCTTGGCTTTTTGCCTGGTGACCTAAAAGAAAAAATTGATCCCTATCTGCGACCTATTTATGATGCTTTGGGTGATATGGTGCCCAGCGAGAAGCTGAAGTTTTACGAAGAGAATAAGATTATTGAAATCGCTCCCTTAGCTTACATGCGCGGAAGAACCCTGCAAAATGCCTTTATTCTGCTGGATGAAGCTCAAAATACTACGCCCATGCAGCTTAAAATGTTCTTAACTCGTATGGGACCAAATTCCAAGGTAATCATTACCGGTGACCGCTCACAAATTGACCTACCCCGCAACCAGCGTTCCGGGTTAGTAGATGCGGTTAGCGTATTAAACGACATCAAGGGCATTGGCTTCGTTACGCTGGATAGCGAAGATGTGGTACGCCACCGAATTGTTAAGGACATTATTAACGCCTACGACCGTCAATCGGAAAAACGTAATGAACGTTCGTAAAGTCAGTACTGAAACAGAGCGGCAGCAAGCGTTTCACATTCGAGAAGAGGTGTTTGTGAAAGAGCAGGAGGTGGCACCCGAAGAAGAATACGATGAATTTGATGAAACCGCTACTCACTTTGTTGCTTACGATGAACAAAAAGAAGCTTGCGGTACTGCTCGATGGCGAGTAACGGATAAAGGTATTAAGCTGGAGCGGTTTGCTGTTCTGGACTCTCATCGTGGTCAGGGGGTTGGTGCTGCGTTGTTACTCGCTATCCTAGAGGATGTTGATAGTTCAGCAAAAGTTAGTTCTGGCCCAATTTATCTGCACGCTCAAACCACCGCCCTGCCCTTTTACGAAAAATACGGCTTTAGTAAAGTGGGATATGAGTTTGAGGAGTGCCAGATCAAGCACTTTATGATGATTTATTCCTAAATAAAACTATCACTAATTGCTTTTATTTTTCTAACCAAACAAACTATGGCAACCACAAAAATTAAGGTAAATAACAACGGTTCGCTTAAAGTAGAAGGTGACTTTGAAATTGTGGACCGAGAGGGAAACGTGTACGGCTTGGGGGGCAGAACACTAGTCAGCATCTGTCGCTGTGGACTTTCCGAAAATAAGCCTTACTGTGATGGATCTCATAAAGGTCATATTGATCACGAAGCGAAGGCCTTCGACATACCCGATAAAAAGTAAAAAGCCGCTCGTCTGAATGACAGTGAGCGGCTTCGATTTGATAAACTGTTATTAAATTATTTCACGGCAATGGTATGGGTATCTTCTACCAGATCTACTTCTTTAGCCGCTAAAAAGCGTTCTGCTTCCAGTGCCGCCATACAACCGGTACCAGCCGCGGTAATGGCTTGACGGTACACATGGTCTTGAGCATCGCCTGAAGCAAAAACTCCTTCTACGTTCGTCTGCGTAGAATCTGGTTCGGTAATGATATAACCGTTCTCATCCATGTTCAGATAGTCTCTAAAGATATCAGTATTGGGCTTGTGGCCAATAGCTACGAAAAAACCCTGAACGGGAATATCCTGCTTTTCGCCGGTTTGGTTATTAACCGCTCTTACGCCTTCTACTTCATTTTCACCCAAAATTTCTTCAACTTCAGTATTCCACAAGATTTCAATATTCTGGGCTCGCTCTACCCGTTGTTGCATAATTGCTGAGGCACGCATTTCATCGCGCCGAACCAGCATATATACCTTGTTGGCTAGTTTGGAAAGATAGCTGGCTTCTTCAGCAGCGGTATCGCCACCACCTACTACAACCAAATCTTTTCCTCGAAAGAAAAACCCATCGCAAACTGCACAGGCGGATACGCCTTTTCCGTTCAATCGCTCTTCCGAAGGTAAACCGAGCCACTTGGCGGATGCACCAGTAGAAATGATCACCGAAAGTGCTTCAATTTCGTGTTCATCATCAACAATAGCTTTCAACGGATAAGATGAAAAGTCAACCTTGGTGATCATACCAAACCGTACATCAGTACCGAACCGCTCGGCTTGCTTTTGAAAGTCCATCATCATCTCCGGGCCAGTCACCCCTTCCGGATACCCCGGATAGTTCTCCACATCAGTGGTGGTAGTTAGTTGCCCACCAGGCTGAATTCCCTGGTAAAGCACTGGTTTTAGATTAGCCCGGGCCGCGTAGACTGCGGCCGTATATCCGGCTGGGCCGGAACCAATTATTAATACTTCTACTTTTTCAGTTGTCATGGCTTGTATGGTTCTTAATTTACTAAAATACTTTACGTAATCGTTACCCCAAAGTTGTAGATACAAAAAAGGGCCTTCCTTACGGAAAGCCCAATATTTTTTGCCTGTCTTTGAAACAAGTTTCTTATCCTAAATAAGGCTTTAATGCCTTGCTGCGAGAGGTATGACGCAAGCGGCGGATCGCTTTTTCTTTAATTTGGCGAACTCGTTCACGGGTAAGATTGAACTTCTCACCAATTTCTTCCAGCGTCATAGCGTGCTCACCATTCAGGCCGAAGTATAATGAGATTACGTCGGCCTCTCGTTGGGTGAGTGTAGAAAGAGCCCGCTGTACTTCCTTCCGAAGTGAATCATTCATCAGTGATGAATCAGGGGTATTTTCTGACTCGTTCTCTAAAACATCTAGTAAGCTGTTTTCTTCACCCTGCACGAACGGAGCATCCATAGAAACGTGACGACCTGAAATCTTCATGGTATCTACCACCTCATTGGTACTCACCTCAAGCACATCAGCTAATTCATCAGGAGACGGCTCGCGTTCGTACTTTTGCTCTAGTTCGGAGAAAGTTTTAGATATTTTGTTCAGTGACCCAACCCGGTTAAGCGGCAAGCGTACAATTCGTGACTGCTCAGCCAAAGCTTGCAAGATAGATTGTCGAATCCACCAAACGGCGTAAGAGATAAACTTAAATCCTCGAGTTTCATCAAAGCGTTGAGCAGCTTTTATCAAACCCAAGTTACCTTCGTTAATCAAATCACCAAGTGTAAGTCCTTGATTCTGATACTGTTTTGCAACTGATACTACAAACCTGAGATTTGCTTTGGTTAGCTTTTCTAAGGCTAACTGATCGCCGGAACGGATACGCTTCGCTAAATCTACTTCCTCGTCCGGGGTTAGCAAATCTACCTTTCCAATCTCTTGAAGATACTTATCAAGCGATTGACTTTCTCGATTGGTGATTTGCTTACTGATCTTGAGTTGTCTCATGCAGGTGGATTCTTTTGCAGTGGATGTGTTTAAAGATGCAACAAATATCTATTTTAGGATAGTTCCGATTCCATGAGGCTTAATTTCAATTTGACCTCCAAATTGTTTTAGTTAAACCAGGAAACTACTATCAATTATAGTGCTAATTGCGGGATGCTTTGTCGGGCTTAGGTAGTAAGGCTTTGCGAGAAAGTCGATATTTACCAGTCTTTTTATCAATATCAATAAGTTTGATCTTCACTTCTTCGCCAACTTCCATCACACCGTCCATACTTTCTACTCGCTCCCATTTTATTTCGGATATGTGTAACAAACCATCTTTTCCGGGCATAAACTCAATGAACGCGCCAAATGGCATAATGGACTTCACTATACCATCGTAAACCTCGCCTACCGTAGGCATAGCTACAATAGCCTTAATCCGTTGCAACGCCTTGTCCATCGCCTGCTGGTCGGTAGCGAACACGTTAACTACACCTTGGTTATCTACTTCCTCGATAACAATAGTAGTTTCGGTCTCTTTTTGAATCTCCTGAACCACTTTTCCTCCCGGGCCAATGAGTGCACCAATCATATCGGATGCAATTCTGACCGTCTGAGAACGGGGAGCATTCGGCTTCAGGTCACTGTTAGACTCAGAGATGGTTTTAGCCATTTCATTCAGAATATGCATACGACCTTCGTGAGCCTGCTCCAATGCCTCAGTAAGCACTTCATAGGGCAATCCATCGACCTTAATATCCATTTGGCAAGCCGTAATTCCTTTTTCAGTTCCAGCCACTTTAAAATCCATATCGCCCAGATGATCTTCGTCACCCAATATATCGGATAAAATAGCGTACTTCTTGGTCTCAGGATCAGTAATTAAGCCCATAGCAATACCCGAAACCGGCCGCTTTACCGGAATACCGGCATCCATGAGCGCCATTGAACCGGCACAGACGGTGGCCATAGAAGAAGAACCGTTGGATTCCAAGACATCAGATACCACGCGGATAGTATACGGATTATCCTCATCCGCTGGAATGCACTCTTTCAACGCCCGGTAAGCTAAATTACCGTGTCCGATCTCGCGACGACCCGGCCCTCGATTCGGTCTGATTTCACCTGTAGAGAAAGCCGGAAAATTATAATGAAGCATAAATTTGTTGCTTCCCTTCACCATTGCTCCGTCAATCATCTGCTCATCTAGCTTGGTACCTAAAGTAACCGTCGATAGTGATTGGGTTTCGCCTCGAGTGAAGATTGAAGACCCATGTGCGGTAGGCAAATAGTTAACTTCTGTAAAGATTGGCCGCACTTCGTTTAGCTGACGCCCATCCAAACGTTTGCGCTCATTCAACACCAGATTCCGTGAAGCCTTCTTCTGAATCTGAGAAAAATATTTATGAACACTGGCCAGGTCAAGTTCATGATCCTCAGGAAGACTATCTATGAAATCATCTTTAAATGCCTTGAACTGATTCTTTCTTTCCTCCTTATTATCAATTCCTTTCAGCGCTACCTGATACATTTGATCGTAGTACTTATCGTAGATCTGCTGATAAAGCTCTTCGTCTCGTTCTGGAGCTACAAATTCTCGTTTAGTTATTCTCAGCTCAGCGGCAAGTTCCTGCTGCGCCTTACACTGTAATTTTATTACGTCATGTGCGGCACGAATAGCTTCCAACATATCAGCTTCGCTAATCTCTTTAGCTTCGCCTTCCACCATAATGATGTTTTCCAAGGAACCAGCAACAATTAAGTCCAAATCAGCGGCTTGGGTTTGTTCTTCATTAGGGTTGACAATGTACTCTCCGTTAACCCGGACTACCCGCACCTCAGAAATATGCTCAGGAAACGGAATATCTGATACGGCAATAGCGGAGGATGCAGCAAAAGCAGCCAGAGCATCGGGCATCACCTGTGCATCGGCTGAGATCAACATGATATTGACCTGCGTTTCAGCCATATATTCATCGGGAAACATAGGACGAATGGCCCGATCCACTAATCGGCTGGTAAGAATTTCGTGCTCAGAAAGGCGACCTTCCCGCTTTAAGAAGCCTCCGGGTATCTTTCCGGCGGCAGCAAATTTTTCCTGATAGTCTACCGAAAGGGGAAAGAAACTAGCATCTTCTCTAGCTTCAGCGGCTGATACAACCGTAGCGAGCAGCATGGTATCCCCCATTCGCACCACTACTGCACCATCAGCCTGACGAGCCAACTTGCCCGTTTCAATGGTGATAGTACGTCCGTCGTTTAATGTAATCTCTTTTGTTACTGCTTGTGGTTGCATAATGGAATGTTATAATAGATCATTGTCTGGCGGATCCTGTTGCGGGAGAGGAAAAGTAACCAGACGCTGAGGCGAATAATAAGAAAATATAGATCGGCAAAATAGTCAGAAGAGACAAAAAAAATGCAAAAGGGGGACCCATTTATCAGATTCCCCCAGGGTATTGATTTTTACTTACGTAGATTCAGGTCAGCTAAAACTGCTCGGTAACGTTCAATATCACGATCATGAAGATACTCTAGCAACCGCTTACGCTTACCTACCAGCTTTAGTAGCCCCCGACGCGAAGAGTGATCTTTTTTGTTTTGCTTCAGATGCTCGGTCAGATGGCTAATACGGTACGTATAAAGGGCTATTTGCGACTCAGCTGAACCGGTATCAGTTTTGGCTTTTGATCGGCTATGGTTCTCAAATAGCTCTTGCTTTTTTTCAGAACTTAAGTACATGCGTATGTATTTACACTATGGTTTTGGAAATAGGGCACAAAGTTATTAAGAATAATACTGATATACAATATCATCTTCATCGGTTAACCGTTTCTCAGACTTTTTTGTTCAAACTGGTGCCCGCTGAATCGTTTTTTTCCACTGAAGAAGCATCCTATCAATAAGGACCCGATAAAAATCCGACTCGAGTAACCGCGTATCCAGGCGAGCCTGGATCAAAAACACGATACCAAACGGTAAAAGTACTATATTAGGAAGCCATACCGCTAGATAGGAGTTCATTACCAAATCTTCCGCCCACTTTCGACTAATTTCGGTTACTACGTAGAAAGCAATGAAAAAACACACTGAAATTAGTACAGGCACTCCTAAACCTCCCCTCTTAATAATAGCTCCCAACGGTGCACCAATCAGAAACATAATTAGACAAGACAATGCCTGTGTTATCTTCTTCTGACTTTCATAGGTGTTTTTATTAATCTCGCTTTCTAAGCGGCGTAGTTTCTGGGCATTGATCTGTAGTGTATTCTTGATAGTACGGCTCTGGTTTAGTGCTTTAGAAACAATACTAGCTTGCTCGGTTTCGCTAATTCCCCGGTCAATTTGGCCAATGAGCGCGGTATCCGCTTCAGTTACAATATGCTTGCTTCTGCTCTCCAGTTGCACTTCGGTCAGTGACTCCTGCACTCGTTGTCGTTGCAGTTTAGTGGTTGCCGCCTTAACCGAGCTTGATTCTAAACCCAGCCCCATCGCTCCCCGGTCAATATTGTCCTCACCCAAGCTATCCAGTGAATCGGTAACAACCTCCGGCACTTTTATCCTTTCCTCCAGGCCTTCGGGCATTAGCGAATCGTAGCGCAGATGGTAATTATAAAAATTCGTTGATCCGGCGAAAGCATCATACACCACGGCAATCTGTTCGTACTGCATGGAGTCAATAGAATTGTCCAGTTGCTTCATGGTCTGCATACGCCGGTGCGTGGCAAAGTATTCTTCCTTAGTACGCTGTAAGTCAAAACTCGCCAGATCAAAGATCATTTTCGTCGTATCGAAATTATTTCGCACAAACTGCTCGCTTCCACGAGCCTGACTGGAACTGGTTAATAGCGTAGTAGTTTCAGAATAGCGATTTCCCTTAAATAGCTCCAGCATCAGATACCGATCATTACTAATCGTATACATTTTACCGGAATCAGCCAAAATCACATCGCGATTGCCTAATCCGGTGGTATGATCGTAGATAATGACGTCCTTAATAGTCTCACCGTCAGGGAATTTCTGGTTAATTTTGATTTTAAAGTTAGGAATACCGCCATAAAAAACCCCTTCCTGAATATCCAACGCCGGTTTCTTCTGCTTAATATCGTATAATAAGCTATATGCTTTCAGGTTGGCCCGGGGCACTACATAATTATTGGATAGAAATGCGAAGAGTGAAATTAACAAAACAAAAAAGAAAAGCGGAACTAGAGTTCGGGTAAGGGAGATACCAGCTCCTTTGATTGCAGTAAGTTCAAAGTGTTCTCCCAAATTACCAAACGTCATCAAAGAAGAGAGCAGCACCGCTAGTGGCAAGGCCACCGGGGTCATATTGATACTAAAGTAGAAAATGAGTTCAGCGAACACTTCAGCTCCTAGCCCCTTCCCGACAAAATCGTCGAAATACTTTAGCATATACTGCGTCAGCAGAATAAAAACCACCACCACAAAGGTCAGGACGAATGGCCCAATAAACGACTTGATAACCAGCTTATCAATCTTCTTCATACGGTGCTATAACACCAAATACCGGAAAAATATTTTGAAAAGTATTATTTTTTTAGCCCCCTACTATTTCTTTGAGGCTATCGGTGAGCTGTGACCAGATTTCGTAAAACTCTTCTTCATCTTCGGCCGTGGTGGAATCAGTGATACTGAGAAAAACAGTGCCAGTCAGATCATTGGTATCCAAGCGCATCTCCAGAAAATCGGTATCTCCGTTTTGCTCATCAGATCCGTTAAGGAACTCAAAGCGAATAAATCGATTGATCCGTTGGGAGGCCACTTTGGCGCGATGTTCTTCACCGTCCCAAAGAAAAGAAAAAACTTTGTCTTCGTTGATCGTTACGTCATCGGCAAACCATTGAGCAAGGCCGCTGGCGGTAGTTAGGTAGGGAAAAAGCATCTTACGAGAGGCTTTAAACTCAAACTCGGCCGTGTATTGCTGATTATCCATACCAGAAAGTATTGCCATTTGTCTTTTACAAATGTTTGTGAGCAATCGCAATGTAGTTTTTTTTGGTCATATCGCCAACGGAACTCGAAATTTTAGTGGAATTATTACTTGTACTTACCAGTCATCTTTGTAATTTTGCAGTCCGTTTCGGATACCCCGCTTTCCTTGAGGGCAGTACGGTTGGCAAAAGAAGTCTTTTGTAAGTTCCGAAGTAGAATTCTGGCGAGGTAGCTCAGATGGTTAGAGCGCAGGATTCATAACCCTGAGGTCACGGGTTCAACTCCCGTCCTCGCTACTAGAACCGCTTTCCGTTAGACGGAGAGCGGTTTTTTTGTTCTGAGAAATTACCATTTCTTATGCTATTTCTCAATTCCCCTCTAATTAAAGCTGGTTAGTCAAGCGGAAGACTTTCTCCCGTTATCCTTAATCTGTACTTTCCCGTAAGATACTATGACTATAAAATAAAGTCTAGACTTCACGCTAACCATGTCGAGTATAATTACTTTTCCTAATGCCGATGGGCACCTATTGGCGGCCAAATTAGAAATGCCGGCTGATAATGATCCTCACGCTTTTGCTATCTTTGCGCACTGTTTTACCTGTAGTAAGAATCTTAATGCCGTAACCCATATCAGCCGGGCACTTACTCAAACCGGTATGGCTGTTCTTCGATTCGACTTTACTGGATTGGGAGAGAGTGAAGGGGATTTTTCAAATACTAACTTCTCTACTAATATTCAGGATCTGGAGGCAGCAGCATCTTTTTTAGCTAATAATTACTCGGCGCCAAAATTGCTGATTGGCCATTCACTGGGTGGGGCAGCAGTTCTCATTGCCAGCACTCGTATTGAATCAGTAGAAGCAGTAGTAACGATTGGAGCCCCAGCCGATCCGGAACACGTTCAGGGATTGATTGAATCTGAGGTTGAGACTATTAATACTGAAGGAGAAGCTAGAGTTTCCTTAGGTGGGCGGGGCTTCACTATTAAAAAGCAATTTTTAGATGATATTAGAGATGCCAATCACGACCATCAGATAGAAAAAATTCGTAAACCTCTACTTATTCTCCATTCACCCACTGACCAAACGGTAGGCATTGAGAATGCTGCTAAAATTTATCAACTGGCTCATCATCCCAAATCTTTTATTTCTCTGGATAAAGCGGATCATTTATTAAGTCGCAAGGAAGATTCGCTCTATGTGGGTAGTGTAATCTCTACGTGGGTAGAGCGATATATCCTTCCCCGTACCCCTACTCCACTGTCAACCGATCTACAAGTAGTAACCCGTACGCAGAAAGGCTACACCACCGAAGTTATGGCCGGTCAGCACTCCCTCACTGCTGATGAACCAGAATCGGTAGGTGGATTAGATTTAGGCCCTACGCCCTATGACCTTCTTGCCGCCAGTCTGGGGGCTTGTACCGGTATGACACTCAGGATGTACGCCAATCGAAAAGAATGGCCTTTAGAGGAAATTTTAGTCCACGTTAAACATCAGAAAATTTACGATGAAGACTGTCAGAACTGTGATGATTCGGCGAAAAAAATCGATCATTTGGAACGCGTGGTAGAAATCAAGGGAGATTTAACTAGTGAGCAGAGACAACGATTACTTGAAATCGCAGATAAATGTCCGGTTCACAAAACACTTCACGCATCAGCAAAAGTAACTACCTCAATCAAAGAACTCGTTTAGCCCTTCTTTTTTCGCTTATAGTTGCGTTTACGATTAGCTCCATTCCGGTAAGATCGGTGTTTATCTGGTTCATAAGCCGGTGCTTCACCTAGATACTCCGGAACTTTTGCCTTAGTAATGGTTGAATCAATAAGTTTTTCAATTCGCGAAAAGGCACTTTGCTCATCAGGAGAAATAAAGGTAAATGCAGCTCCTTTGGCTTCGGCTCTAGCCGTGCGGCCGATCCGGTGTACATAGTCTTCCGCATCATGGGGTACGTCGTAGTTAATAACCAGTTCAATGCCTTCCACATCAATGCCTCGAGATAGAATATCTGTAGCTACTAGAATATTAAGTTGCTTGTTTTTAAATCTTCGTAGAATGTCTTCCCGCTCAGGTTGTTCAAGATCAGAATGAATAGCGGCTACTTCGTAATCAAGCTTTTGGATAATTTTACTAACTTCTTTGACGGTCGTCTTTCGGGCACAAAATACGATTAAGCTATTTACCTGTTTAGCTTTCAGTAAGTGTTCTAACAGACCGAGCTTCTGCCGAGCGTGCAAACTAAATGCCGCCTGAATAATCCTTTCTGCTGGTTTTGATAACGCGATGTTTACCTCCGCCGGATCATTCATTAGGTCTTTCGCCAAATCCCTAATTTTGGGAGGCATAGTAGCCGAAAACATTAGGGTTTGCCGCCTCTTAGGTACATAATGGGCAATTCGCATAATATCATCGTAAAAACCCATGTCTAGCATTCGATCAGCCTCATCCAAAATAAAAAACTTGAGATGTTCCAGGTTTACGTATCCCAAATTAAGATGGGTCAGTAGCTTACCAGGGGTTGCAATTACGATTTCAGTTCCCTGCTTTAATGCAGCCTTTTGCTTATCAAAGGAAGATGCATCCTGCCCACCGTAGACCGTAGTAGAGCTGATGGGAGTAAAATAGGAGAATCCTTCCAATTGCTGATCAATCTGCCCGGCCAGTTCACGAGTAGGAGCAATAATAAGTGCCTGTATTCCTTCAGGCTTCTGTTGCAGAATGTGATGAATGGTTGGCAATAGATAAGCAGCAGTTTTTCCGGTACCGGTTTGGGCGCATCCGATGATATCGTTGCCTGATAAAATGGGGGGGATAGTCTGTTGTTGAACTGGGGTAGGTTCTTCAAATCCCATGGAGCTCAGCCCGGAAAGCAGATCATGGTGAAGATTAAACTCTTTAAATGTCAATGTGGCTATTGTTAGGTAGCTGGAATTATTCTTGCATAAATACAAAAAAAAATGGTCGATTGTTTAATTAACAACCAACCAAAGGTTTGGGAATATAAAATTCTGCGCTAATTTGATATCTATTCTCGTTCTTGAGTCATTTTTAGCAGACGAGCGATTACAACATCACTCGGCAGCTCTTTCTCTCTAGATTCCGGAATGGCTAAAACCATATCATCAACAAATTCAGGACGAAGATTAAGTCGCTGAGCGTATTTTTTACAGATTTCCAGCTCTTTGTCGTGAATTACCCCGTCCATCATCATCATATTCACGAGTTGATACAGATGTTCAAAGCGCTGCAGATCTCGATGAGGAGCCTCATAGTCGATAGATTCTGGATTATCTTTGATCGATTTCAATTCAGCCTCAGAGATTTTGAACCTTCCTGCCAGCGATAACAGATAATCTACTTCTAAGGTATCGAATTCTCCATCAGAATAAGCCACTTCTATCAGGTTTCTCATATGACCTTTGGCTAATTTCTTTTTCCGTCCGGTAAATAGATCTAACAGCTCCATGAAAATAAATTAATTAACAATTATATTTTTCTAAGAATAAACTTAGTAAAAGAATTAGCATCTTCATAATATATATGAGCGATCAAGGGTAGTCAGGAGCGCTCGTACACGTAAGGTTTTAGGGGGAAATAGAAAAATAAACAATCATTCAGCGGATGATTGCTACGACATGTTGGTTCAAAAACAAAATATGAATAATCCTAAAAAGATGACTGAAAGCTACTTATAAACTGATTATCAACAGGTTATGATCATGCGATAGGAACGGAAAAAGAATTTTTCCACCAAAAGCACCATCATAGCGAAAGGAATACACGGATTTGCTTACACCAGGCACAATACCCGATTAATGAAATTTTCCTAAGTTAGGTTCAGTTAAACAGGCAAGAACTGATAGTGTATTATTCTAATATCGGTTTCAGTTCGTTTTGTACTTATCACTTTGTGTATTTTTCATACCAAACAATCCATTATTTTGCAGTATTACTTCTACAATAGATTAATTACCTTTGGTAGCTTATTACTAGTCACTAAGAATTTTTCTTAATACTTCAGATTTATGTTTGACAATTTAAGTACGCGTCTGGATCAGGCCTTTAAAACTCTGAAAGGTCAAGGACAGATTACCGAAATTAACGTTGCCACAACCGTAAAGGAAATCCGTCGCGCCCTGATTGATGCCGATGTTAATTATAAAGTAGCCAAGCAGGTTACCGATAAAATTAAAGAAGAAGCCTTGGGCCGTGACGTGTTGATTGCTGTTTCTCCCGGTCAATTACTCACCAAGATTGTAGAAGAGGAGTTAGCTGAGCTTATGGGTGGAACCCGAGTTGGAGTCAATATTTCTGGCGATCCGGCAGTGGTTCTTATTGCTGGTTTACAGGGTTCGGGTAAGACTACTTTCTCAGGAAAGTTTGCCAATTACCTAAAAAAGCAAGGCCGGAACGTTCTATTGACCGCCTGCGACGTATACCGCCCGGCAGCTATTGATCAGTTAAAAGTGCTAGGTGAGCAGGTAGGTGTGGATGTTTACGCAGAACCTGAAAACAAGAAGCCCCTTGAAATTGCCAATAATGCTATTAAATACGCCCAGCAGCAGAATCATAAAATCGTAATTGTAGACACGGCGGGCCGTTTAGCCATTGATGAAGCTATGATGAATGAGATATCTTCTCTTAAAGAAGCACTCAATCCTAGCGAAACATTGTTTGTCGTGGACGCAATGACCGGGCAAGATGCCGTAAATACTGCTAAAGCCTTTAACGAACGGCTGAACTTTGACGGAGTAGTACTTACCAAACTTGACGGTGATACCCGCGGAGGGGCCGCCCTTTCTGTTAAAACCGTCGTAGAAAAGCCCATCAAATTTGTAAGTAACGGCGAGAAAATGGATGCGCTGGATGTATTCTATCCTGACCGCATGGCTCGTCGGATTTTGGATATGGGTGACGTTACTACGTTGGTAGAGAAAGCCCAACAAGCATTTGATGAAGAAGAGGCTGCTCGCCTTAGTAAAAAGATTCGAAAGAATCAGTTTGACTTCAATGACTTTTTATCTCAACTCCAGCAAATTAAAAAGATGGGAAATATCAAAGACTTGCTGGGTATGCTACCAGGAATGGGGAAAGCCATTAAAGATTTGGACGTAGACGATGACTCGTTCAAGCCGATTGAAGCCATCATTCGCTCTATGACTCCCAAGGAACGGGAAACCCCTGAGGTCATAAACGGAAGCCGCAAGCGGAGAATTGCCAAGGGAAGTGGTACCGACGTACAGGAAGTGAATAATCTACTGAAACAGTTTGCCGAAATGCGGAAAATGATGAAAAAGATGAATAAAATGACTGGTAAGCGGGGAATGGCGAATATTAATCCGTTTGGATAAATACAAATGATAGAATACGTGATTGGGAGAATGATTGAATAGAAAATCAGGAACCTATTCAATCATTCTCTCATCCTATCACTCTACATAAAGTACATCTTTGCAGGCTTGCAGGGTTTTCTGGGTATTAGGAAGGATCGCTTCTATTAGCGTAGGAGCATAGTGCAAGGAAGTATCCCAGTTGTTAATTCTACGGATAGGAGCATCGAGGTAATCAAATGCGTGTCGCTGAATGTGATAAGTAAGTTCGGTAGATATATTACCTAATGGCCAGGCCTCCTCCACAATTACCAAGCGGTTAGTTTTCTTCACTGAGTTAACTACTGCTTCATAATCAATAGGGCGAATGGTACGCAGATCAATTACCTCAGCCGAGTAATTATCTTTCTGAAGTTCATCTGCTGTTTCCAACGCAATCTTCATCATTTTCCCAAAGGAAACAATTGTAACGTCGCTTCCTTCCCGTACTAAATCAGCTTTACCGATAGGAATTAGTAATTCGTCTTCTTCAGGTACTTCACCTTTATCACTGTACATTAGTTCAGACTCCATAAAAATTACAGGATCTTCATCCCGAACCGAAGATTTAAGTAAACCTTTAGCGTCTTTCGGATTGCTGGGAACTACTACTTTCAGGCCAGGTGTATTCGCATACCAACTATCGAAATTCTGCGAATGTTGCTGCCCCAACTGTCCGGCATTTCCGGTAGGACCCCGGAAAACAATTGGAGCGTGGTATTGACCACCCGACATAGATAGAACTTTGGCAGCACCATTAATAATCTGATCGATAGCAACTAAGGAAAAGTTGAAGGTCATAAATTCGACAATTGGTCGTAGACCATTCATCGCGGCACCAATTCCAATTCCAGTAAAGGCTAACTCTGAAATAGGGGTATCGATAACCCGATTAGCCCCAAATTCCTCCAACATCCCCTGACTTACTTTGTAAGCACCGTTGTATTCAGCTACCTCTTCACCAATTAAAAACACGTTTTCATCTCGACGCATCTCTTCGCTCATTGCCTCGTTTAACGCTTCACGAAACTGAATTTCTCTCATAGCTAAAAAGTTATCTAATTTTTAATTCGAGTAAAAAAAAGCCCTCCTCGGGGAGGAAGGCTTATATCTATATATTAATCAAGACTACTGCTGAGCGCTTCTGAATGCCTCAGACTCCTTGTAGTTATCAAATACCAAGTCACCAAGTGCTTGCTCGCGGATGCTAGGATCAGCTTGTACGGCAGCAGTAAGGGCTTCGGTCATAGCACTTTCGTTTTGTAGGTATGCATTAGCAATAGCAACCCCATAGTGCGCCTTGGCCATTCCACTTTCCATACCTAAAGCCTCTTCAAAGCTAGTGATAGCATTCTCGTAGTTGTCAGTCAGCACTTGAGCCAACCCGAGATTAAACAGATTCTGAGCACTTTCATCGGCATTAGAAAGGGATGAGACTGCTTCCTGATATTCACCATTCATAATTTGGATAGCACCCTGGATACCACTCATACCAGCAGTTGAGCTAGGATCTGAAGGCTGCATGCCGGTGGCTTTTTCAATCTCCTGCTTAGCCCGATCAGAATCTCCGCGTACAGCGTAAATAATAGCCATGTTCGCGTGAGCTTCAGCGTTGTCCATCATGCGAGCTGACTGTTCTAGGTTTGACAAAGCATCATCCAGCATACTACTCATTTCTGATTCGCTCGCATCCATTGCTTTGGCAATCTGAACCGCAGCTAAGTTGTTGCGAGCTTGCCAGCTATCGTAATTTTCAACGGAGGCTTCGTAAATGTCCTGCTTTTCATCCAAGCTAGGAGTTAATGTACCCGCGTACAACAATTCTTCCTGAGATAGAGAATCAGCGTTGTAGCTACCACTGGCAATCTCCCGAGCAAAGCTAGAAATTTGTTAATCTGTTTTCTTTTCTAAAACAGTAAGAATCTCGGTTTGGGCAGAACGCTAACCAGGATAAACATCGGCAAATACCATGCGATACGTAGGCAATAGTTGCAAACGAACTTCTTTCTCCTCAAAAGAACCAGCGCCATTAATAATATTTACGAACTCCTGTT
>ERZ1740058.941-NODE-941-length-17001-cov-5.584445_pt1 | contig 17001 bp, 8 predicted proteins | sample MGYA00581745_ERZ1740058 | MGnify/ENA primary metagenome ERZ1740058 (study PRJEB43018, sample SAMN04849742) | marine metagenome | isolation source: floating plastic debris | place: Pacific Ocean | collected 2008-08-30 | study: EMG produced TPA metagenomics assembly... | reverse complement strand
GTTGAGCGGCAGATAAAGCGACAGGGCGAACGCTTGCAGCAGCGAGCTGATGATCAGCGTCTTCACCCCGCCCAGCCGGTCGGACAGAACGCCAAAGACAATCCGCGACGCCACACCACCCAACAGCATCACCGACAAGATTTGCGCGCCCACCGCCGGCGTGCAGCCAAGATCGGCTGCGAAGGACACCACATGGACCTGCGGCATCGCCATAGCGACGCAACAGCCGATGCCAGCGGCCGCCAACAGCCACTTCAGGACGCTGAGCGGGATCGCCAACGCCTGCCGGTTGGCATCACTGACCCAGCTGAACGCGATTCGGCCGTCTGCTACGACCTGTGAAGCGGTTTGGGAGCAAGCGCGTCCGGGGCGAGCACTGCGCGCCCAGTGACTTGATGATCGGCCGCGTCATTGGTTAGCATAAGGGCGGCCTAGAATTTCGCGGATCGACGCCAGCGTCTGACGCAACTGTTCAAGGTCGGTCCGCAAGGTCCGGTTCTCATGCTCCAGTGCGGTGATTCTCGCGGTGGCCGCAGCGCCGATATCTGCGGCCACCTCGTCAGAGCTGGCCTCCTCTTGAGCCCCGCTCGCGGTATAGTGTGCGACGGTTTTGAACCTGTTGTTGATGATATCGCTTCCAAAGGCCACGCCGCGTTTGAATGTTGCCCGGTCGATGAGGGGCGTTCGCCCTGATTCGTGATGAAACATCGTCTGACCCAACGCGTAGCGTTCTTCCGGATCCGCGAGATCGAACCTCTCACTCGTGGATACGCTCCGTCCGAAGTACCGTGGGGCGAGGGCGACATACTGGTTAATGTAGCGCTGTACAGAGCTCTGGGGCGCGCTGTAGCCAGCGATCCCACGTGCGATTTCCAGAAAATTTGGTGAACCGGCCTCACCGAAGCCCTTACGCACCGCCAACCAGTACCACCACAAGCCAACGCCCGCCTCGTCGGTCTGCAGGGCGGGAATTACACCGCCGGCGCTATCGGTCAGCTCGGCTCCGAGCACCAGACCCGGCCATTCCCGCACGTAAGGCAGCCAGCGATTCACGTCGGCGAAGGGCATCGTGATCGCCCCCCAGTTACGCGTGATCTCGGTCAGGGATCGGCGCTCGGGATCGGGTGGCGGCGCGTTCGGGTTGACGCTCCGGATTTGGACGAACGTCAACGTCTCGCGCGTGTCGGTCGCCCCGCAATTGCTGCCGAACCGTTTGCGCGTCCCGGTCAGGACGACGGTTTTCGCATCGGCCAACCAACGACCGGAGACGGGGAAACTCTGGTTCCCGCACCGTGAACTGTAGTGCTTGGCGGTGCCGCTGAAGGATCCGTCCGCGACACTGCCCTCGACCAGCACCGGGTCGGACGCGACGACCGCAGAAAGGCCAGCTGATCGCGGGCGGTGGTACACGAACCGAACCTGGCCTTCGGAGCGCGCCAGGCCCATGATCGAGCCGTTGTGGCACCAATGTTCGCTCGCGCTGCTCATCGCGGAATGATTGAGCGCCGGCGCGGTCGCGCGCTCGCTACAGGCCTGCGCGAGGGCGCCGGCAGGAATCTCGTAGCGGGGATCGAAATCGAGTTCGCCGTCTGTGATGGAAGGCGTTTTTCCCATCGCTTTCATCGTTGCGACGATCACGGCGGCCATCGGGTCGATATCGTTTCCCGCCGGCCGCTCCGCCTCCAGGTGAAGGTGGATTGGCGTTGAACCAATGTCTGGAATGAGGGTGAGTCGTTCGCCTTTCGCAACTTTGTCGCCGGCTGCGACCCGGGGTGTCGCACCGTGCCGATACTTCCACCGGATGCCAGAGCGCGTTCCGACAAATTCCACCAAACCGCGCCGCGCCTTGCGCACCACGCCGTCTTCGACGGCAGTCATCCAATAGGTGTCAGCAAGGGGCCGCGGCGGACGACAATCGATCCCCTGATGCGACAAGGGCCGATCCGGTCCGCATGCCCTCGTCGGCTGCAAGCTACTCCATCTGAGTTCGCAGAACGTCGACGTCCAGGGGTACGTATAGTTCAGGATGTGGTTAGATTTGCCGGCTGGCTTTCCGTTCGATTTGAAGCCCCACACCTGGGTGTTGCAGTACATATGTTCGCCGTTCGCGATATCAATCTCGATCGGCAGGCCAAGATTCTGGTCGATCACGGTTCGTGGGTTTAAATATTGACCGTTGTAACCGCGATGACCGGAACGCGGCGGTACGTGGTGGCCAAGTTGATAGTAACTGAATTGATCCGGCGAACGCGGTAGGTCGTCGACTTCTTGTCCGTTTGCTGAGCCGGTTGACGCAACCAATAACATCGCCGCCAGGGCGTTCCAGTGCGTCTGGCGGGTCATTCCACAATTCCTAGCTGAATAATAGAGACGTCATCGATGAGGCTGTCGAGCGCCGCGACGGTACACTCGCTGTCCTCTGACTCACAGTTGCGAATCATCACGCAACTGCGTCCGGCGATCAGAAACGACCGTTCGATCTCTCGCGGATACAATTCTGGATCGTCCGCATCGGCGAGCTCGACTCGCTCGCGCTCCAGACGCGAGTCGGGGGGAACGACATCGGATATCGTCGACACCGCGTTGCCCAAATCTTCGGCGTGTTGTTCGTCGGCAAGCCGTTCCGCGATCGCAGCCTCCTGTGCCGCGATCTGGGCGGGGCTAACGCGCCAAGAACAGTAAATTTCAGCGTCGATCGGCGGTGGGTAGCTGATGCTCATCCATGTCAGGTTGCTCTCATCGAAGATGATGTTATTCAGCCCTTCCCGGACGGCGCTATCGGACAATGGCGCTGCTGCCATAATAGGGTCCGAGCGTAACTCGCCCGCAGGTTGCGCGAACCCCACCACGAAAAGTTCCGAGGGAACGCTGCGCTGGTCGTTGACCGACGGCGCGGCCGCAAGCCCGGGCGGCGCCTCATCGTCCTGCGCCACGCGATCTTCGAATGTTTTGACAGCCGGAGAATTTAGATCGATTGGGACCTCTACCAACTCTTGGGAAGACGCATTCTCCCAAGTCAGCGTTGCGAAGAATAAGACAGTAATGCGCAAGACGAAAATTCTCATGATATCGATCTCTCGTGAAGATGCATCAAGACTTACTCGTTGTTCCTATGCTAGCGCGGTGCTCTCCGCGTTTCGCCATCGGTAAGAGGGCGGTCTGGAGGCGTCCCGGTGGCGGCGAGAGGTTCGGTGGTCGAGAACGTGTTCGCCTCACGCCGGAAGTGACTGACACGCTCGTAGATTCCCTTGCGCGCGCGGTTCACTGCACCGAGCGGGCGATGCGCAGCGCGCGTGCGCCACGGATTAAATGAAAGTGCCTCGCAAAACTCGTTCTGCTCGGCCGTGTCGAAGGACTGCGGCGGGAACAGGATCGAAGCCACCCGATAAAACGGCGCGTCGGCCTCCTCCCATTCGCGCTGCGAATCTTCGATACTCAACGACGGATCACGGCGCGGCTGGACTAAGAACTCCATGCACGCACCCTGCGTCAAACGACCCGACAAAGCGGCGCGCAGGAAGTCGGGTTCGGCATTATCGCCCGCCGGCTCCGACTGAACGGGGGAACATGGGCGCGATGAGAATTTTACGGCTGTTCGATCAGGGTCGGTAGCTTCGCCCAGACGATAGGGCACCATCGACCAATAGCGGGTGTCGAGCGGGTTCGAGATCCGCAGTCGTGTTGTTTGAAGAACGATCTGTAGCCCGCGGACGCCGATGTCGCGAAGCATAAGGAGGGGTGCCGCAGTGCGGCGAAGCCAACTCGTTGTATTTACCGTCGAAACCACCGACAAGTAATCATCAAGGTCGTTCACGAAAAATGTCGGATGGCTAATCATAATCAGGTCCATGTTCGAACTGTCTTCAGCCAAGAGATTGTCCCCCGGCACTCCGAGCAGCTTGATCGCCATCCCGCGACCGTCGCCCTCACCATCGGGCCGTTCCGGGTCCTCGTTGCCGTTTGAGAACCGCACCCACGCGCGATAGCGGGCACCCGGCTGGAAGGCACCCTTCGCAAGATCGGGAGTGAGGTCCGGCTCGATTGCAAACTCTCCCTTCACGCAACCGTGCGCCTTCGGATGGGCGTCACGTCTGATGAGCGTGTCTGCGAACCGCCGACCGAGCGAAGCGATGATGACCTCAGAGATGGCGAACGCGTTCTCTATTTCTTGCGGCTGCAGTCGTTCACCGATCGTTACGTCAGGGGTCGGATAACTGTCCCTGAACAACTTGAAGTCCGTCTGCGCGCGAGCAGCGTCGCCCGCTAAAGCCAATAGACAAACAATCGTATACGCGAGCGCTTTCGAGCAAATTGCCCACCCGCGAGCAGCCCGCGCGTTTGCTGCCTCCTGCAGCATCTACAACGACTTCAAGTAGAGAAGCAGTGCGCGGCAGTCTTCGCTCTCTTCTCCGATCGGGCTCGAGCTGCCACGGCAGAACGCGCCGTAGTCGTGACCGTAATTGTCGTTGCCCGGTATGACCCGGGTTTGCGCAACTGTGTCTGGCTTATACGTGAAGTCCACCTCGTACTCGAACGTGGTCTCGCCTGCGATTCGATCGGTCGCGAAGCCGACATTCACCGGATCAAATCGCCGTGACCCGACGTGGAAGCGGCGCGGACGGTCTTCAGGAGCGGCCAGTAGGTCACGCAGCGTGGGCACGGAGCCATTGTGAAGATACGGCGCTGTGGCCCAAATGCCGTTGAGTGGCCGCGCTTTATACTTCAAAAGCGATTTCGCATTCGCGTCTTCGGCTTGCAGTCTCTTACATTCGTCGAGTTGGGCGCGCTTGCGATCGGACAGCGCCTCCAGTGGCGTGAGGACTTCGATGCTTGGTGCCGCAAATGGCTCTTCGGTCTCTTCGGTCAGCAGACCACCCAGCAATCTGGAGCCAAACAACGATCTGAGGCGATCGCCGGCGCGGCGGGCAGTGCTGACTGCGACAGCGGCAGCGATATCACCGCTGCTTTTGCCCATGACCCGGGAGACTAAGCCGCGCAGCATCTTGCTCGTGGGTTCGACACTCTCGACGAGTTGATCTTCGGCGTCCGGGCCTGTGCCAAACATCAAGGGTTCGCCCTTTAGGACGCCCGTTTGCGTTTCATGCATAGCGGCATTGCATGCCATCCACGGGTCGGTCCCCGCGCCGAACTCGAATATGTTCTGCAACTCCACTGTCGCTGCGGACGTCAAGTCGTCGGACTCCAGGTCATCGTGGCAACCGCTACACGACTGGGCAAACAGCCTGCGACCGCGGGCGAGCGCGACCGGGGACGTATCGACCGCGCCGAACACTTCGGGCCAACGCGGTGACTCAAGATCAGCCAAGATGGCTTCAAGCTTGATTAGGTTGTCGACGCGGATGCTGGATCTTTCGACGAAAGTCTCGAGGTGGGGCGGCGTGAAGCTGCCTGGTCCCGATTTCAACGTAATCCCGCCGTGCACCCCGATCACCTGACCGGTGTTGCGACCAATGCCGCTGAGATCAATCTCATCATCCGTATCGGCGAACAAGACGCTGCCGCGAGACACCATTCCGTTCCATTGCAGATGCTGTTGCTGGCGCGTGTTCCAAATATACGGATAGCTGACCGGCGCATCGGACGGAAAGTTCGCCGGCTGAGTCGGATCCAGCGTATGCGCCACTTTGTTGAAGATGTGACCGATCGCATCCAGCCTCCCGTGGCCATACTCCACGGGCGTCTCGTTGCGATCCAGTATGGCCTTCCGATACGCCCGCCAACTATCCACTTTTTCGGCCAACTCGGAGGCTCCGGGCGAATCCATCCCGTTGCCGGTGGCGCTTCGAACAAATGCGTCCCACAGTTCTTCATCGTCGCGGGTTTCAGTGACGGTTGCCTCCAGGTCGCGCATAAGACTTTGGAAGTCCGACAACGCGCCAGCGCCATCGATCCGGAAGGTTTGCCCCCCGTACTCGATCTCGGACGTATGACATGCAGCGCATGTCATTCCGAGCCATCTCACTTTACCATCACTATCCGCGCCGACTGTGAACCCGATTGGATACGCTTCATTGTTCGACCAAATATAGCCGTACTTCGCAAAGTTCTCGCGCGCGAAAAATCGATCACCGTCCCTTGTGCGAAGATGCTTCGCCCAATCTTCCGGGATAAGCTGTGATCCTTGATCCTTGTAGTACCATTCCTTGCGTTGTTCGTCGGTCCAACCGCCGGAAATGCATAGACTGTCACTTTGTGGACACGGCTCAGATGCGTCAGCAAACGCGGTTATCGGAGAGACGGCGATCAGAGTGAACGCAAGCGGCGTCAGCAGAACTTTTGTATGGCGCATCAAAGGAACCAATCGGTAGGTTACAATGGTGTTAGGGTGCACTCAAGATTTCCCGCCGTCAACCTAAAATTAAAAAGAAAAGAGTTGGCTTACTCCCGAAATAAAGGGCAGTATTCGCGACCCAGTTGTCTGCTGTCAGGGCGTTGGATTAGATCTCCATCGGCGTTGTTCACTCGGCGTCTACGGCTCGGTGTTGGGTGGCGCCCGGAGTGGATTCCGTCTCGGAATGGCGCCTCGAATGTCGGGATTGCTCTGCCAATCGTGAGCGCTGATGCGGATGGGTTCTCTCACGATGAGCGCGTTCAGCGCCTCATCATCAGGGGCGAGCCGCGCTGTCATGACGGCGAGCAAGTCGCCCGTGTCGGCTGGTTGCCCGTGCTGCGCCACAGCGCCGCTAACGGACAGTTCCAAACCAAGTCCGATGCCGTAGGTCGGGGGTGCGCCGACGTCGAAGGCCGCGTCGCGAAGCGTATGGCTTGCCAGAAAGCCATACGCCATTGTCCGGGGGAGCGCCTCTGCCTCTGACGCCGTGGTTGTGAAAAGGACAATATCGCGCGCATCGGTGCTTGCGAGCACGGTCGCGTTCAGGCCGGCTTCGCCCGCAGTCAGACGAACGGTATCAGCAGCTGAACTGCGGTTGGTGGAATAGCCTACGAGACGACCAGAGTCATCGTGAATATAAAGGTCGACGTCGCCCGACGCCGCTGTGACATGAACGTTCTGCGCCTCGCCGCTCGTCGGGATTGGAACCGTCTCTTCGTTACCCTTCCGGAGCGCGCCGCGCTGCCAGAGGCTAACCGTCTCTTCTGCCGCGAGTTGCGGTGCAGTGCCGCCAGGCGCCGGCACATCTGCGCTCAACGTTGACGGATACGTTTGAATGACCGGCACGCCCGCCCACGCGATGCCGTCACTGCAACTTGACGCGCTCGGTGCTATGCACCCGACCGCCAACGTGGTGCCTCTTGTCCCGCGAGCGAGATCGCGCACGATGACCCCATCGATGGGGAAGAGTTCGTTCTGCGTCGTGTCGTGCAGCGCTATGAACGAGCGATTGCCCGCAGCCGTAGGCGGGGCCGCGCCGACCGTAAGGAGGCGCTCTCCGCCCAGATGCAAGGCTGAGCGAACTCGGATGATCTCGTCGCCGAAGCGGTCCGAACCCAGCTGGACCGGCTCACTCTCCGATTGAAATAGATCTCCAGCGCTCACAGCGACAGGGACGGTTTCGCCATTCGCTTTACCGCGCCCGATGATGCGCAGCGTGTCAAACCTATGCGCTCCTTCGGCGATGATGTCACCTAAACCATTCATGCCTGGGATCACGCCGCTTTGGGGCTTGAGACTTTCTTCGATATCGATCTCCGCAACTGCAAAGAGAACGTCGTCAGTGCACCGAGTGCTCATCTCGTCCGTCCAGCGCGATATGAAGCCCGTTACGAGCAACGCGCCCTCGCCCCGTTCCGCGACGTCGTAGAACGCGTAGCGGTTCGCGGCGGAAATCTGCTCGAACCAAATCGGACGGATCCGTTCTTGGCGTTCCTGCGGCAAGACCATGACGCCCCCGACGGAAGCGTTGCGGCAGACGGCGTCCGGATCGCCGCCATCTTCGCCGCGTCCCACCGCGATCACCCGTCCGTCCGATAGCTGCTTCAGTTTGTAGAAGACGCTGCGGGTGGGGACCCAGTGCTCGCTGTCCGCCGGTCGGTCCTGGCATTTGTGGAACATGTATCGGCCGTCCGGATCGAGCCGCATCATCCAGACCATTACCGGTGCCCCCGTGCAGCCGCTTTGAAAGGCTGTCCCAAGGACGATCATGGAGCCGTCCGCCAGCACGGTGAGGTCCATCACGATCGACCCCGGACGTGTTCCAGGCCCGTCGACAAACGGAACAGGCGGCGCCGCCGGCTCGCCTCGCGGCGACAGTCGCACCGTTGCGAGCCGCCCAGCCAAACCCCTATTCGAATGGGCTTCATCGCGCAGCAGGCCGAGCGCAACGAAACCGCCGTCGGGGTGAGTGGCAACCGAAGAGAACGAAAGGAATTCGGGTACGCAGACGCCATGCACCGGGCGGTCGCACGCCGCTGCTGGAGTGACGAGAGCGGCCGCGCATAGGGCTGTGCCGGCGACAAAAACATGGCGGATGATGTGCGCCAGCGCATCTCCGTTGCGGATCGCTCCTAACATTGTGTGAGCGCGAACGGTTGGAGATCGGACGTTGATAGAAGGTAGTGGTAGTCGCCACCTCCACTTCTCACCCGGTACCAAACCTCGTCGCCAACGCGTTTGACTTCGGCAGGTGCGCACTGTGCATGCAACTGTGAACCGTCGAGCCGCACGGCATCGACCGGCGCTTTGAGATCGGGCGCGCTAAACGCATTAAGCGCATTCTGATTGCCAACGTCGGCGCGCCCGGCGTTGTCCCGATCAGGGTCGATGGCAACGCGCAGTCCGACGATCTCTGGGGTCCAGGTCTCACTCGACGGTGAGACCCTATCGAGGGGGACCACTGGAGGCCGTCGGCTGCAAGGCTGTCCGTATCCTAAACCGTCAAGCCAGCGCCCGAACTTGCTCACTGGGACGTAGAGACCTTCGCTCCAGTGGCCGTCATATCGACCGTATACGACGCCGATTAGGCGGTCTTCCGAGTCGAGCACCGGACCTCCGCTCATCCCGCGATAAGTCTTGAACTTCAAAGCCGCGGTCCCAGGCTCGTCCGCACTGTTGGCCGTAGACAGACCACCTAAGGCGTTCTGCGGTGGCTCGTCGCGGAACTCGAACCCGCCGCCTAACTTCTCTGCGTACCCGTAAGCTCCGACCTTGGCGCCGAGAACGGAGGCCGTATCGGAAAAATCGAACGCGTCGTGCCAGCATGTTCTGGGCAGTTTCCCCATATCGAGCGTCGTCCGATCGGCGAGTCGAACGGTCGTAGCGAACAGATCGAGTGTGGAATGTAGTCTGCGGTCCGTATTCGATCGTTCGACCAAATGGATCGAATTATGAGAGGGGTCGTCCGGTCTTTCGAAGCTCAGCCTCACGTCCTCAGGCCGACATTGCACGACCATCGTGGCGTCGCCAACATCGTACTCTTTGCTCTGCAGCAGCTCCTCTATCGTATGCTTGGCGCCCAGAACGACCGCGCCGCCGATCATAACGACGCTTCCGGCCGTTTCTTTGGCAAAGTCTTGAGGTTTAATGAACGTTTGGTCCGGTTCGCTGCCGTCAGACATTGTAACGTGCAGCGTGCACGCTGCCTTGACCTGGAGGGTGACGTCCCGCGCGAAAGCAAGACGGTCGGGATAGTCGGCATGTGCATCTGCGACACCGAATGAAATCAAGAGAGCGAGCAAGTATCCTCGGTTCATGGATACATCCTCGCGACCGTACGGATATCAGTATTAGAAAGTGCAATGGATTGTCTATATATATTCCAGCAATAGTTCATCACTGACCACGGATCGTATGCAAACGGAATCTCGGTGTCACTGGGAAGTTTGACGACCTTGTTGCTTGCAACCGGAAGGTTGCGCTCTCTGCAATTAGCAATAAGTGAATTAAGCTTTTCAGATGACATGTTCGCTTGCTGGGCTTCGGCCGACAACAAGTCGTGCGCATGTATGAGGCCGAGCGCATGACCGAATTCGTGTACGGCGATCGAATGGATGCAGTCGTCTCTGAGGTAATGCGCATCGGGCGTATCTCCGCATGCCCTACCCCAGTCGTGGAAATCGAAATTGAGCGACATTGTCTGGGCCTTCCCTAAACCAGCAATGCCGACGTAGGACCAAGGTACCCCGTCCTGTGTGATGATGCGGATGCCCTCGGCACCCTCGGTACACGTACCCCACCCAACGAAACGAACCTGCGCGGCTGCCTCCCATGTTTCACGCACTGCGACTCGTGTCGCGACGCGTCCGGCAGAATGACGCCGCTTTGGGGCGATCCAGCAAACCGGGATCTCAAGTCGTGCGCCGTTCGGATCCCACCGGGCGCCGCCAACGCCGGCGCGCCACAACAACGTGCTTCGATACGCTGCGAACTGGGACACTTCACCGCGCGCTTGCGGCGCGTCTTGAGCGGACGGCTCGCGCGGCGCTGGAAGGTCACCAGCGTGCGCAAACACACCGGGATCTATGGGCCCGTGTAACCCCGCAGGTGCCCCAGCGCTGGCCCCAGGATCATGGGCGTAAAGCGCTGGCGGCGCCAGCAGGACAGCCAATGTGGCGACGAAAACCATGAATAAAGACAACATTTTAGCCTAAAGTTCGGAGCAATAATATTGATTAGGATAGCAATCTTAGGTAACATTGACAAATTGTTAATGTAATGGGGCGCTGTCGTCCGGTCTTCCACCTGTGCGAGGGCGGAGAGGGGGGGCGGCGCGGAAAGCACGTTATGTCACGCACAACCCCATGGCACTCTTCGGCATTCCGGGGGCAAAAACAGATCGTGAAATGGATTGTCGTCGGAGCTGCAGTCCTGGCGCTTTTCGCGCTCCACGGGCGAGCGAGCGCGCTGGATAGCGAGGCTATCGCGCGTCTTGCAAACGAATACGAAAGCCAACTAACAGCGCAACCCGGTACGGGTTTGATGGCGTTGATTGATGCAGCAAAAGCGGCGCGGGTTGCCGGTGATGATGGCGCCGAACGCGCTGCGCTGGAAGCGGCGGCATCGCATGATGACTCGACCTATCAAGTTTGGCGCGATCTCGCATCATTCTGGAACCGCACTGGCAGCTTGGATTTCACGCTCGCCGCCGGCTACCACTCTTACAACGCTGCCAAAAACGACGGGGAGCGTTTGGACACGCTCCACATCCTGACCGACGCGCTGCGCCGCGAACTTGCGGACGCGCGCGCGGCCTTCGATGCAGTCCAGGACGCTCTTCTTGAGTTGGAGCCGGACGACTACGAACGGGCCGTCGAGGGCGCGGCTGCGCGCGATGAGCAGTTTCAGCAGAGCGCCGCGATCATCGAAGCGGGCCTTGCCGCGAGTCAGCGCATTTACAGCGCTTCGGCACACCTTGCAGTCGTGACCGAGGCCGTACGAGATCTGACGTTCGAAGCAAAGTTCATGGAGCGCGAAGTTGCCTCGGTGGCATTCACCTTTGCGCCGGGCGAACCCGAAAAAGAGGGGTCCGGCAGTGCGGCGACATCGGGCGCCGCGACCCCCCGTCCTATGTCGATCAATAGGGCAGGGCGCTCGCGAACAGCGCGCCTTCGTACGCAAAACCGCGTAGATGCCGAGCCCCTCATCTTCGCTTCGTCCGATGGTCTGCCGCGCATTTGCGTGCAATTCACTCTCCCGCTCAACGAAGACGCGGCCGCGCAAATAGAATGGCTAGTTCTAAGTAAGATTTCAGTGGACGATGACTTCAGTCGAATGCCGGTCGAGATTGATGCGATCGAGATACAAGCGACACAACTTTGCCTTTATGATGTTGTCGCCGGCGAGCGCTATGAACTGACCATAAAGGAGGGGCTGCAAGCCGCGGCTCCCGGCGTCTATTTGACCCGTGAGGCTATCGGTCTCTTCAGCGACACCGGTAAAGCATTCGAATACACCAAGGAGATAGCAGTACCGGACAAGCCAAGCCTGCTGACATTCACCCCTGGCGCTTTCGTTTTACCGCTCGGCGCGTCCGGCGTGGTGCCGCTGAATAGTCAGAATATTGCCGAGACCGCGATTTTCATAAGCCGTATCAGTGATCGCAATCTGTACCGCCACATCGCACTCAACCATATCGACGGGACGATGGGCGACCGCGAATTCAACGAATTGCTCGATTGGTCGGGGGATCGCATCTTTGAAGGGGCACTCGCGATCGATGGCCAGCCGAACGAAGTCACATCGACATCGCTGCCCCTCGTCTCCATCCTCGACGAATACGCTCGGCGTTCTAGCGGTGCGGAATCCCGGTCACCAACATACGTTGAACAGCTCGATACAGGACACATCCGCGGCGCATTCATGAAAAGTGGCCCGCACGATGACGGTCGTCCTGCCGATGAAGATGCGGAACTTCAAACCGGTGTATTCGCGGTTGCGGCATTAGAATACAATGAAGATGGCGAAGCGCGGGATGTGGCTAACGCGATGCCGACACATTCGGCGACGACGATGCGAAGCAATTGCCGCACCGAGATTGAATGCCGCTATCGTGTCCAGTGGATTGTTCGAACCAATATTGGCTTGACGATCTTTGAAGGCGAGAACGAGATGCGTGTCGCGGCCCGCAGCTTCAGTGATGGCGCGCCGATTGTCGGCGCAGAAATTCAACTCATCGCAAAGAATAATCGCGTCCTCGGCGCTCAGCGAACAGATGCGGGTGGGTTTGCGGTATTCCCAGCCCGGTTGGCTGGCGGAACCGGTAGCAACGCACTCGTGGCGGCGTTCGCATCCAAAGCCGACGACTTCAGCTTCGTCCGATACGGCCGCGACAAACTGGACTTGTCGCTGGCCGACGTAGACGGTCGTGTTCCTCCGAGCGCGTTGGACGCATACCTTTACACGGATCGTGGTTCCTACCGCCCGGGCGAAGACATCAACGCTGTCGTGCTTTTCAACGCGGAGGGGCGGGACGGCTTCGCGGGGCATTTGACGGGGCTTGAACTTACTTTAAGCGATAGCGAAGTCGTACGGGCCACCGCGAGCACCGCGATCGATTCCACGGAAGGCCCCCAGCGCGTCGAATTCACCCTGCCGGACAGTCTCCCACTCGGCACATACACGCTCACGCTCTCGGCGCCCGACCAAACCGAGGGGGCAGCCGCAATCCCCCTCGCTAGTGTCACGGTTCAGATCGAAAGTCGCAGACGTGACCGTGCGCGCCTTCGCTTAGTTGACGCTGACGCTTGGCGCGTCGCGGTTGAGGGGGGAGACCTTGCGATTACGGGCTCGGTGTTCGCGCAGTACCTACACGCGGTCGAGCCACCCGCAACGGAGGTCGGGCGTATCGCGCGCAATCCGCACCGCCTTCTTCCGAACTGGCTTAGTGGGCCGGTTGAGAGCGCCGTTGCCGAAATCAGCGTCCGCACACGGGCCGCTGATAGCCCGGTGCCGGGATGTTACAGGGGCTTTGCATTCGGCCCTCTCGACAAGCCGGTCACTCCAAGCTTTAATCGTCAGATCACCACTCTTGCCGACGGGGTGTTGCGGATCAATGAAACGGGCATAGAGTTGCCACGCGGTGAACTGTCGGAGCTTTTGGCGAACGGACATCCGCTCGAAGCGACGGTCTCGATCATGGTACGCGATAGCGCCGGACCACTGGCGCAAGTTCAGCACGATTTCCCCGTAAGGATAGATCGCAGTTGGATCGGCGTGTCGCGCCGCCCCATCGTCTCACCGAGCCACTCCCCGCCCGGAGCGGTTGGCGCGTATACGGCGCGGTTTCCGATGCTGAGCTTCGATACACGGGAAAACGGCGAACGTCGGGGCGTGTCCTGGAGGCTCTTCAAGCGTACGAATGCTCTCCATTTTCGTCGAGCGGGCACGTCGTGGCGTCCGGTGACAGGCGAGCAACTCGACAGGATACGAAGCGGCGATTGGACGATCAGAGCGGCAACGAAGATCGAAGACCGGCCGAAATTGTGTCTTCAGCCAAACGCCGATTCCGACCTGACTTTGCGCAACCTTCCTGCCGGCCGCTACGTCCTGGAGGTCAGAGAGCCAAGAAGCGGTGCAACGGTGAGGGTGCCGTTCAACACCGGCGCGCAAACGGCCGTCGGTGAACGCCCGCGTCCCGATGAAGCGCAGGTCTGGACCGACAAATCCCAGTATTCACCTGGGGAACGGATCGAAGTTAACGTTGCCGCACCGTTTGAAGGGGATGTTACGGTTGCCATCGTCGACAGCGACATCCGAGACGTGCAGGTGTCAGCGGGCGGCGGCTCCCTCAATCATCTCACCATCGAGAGTATCCCCGAAGAGTGGGCCGGCCGCGGTCTCTACGCATTGGCGACTGTCAATCGCCGGCTCGACGAACGTGATGCAACAGGGGCAGCGCCAGCGCGCGCCATCGGCGCGGCGCACTTTAGCGTCCGAAGCGACAACGTCAGGGCGCTCGACTTGCGGGTCGATGCGCCGTCAGAATGGTTGCCTCAAACGGCGATCGATGTGAGCGTTTGCGTCGCCGACGGCGAACGATGCAGTCAAACCGCTCCAAGTGGAGGAAAGCTGTTTCTCTTCGTGGTGGACGAAGGTCTACTCGGCCTGACCGCCCATCCGGCCCCCGACCCGGCCGAGCATTTCTTCGGGCGGCGGCAGATCGGCATCAATATATACGACAACTACGGGAACATCGTACCGTCCGTCGGCGGCGATCGTCCTTCGTTTAAGGCACTTAACAACTATACATCACGATCGGTGGTGTCTGAATTGATCGGTCCGATCGCCCTCGACCAGAACGGTAGCGCGACAGTCAGCGTCAACGGTCTCGATTTGACTTCTGGGACGGTACGGTTCGCCGCCATCGCATGGTTCGACGACGCGGTCGGTGCAGGAGAAGCGAAAACGACGATCAGCGCACCCGTCACGGCCGAGCTAATCATGCCGAGTTTCTTGTCACCGGAGGACGAGGCGCATGTGCCGATTGTCCTATCCAACGAACGCCGCGAAAGCGGAGAAACCTTCGACGTTAGTCTAAGCGCCGGTACGGGCGCTCGGGTGGAAGGCTTCTACGACGCGAGCGGCAACCGTCTCACCGATCGCGACACCGTCTCGTTGCAACTCCCGCGGCGCGAGATGACAACCATTTATGCGCGCATCGCCCTAACCGAGAGCGACCGGGAGGCGATTTCGTTCGATCTGTCCGTTCGTCCGGCCGGTCCGCAGCATCGCTTTCGATTGAAGCAACGAGAGTCGGTTGCGCTGCGCGCGCCGGTTCCCTTCATCACAGGTGTTGCATCATTCGATCTCGCTGCAGGCGAAACGATGACGCTACCGGAGGCACTCGGTCCTTACGCGCGAAGTTTTGAACCGCATGAGTTGCAGGCCGAGATCACGTTAGGCGCAACCTACCCCGTGCTCCTGTCGCGCGCTGAAGCTGCACCAAACGACGATATCCGTTTAATTGAGAATATCGTCTACGAGGGGCGTCAGCACCTATCGGGCGCAGCGCGCCGCGAAAGTGGGTCACTTGAAGCACTCGAAGCGATAGTGGAAGAGCTGAGCGCGCTGCGTCAAACTGGCAAACGCCTTTTTCGGCCGCACCATCACGAAGGATCACCGGATCCCGACCGCATGCTCCCCGTTGTCGGCTTTCCCAGCGTTTCTGCCGATCAAGACCTGTTTCGCGCTGCGTTAGCGGCGGAGTTTCTTCTCCAAGCCCGGGCTAAAGGGGTCCGCTTGCGGCGGTCGTTTGTTCGCGAACTCGCAAAGGATTTGAGGGGAGCCGCAGGGCTAGACAGGCGAGTTGACAATCCTGAGGAGTTTTGTACGACGGGAAAAGCTTTTGCGCTACGGATTAGTAACGAATTCGAATCACTTGGCGCGCGACTTGTTCGGGTATGGCGAAATTACTGCCAGGGCGCGGACAATCTCCTTCTGAATCTTCTTTCCGCTCCGTTCTTCGATTATGGGAGCGGACCGGATGAATACATTCCGAGCCATGAGCAAACCTTTGAGCTGCCTGGCGCGAGTGTGCAGGAGTTGGAGCTCGCGATCCTCCTTCTGAGCGATTTTCGAAAGAGCGGCGCTTTCGGCGACGACGTTTCAGAGGCGCTCGATCAGCTTCGCGCTCAACTTCGCGAATTGGACACAGGCGCTACGCATACGGTCCTGTCGGAAGCGCCGGGCGCTCGCGCGCAAACGCCTGATAACGCGGCTGCGACGAGCGAAGTGCAGATGACCGGCGGCCGAAACCTCTTCGCCGCCGTCGACGGCAGCGCCGATGTCCTTCGTACACCGTTCACTCCGATGGCGGATTTCGATGAGAACCCGATCAAATTGACGAACGACGGTGACGGCCCACTGACCGTGTCGGTACGTTTCTTCGGAAGGCCAAAAATTGCCTCAGCAGGCAACGCACCAGTAAAGCGCAGCTACTATGGTGTGGACTGGACACCGTTCGATCCTGAAACGTCCGAAGCGTTCCTCGGAAAAATCGTTCATGTGGTGGTCGAGGCCACGTGGCCGAGCGATGGTGAGCCCCTGGTCCCCGGCGCAGACTCTGCGGCAACTCTTGCGATTGCTGATCTGCTGCCGGCGGGTGTCGAAGTCCTAGATACCATGATCTTGCGTGGGGGGGAGGGCGGACCGGAACAGATCGCACCGCGGGGCGATGTAGCGGTGAGCGCGGCGTTTCCCGATCGGATGATCGTATATGCGGCCCCTACCCCCGCTGGCCCGGGAGATGCCGCAATTCGCTTCGGCTATACCGTGCGGGTCACGGCCGCGGGCCGCTTCACCATCCCACCTTTGGTAATGTCCGAGCTTGCCAGACCCGAGCGCACGGTGCGTTCGAACGGCCAAGTGATGACCGTCACCTATGAGACACCACCGACCTAAGATGTCGAGGGTTTGCGCCCCGACCCTGTTCGCAGAGTATGCCGGCCGCGGCATTAACGTCGTCCTATTTCTTGCGATGCTCTCGGCTCTGTCGCTGGAAGTTGCCATCCGCACCGCAACCGTTCCGCGACTCGAGCATGGTGGGCTGTATTCCGCGGCCGTCATCAGTGCCGATGATTCACTGCTCG
>ERZ1740058.940-NODE-940-length-17040-cov-7.055049_pt1 | contig 17040 bp, 6 predicted proteins | sample MGYA00581745_ERZ1740058 | MGnify/ENA primary metagenome ERZ1740058 (study PRJEB43018, sample SAMN04849742) | marine metagenome | isolation source: floating plastic debris | place: Pacific Ocean | collected 2008-08-30 | study: EMG produced TPA metagenomics assembly... | reverse complement strand
CCGCCGAAGCTGGTCGTTGCCACGGTGTCCGAAGCGTTCACACTCAAAAAGGGCTCCTCGGTGATCGCGTCCAGTGTGGCCTGCTCGTTATTGTTCACCAACACCCGAGGCGAGCTGACGCTCCGGCCGTCATTGACGGTCTCCAGTGCTCGGACGACCACGCTGAAGTCGCCGGGATTCAAGATCACGCCGGTCAACCCACTGGCGTCACCGACCGTTCGTGATCCTTCCGACGCACTGCTCAGCCCGAACAACGATGCGAGCCGGAACAGTGTGTTCCCGCTCATCTCGATTTTCTCGAGTTCGACACCGAAATCCAGGGTTTGGGATTCGCTCAACGCGACAATGGTCACGTCCAGCATCACCTGCGGTTGCCGTACATCGATAGTCTCGAGGAGCCTCTCGAGTTCGTCGAGGATACGTGGTTCGCCGGAGGCGATGATCGAACTCGTACCTTCGTCGGCGATGATCTCCAGGTCTGAGTTCCCCGTGGGGGTCGCCGGAATTGATGATGTAGCAGGCTGTGGTGACTGTTGGGTATCGGTCCCGATGTTGGGGGTTGCTACTGCCGCTCCAGTGGTGAGCAGGCTTTCCAATAGTGAGGCGACTTGATCGACTGGCCGGTTTCGGACTGCAAACGTGCGAATCGACTGCCTCGAGGGCGCGTCGACAGCATCGAGCCGCTGGATGAAATTCACAATCTGCTCGTGCTGCGTCGGCGTCGCTCGGATGAGCAGAGCTCCCGTCAGCCCATCTGCAATGATATCAATGGCGTTGTCCTGGTCACGAAACAGCTCCCGAAGCAGGGATGACACGTCGTCGAGACCAAAGTAGAGTGGACGGTACTCCCGTCGCTCGATGGGTTCGGGTTGATCGACTGCTTCGATCAGCGACTGCCAGTCCGCGAGTTCGTCTCTTGGTGCGACCAGCAGGAGTGTTGTCGAATCGTCCATAGGAAGCAGCTTGCCCGTGAGCGGCCTGCCTGCAACCAGATCACGCGCGGTCACCGCTTGGACAATTCGACTCGAGAGCGTCGTAGCCGAGAGGTGATTCGGCTCGACACGCTCCACTAGAGCAAGCTCCCCGGCGACATCGATCCGACTGGCGAGATCGATTGTTTGGGCCAGCCTCGGCGCCAGGTCCTGAATGAGGATCAGACCGCCCCGGCCGAGGAGCGTAATCTGGCCACTTCGCGACAACGCGGGGCGGAGCGCGTCAAGGAGTTCTTGCGCAGGCAGGTGGCTCGCGCGCAGCACTACCGCTTCGAAGCCCGGACGAATGCGTTGATCGTTGGCTGGCTCGCCACCAATACGCGCGAGTGCTGGAGCATCACCCACGGGCACCACGCTCAGGAGGTCAGTGCCGGCGACTTCTACCGTCGTGAACCCATTGGCAGCAAGCAGCCGGTTGGTCAGAGACCAGAGTTCCTTGTTGCTCAGTCCCTCAGTGAGTCGGAGTGTGACTTGCTGCCGAAGCTGCGAATCTTGATACTCGATATCAATGCCAAGTCGTGCAGCAGACACATCAACAAGGCGAGACAACTCGATCTGCCCTGCGAGTCGTGTATCAACGTCTTGTGCAACAACCGACTGAACACCTAGTAGGCCTGCGCACAGAAGCAGCTGCTTGATCGTTGTCCAGTACATTTAAAAGACCCCGCGGGGCTGACATTAAGAGCCCGGACTAGCGCACCCTAAACACGGCCTCTATAGCCAAGAGATGCGTATCCAAGCTCGTTCTCGCGGCCCGAACATCGGGATCACTTCGGGCACTCGACAATACATCGCTCGCCCACTCGGGAGTGGATTCTCCCAGGCGTTGGGCACGTTGCTCAGCCTTCTGGGCAAGAACTACGCGCTGTACATCGAAATGGCTCATGTCGCGAACGCTCAACGCCGCGTCTGCGCCTGCAGCTACTCGCCAACGTGCCCGATACAGGCTTTCGCTAACACCATCTCCCAGATGCGATAGGGCAGCACCGCGGTGCGCACTGTACGCCGTAAGCAGGGACTGTCGGCCCGACTCGACGGCATCCGTCAGCCGAACAATCCCCTGTCTGGCGTCGGTGTCCCTATCCTTTGCGTACTTGTCACTGGCAAGCTTCAGCGCTGATTGGTCACTGGCCAGCTGAGTTGCGATCGACTCAGTTCTCGACCAGTCTTGTGCTGCGAGGGCATTGATGATGCCAACAGCCTGAGACGCGATCACGCCATGAGCGGCGAGCAACTCTGGCGTAATCCCAAGCCGCTGAGCTCGCTCTACACCGATACCGGCGCTGCCTACCTCTTCACTCACAACTCCAGTGGATGCTGTTGGACGCCCACTGTCGAGGCTCAGCATAACTGCAGCGCACGTGATGCAAGCTCCCAAAGCGATTGCAAGGTACATGGTCTTCTCCTATCGTTGGATAGCATAACGCAGCGCATTCGTTTCACAATAGGGAACCCCTGCGCCAATGAAAAATACTTGTCTTCTGCCACTCCGTTCGGTGCGGGCCGTTGGATCCCGAGCTACAGGTGCGTGCTGGGAGGTGGCTAACCGCAGAATGCGCAGGCGGTTAGACCGCCTTGCACGCCCCGGTTCTGATTGCGACACTTCCATACGACAGCAGAACTTCTACAAGATTTCTTCAGTCTTTTTCGAGAACACTGAAACTCTTGCTGAGTGAAGCCTGTACGTGATGCAGACATACAAAATCGCGGTAAGGGCATGCTTTGAAGCATGGCCGAGTCGACGCGCGGACGCATATGCATTTCGAGTCGTTCGCTTACTGCTCCACGTACTGTTGATGCACATCCCAACAGTAGTGCTGGCTGCCAGAAGAGCCCATCGCTCATGCGCCTGTCTCGATTCACACGCTGTGTTGTTGCACGTATATGACGATCTAATGCTTGCTCCAGTGCTTGCGGGGGTACTGCATTGACCAGGCATGACAGAGCACGAGTATGTCAAAGAGTGAATGGTGATGAAGCGCGCACCAAAGCAAACGAAGCCACTTCTCGCACAAATTCAACGACTCGGGAAAACAGCACTATCGAATTGGGCATTTTCAGGATATTGTGTCACGGAAGCTGAAGTAGAGATCCGTCAAGGCACAGTAGAAGGAAGCTCCGATGCGCACTCGCCGCCACCTCTTGGTTTGCCTCATACTCGCGATCGTATCACCGGCCGTCAGTGATGAGCCAGCCGGTCTCAATGTCGAACCACTGATGCGTGAGGTGCAGGTGCGCCACCAATGGGCCACCGGCGATACGCACTGTTGGCCCGGGCGATGCAGCGAGTGTCCCGATCCTGGCGAGATCACGGATTGCACAGAATCGTGCGGAACGCCGTGCTATCCAGTCACCAATTATTATCCACGCAACGTGGAAGACGCGGTATGGGTGTCTTTGGTTGGATCAATACGAACGGCATTGCAAGCGACCATCAACACTTCGAAGTTTCTGCGGGAAGATGCGGCCAATCCCAGCGGTCTCGATCTTGAGGCATGGAACGCGTTGCCTAAGAGCATCCAGACTTCAGATTATCCGGATTTGTCTGAAGAGGTCACTGCGGCCAACTACGCCAGGCTGTTCGCGCGCTATGGCGAAATTGTGGGAGATCTAAAGTACCACAAGCAAGGTGGGTTTAGCTGGTCGGAGGGTGGCAAGGCTGGCGGCGGAATATTCTCGGAGCCAGGTACAAGCGAGGAAGACTGGGGTTGTGCGGATGCCTTCGGCGCCATGATCGATGAATTCGAAGATTTTTGGCCAACTACGGTGACATTGGCTGCTCCCGGTGCTGATGGCTTCCAGCCCTTCGTCTCAGACGCGATGCTGGTTACGGACTGCGAGCCGGGCGATGCGGCATGGCATGGCGTTTATGTGGCAGTTGCTTGGGGCAAGCCAAAGATCAGTTCAATCGGCGCCCTCGCCAACGGCACGACCAAGCTTTATCTCTTGATTGAGCCCAGTTCTGGCGGCACGGGAACCCACTCACCTCCAGTGGGCGCTACGTCGACTTTTCAACAACTCACTTCAGCACCGTCGCCTACGACTGGTGCCGAGGTCATCGGCACGACTTATGGCAAGGAGGGGACCTCAACTGTCATGCCCACCGACAGCGGATGTAGCCCGAGCGGGTGCGCTCCCTGTGATCCTGGCGAACTTGATGAAATCGAAGACTACAGCTGTAGCTACGGATGGTCTATCAAGGAACAACTCGCGATCGTCACGATCAACAGCTGGGACATCCCCACGCCTCAAGGCACTACGTGCACCACAAGCGTGTGCACAGTCCCAATTCCCGAGGACAACGAACCGGACATGCCCGACGGGGAAGGCGGTGATGGCGACTGCGGCGATCCGGGTGGAAGCGAGAGTGGAGACGACGAAGCAGCTGGTGAAGGGTCTAGTGCCGGTGCTGGCGCAGCTTCCAAGAGTGAGGCAACCACGACCATTAGCCATGAGTCGGTGAGTCTCGCGACCGGGCACAAGATGGAGCGGGCTGTGGATTTGGTCGTGGCTCTGCCCGGTCAGGATTTTCGCCTGACGCGCGAGTACATCAGCCGCCCAGACCACTATGGGACCGCCAACTGGGGGGGGCTTGTGGGCTGGAACTGGTCCATGAACATCTTCCAGCGCTTGTATGAGGATGGAGACGATGTGTTTCTGAAGGGTCTTCCTATGGACCGTTCGAAAAAGTTTGCCGAGATCGGTACGACCGGTGTCTGGACCGCGGGTGGGCCGACATCGCAGTCGCTGACACAGGCGACGCTCGTAGTGGATACGAAGACATATCCAGTTTGGCGCCTCGTTAGCCCCGGCAACTTCACGATCGACTACTTTCGCGAAGATGCCGGCGGCTCTGGTATCGAGACCGTTGGTGCTGATTACGCTGGCCTCGTACTTCAGTACCGTGATGCGTATGAGAATGTACACGCTTACGTGTATGCCGACTATGACAAGGTTGGGGGCGGGACGACCCCACGGCTGGAGCGAATCGTGTTGCATGGCACGACGGCTACGCAAGCTACTGCAGCCGCGGTGATTGACCTCACATGGAATGTCGATGAGGAGGGTGCGGGCAGTGACTATGGGGCGGCCAATGGACGACTGGCGTCTGCCTCGGTGCGACGGCCGCTGGCTGACTGGGCACTGACGCAATCCGTCGAATATTTCTATTACGACACCGAGACCATGCCCTTGCCACCTCCTGTAGGCTCGTCTTCATTTCTGTTCACAGCAAATCCGGATTTGGGAACCGAAGGTGACCTGATCCAGGTCCTAAAGCGTGTGCGAACAAATAACGACATTGCGATGCGTCTAGCAGCCGGTGAGTCTTCGGGGTCACCGTGGCGGACGTTAATCTGGCAGTATCGGTACCATACAGATAGTGTGACTCGTTGGGCATCGCAGGATCGACCCGCATGGCTCGAGCAAGCGACCGGTGATGATCACCAGTTGGCACTGATCATCAATCCCGAGCAAATCGAGCAGATTGCACGCGATCTCACAGAGTATTGGGCACAGCCATTCACAGTGGAACAGACCGCTACCGAGATTATTGAAACCGCCGATACGTCAGACATCCGGTTTATGCCAGATGCAAAACCGGTTAACATTGCGGCGAAGCTGATTGGTTACACGTCATCAGGCGTACATGCGGACAAGGTGTACAAACAGTGGTTGCAGGCCGGATGCGGTTGTGGCGGCTCGAGTCCTGGCAAGAGCCTCACATTCAGCTACTTTGATCATCCTAGTTCTTTTGACACAAGCGTTCACATTGAGGAGAGTGTCATTGATGGCGGTGTGTCTTCAGTACATCGCACCGTGTACTACGACCTCAAAGCGCTTGGTCCGGATCTTGTTCACTACTTGTGGATCAAGGCGATCCGCGAAGGCCAGCACCCCGATGGGACTTCAACACCGCGCACTTGGGTGTGGCAATACGAACGTGACGCGACAAATCGCAATCTGATTCGTATTTTTACCCCTGCTGCGATGGACACGGCAAGCACCGCGTATGTGCCGGCATCTGGAGTTGCCCCGGATCCAGTCGTGACTCCAACTGTTGCTCCCAACTCACAAGTGATCGGTGGTCTTGTTCTTGGGTATGTGTATGACTCGGACAACAGGATCTCCGAACGTCGAGTGAGCGAGGGATACGAGGCAATTCTGGCCGATATGGACCTCGTCGAACGGACCACGTACGTATCTGGAGCGAGGAACGACCTAGTCAGCAAGATCGAGCGGTTTCGCGATGCGTCCGACACGGTGTCAGCCGACAAGATCGAAGTGACCGACTTCGTGTACGGATACCACGATGCCCCTGCGGACACGATCGTAGCGAGCATCGAGATTCAGGTAGAGCGAGAAACAGAGTCCGAGAATGGACCGGCGGTGGCAACCAGCGTGAGTACGTTTCAGCTCATCTCTAGCAAGGGACAGAACGAGTGGACTCGTACTCCCGATCAGGCATTGACGCGTCGCGAGTTTGACCCGTCTACAGGCCGACTGGTTTCCATGGTCCGCAATGCTGATCCTGCCGCCAGCGGTGAAGAGCTAGTGGGGGGCGACTACGGCAACATCTCCACGACCGGGTGGGGGCTCTCTGGCGATCGTTTGCGTACCACGTATGAGCTTGACATGCTTGGCCGGGTGGTCCAGGCCACCGCGCCCGGCGGGGTCAATTCGTACATTCGCCGTGTCATGCTGCCTGGCGGCACTGGAATGCCCCTGTCGATCGCTGGCGTCGAGTATTTCCCGACTACCGAGATCTATGCCGAGATCGTGCTACCGCACCAGATCGCTTCGTTGGCTAAGGGCGAAGATGATGCCGCGAATGCGGGACACCCGCTGTGGGAACAAGGTAGCGAGCCCGGCATCGGGTTTGCGGGCTCAGCGACAATCCGTTGGTTCAATGCAGCGAACAAGCTGATCCGTATGAGCGAGTATCATGTCGATGGTACGAAGCAGTTCGATCCAAGCCTCGCGAGCTATGAGCTGAGCGGTCTAAATGGTGAGAACAATGATCTCGCTCGCGTCATCCGCGAGATCGACACGTCGGGCCTGTTGACCAAGGAGCACGTCTGGCACAGTCCGTCCTTGGAAGCTGGTCGCTATGAGACAATCTACAAGTACGATCGCCTTGGCCGTTTGTACCAGACCATTGACGCGACCCATACCGTGTCACAGACGGATTCGTACGATGCATTTGATCGCCCCTTGGGACGCTCGGTGGGTGTTGCGATCGACATTGCTGGCGAGCTAACGCCGGTCAATGTAGAAACGGTTGAGGACTACGTCTTTGATGGGAGTGCTTCAACTCCGGGCGATCAAGGCGTTGGCAATGGCGTGCTTACGTACCTGCGACAGCACGTTGACGGCTCGACGCGAGATACTGAGATGGTCTACGACTGGCGTGATCGACTCGTCGTCAGAGCGAATCCACTCGCTCCGCATGAGGCACAGGCGTACGACAACCTTGGCCGCGTCACGGCCCGGGCAATCTACAACAACGGCAAGCCATCCGGCGTGGCACACACGCCACTGTCCGAGCGAGTACTTTACGAAGAAACGCATTACAGCCAGCGTGGTATTGCTTATCGACGGACGCGCGCCGTTGACCCGTCAAATGCGAGTAGTACACTGCTGGAAACCCATCAATGGGTTGATGATATGGGGCGGCCAATCGCAACCTGGGCACCGAGTGGGCCCGGACGCAAGACCCAGTACGATGCACTCTCGCGGGCGTCAACAGTCTTCATTACCGCGCGAACAGATGATGGTGCACCAGGCACGACGGGCAACTATGCTGATGCGTTAAGTGTGAGTGACGACCAGATAATTGAACAGATCGAGTATCAATACAATGACCTCGGCATAGCAGAGTTCATCACGACTCGCCTCCGTGAACATGACGCAGGCACCCTTGCCGGTGCGCTGACATCAACGAATAGTGTGGGCACATACGTTGGCATGCTGTACGATAGTGCGGGCCGACAGACAGCATCCGTTGACTTCGGGACAGGGGGGTCGCTTGACGAGTTTGCACGATCGAGCACGGCACCGACCTGGCCTGTGGCTCCCTTTGCCACAGACGGTTCAATCGCTCCTGTGGCAGATGCCTTGGTGCATCGCAAGCGGTACGACCGCCGTGGTCTATTGAGTCAGTCGATCTCGCCAGATGAGTCGATCACGCAGTATGCGTATGACCCAATGCGCAGGCGGATTGCGGACATTGAGAACTTCACGAATGTGTCACCACTCTCTGTGACCTGGAACAGCGGCGACGAGAGATGGCAGGTGCCTGTGGGTGGACCAGACGGGCTCACTGCAGACGACGTTGATCGCGTCACGAGCTACGTGTACGACGGCGCCTCGCAGCTCGTGAAGCGTGTCGCGCACTTCACGGAGACAGGTTCGGCGGAGAGCGTTCAGGAAACGGTGTACATGTATCAGGTGTCGAGTGCTGGCGCGTCAGACATCGATAGCAACCGCATGCTCTCAAAAGTTCATTATCCCAAGGAGAGCGGAGTAGGCGAAGGACAGCACTCGACTGACGCCGAGTTTACTGTGTTCTATGACTACAATCGCCTTGGTGAGTTGACCCGCTATGAAGACCAAAACGGGACCGTGCACGTATACACGCGCGATGCGCTAGGGCGGGTAACGTCCGATGCCGCCACCCTCGCTGCAGGTTCAGATATCGACGCGACGATCCTTCGGATCGACGTTGCGTACGACGGCGCCGGTCGCATTACTGATGTCGAGTCATTCGGTAGTACCGGTCCCGCTGTGAATGCGGTTCAGTTGACATACACCCCTCTGTGGCAGATGGATCAGGTGAAGCAGAGCCATGACGGAGCAATAGGAGTGGGCAGTGTTCGCACTGTTGACTACGGATATTCCGCTCAGGGCGTCTCCGGTCGCAACTACTCGCGCCATACCACAACGGTGTATCCATCCGGAACGACACTGACCACGGGGTATGGCTCGACAAATTCTGCGAGCAATCGGATTAGCCGGCCCAAGTTCATGACCTATCTCGAGCAGGGTGCCGGGGGCTTCTTCGTCCAGAACAAGGCCCTTGTGGAGTACGACTACCTCGGGCTGGGCCGGATCGCCGTCACGGACTACACCGGTATCGATGTCCAGCTCGATCGATCCGTCACGCCGACAGGTGTGCGGACCGCCGGGACCTACCCCGGCTGGGACCGGTTCGGCCGCGTGCGCCTCCACCAGTGGGTGGATGGTGGCTTTGGGCCCCACGCAACGGCGACAGGGTTCCCTGATCGGCCGCAGATCTTCGCCGAGGAGTACGGCTACGACGACGACAGCAATCGGACCTCGAAGTACGATATCCGGGACGGCGTTGGCTACTCGGGCAACTCTTGGGAGTTCACCTACGACGGGCTCGACCGCCTCCAACAGGCACTCAAGGGCAACTGGAGCGGCACGTTTGCGTCGACGGTCGGCGGGCAGGCGTGGACGCTTGACGCTCTGGGCAACTGGGATGAGTTGCTGCACGACCTGACAGGGAACGGGCAGTTCGATGACCCGGGTGATTCAAACGAGACCCGTTCGCACGACTACGCGAATCAGCTCACGCAGATCGACGGCTCGCCCGCCTTGCCATTCACGTATGACGACGCGGGCAACACGTTGTCCTACCCCGCCGGCGGGAGCGACGACTATGAGCTCAAGTATGATGCCTGGAACCGTTTGGTGCAGGTGAAGATCGATACGGACATCGTTCTGCAGCAGCAGTTCAATGGCCTGCATTGGCGCACGGTGGTCCAGCGTGACACGTCGCTGATCCCCGACGGCCTCGACCAGATGCGTGTGCTCAGCTACGACGCGTCGTGGCGCCTCGTGGACGAGCAGGTAGACGATGGCTGGTCGCCATCACCACCCGGCACCTTTACGGCCGATCGCACGCTCGAGCAGTTCTGGGGCCTTCGCTACATCGACGACCCGATCCTGCGTCGCGACGATCCTGCGGCCGTGGGCGGCTACTGGCATATCACCGATGCCCAGTTCAGCACGGCGGCATTGCTCGACAACAACGCCGACGTGTACGAGCGAGTGTGGTACACGCCGTATGGCGAGGCCCGCCACCACTGGGGTAAGGACTACAACGGCGATCGGATCTTCAACTCGGCAGATGGAAGCGCCCTGAGCGCCGCTATCTCCGGAGGTAGCGTGCCGATCAACGATGGCGCCTACGTGGTGGAGATGGATTACAACCGCGATGGCGTGCTGGACAGCAGCGACACGCCGTCGGGCTCGGACCAGCTTGCGGTGACGCTTGGACAGATCAGTGACCTTGATGCGACGAGTGGGCCGGATAATTGGATCGGGTATGCGGGGTACGTGTGGGAGGGGGCGAGCTCGCTCTACCACGTGCGCCACCGCAATTACAGCCCTGGCCTAGGGCGTTGGATGCGGAAGGATCCGATCGGACTCAGCCGATCTCCTGTCCCATCGGCTCTATTTGCCTATGCACATGTTTGGACGAGGTCGTCACCATTAGACCTCCCTCATCGGTCTTTCGCTCCCTTCTATGGCTTCCCGAGTACAAGCCATAGCGACGAACCAAGCCCGGCTTGGCAATCCCGAGATGGCGTCAACACTCTTGCATATGTTCGATCGCGACCGATCACCGGTGTCGATCCGACTGGTATGGGTTGGTTTGATACTCTGATTGAAGTACTACCATTCACCAGCACAATTATGAACTGTGGTACCTTGGGTGCGGTTCCAGGGGATTCAAAGCTTGACTATGGTATTTGTAAGGCGTACACAAACACCTATGATTGTGCCTGTGATCCTGGAATGGCCGAATGGGAGTGTTCGAAGTGCATCTTCTCAGAGGCTGCCATCAACTTTGGTCGTATGTTGGGACTTGATGTGGCGGACTCTGTTATTCGCGGTATGCTTGTCGCCAAACTTGGGGAAAGTATCAATCTAGTTGCGGATGACCTGTCAGACGAACTAATCAAAAAATTTGGCAAAGATTTCTTAATTAATGCGCTTCCAAGTGGGCTTGCTGTCGATGCGGGGGCGGATGTCGCGTGTTCATTAATCAAGTTGACCATGATGGTCAATGCAGGGTTCTCTGCTCGGCAGGACTATTGCAAGTGTGGTCCGTGACATGGCTTGGGCATTCGCGTATGCTATCCCAGGAACGTGCGAAACTATCGGGTTCTTACGGCCGTCATCGATAAGAAATCGTATAAGTCTTGTCATAGAAGTACTTATGATACAGCGCAGGCCTTACGCTGCGTTATGCGTATTACTAGCTATTATATTATTGGTCCCAGCAGCTACAGGCTTAGCTCATCAAACTGCTTGGAGGCTATCATCATCCCTGGTCGTTTCGATAATCACCGCTGGATTTATTTTTGGACTATCAACAATGGTTCTTGCTTGGGCACTGCCACTTATTCTTCGACTAAACGGTGATCGGAACCAAGCTGGAAGCTCACGTCTGATCCTGCTGCGAAAGTGTATAAAGTGCCACTATGATCTAGAGCACATCAAGTGCCGGCACGAGGCATGTCTATGTCCAGAGTGTGGATCATCCATAACTCTGAAGATATAGCTGCCGCAGTTCCGAATGGCCTCGACTAGATGCGTGTGCTCAGCTACGACGCGTCGTGGCGCCTCGTGGACGAGCAGGTAGACGATGGCTGGTCGCCATCACCACCCGGCACCTTTACGGCCGATCGCACGCTCGAGCAGTTCTGGGGCCTTCGCTACATCGACGACCCGATCCTGCGTCGCGACGATCCTGCGGCCGTGGGCGGCTACTGGCATATCACCGATGCCCAGTTCAGCACGGCGGCATTGCTCGACAACAACGCCGACGTGTACGAGCGAGTGTGGTACACGCCGTATGGCGAGGCCCGCCACCACTGGGGTAAGGACTACAACGGCGATCGGATCTTCAACTCGGCAGATGGAAGCGCCCTGAGCGCCGCCATCTCCGGGGGAAGCGTGCCGATCAACGATGGCGCGTACGTGGTGGAGATGGATTACAACCGTGATGGCGTGCTCGACAGTAGCGATACGCCATCGGGCTCGGATCAGCTCGCGGTGACGCTCGGACAGATTGGTGATCTTGATGCGACGAGTGGGCCGGATAATTGGATCGGATATGCCGGGTATGTGTGGGAGGGGGCGAGCTCACTCTACCACGTACGGAATCGTAGCTACAACCCGTCACTCGGAAGGTGGAAGCAGAGAGATCCACTGGAGTATGCCGAGTCAGCGAATATGCTTTTGTACGCTAGCGGCGATCCAGTGCTGAGAGTTGATTTCGGAGGCATGGAATCGATTCCCATTGGTGCACAACAAAAGACGCAGTCGGCGGATCCGCGTGATGATCTGTATCAGGGCTGTGGCATCCGAGTGCATCGCCGTCCGTTTGGGACGTACGCCTGGAATGACCCCGGACATGGCTGGATCGAGATCAGTGATCCGCAGTATGACAATCCGAATGGGACCCCAAATAAAGAAGGACTCGGGTACTATCCTCTGAATCAGGGAAACTGGGATGGCAGAGGCAAAAAATATGGGGGCCCACACAGCCAGAGTCAGAGTAACGCCGATTGTGTTTGCTCTAACCAGAATGACCCGGCACTAGGAACTGGCTTCGATGACGGAGGTGTCGGCGTGGGATACGAGACAGTCCCAGTATACGGAGAACCTGGCCGCCAGCATCTCGACTGGGCTAGGCCGCCCGTTATCGCTTGGAAGCGAGTACCCCACATCAGTGCTGAGACAACCTGTGATCAAGTTCGTGACTGTGTGCGGAACGCCATGCCGACAGATGATTATCATGTCTGGGGCTTCTGGGGAGACAATTGCCATGACTTTGTTAACAGCACGCTTGCCAAGTGCGGCCTGAAGAAAGGAAATGGATGGCAACCTGGTGATCCCAAGAATTACCAAAAGGTAAAACCAAAGCCCCGAGGGCACATGTAATGCATCGGCTTGCCTCGAAGAGTCTTTTCGCAGTCGCTGTGCTAATTGTAGTGGCGGCCGTGTCGTTCTGGATACTCTTTCAGTTGCTAGCAGTCCGCATAAGTCCGATCTGCGAGGCGGCCTGGATCGGTGACGTTGACTCGGTCCGCACCATTGCGCAAATGCGACCGGAGCTTGTAGATGAAATGTGCAGCCCGACTTCAAATACTACATTCATTGCCCCTCCAATCGTGTGGGCGGTACTAGGTCGGCAGCAATCGGCAATCGCCCTTTTGTACGAGTTGGGGGCGGATATAGACGGCGTAGATTCATACGGCAGATCGCCTTTGTATCACGCGATTGGAGAAAACTTGCTGCCCGAATTGGCAATGCTATTGGAACTAGATGCAGATGCAAACTCGATGGCTAGAGAACCATGGTCGCCGCTGCTATTTGCATCATTGTCTGGATCAACTGAGGCTGTGGACTTGCTTTGCTCACATGGAGCCAATCCTATGTATGAGATAGGCGGTGGGGTGGTGCTTCATAGAATTATAATTTTGGCAAATGTAGAGGCTGCTTGCCAAGTGATTGCGCTGAGTCGAGCAAGGCTAACGCCCACTCAAGTTGAAGTAGCGGCACAACTAATTCGGGACAGACGAGAGCCAGATGAAGCGCAAGAAATGCTTCAATGCTTAAGATAGCCAGCTTTCATGGCATGAGATAAAGTAGTTAGCATGTCTTTTGCACGTCGATGCGAATCGGTAGCATGGTGTTTGGACGCGAGTAATAGTTGTCGTGTCGCAAAAAAGATGCAGTTGAGCCGTAGCCCCATATACAAGTAGCTTCTTGGACAAAGCACTGGACACACGCTGTGCGACGAAGCCTCTGACTAGATTTCGATTGGTGCTCGCCATCTTGGGTTGTTGTCATTAGCAGCCAGACTGAAAGCGAGTTTGATACAAGAGCCAGTCGAACACCGTCCATCTCCCATCGCGGTCGAGATCTGCGGCGGGATCATTCGCGACGAACTGGTTTTGAAACGCCAGAAAATCAAATGCTGTTAAGTCCCCGTCAGCATCTCGATCTGCACTACATACGACGAGCAGGACTGAGGTGCTTGAGTACACAATATGGGCAGGCCCCACGTCGGCAGCGGGGCCTGGGGTGGGCTCGATGTCGTAGCTCTCGAACTGCGAAGCTTGGTCAAGGCCGGTTATCAGTTCGAATCGATCGGTCCTGGATGGCTCAAATCCGTCAACATAGCGGATGCCGAGTTGTCCATCCATGGAGATGACCGCACCCTCTCCGGTTCCCGGCCCGGTGATGCGGTCGTGTTCCTGCGGGTTCCGACCTGCAATCTCCATCGACACGCTGACCGTTGGCGTAAATTCTATCGCGCCGTTGTTCAGCTGGAGCTCTCCGATTGGCGACGCGCCTCGTCCCGCCGGTCCAGGCCCCCCGGGAGACACCGTTCCTGCAACCTCAAAGGCCCCCTGAATCCTCCCCGTGCCCGCGAGCGTGCTCGTCTCTCCGCGCCGTGCGCGGCCACCGCCAATCCGTTCGAGATGGGCCTTAAACTCGGCCGCATCCGGAGGCGAATCGAGCCAAATGGACGCGTCCATAGAGGCGTTCTCGTTCAAGCGCAACTGGGTGATCTCGCGTCCCGGACTCCCGGCATCACGCACGATGAGCCAGCCATCCTGCATAGCCGAATTGCGCAGATGCCCATCAATGGCCAAGAGATCGCCCCCGGACAGCGACCATTGCCCTTCAAGCGTTCCTCCCGCGATGGTGTTGGGCTCAAGGTCGGGGCCGAGCTCAAAGGTCTCCATCGTCGCTCCCTGATCACCCTCGCCAGCTTGCAGATAGACGTCCTGCAGCCGCGTTCCAAAGCCGATCAAGGCTGTGCCATTCGTCACCTCGAACGTGCCGCCAGTGACGAGCGTCTGTTGAATATCGATGAGGCCGCCATCTGACGCCACAATCCTCCCCTCGGTGTTCAGGAGCGGACCGCCGGCGATCAAGATTTCCTCGGAGCCACCACGAGCGGCAATCAGACCTTGATTCGTGAATTCATTTGATATCCGGCCAGTACCGGTAATCATGGCTTGCGGCCCGAGGACACCAGCGCCAAAGAAACTGTCGATGTTCCCAGAATCGAGCTCTACATCCAGATCTAGTACGGCCCCGTCATCAATGACCGTCCGAGCGAGGATGCGAATTTGGCCCGCGCCATTCGTTGTTCCGGCAAAATTCGTGCCGTCGATGTCCCAGCGATGCTCAAACGTACCGTTGTTGATCAGTCCGTCTTCGATACGACCCGCCGGTCCACCCTCGTTTCCTGCCCAGCGAACATCCTGAATGGGAGGCCCGTCAAGCCTCAAGAGACCGCCCTCGGGGGCTCGGATGATGCCGCTTGGTCCGTTGTTGACGAGGGCGTCGATCGACAGAATGCCATCTGGTCCAGAGACCTCGATGATGCCGTTGTTTGTCCACCGCCCTTCTAGAACACCACTCCCAGAAAGTACGCCAGTTTCCGCAATCGTACACCCAATTGGACCATCGCCGACGAGCGCTACGTCGAAGAAACGCGTGGGGACAGAGGGACGCAGCTCAACAGCTGTTTCGATGCTCGTGTTCGGTGCCACACCCACCACCACTTCCGATCCGGGACTGTCAGAGGTAATGAGGATGGTCCCAGGACCCGTGACGGTGCCGGCAAGCTCAAGATTCGCGTTGTCGGAAACAGCAATCGTTCCGTCGAAGAAGCCGTCGGTGATTGTCGACCGTTGGCCGCTCAAGATGCCGAGGCCATCTCCGATCCAAGTGCCGCCCTGGACTGTGCTATCGAGCAATTCAATGACACCACCCGACTCAACTCGGACGGCACCTCCAGTGCCGACTTGATCGATATGTGCTCGGCTCACCTGCAGCCAGTCAGTGATACTGGACGAAACTAGCTCACCTGCGTTAACGAATCGGCCCGCCACGCGACCACGACCTGTGATGACTCCGTTCGTTCCAATGACGACAGGAGTCGAGTCGAGCGATGTCACTTGCGAGCGTAAGCCTGGCATTTGACCATCCGGCGTATTCAAAATGAGATGGCTATCAACAGTGGCATTCCCGCGGAGCTGGAGGCGGGTAGTGGCGAAGCCACCGCTCGTGTTCACAAGTACGCCGCCGGGGCCAAACAAGCCGCCGCGTATGCCGTCACCCAGGGTCACGATGCTGCTATCGTCGATGTGCAGCATGGCTTGGGAGTTGTAGATGGAAATCGAGTTGAGCTGCGGAGAGATATCGACGAAGACTGCGTCCGTCCCATGGCCTCCCAGAATAGCGGTGTCCATGGCGCCGGGTACTCTTGATGGGAACCAGTTTGAGGGCTGGCTGAATTGTCCATCGACCGGGAATGCCCACTCGACAACAGTTTGCGCTGCGACTGCGCTTCCAACGCACGAACAGAGAATAGCGGGGATGGACGGTGTTAAGGAATAGCTCATTGTGGGTTGCCTTAGCCGCATCCGGCGTCGAACGCGTTCTGGAATGCGAGGAAATCGAACAGAGTCAATTCTCCGTCGCCATCGAGATCGGCAGCGAGATCGCCCGCGTCAAACAGGTTCTGATACAAGAGAAAGTCGAAGAGGGTCAACCGACCATCTCCATCGATATCTGGCGTACACGGAGGTGGCGGTGGGCCGGTCCATATCGAAAGCCGGTTTGAAGCAAGCCCGCCAGCCGTCGTAAAGTCGCCCGCAATGACGAGGGTTGGGCCCGTACTATTCTCCATCACGGCCATCGCGCGGGCCTGAGCGCTGAGACCCTCGCCCATCTCAGACCAGGCATCGCCATTCCAGACAGCGACTCGCTCGACAAGGTCACCACCCGCCATCGTGAAGTCGCCTCCGGCGTAGAGCAATGGCCCCTGTCCGTCGTCATAGGCCTTGAGTGTCAGGACTTGACGGTTTACTCCAGAGCCCAAAGGCGACCACGCTTGGCCATCCCAACGTGCGACGTTCGTTGTCGTAGTCGAACCAAATGATCGGAAGTCGCCTCCTGCATATAAGGCGGGGCCCGACCCATCGTT
>ERZ1740058.939-NODE-939-length-17054-cov-10.597153_pt1 | contig 17054 bp, 12 predicted proteins | sample MGYA00581745_ERZ1740058 | MGnify/ENA primary metagenome ERZ1740058 (study PRJEB43018, sample SAMN04849742) | marine metagenome | isolation source: floating plastic debris | place: Pacific Ocean | collected 2008-08-30 | study: EMG produced TPA metagenomics... | reverse complement strand
TCTTGTTCGATGGCCATCCTGGCCGTCTTGAACGCCCCGCAACCCTTGAAAAAGCGGGTGATGGAGGCAGGCTGGAAGCCGACCCGACCGGTTGTCTACAGGACTTGAGCCGACCGGAAAGGGCGATCGCCGCCACCATCATGGAAGCCGCAAGCTCAGTAATATGAGGTTCCTGGAAACCCCTACAGGATTAGCTTCCTGAGAGGGGCTGAGGGGTGGAAAAAGACGATCAATCGGCTCCCTTTCCCCTCGGCTCTCCTGCGTTGCCAAGATGGTATCGGGAGTCCGATCGCTGGGTAGGTGCCATTTACTCGCTCTGCCAATTAGTTTCAGCCTGTGTCCAAACGTAGTGGGCAAGCTGGTCGATTTCTGCAGTACTGAGTCGATCTTGATAGGCTGACATGGCCCCTTTGCCATTGGTGATGAGGGCTGATATCGCCTCGACGGAATCGACTCCATGGCGCTTAAGGGCGCGCTGCTTGAGATTTTTGCCGCGCCGGATGATATTGCCGCCGTGGGCATGACATCCCGCACATTGAGCCTGGAATAAGGCCTGAGCAGAGGGGGCTGCCGCCGCTGGCGCTGTGTCTGCAAAGGCAGGGAGTGCCGCTAGACTCCAGCAGCAAACAAGTAAGAGCAGGCAGCTGAGCCAATATCCGAGCGATCGCGTCATAACGGTGAGGGGGAAAGACAATTAACACTGTCAACAGTGTAATGGGACCAATGAGCCGTTAAGAATGCCGTCATGGCCTGACTATCTAAGGGTCGACTAAACCGATAGCCCTGCATCTGCTGACAACCCAAGGCTTGCAGACAATTCATTTGTTCAGTCGTTTCGACGCCTTCGGCCACGAGGCCAAGATTCAGCGCTTGGCCGAGCGCGATGACGGCCTTCAACATGGCCACATCTTGAGCATCATCGGGGATATCTTTAACGAATGAGCGATCGATTTTAATGCCTTGAAACGGGAGCCGCTTGAGATAGCTGAGGGAAGAATACCCGGTGCCAAAATCATCCATCACGATGCGAGTGCCCAGTTTTTGCAGCTGATTGAGCGTGACAATGGATGCCTCTAAATTTGAGAGGGCAGCAGTTTCGGTGATTTCTAATTCCAAGCACTGAGGCTGCAGGTCAAAGGCGCTGAGAACCTGCTCAATTTTGCGCACAAGTGAGGGTTGCTGCAGCTGACGAGCGGATAAGTTGACCGCGATTTCAAGATTTTCAAATCCTTGCTGGTGCCAAAGCTGTAGCTGACAGCAGGCTTGCTCTAACACCCACTCGCCTAAGGGCACGATCAAACCAATTTCTTCGGCGATGGGAATAAAGTCCTGGGGCGGCACCTCACCCAGTTCTGGGCTAAACCAGCGAGCAAGCGCCTCAATGCGGCAGATTTTGCCCGCTGCCAGGTCAATTTGCGGTTGAAAATGCAGTCGAAATTCCCGCCGCTGCAGCGCTTGATGGAGGTGCTTTTCCAACACGAGCTGCTGGGAGGCTGCCGAGTTTAATAGAGCATTGTAAAAACGATAGGTATTGCGGCCATCGCCTTTAGCGGCATACATCGCGGCATCGGCATGTTGCAGTAGCGTAGTCACCGTGTCGCCATCGTTGGGGTAAACAGCAATGCCAATACTGCCGGTAATATAGAGTTCGTGGTGATCAATCAGAAAGGGGGGCTTGAGGTTTTCGGCCAGTCGCTCAGCGACGCTTGCCGCCTCAGCCGTAGACTCGAGATCACGCAGAATTAAGGTGAACTCATCGCCCCCCCATCGCGCCAGCATGTCGTTGCGCCGTAGCCCTTCGATCAAGCGCTGGGTAGCCTGCACCAACAGGGCATCACCGATCGCATGGCCGAGCGTATCGTTGATGTTTTTAAACCGATCTAAATCTAAAAACATCACGGCAATGAGGGTTTTATGACGGCGGGCGGTCGCCATCGCTAGGGGCAGTTGTTGATTGAAGGCCGTGCGATTGGGTAACCCCGTGAGCGGGTCATGAAACGCTTGATAGCGCATCTGCTCTTCGGTATGTCGTCGTTTGAGAGCGCCGCCAATGCTAGCGGCGATTGTAACTAAGATCGATTCTTCGCTCGGGGTCCAATCGCGGATCTGGCGGCAGGCATCAAACCCGATGTAGCCCCACAAATCATGATCAATGAAGATTGGCACCATCACAATTGAGACAATGTCATCCTGCAACAATAGCTGCTGCTCAGCTTCGGAAAAGGTCGAGACTCGGCCTCGAACCGGCTGCCCGGCTTGAAAAGCGCGATACCAGCGCATCAGGCCATGTTCGGCATAGCTTTGATTTTGCCAGTGGGGCTGATCAATGCCGGAGCGAATGCCGGTCTGAGTCCATTCATACTGCAGACTCATGCTGGGCTCGCCATTCACCGAGTCGTGGTGGGTTTCATAGAGATTAGCCCGATCAGCCGCCGCCGCTTGGCCCAAGATTGCCAAAATCTTGGGGAGCGATTGTTTGATATCAAGATTGGTCAACAGGTGCTGACTGCCCTGAGCCACGCCTTGCAATAAGCGATCGCGTCGATGCAGTTCTAGTTCACTCTTCTTGCGCTCGGTAATATCTTCGACGGTGCCCTCAAACCCCACCACCTCCCCATTGGCGTCGTAGGTGGCCCGAGCTGATTCGGAGATCCAAATTACGGTGCCGTCTTTTTTGTATACGGCAGACTCGTAACCAATGACAGATCCCTGAGTCAGCATTTGCTCAACAAAGGTTTCGCGCCGTCCGGGCTCGACATACAGCTGCTGCTCGATATTGGTGAGGCTGGTGATCAGTTCTTGGGGAGAGGCATAGCCATAAATCTTGGCCAACATAGGGTTGACGGTAATATAGCGACCACTGGGCGTGGTTTGAAAGATACCCTCAACGGCGTTTTCAAAAATGCTGCGATATTTAGTCTCCGCTTGGCGCAGAGAGATTTCGGCTTGAAACCGTTCCGTGGCGATCGCCACCGCATGAGCCGCTACTCGCAGCAGATTGACCTCTGACTGGGACCAAATTCTGGCGGCCTCACAGTTATCAAAGCCGATCAGGCCGCTGAACTGGCCCCGCACCTGCAGCGGCAACAATAAAATGGATTTCACGGTAGAGGGTGCCTGACCCAGAATTTGCTGCAAGGGTTCAGGAAACTGATCCAAAGTCTGATTGATGCAGTTTTTTTGGCTGAGTTCAACCACCCAATCAGCGATCGCCCCCTGCAGGTCAAACGCCGCCACACTGGGGTGTCCATAGGTCGAGACCGTGTCCGCCGAGGTCCACTGGGCTCGTTGTATCAGTTGGTGAGGTGCATCCGGCAACCGCTCATAGAGGTAAACCCGGTTGGCTTCAGTGGCCAGCGCCAGCGGTTGCAACGCGGCACAAAAGCGAGCGTTGTCCCAACTGCTATCGAGGTCTAACAACTGACGTTGAAGTTCGACTAACGCGGTTAAATACTGTTCTCGTCGGTTAAGACTTTTTTGAAAGGCAATGCGATCGCTCACATCCTCCAAACTCCCCAACACCCCAATCACCTGCTGACAAGCATCGTGAATTGGAAATTTGCTGCAGTTGATCCACCGATTGAGGGGATCTTCCTTGAACTCCAAGGTGTCGATCTGGGGCCAATTGGCCTGCATCACGCGGCGGTCTTGCTGACGATAATGACTGGCATCTTCGACCGAATAGGTCGGCAGGTCATAGTCTGTCTTGCCCACAACCTCAGCCGAATTTTGCAGACCGACGCTTTGAGCAAATGCCTGGTTACAGCCGAGATAAGTCCCTTTGTGATCTTTCCAAAATAAGTGTTGGGGAATGCTGTCGAGCACGAGGCTGAGAAACTTCTCTCGTTCAATCAGCGCCTGCTCCGCTTCTACCTGCTCAGTGACGTCGCGAGACACGGCCAGCACCTGGCGATCGCTCAACTCACTCGGCTGATTAATCATGCAGCTAATGGTTTCAAACCAGCGGTAGTCGCCGCTGCGATGCCGAATACGAAACCGTAGCGTTGGCACAGCTTTAAGGCGCAAAAACTGCCGATAGTGCTGCAAGACACGCGGCTTGTCTTGGGGATGAAAAAACTGCTCAGGGGAGCGGCCAATCAATTCTTCCGGGGTATAGCCCAGCAAATTGCGACAGGCGGGCGACACATAGTGAAAGACGCCGGTTAAATCATGTTGCGAAATCAGATCTAAGGAGCTTTCCGCCAACATGCGATAGCGGGTTTCGCTTTCGCGTAAGGCGGCCTCGGTCTGCTTAAGCGGCGTAATGTCGGTGATAAAGCCTTCTAGGCCAACGATTTCGCCGACATCGTTCAAAACTGCCTGCCCCTTTTCCCAGACCCACTTTTCTTCACCACTGCGCGTGATGATGCGATATTCCACCTTATAAGCCTGGCCTTGGCCCAACGCTTGCTCAATCGTCGTCACGACTCGATGCCGGTCATCGACATGGGTAATGTCGTTGTAGGAAGCGGGACTATTCTCGCCGACTAAGTCTTCCTGGGTATAGCCCGTGAGATAACTGCAGCCGTCGCTTAGCCCTAGCATCCGCCAATCGGGTAGCCCCTCAGCCTTAAACACAATGCCCGGCAGCGTATTAATGACGCGCTGAAGTTGTTGCTGATAGACCGTCAGCTTAGCTTCTGTTTGCTTGAGACGTAAGATTGAGCCCACCTGTACCGCGATCGCCTCAACCAGTCGTAGATGGTCGCGATCGCAGTCTTGCACCTCATTCGTGAAGAAAACGAGCACCATCAAGACCTCACCCTCCAAGGTCACAGGGACGCCCAAACCGGCCCTCAAATCGTACTGCTGGGCTAAATCTCGCCGATGAAAGGTCTCTAGTGAGCAGTGAGCCGTATCGGCTAGCCATTCGGCTTGCCCCGTGGCATAGATGCGCCCCGGCAAACCCTCACCACTGACAAACTGACGGTGGCAACTCTCCTGACCAAACTCCGCTAAGCGGGCTTCGGTCGCATAGTAAAGGCCGCTGTGGTAAAGCTGTTGAGCCGTTTGAGGCAACCAAACTTCGCCAAACATCCACTGGGTAGAGGTACAAAGCAACTCTAAAAGCCGCAGCAGCGCTGAATCAAAATCAGGCGATTGGCTAATGGCTGTGGCGATCGTTTGCAGCAGATTCAAGGCTGCAGCATCGATGCCAGAAGCATCGCTCCGGGACGAGTGCAGGGAATCGACAGATGCAAAATAAGTCATTGATCGCTCGTAGAAGCCTCCTCAAACAACAGACGAAAGGGGCATCTGGCGGCTCTTGACATGTAGTGTGAACCCGATTGTCACAGCGCCTCATCCTGAATAAGCACTCACCAGCCTACTGTTCGGCGTGAGCTGTTCTTTATGCTTTAGGTTTCCCAACAAAATCCGTCAGCTTTGGGAATCTATCGCAATTTAGATTTTTTTGCTGCGCGTTAAATAACCAAAATATCGAGTTTTCTAACTGTTCATCTCTGTTACCGGGCCTGACAGCGCTGAAAACGTGCGTCCACTCCAAGCTTCATCCCCAATTTTGAGGCTGCCTCAATCAACGATTTTGCAAGATTTCAGCAGATTCTTTTACCTGACCGGCAGTGTCAGCAGGCACCAAAATTCAGCCTCAAGCGAGAGATAGTGAACAAGAGACTTGCCGATGAACGATGGTTCAAGCCTAGCGATCAGGGTTGGCAAACGACTCAACGGCAACCATTTGGATCTCGCGACCATCAACTGGGTTGTCTGCAGACATCGGCAGTCAGAAGATGCACTCGGTTGGGGGATCGCCGGGTTTATTCATCCTGTGGTTAAGCTTGTGGCTCAACCTGTTCATCCACTTCAGCAGTCGGCAAGCTAGCGGCTAAGGGTACCTAAACAATCACGGTCAGGGGGCTCACTGTGATGCGACGCTCAAATGCCTTGCCCAATATCACGGCTAGAGTTTACTCATTGAAGAGTACCCCCCGCAAGGTTCATTGAGCGCCAGATCGGAGTTAAGTCCTCTGGATTCTCCATATTCTTCTACTCTATATCTTGGACAATAGCCTTAAATTCATCTTGGACAATAGCCTTAAATTCTCAGTGCTTTTCGCTACCGAAGCACGGTTTTAGAAGAGGGTCAGAAAATATTTAGAAGCCTTTAAATTGACGGCGAAGAGACAATTTTCGAACTTCAAAGATTCTCAAAAATTTTAAATTAAATGAGGATTTTTCGTTGATTCATGAACATTCCTGACAGACCCCGTAAACTGTGAACTGACAATCTAAAAGAGAAAATCCCTGGCGCAGGGCTTCGTCATGACCTAACGATACAATCGAAGCGTCTTCAAATTCTTGCACTGAGCCACACTGACTACAAATGAGGTGATGATGAGCCACCGTCATGGGGTTGCTCAACTCATAAAATTTACGCTCCTCTGACAAGGCTAACTCTCGCAATAATCCTAAATCAACCAAAAGATGCAACGTTCGATAAATCGTTGAGACGCCGATTTTTTCGCCCTGATCTAATAGTTTTTGATGAATGTCTTCAGCGCTGAGGTGATTGCCTTCTTCGACTGCATTGAGTACGTCAAGAATTTTGTGACGCTGCTGAGTAATCCGAAAACCTTCTTGATTTAGCAACGTTTTGAGCACTTCAGGATGATGACTGCCAAGGACGAAATGGGGGGACGACATGGTTGCATAGTTCATAAACACTCCAAAGCCCTTATTGAAAAACGTTTTCAGTCCGCTTAAAAAACTTATTGACAATGATTTTCGCTATCGTGTTCTCGATTTTTGAGGACATGAATTTTTTAACGCCATCAAAGGTTTGTTTTTTTGAAAATCCAAAAAAAGGACGGTAGACTCGATAGACATCTGAAGCAGCTAGAGCTTGCTTACATTCAGGTTTCACTGCCAGTTATTCAAGAGGGAAAACATGCCGATTACTGAAACGCATCTGCAAAGCTATGGAGAAGTGGCTGACAACACCGTTTTGTTAGAGAAGTCGGTGACTGAGCCCATCATCGAAGGCTTGGGAATTGCCTACGCGAGTTTTATGGGGCTTTATCTGCAGTATCAAAAGCAGCATTTTGTGGTGGAAGGGTCTGAATATTACATGCTTCATGACTATTTCTCTGAGAGCTACGAAGCGGTGCAAGACCATGCCCACGAAATTGGTGAGCGCTTGCATGGCCTCGGCGGCGTACCAGCATTGTCTTTTGGTAAGTTGTCAGAACTGTGCTGTTTCACTCCCGAAGGCGATGATGTTTACCGGTGTCGCCTGATGATTGACCATGATCTCAAAGCTGAGCAGTCGATCATCGAAATGCTGCGGCGCTTGGCCGGTCAGGCAGAGAGTTTAGGCGATCGCGCGACCCGTTATCTGCTAGAGCAAATTCTACTCAAGACAGAAGAGCGAGCCTATCATCTGGATCATTTCTTGACTCGTGACAGCCTCAAACTCGGTTGGTAACACCGGCTACTGAGACGACTAAAATTCCTGCATTTTCTGCTTTAGGGAGGGTGCAGGAATTGACTTGAATCAATTGGCTGAATTGAATTTTCCATGGGTTTCTTATCCGAAATAAACTTGCTGGGTCACCTCAAATAGACAGCACTAAATAAGTTCCCATCAATTACCAGTGGGTTAGCGCTTCTGAGTCAAGTCTTTTTGATGTTTTGCGTGCTTAGCAATCAGCGACGAAGCGTTGGTTGCAGTCACGCCGCTGATGACTTTTTTAGAGGTCGAGAGCTGCAGATTCGGCCCGTGTTTGCAAGCGCTCATGCACCCTACGCCTTTAACTGATACGTGACTCAAGTCAGGGTTGGCGGCGACTTCTGTCTGCAGGGTTTGCAAAATCTGACGTCCACCGCGCTTAAAGCATTTGCCCTTGCTACAGACTTTGACGCAGAGCTGAGGCCGCGAGTCTGCCTGCGCCGGTGTAGCTGGAGGCGGTAGCTCTTGCCAGAGATTTCTGAGGGTGATCGCCTCTGCTTCGGCTAGGGGCAAGATATTGATGCCGCGCCACTGGTCGTCATCTGGGTAGGCCCACACTTGCACAAAGGCGTGGGGTGCCAGCTCGCGCACCACAACTGGGCGCAAATATTTGGGCAGCTTGATGGCATATTCTTGCGCTGGGGTGCGGAGCGTGATGCCTTTGAGCTTGCCTTTCTTCGACCGCAGCACATCAACAAACTGACCTTTGAGCACAGTGCCCTCAGGGCGCTGCAGCTCAGCTTGGGTTACCCAATCAATTCCAGACGTCGATTCAATCATGAAACGGCTTGCCTCCAACAGGTTTCTAAGCTCGCGATCGCCGCGCTACGGGACAGGGTCAAACGCCGAATGACGCTCCAAACTTGCAGAGCAGTAGCCGGGCTGTTAATGGTGACAGTAAGCGGTTGACCCGTCGTACAGTGGCAGGGCACGGATAGCTCCTGCAGACGATGGAACACGTTCCAGCGGTCAATCGAGTCAAGGTCGTGCAGGATTGTGGCGTCTGATTCAAGCGTGGGCATGTCAGCTTTGGTGAGTAAAGAATCTGGCAGACGAGGAATAGTCACTGATCGCAGGTGAGAATACTTCTAATCAAGCTGCACCCTCAACTGCCGTTCTAAAATGTTTTGGGCTAACTACCGGCAAGCCTGAAACGGCTGAACCTCTGGGCTTTTAAGGCGGCAGGTGACAAAAACAATAGCAGTTAGCTGGCGCTTAATGACTTTCATTAACAATAAGGTACCCAATCGGGAATTTTATTGCAACCAGTTTTCAATAAAAATTGCGTTAGACAGAGATATCGCGGCTATTTGAGAGGGCAGGCGTTCTCTAAATCCATTGCCGTGACTGAACTTCGTCTATTTTTGCCAAAGGCCAAGAAATGTTGGCTGTCTATGAAAAAGATCATAGATTCAGCTCTATGGATATTCGTGAATGAACTGTGGGGTTTGAGTTTGAGGAGATCGGTTTTGGCCGCGCTTACACTGTGTTGCAGTGGTTGAACCGGATTTGCTTGGTCGATGGAGTGCTCGTTGGCGGTGGTGAGGTCGGATGCCGCTGCCGTTTTTGTCTGCAGGGCAGCAACCGTCGCAGCCAGCGCTGAGGCGATCGCGAGCGCCAATTTCTTGACAGGTGTTCTCACTTGATTGGGATTTCGTGATGGCGATCGCGCCTTCTCAGGAAAGTTCTTCAAAGTGAAGGGCGCTGCTCCTGATGGGACGATGCGTTATGGCCTGATTTATGGATACCGTCGACGGCTCCAAACTCGTCGGCATTCACAGTGGAAATCGATAAATCACGCCTCCCTGTTCGGTGGCTTCGTACAAGGCGTTAAGCTGCACGGCTTTTTCATCCAGATAGATTTTGGTTGCATCGAGTGACAGCCCCGTCTTCGTAGCGAAAATGATGGGACTGATGACGCCGTCATTGGCTTGTAATTCTTGGAGAAACAGCAGCTCGATCTCGCGATCGCTCTTTTCTTGAGACGATTTGTGCTGCTGTTGCAGGCTGTGAATGAGCAATCCGCCAATCACAATGGGGGGTAGACCAAAAAATATGAGGGCAGGAATAGCGCCTTCTTTGTCCTCAGCCGACACGTTGGGGTTGAATGTCTCGGTTAGCGCCCAAATACTGAGCGGTACTCCCCAGAGCAACAAAAGTCCCGCAACAATTTTTTTAAGCAACCGCATCCGGCTGTTCCTCTGCACAATTATTCTTTCGTCAGCCTATCCTCAACGGTTACCAGTAGCCAAATAGCGCCGTGATTCTTGACTGAAAATTTGCATCCGCCAGGGTCAGCGATTTTTGGAGAAAGCACCCACCACCGATGCTATCAGGGCGAGTTTATACCGATTCTCTAAAACAAGGCTACAGATCTGGCTCCCCTGCCCCTCGGTTCCCCGGCGTTGCCAAGATGGCATTGGAAGTCCGATCACTGAGCACTGGTATTAGCCAGAAACCTTGATTTCGCGAGTGCAGGGCCTCCATAAAACCACCGCTACGGATATCGTTTTTGCGGGAAACCGCTTTAGGACGATTCACCAAAGGCACATTTCACGATCGCGGTGGGGCTGAATTGCGTTCCCAAAAGCAGCCTTCGGCGTAGCCTTGAATGTGGCGATCGTGCTCCGCTAGGGCTAACCGTTTTTCGGCCAGACAACAGTAGTCTTCATTCACTTCAATGCCGATGTAGTGGCGATTGAGCTTTTTGGCAACGACGGACGTGGTGCCCGAACCCAAAAACGGATCGAGCACCACGGCTTCAGGCTCTGTGCTGGCGAGAATCAGTTTAGCGATCAGCTTTTCGGGTTTTTGGGTCGGGTGCTCGGTATTTTCGGGCATTGACCAAAAGGGAATCGAGATATCTGTCCACAAATTCGAGGGATGGGTCAGCCGAAAGCGGCCTCTTTGGGTGTCTTGCCAGTCTTTGGGGTTGCCCTGGCGATCGCGGTAGGGGGCAATCACGCGGCGCTTCAGCTTCACCGCATCAACGTTAAAGGTGTAGTGGTTAGACACAGTGCAAAACCAGATGTCCTCTGAGGCATTTTTCCAATTAGTTTGCGCGCCTCGGCCTTTTTCGCGCTCCCAGGTGATGCGATTGCGCACGATGAAGTGCTCGGTCAGCAGGGGATAAATCACGGCAGAGGATTGCCAATCGGCACAGACATACAGCGAGGCGGTAGGCTTCAGCACTCGTTTCAACGGCACCAGCCACGACTGAAACCAGGCTTGATAATCTGCCGGCGATCGCGATTGAAAGGTCTGACCGTTGTAGTTTTTGCGCAGATTGTAAGGCGGATCGAGCATTAGCAAATCAACGCTGTGGGACGGGAGCTGGGCGATCGCCGTCAGGCAGTCTTGATGCAGGGTGCGATCTAGCACCGTGGCCAGCATGGCGGGGCTCGTCAGCTGTCGCAGCCGGAGTTGATAGGTGTGGCGATCGGCTGCCGTCAGCGTCAGGGTACGATTGCGAGGGGCTTTCGGTTTAGACAGCGACACGGCACAATCCTAAGAGTCCAGAGCAGCTTGGCGCGGGGCAGGCGGTGCTGCCGTCGGATAGCCCTGCAATGTTAGCTAAAGTCGGTCGATCCGCCCGGCTCTCTATCCGCATTCATCTCTATGCAGCCTTTTTCAAACTCTCAATGGATTGCCATTAATGCCCTAGGCCAACAGGTCGATCGGGTGCTGAGTCAAGCGCGGGTAGGGCTGACCATGGGCGGGGAGCCGACCTATGTGTCGGCCCGCGATCGCACCTCGCTGCAGTGGCGCTATGACGCCCTGGGCGAAGATAAGCGCCGTCTAGGCGGGCAACTGCTAGAACGGCTGCAGGCAAAATTGGGGCCGACTGGCAGCATTCGTCATCACGGGTTAGGCAAGCTGTATCCCGGTGAGGCCGCGCCGCGCTGGGCCTTAGGGTGCTTTTGGCGATTGGATGGGGTGCCGCTGTGGCAGAACGCGGCGCTGCTGGCTAAGGATGAGACCGCCACGCCCTGCGATCGCTCAATGGCCGCCACCTTTATGACCGAGTTAATGACCTGTTTGGCGATTCCATCCCAGGCGATGATCACCGCCCATGAGCTAGAGGACTCAGACTCAGTGCTCCCAGCGGCTTTGGTGTTGCCGCTGCTGACGACCCTGGTGGCGGGACAGCCCGTTTGGCAAAGCTGCCGCTGGACGGGATTTGATGCAGGCATCCCCCTATTACCCGGCGACTCAGCCGCCGCCCTGCGGCTACCGCTCGACACGCTGGCAGAAACCGACACCTGGCTGACCGAAGCCCGCCCCCTGCTAGAGAGTGCGCCCATTCGCCCCGAGCAGATACAGCCCCTCGCTGAGGATGACAGCATTCGCCTGGCGCTGGTGGTGGAGGTACGTCAGGGGACGGTGCATGTCTTTTTGCCGCCGATCGCCGCGGCCCGTAGCTATGCCGATATGTTGACCGCGATCGAAGCCACGGCTGAAGTGCTTGACCAGCCGATCATTTTAGAGGGGTATGGCCCACCGGATCATCAGGGAATTCAGGGGTTTAAAATCACGCCTGATCCGGGCGTGTTAGAGGTCAATATTCACCCCGCCGCCAGTTGGGATGAACTGGTGCACCTGCACCAAACTTTGGATGCGGCGGCGATCGCCTGCGGCCTCTCTTGCGAAAAGTACGGCCTCGACGGTCGGCTACTGGGCACCGGCGGCGGCGCGCACATTACCATCGGGGGTGCCACCCCTGGGCAAAGCCCCCTGCTGCGACGACCCGATTTGCTGCGCAGTTTTTTGACCTATTGGCAGCATCACCCGAGCCTGTCTTACCTGTTTGCCGGGCAATACATCGGCCCGACTAGCCAGTCACCCCGCGTTGACGAAGCGCGTCATGACAGCCTGTATGAATTAGAGATGGCCTTTCTGGCCCTCCCTCCAGGCAAAGCGGTGCCCCCCGAGGTGATTGACCGATTGCTGAGTCCCCTGTTGCAAGATGTGGCGGGCAGCACCCACCGCACGGCTCTGTGCATCGATAAGCTGTACCCGCTCTACAACGATCGCCTGCAATTGGGACTGCTAGAGTTTCGAGGCTTTGAGATGCCGCCCCACACGGGCCTGCGCCTGCTGCAAATGTTGCTGATTCGCGCTCTGGTCGCCCAGTTTTGGCAGCACCCCTACACCCAGCCACTGCAGCGCTGGGGGGCCGAACTGCGCGATCGCTGGCTGCTGCCCCACTACCTTTTGCAAGATTTGCAAGCCGTTTTGCAAGAGCTTCGGGTTGGCGGCTATGAGTTCAAACTGGCCTGGTTCACGCCCTTTTTGGTGCGTCGCTTTCCCCAAAATGGCAAGCTGCCCCTCAGTCAGCCATCGGGAGGGGTGTTAGAGCTGCGAACGGCGCTGGAACCGTGGCCGGTGATCGGCGACGCGGGCGGCAGCGGTACGACGCGTCCGGTCGATAATTCGCTGGAGCGGCTGCAGGTATTTTTGACCGGGGTCGCACCCGAAGCTCTGCCAGAGGGAGCGCTCACCGAACGTTACGCGGTGCTCTGCAACGGTCATCGCCTGCCGCTACGGGCCACCGGACATCCCGGCAGCTATGTGGGCGCGGTACGGTTTCGGGCGCGATCGCCTGTGGCTCTCGCTGCGGCAGCAACGCTCTCCCACTTGGCGATCGCCCCCCAGACGCCACTGCACTTTCAAGTGATTGATGTCGCCCAAAATCAGAGTCTCGGTGACCTGATTTATCACACCCAGATGCCCCAGGTCGCCGCCGAGGTCACGCTGCCGCAATCCCCCGAGGAAGCGCGATCGCGCCTGCAGGAACGGTTCGTGCCGCTACCAATCGGCCCTGTCCCGCGCTCTATCCCGCCCGTGGTCGTGCATCCTGAGACCCCGATGACGTTAGATCTGAGACTGATGGTGCAAAATCCAGCCAAATAGTAACTCCGGAATCATCAGAATAGTGGCACCTGAATCACCCATCGTTTTGCCGGGATCATGAGAAATGGTCAGTTCTGCCACAATGCGATTAAATTGAGCCAGAATACAGGATGTCGAATGAAAGCAGTTGTAATCGTTGGCAGGCAGCAATGGCGTTGCAGTTTCAACAAGAGTGGCAGCGAATTCAGCATCTCTGTAACTGGCGGCCTAAAGTAGGGCGACGGCAGCTCATGCTGGCCAGCGGCGGGGTATTTTCTGGGGCCCTAGTGCTATCGATGGTGCCGCTAGCCTTCGGTGAGGGCACATCAAAGCCCTGGCAAGAAAGCCTATGGCGCAGTACTGGCTTGGTGCGGCAAACCGTGGTGGATCTCTATCGCCTGGAGCGATCGCAGCAAACCGCAACTGCCTCTCCTGAAGCCGACGCGGCGACGACGGAGTCAGCCATGACGGATTCAGCCACGACGGACTCAGCAGCGACGACGACTAATCCAGCCGCGGCCAGCACGACCCAGTCACCGCCCCAAGTACCGGCACCGGCCGTGGTGATCGGCGAAGACGTCATCGACAACGTATTGGAAATGCGAGTCGCAGTAGCTCGCAATGTGTCAGCACTGACGGTGGGATCGAGTTCTCTCGGTTGGGTAATTGACACCGATGGCACCGCCCACTGTGACATCCCGGCCCAAACCAGCCTGACGGCCTCCCCCACGGCGTCGGGCATTAGCTTTGACGGTTGCCAATTGTCGGGTGCGGTCTGGCTAGAGGCGGAGCCAGGCGGCTACGTATTTGTAAAAAATGGCTGGTTTAAGGGACGAGTGTTGGTCTATAACGACGGCGGGCAGCTAATCGCGGTCAATTTTGTGCGCTTGGGTGACTATCTCTCTAGCGTGGTGGGCAGCGAGATGTATCACCACTGGCCGTTAGAAGCCCTCAAAGCACAAGCGGTGGCGGCCCGTTCCTACGCATTGACTCATCACGTGCGGCCCGCCAGCGATTACTTTGACCTTGACAATACTCAACGCTTTCAAGCCTATAAGGGCATTAACTTAGAGACCACCAACACTCAACTCGCTGTGGTTGAGACGGCGGGCGAGTTTATCAGCTACAACGGCGGCATTGTGGAATCACTATATGCGGCCTCTGACCAGATCGTGCAAGAAGCCCACGGGGGACAAGGCATGAGCCAGCACGGTGCCAAAGATCATGCGGTGCAGGGCTATGGCTATGAGCAAATTTTAGGGGTTTACTATCCGGGGACGAGTCTCTCGCGACTGGTAGTCGAGCAGTAGGTCTTCGGAACTTATACCAATCCTCTGAAACCAGACTACAAATCTAGCCCCCCTGCTCCTCCGCTCCCTCGCTTTTCCAAGATTACATCCGGAGTCCGAGCACTGAGAATTGCTTTACCCACTTCCCATCTGCAACGGCGGGCTCGCCTCAAACCCGTTCTAGCTTTTGGTAGGGCATCGCAGGCAGCATAACTTCGATCGCATCATGGGGCTTTACTTTGCCGCCGGTGACCACGATCGCCATAATGCCAGCCTTCCTGATCAGGTTGCCTTGAGAGTCTTTGTCAATGAGGGCCGACATCAGCCCGGTTTGGTAATCGTCTAGCTGAGTGCAGGGGTTTCTCAGACCCGTCACTTTGAGGTCGGCTGAGGGGCCAATTTTGAGGAGGGTATGCCTCGGTAAGGACAGCAAATCGATGCCTTGAGTGGTGATGTTTTCTCCCATCGCGCCAGGACTCACCTCAAATCCCTTTTGCCGCAACTCGTCAAAGAGCTCCCGATGGATCAAATGGACTTGCCTCAGATTGGGCTGGGTGGGGTCAACTTTGACTCGAGAGCGGTGTTTAACGGTGACTCCCCGGTGGGCATCGCCCTCAACCCCTTCCCCGGCAATTAAGCTGATTTCTGAGATGGGTGCTTTAGAAAAAGCATGCGTTGCTCCTCTACTGACAGAAAAAACGGAAGGCATGGCAGTTTAGAGTGACGGCACGAGCGAATCCTAGGGGTTTACTATCTGGGAACGAGTTTCTTGTGGCTATTGGTAGGGCCAGCAGTGTTCTAACGTGTACGAGTCCTAGTGAGCGTTAGAACACTGCTTGTCTTCACAGATGTTCCCGTCTATCCAAACAGCCCCCTCTAACAGAACGTTCAACTCATCAATAGCTGTAGCTAAATTCGACCCTTGAACAATTGCACCTTCTAAGATTGCGTTTGTTAAGTCCACTCTCATTAGATGAGCGTTGCTCAATTGAGCGAATCGTAAGTCGGCCCTCCTCAAGTTGACTGTATTGAGATACGCTCCGGAAAGACTGGTATTCCTCATATTTGCATCTTCCATGGAGAAGATGAAATGAAAACTGCTGTCGTCTAGAGTGGCACCCTGAAGATTGATATAGGCTAGATTGCTTTCTGAAAAACGAACTTCAGTTAGATCTGAGCCCTGAAGATTTGCGTTAGACAGATCTGAGTTGCTGATCCAAGATCCTGACAGATTAGTTTCCGATAGGTTCTGTTCTCTTAAAATCACATCATCAAAAACAACACCTTTCAGTACCACATCAGACAACCGTGCGCTCGAGAAATCAATGGAGCTTATTAGGGAATTGGTAAAGTCAATGCCGTGAAAATCAGTACCTATAGTAGAAACTCTCACCCAAAAAGCATTTGTTGTGCTGATATTTTGCAGGCTAGCAAATTGCAGACTCATATCTACTAATGTGGCATTGTCTAAGTTGACGTTCACAAGGCTTGCGCCGTCCAAGCGGGCTCCTTCCAGGTTCACATCACTCAAGTCAATATCTTCGAGTACGACATTTCTCAAATCGCAGTGTCTACAGGCTTGGGTATTTAGCAGCTTCTCCAAGTCAGCTTCGCTGAAACTATAGGCTCGACTTGTTAGCAAGACAGAGCAGATAGCTAAACCAACAGATAGAAGGATGTTCATTGTATTGACCTAACTTCGCAGTCAGGATTGATCTACAGTTTTCAGGTAGACATCGTATTTCTGATCTGGAATACGATTTAGATTGTAAATTTCGATACTGTCAGGAGAAATCGGGTTTACCTAATGTCAGGTCGTTATGTCCTCAGGAATCTTTTGATGTACTAAATATAGAGACCGTAAGCCATTTGCAACAGTAACAACCCCTAGTAAAAACACTTGCAGAACGACCACATTCAGCGCCACACTCATCACACGTCAAAAAACCGAACTCAGCCCAACTGGCATTCCCGGCCAGGTCATGGGCCAGCTTCGCAATGACGACCACACAACAAAGGTTTTAAGACAGCTCTAACCCAGGAACCCAGCGATCGCGATATGGGGCTGCGTCATTGCGCAGAACTAGACGTTGCCACCAAACCCGTCTTGCCATCATTTGGCTTCTCGTCAGGGACTGTAGCCATCAGTTGCGGTTGATTGAGCCGCTTGGTGCACCACCAGTTTTGCTCAGCCGCCGTCAATCGCGCCGTATAGAGCGTCGTAACAAACGGGGCACCGCGATAACCTTGCCCGAGAATCTCGACATTGTAAGAGGGGTATCGGCGCGTTGCCATATCGGCGACAAAGCGCCGGCCAATGCGCCGCCAGCTGGGTTCTTTGCTGCGCCATTGCAGGCGACAACAGGGCCAGGGCAATTGTTCGCGATCGTAGAGGCGACAGCAAG
>ERZ1740058.937-NODE-937-length-17097-cov-16.325666_pt1 | contig 17097 bp, 14 predicted proteins | sample MGYA00581745_ERZ1740058 | MGnify/ENA primary metagenome ERZ1740058 (study PRJEB43018, sample SAMN04849742) | marine metagenome | isolation source: floating plastic debris | place: Pacific Ocean | collected 2008-08-30 | study: EMG produced TPA metagenomics... | reverse complement strand
AGACGACAGATCCCGTCGATGCCTTGAAACATATTGAAGCGCTGCAGTTTCAGGCGATTTACTGGATGAAGGATCTCGGCCCTCACCTTCAGGATGAGACTGTGCGGCGGCAACTGCGAGAAGTCATTCAGCAGTTTGCGCACAATCGCTCAGCGCTGGTGATTACCGGACATAGCCTGACCCTGCCGCCGGACATTGCTCAAGATGTGGTCTATTTTGACCTCAAGCTGCCAGAACCCGATGAGCTATACCAGGCCGTGACCGAAGTGGTGCGATCGCTGAAAGGACGCATCTCAGTTGAAGTGAAGCCGGCAGAAATCAACGGGTTAGTACAAGCGATGCGCGGCATGACTCTGCAGCAAGCTCGCAAGGTGATTGCCTTTGCCGCTTTGGATGACGGCAAACTGACCCGAGAAGACGTCAAGCGGGTTTTGCAGCGCAAGGTGCAAGTCCTGCACGAAGAGGGCCTGCTAGACTACATACCCCCGGAGATGAATCCGGCGCAACTCGGTGGCTTTAATGGCCTCAAGCAGTGGCTTAAACGAGCCCGCGTAGGCTTTAGTGCTCAGGCCAAAGCCTTCAACCTGCCTGCCCCGCGCGGCATCTTGATTGTGGGCATTCAAGGCTGTGGCAAGTCTCTGGCCGCTAAAACTATTGCTCGCGAATGGCAAATGCCGCTGCTCAAGTTAGACGCGGGCAAACTCTACGACAAGTTTATTGGTGAATCCGAAAAGAACTTCCGCCGCGCCGTCACCCTGGCCGAAACCATGTCTCCGGCGATTTTGTGGATCGATGAGATTGAGAAAAGCATGGGCCAGTCAACGAGCGATGCCGATGGCGGTTTGAGTCGTCGGCTGTTTGGTTATTTCTTGACCTGGCTCCAAGAAAAGTCAGAGGACGTGTTTGTCGTCGCCACCGCCAACGATCTTTCTCGCATTCCCCCCGAACTGTTGCGCAAGGGACGCTTTGACGAGATCTTTTTCGTTGATCTGCCCGATGAAACCGAACGAGCTGCGATCCTTCAGATCCATTTAATGCGGCGCAAGCAAGACCCCAAACGGTTTGAGTTGGCGGCGTTGGTACAGGCCACCGATGGGTTTAGCGGCGCGGAGATTGAACAGGTCATCATCGTGGCGCTCTATCACGCCATTCATGAAAAACGCCCCGTTGACACGGAGTTGATTATTGCCGCCGTGCGAGCCACTGTGCCCCTGTCGATCAGCCGCCGCGAAGATTTGCATACACTACGCCTTATGGCTCAAGAACGCTTTGTCGGGGTGAAGTAAGGATCAGGCGTAGTTCCTGCCCTCCCTGCCCTTCGGCTCTCTTGCCTTGCCAAGATTGTATTGGGAGTCCGATCGCTGAGAATGAATATTGTCCAACGCATGGGAACTGACATGATTGTGATTTTGATGGGGGTCTCAGGCTCAGGCAAGAGCACCATCGGTCAGCAGTTGGCTAGGGCAATGGGGTGGCGCTTTGTCGAAGGAGATGAGTTGCATCCGCTCGCCAATGTCGAGAAAATGCGACAGGGCATTCCCCTCACTGACGCGGATCGTGGGCCATGGCTGCAGGCGATCCGACAGCAAATCGATCAGTTACAGCAGGCGAAACAAGGCGCAGTAATTACCTGTTCGGCCCTTAAGCAGCGCTATCGCGAGGTGCTGCAAAGTGCCCAACCAACCGGCACCCTGCGGTTTATTTATCTCAAAGTGAGTCCCGCTGTGTTGCGATCGCGCTTAGTGCAGCGACAGGGACACTTTATGAAGGCATCCATGTTGGATAGCCAACTCGCCGCGCTAGAAGAGCCCACTCAGGCGCTTACGATTTGCCTGACCGCAACGGACACAATCGAACAGATCGTCGCTCAAATCTGCCATCGGCTGACTGTTGGAAGCTGTGTGTTTAAAAGTGCTTTACCGTCAGAATCTGTCTAATCGGCAGGACTGTGACTTCGAAGTTTGGGCTTTGGTGGCGATCGCTAGTCATCGAGCCGCAGCGATCGGGCCATCGCGTCTAGTTCATCACGAGTCGGCGTCGGCAAGGGCTTGAGCCCAAACTGAATTTCGCCGTTTTCAATATAGGCCAGATGCTTGTAGGTGATATCGAGGGGATCGTATTGCGGTATGAGATTAAGGTGAGCGTGGTGTACGCCAAATCCATGCACCACCATACCCACCTTGAGCGGCTGATACACCTTGCGAATCTGGCGTCCCACGCGCTGGGCAGTCACCATCACTTGGGCAGCCAAAGCATCTGGCACGTCTGTAAAGTGATCGATATGAGGCTTAGGAATCACGATGCAAGCACCGGGATAGATGGGCTGCAAGGGGATGAAGCACAGGGTGTTGGCATCTTCATGCACTGTGCTCACCGGGCCGACACCCTTGACGATGTCGCAAAAGGGGCACTGTTCCATGTTTCACAAGGGTTAAAAAGGTTACCGTCATTGAACCGGATATGGGATCAAGGCTCTATAACCTACAACACCTTGACAGCAGAAATTCTCCCAATCTCCCGTGCTCAGACTCCCAACGTAGCCTTAGCAACGCTGGGGAAACAGAGGGGTCGTTTGATTTCAGAGAATTGAAATGACATCGCGATGCCACTGGCACCCACAGGCAGCCCGAAAACATAGGCGATTTATCGCTTTGCAGAGATTTAGGAATCGCGAGCAGCACATTAGCGTCAAGCCGAAATTGATGCCACAAACATACCGTGATTTAAGCTAAGCCAGAGCATCTAGAAGACACCGATGAAGCTACTCAATAACCTGCAGCGAGGGTCATTCAAAGATTTAACGCCATTGACGACCGATGCTCGCAGCCTGATTGCAGCCGAAACTTAGCGCGACACAACGGCTGGCGTATGCCCAGAAGGCTTAATGCTAAATTTGACCAGATCTGCTAATTCTTGCAGCTGACTAATGGCCTCTGCGCCTTCTAATTTCATCAGCTCGCGATCGTCGCGCATCTCAGTCCAGGTGATGCCATAGTCAGAGACCAAGAAGCGAATGAGGTGGTTGTCGCCCAGACTCACCATGAAGGAGGCGCTGTTCATCTGCCCGCCGCAGGTATAGCAGGAAGCCAGGTAACCGCGGTTTTCCAGCACCGTGGCTAAAGCCTGCAGGTTCATTACTAGATCTTGCACAAAGCTTCTGTGCTGTTCTGCCAATCGGACGAACATGGCAACTCTCCTTTACTTCCAAGAATTATACTCTAAATACAAAACCTTTAGATTGTCTTCATGATTTCAGCGCCACTTGTGTGCAAAGCAGCCTGTTTGAGATTTACGCATAGGACAGCGTAAGCGTGCGGCTAAAGCTGTCTGAAGATACAGAATGATGCCCCGCTGGCAATAGAGGATGGTAAGGCTAAGCGTGCTTAAACTTAGCGCTGGTATCTCTAACGCTCTGTATCGTTTTAGACCGTTAGATAATTGCCACTGCTATCCGTTCTAACGCAACTATTCCCCGATGAGGTATCACAACTCCTTATGACAGGTATGCAAATGGTTGAATTCGTCAGTTAGCAAAATTTGATGGCGGGCGATTTGGCGTTGGGCGATCGCGTCTGTTAGTTGATGGCATTGACTGATTGCAGGGCTAATCGTGATGTGCTCAACTGGGCCATCATATCGCTGGCAGCAGCGGTAGCCCAAGCCTTGAGCCCCTAACACAGTGATAAATTTTGCTTTAGATTGGGGGTTTAGCGATCGCGATTGCCCACGTTACGGTTGGTGAGAGGCTCGCAAGGAAATCGCAGCTTTCGAGGTAGTATCGATAGGTTGTTAAGAAATCTTGAGTCATGGTTGAACGTCCCATCAAGAAATCGGAACTTGCTGCCCGCAAAGCACAGGAAGGAAGCAGCGATCGCGAGGCGCCAAGTGGAGATCGCCGTGACCGCAATGACAAAGGTCGCAAAGGTGGTCGAGGTAAGGGACGCCGCGATCGTGAAGAAAAGGCCCCGGCGGTTTCGCCAGCTTTGATGCGGGGGCCACGGCCTCAGCCTAAAGTCGAAGCCCCTGAGCCCGAACCCGAAGTCGCCGCTACCGAAGAGGCCACCGCTGAAACGGCTGCGCCTGAGGCAGCGATGGCTGAAGCAGCTGCGCCTGAAGAAGCGACGGTTGAAACGGCTGAAACGCCTGCTGAGGCCGTCTCGGAGACGGGTGAAAAGACCGAATAGACAAAAAAAATCCCTGGCTAATTAGCCAGGGATTTCTATCAGGGTGCATCTACCATTCCAGCTTTCTCAGCATTGCCAACAGTATCCGGACAGACACAGAATTTTTTTCGGTCACTTGCGACTCGCGTGCACAGCTAATGCCTATTCTCAGTGACTGGACTCCCAGTGCAATCTTGGCAACGCCGGAAAGCCAAGAGGCAAGGGGAGGAAGCGTGCGCCTTGTTGCTGAGAATCGATGTAATGGCCAGGTTCTCAACTTTGTCCTGAACCGTCCAGATAGTGACGTCAGTTTGCACTCATGGTCGAGGCTAGGCAAGCAGTTTTCTAGCTACCAGGGGGGCTCACCCATCACTATTATGAAAGCGTTTGACCCGACAAATCGCTTCCTCTCATTGTTTGCCCAAATGCGCGTCTCACTCCAACTGCTCGAGTTGTGCAAAGTTGAACGGTGCGGTGAAGTTGTTGTAGCGGATGCGGAGTCGGTCTTCGAACTGTTCGTCTAAGGCTTCGATCGCGCTGCTAAACGTCGCTTCCGCCTCCCAGGGAATCAAATAGGCGGCGTTATAGATCATGGCATCCGTCATCGGGTCGTTTTCGACCATTTCTACCGCTAAAGCATTGAGCGTATTGCGAAAGGCATTCACAATGTCTTCCTTACGGGCATTGACCGCTTGTTCGATCGATTGACCAATATTGACCACCTGATCCATGCTGAGCTGCTTACCTTCTAGCTGATCGCGCTGCTGGCGGAGGTCGGCGTTTTCAGCCATCAGCTGATTCAGCTCTACGTCAGCCTGCCAGAGCACCTTGACGCTAACTTCTCGATGCCCGTCTAGACGAGCAAACAGCTGCTTAAGACCATTCCCGCGAGGTGTGATCAGGTCTTGCGTGACGCGTTCCCAGGTTTCAATGACGAGGCCAAACTGTAGCGGTAGTAGAGTGCGATCGCCTGCCTGCATGGCGGCTTCCAGCACGCGCTCATGGCCTAAAAGATTTTTGCGGCTGGCCAGATAGCGCTCTTGCTGCGCTTCTGAATATAGAAAGGCAAAATTGTCGATGATGTGGGTAGAAACCGGCTGGTTATCGAGCCCTTTGACGTCTAAGTCTTGAGGGCCTGGTGCTGGAAAAATTCCGTAGAGATAGAAAAGTTGAGGCATAGCTCGCCATCAAAAAAATTATTAAATGCGTTGCCAGCTTATCTCAGTTCACGGGTTTAGAGGTCAGCACCAATCGTAATTTGGCGTGAATCAGGTTGAGGCGAGCCAAGCCCAAATCGACATCGCCTTCGACGACGACCCCCGTATCGAGTAGGCGATCGAGCAATTCTAAGAGTGAGGGTGATTCGGTGTTTTCGCCTGGATAGTAGCCACCGTTGCGCGGCAGCAGCGTCCCCAAATCACCGAGGTCAATGTTCAAATCAGCCGGGTCAACCTCAAACACCTCGCACAAGCGAACAATTTCAATCTCTAAACGGCGCAGGCTATCAGAGGCGCGGTCTAAATCGTCGTCACCCAAATCGCCTGATTCCATACGTCGAATGATCTGAGCTTCCATCAGTTGACGGATCAACTCAGTCACAGTCAGCAGCAGGGGGGCTAGACCCGCCTCAGCATTACTGGGGCGAGCCAGTGCCAGCTCGCTTTCTAAGGGCAGATTGTCCGGTGATGTCATGGCTTCAGCTTAGCGCTTTGCTGACTCCTCGCTACTAACTCGCCGCGACAGCACTGAAAATTTGTCTGCTAACCAAAGTAACGAACCAGGATAAGTCAGCGTTGTCTCCGGCTGTCTCTAATACAGAGTGTATTGGGGGCAAGATCAAGCAGCCTCAGTCAGCGGGCTCTCTGCACTCAAATAACGCCCTGTGATGGAGCACTTACTGTTCAGGAGATTTCCTCGAAAGAATATACCGGTACTGTTAGGGCGGGTTTAGCTAGAAACCTTGATTCCATGCGATCAGGTATCCACAAAACCCGTCCTTACAGGTATCGTCTTTACTGAAAATCTCCTAAGGTTTGGCAGTGTCCAATCCCGGCGATCGCCACGCTGTTTTTGAGCAATTCTCGAAACTCGCTAGTATTCCACAGCAGCAGTAAGACTACCCTGCCAGTTTCTCTGCCCCCTTGCTCCCACGGCTCCCTAGCCATCGGCAATGGTTGGTGAAATAACGCCGCCGCCTACTAGTCACACTACTTACACACTTGCCACATGCCGTTACGCCACTTGCGATGTTCATCGTGGGTCAGCACCTTCGCAGATCCCAACACCATGCGTCCCTGCTCAAGAATCAGCCGACGGTGAGCCCGGTTGATCGCGCGGCAAGTTCGGAAACTATCAGCGGTTTTGCTGCTGGCGATATGTTTCATGGTGCGAATCTTAATCATGAGACCCTTCTCTAATCTGCATCTATTGACGTTGGGAACGAAAGCTTTCAGCGCTGTTTGGCTGCTGCTGACGGTTGGAGGCAACGGTCAGTCTGAACTGAAGGTGTTAGAGCAACTGATCTCGTCAGGGCGATCGCCCGCTGCTATCAACGGTCGATGATCAGACTGCCTCAGACCTCTGCCAGAAAAACATCTCATTTTAGCCTGTCTTTTTTCGTTCCCAGATTCGTATAGGCAACCTCTGAAATTGCTGTAATACTCTCAAGACAAGGGTCTGCAAACATCCGCAGATTTTTCTTGAGCTGCTGTAAAAAAGCACTTCCTCATATTTGTTTACATTTCAGTGCAAACCCCAACCCAGTTATCTGGTCACGATTGTTTGAGACGAGTGTGAAATATTGGAATCGGGCCTGTTTTTTGGCTTGTCCATGACGGGCGGCAAACGAGAGTGATTTTGAGGATTCAGCTAGAGGGCTACGCCTCTGAGTACAGCGAATTATCGGTGTTGGGGAGCGGCTCAAAAATCGGGTCCCTGATCGCAGGAGCGTCCATAGACTGCGCGAAATCTGGCACATTGAGATAACCCCGATACCCTCGATGAATGCTGGATTTTAGAAACACGAATACGCTATGGGCCTCCGTTTTGGTGGAGACACTGGCGCGGCTGGGCCTGAAAACGGCGGTGATTTCACCAGGGGCCCGCGCAACCCCCTTAACCGTGGCCTTTGCCAGGCATCCTCAACTCCAAGCAATGCCGATTTTGGATGAGCGATCGGCCAGCTTTTTTGCCCTCGGGGTAGCGAAGGCGAGTGGTCAGCCGACGGTCTTGATTTGCACCTCAGGCACGGCAGGGGCGAACTATTTTCCCGCCCTGATCGAAGCCTATGAGAGCGAAATTCCGCTGATCGTATTGACCGCCGATCGCCCGCCCGAACTGCGTGATTGTGCCTCAGGGCAAACCATTGATCAGCAAAAGCTGTTTGGCCGCTATGTGCGCAGCTACTTTGATATGGCCCTGCCCGAGGCCACGGTTGAACAACTCCGGTATTTGCGTCAGGTCATGGCTCACGCCTGGCGCAGCTGCTGCTGGCCGGTGCCTGGCCCAGTTCATCTCAATTTACCCTTTCGCGATCCGCTAGCGCCCTTGCCAACAGGGGCCGCAGTCGACCTGACGGGGGTCATTGACGACCCTTTTTTTGAGCATTTAGAGCGGCTATCAGCAGAGGCATCGCTGGTCCAACAGGGGGGTGAACTGGAGCCGATCGCATTGTCAGGATTGGGCCAAACTGAGCGCGGCTTGATTATTGCGGGGCCAGCCCAGCCCCCAGATCCGCAAGCTTATTGCCGGGCGATCGTGACCCTCGCTAGGACTTTGGCATGGCCGGTACTGGCAGACGGATTGTCACCCTTGAGAAACGATGCCAGCCTCAATCCCTATTTGGTCACCAGCTATGACCTCCTGCTCCGTCACGAACACCATGCTCAGGCTCTAGTGGCTCAGCAGGTGCTGCAGCTCGGGGCCTTGCCCACCAGCAAAGTCTTGCGCCAGTGGCTGCAGCAGACCGACCCACTGCGCTGGGTGGTGGATACCCGCGATCGCAACAAAGATCCGCTGCATGGCAGGGCAATCGCGGTGCCCTGGTCGCTGTCGGCGCTGACAGCTGCCTTGACCGCTTCACTATCAGAGTCACCTAGCCCAATTTCCCCCTATGGCAAAACCTGGCTAGAGCGCGATGCGATCGCCCGGCAGCGATTAGCCACTCAACTCGCTCCTTTACCCGATCTGTTTGAAGGCAAGTTGAGCTGGCAACTGCCGCAATTATTGCCGCCTGAAACGCCACTGGTCATTGCCAACAGCATGCCTGTGCGGGACATTGAGTGGTTTCTACCGCTGAATGATATGGGTTTGCGTCCTTATTTCAGTCGCGGGGCTAACGGCATTGATGGCACCCTGTCGACGGCAATGGGGGTAGCCCAGAATTTTGGCCAGGCAGTCTTGCTGACGGGCGATTTGGCCCTGCTGCACGATAGCAATGGCTTTCTCAATGCCAGCCAGCGAGACTTTCACCTGACGATTTTGCTGATTAACAATCAGGGGGGCGGCATTTTTGAGACGCTGCCGATCTCCCAGTTTGAGCCGCCCTTTGAGGCCTTTTTTGCCACGCCTCAAACGGTGGATTTTGCTGCACTCGCGGCTGCCCACGGCGTTGAATATGCTCCCGTTTCCTCCTGGCCGTTTTTGCAGGAACAGTTAGCGGCTCTGCCAGAGCAGGGGATCCGCCTGCTAGAGCTGAAGTGCGATCGCAAGTTGGACGCTCAATTTCGGGCCTCGCTGTTGCAAGCGATCGGTGATTTTGATGTCTAATCCCAATGCCTCGCTAGGAGGTGACACATCTGATTTCCCCGCTTCTTGTCCCTAGGATTCCATCTCCGCAACTGACTTGGGCACGCCAGCGGTCAAGACTTCGGGGCCAGTGTCAGTCACCAGCACGTCATCTTCGATGCGAATGCCAATGCCGCGCCAGCGATCGTCCACTGGCGGCTGGCCTTCAACGGGTTCGTAGTTAGGCGTCACGTAAATGCCGGGCTCAACGGTGACCACGTTACCGGCAGTAAACGGCTTCCAGGTTTTATCGGCATTGCGCAGAATGCCCGTGTCATGGACGTCTAACCCGAGGAAATGGCCCGTGCCATGCATGAAAAAGGCTTTGTGCTTTTTCTCTTCAATCAGGGTGTCCACGTCACCAACCAGCAGACCCAGCTCGACGAGTCCTGCTGTAATCGTGCGTACAGCAGCATCATGAAAGGCGTTGAACGGTTTACCGGGCTGCACTTCGGCGATCGCGTTGAGCTGCGCTTCCAGCACCAATTCATACAAAATGCGCTGCTCTGCCGAAAACTTGCCCGCAACGGGAAAGGTGCGTGTGATATCGGCGTTGTAGTAATCAATGCAGCCGCCCGCATCAATCAGCAGCAGGTCACCCGCCTGCATCTGCCGGTTGTTTTCGACATAGTGCAGGATGCAGGCATTATCGCCAGAGGCCACGATAGAGGGATAGGCAGTGCCGCCGCCAGCCAGCTTAAAGAGATGTTCCATCTCCGCCTGAATCTCGTATTCGTAGCGGCCCGGTTGGGCAATTTCGCGGGCGTAGTTGTGGGCTTTGACCGACACCGACACCGCCTGACGAATCAGGTCAATTTCTTCGGGCTGTTTGATGCGGCGCAGGTTTTGCAACAGCAAACGGGCATCGGCGATCGCCGTCGGCCCCGTGCCCCGCTTGACGTAAGACGCTAGCAGGTGCTGCCAATGCCGCAAGATTTTGCCGTTGAGCGCATCATCGTGGCCAAAGTGATAAAAGAGGCGATCGCCCCCTTTGAGATAGTCGGGCAGTTTGGCGTCTAGCTCAGTGATGGGGAAAACTTCGTCAGCTCCCAGCGCTGCTTTGGCGGCTTCCACCCCGAGCCGTCGCCCTGACCAGATTTCTTTGTCCTTGTCTTTGGGACGCACAAACAGCACAAAGCGATGCTCTTCGTGGTGGGGGGCCAGCACCGCGATCGCGCCCGGTTCGTCAAACCCGGTGAGATAGTAAAAGTCGCTATCTTGCCGAAAGTTATATTCGACATCGTTGTGCATAACCGCCATCGGCGCGCTGGCAAATACGGCGGTGCCCTCACCCATAAGTGCCATCAAGTCCTGACGTCGCTGTTGATAAACCGTTTGCATAGGAATCGATAGAAAGTGAACGAAGAAATGGGTGAATAGATGGGGATAAAATCGGGGCGATCGCGCTGATGATTCAACAGACTAGCCGTTAGGATATGACGCCATCCTGGTCAGCGATCGCCGCTGAGCCGTCAACGCAGGCCAGGGCGAGTCCGAGCAAAGCTTAGGGCACTTGCTTGAGCCCCCTCTAGAAGTCTGTCAGTGCCAAACTCCGACCAGCAAAACGCCATGTTTGAGCGATTCCCTGAGCTGAAAAACGCCTCATCCCCAGCGAATACAATCCGCTCACTTATCCTACAAATATTTCAGATAACCGGCTGGCGAATTAGCTCATCAAGGCTCATGCCCATGAGCGTGAGGAATGGACTGCTTGCCCCTTCCACCGGACTGGCCGGTTGATTAACAAGCCGGGAAACAGCTCTTGCTCAGGGCACTGCACTTGAGCAACCTCGCCGGAACCGAGCCGTTTTCGGTGAGGGATTGGCCGTGCCCCCCCCGGCGAGCTGGGGCGCTATTTTCAAACAACTTAACTAAGCCGCAGGGCTTGTGAGCAACTGCACAATCATGCCATCGCCCCCCGGCAAGCTGGCTGTGCTCAGCGTTACGGAACTGCTGTTAGCTTGGCGCGTTGGGGTGGAACGCATCAAATCTAAAAAGGGTTGCAGGCCCTCAATCTCGCAGCTTTCCGCATCGGCAGCAGCGGTGCGATAGTGCGTCGGAATCACGATGCGGGGATTCAGCGTGCGAATCGCCGCGATCGCCTCCTCGGCATCATAGGCTTTGGGGCCACCGCCCACCGGCACTAGCATGACATCAGGGCGGCCCAACTGAATTTGCGCTTCCACGGAAATGGGAGCCGCTGCCCCGCCCATATGGACAAAGGTGAGTCCGCCCTGTCGCCAGCGCCAGATCAGGTTTTTGCCAAAGCGCCGACCGCCATCGCGATCGTGATCGACTTCGATCGACTTCATTTGCACCGGCGGCAATTCGTATTCGCCGCGTTCGGCCAGGATCGGCGGATTCCCTGGCAGCCCTTCTAAAGTGCCGCCCTCATCAAATAAACGACTGCTGATGAGCACGACGTCTGATGCCACCGCCGGCACGGCATAGCCAGCGGTGCAGCCGATCGCCCGAAAGGGATTCACCAAAATTCGGCGGCCATCACCCTCAAACACAAAGCAGGTGTGCCCTAACCATTGCACCGTGACATTGCCTGACTGCGCTTGTGCCTTTTGCCACGTTGCGGTGATGCCTAACCCTAAGGCGGTCACAAACCCAGTCCCTAACTGCTGTACAAAACGTCGTCGTTGCATTTTGATTCCACACTCCCCATCCACAGTGAATGTTGGTCATGCCGTAATTGAGCGTATTTATCCTATCGTCTTGCGGTGAGGTTAGTTGCAGACACCGGCCGATTGTTACTCGTGGCTGACAACGGCTGACGGCCAAACCCAGACCAGAGAAGTCACCTCATGCCAGCGCATGTCTCGCGTTTAATTATCACGTTTAACTATGAATTCGCGGTTCAGCGTGCAAGGTCGCCAGGAGTTGACTTTCCACCACAGCCAAGGCTGCTAAGCGATCGCTCACCACTGGGCGATCAAACTCGTCAGCGGCCAGCACCCAGTAAGCGCCATAATGACGCGCCTCCGAAGCCATCAGGCTGCCGTAAAACTGGGCCAGTTCTGGGTCAGGGCAGTGGGTGGCGAGCAATCCCAATCGTTCATGACTGCGGGCCTCAATCAGGGCCGCAACCAGCAGCGAATCGAGCTGACGCAGCGGTTCTTCTCGTCGAACCTGAGCGCTGAGGCCAGCCCCATAGGGCGGTGCCGGTAAAGGCCGCAGGGGGATTTGCCGACGTTCGAGCCATTGATTCACCAGTTCAAAATGGCTCAATTCTTCCTGGGCGATCGCTGTTAGCGTGCGCACCAGGCGAGTGCTCGACGGATAGCGACACATGAGATTGAGGGCTACCCCGGCGGCTTTGCGTTCACAGTGGGAATGATCGAGCAAAACCGTATCTAGATTAGCCAACGCTTGCTCAACCCAGGCCTCTGAGGTGGGCGTTTTGAGCAACTGAATGGTCGGAGCAGGCTTGACCGCGATCGCCATAGAGAAGTGCAGACTCGTTCGACGTCTGTATTCTACCGACTCGGGGGCGAGGGGATCAGTTACGTTCTGACTCGGCGACCGGTAGCGCGGCCTGCAGTCGAGTGATCTGATATTGGGCATCGTCGTAACAGCCGGTGCGACCCAGATCGAGACAGAGTTGCGAAGCTTGACGCAGATCGGCGAGGGCCGCCCCGTGATTGCCGAGTTCAGCCTGCAGCAAGCCCCGGTCGTACATGGCAAACACATAGTTAGGGTCGAGGGCGATCGCCTGCGAAAAGTCGGCCATCGCCCCCGTCAAATCATTCAGGGCTTGGCGGGTCAGTCCTCGGTTGTAGTAGGGGTCGGGGCTATTGGGCTCAATTTGAATCGCGATGTTGTAATCCTGTAGAGAGCCCTGATAGTCCAGCGAGCGCCGCCGCACGAGCCCGCGATTTTGGTAAGCCAGCGCGTGGCTCGGTCGCAGATTAATCGCCGCCGCACAGTCGTCTAAGGCCGCAGACTGTTTGCCCAGGTTGGAATAAGACAGACATCGATTGAGGTGAGCCGCCGCTAGAATCTCGGTGCCCGCAGCCAATTCAATAGCTTGGGTATAGTCTTCAATCGCCCCTCGGTCGTCGCCCCATTCAGCGCGGGCGCTGCCGCGATTAACATAGGCTTTGACAAACTGATCGTCGTGCTGAATGGCTTGGGTGTAATCGTCAATCGCGCCCTGCGTATCTCCCACTGATAGCCGCATATTGGCGCGGTCATAGGCATAGGTTGATTGCTCTGGGTCGAGGGCGATCGCCTCAGTTAGGTCAGCCAGCGCGGCTTCGGCATTCCCCAGCGCAAAGTGCAGTCGCCCCCGCCCTGCTAGGGCCTCTGGATGGCGTGGTTGCAATTCTAGGGCGCGCGTGTAGCTGGCTAAGGCGGCTTCTGGATCATCGGCCTCCAGCGCTTGACCCGTTTGCCACTGCTGCCCGGCCAACACCCGCTGCGGCAGCCGAAGGGCCATCAGCCCAGTTAATCCGGCCAGGACTGCTAACCCAGCAATGCCTATCAGTCCCCAGGGCCACTTTTTCGCTCCTATCGGTATCGAGTCATCACTGTGACTGACCGACATCGGTACCTGAGACTGAGTCACTAGCTCCGGGAAGGGACTTGGGGACAATTGCGGCTGGTCAAGGGCAGCCAAGATATCGGTGGCCGTCTGGTATCGCTGCTCGGGGTCAGGATGCACCAGGCGGGTCAACAGCAGACTCGTCGGCGCATCTAAGTCCGGGATCGCGGTTAACAGCGCCACAATATCAGCTTGCAGGGTCGGCTCTTGGGCGGTGGGCAAGGCTTCTGGTGGCAATCCGGTCAGGGCTTGAATCACCATCATGCCCAGCGCATAGTGGTCGCTGCAAAACCGGGTTTGCCGACGCCACTGTTCAGGCGCTAAATAGGCCTGCGCGGGGGCCGACTGGGGCACTGGGACGAAGCTTTTCTTTTTGTAGGCAATATTTTGGCTGACGCTCTTGATCCCACCAAAGTCGAGAACGACGAGCTGATCGGCAGCCTGGTGGCGAATCAACTTCGAGGGCTTGAGATTGCCATGCACCACGCCATGTTGTTGGGCATGGGCCAAGACCGGCAGCACCGCTCGCAAAAAGGCGCGCGCATCCGCCGCTGACCACGGCTGGGCTGAGGCGAGTTCATCTCGCAGCGATCGCCCGGGAATAAACTCCTGCACGATATAAAAGCTTTGATCGTCACTAAAGGCAGCGGTGGTAGCGGGAATCTGCGGATGCTGACCAATCTCTTTCAACACCTGAACTTTTTTCTTGAGCAGACCGAGAATAAACTGCCGCGTCATGGGGTTGCGAGTCGGAAAGCGCAGTTGGCGCACGACGCATTGGGTATGGTCAAGGTCTTGAATATCGTTGGCTAGCAGCGTCTGACCAGCGACGTGCGTGTTCAAAGGGTGAATCGGCTGATAGCGCCCACCCAAAAGATTCTGAGTCGAAGACATGGTAGATGGATCCCTACAAAATTCCCTGGCGGGTTAGCTCAGGTCTGACTTGATCAACACAAGAGATTCCCTTTAATAGCAATCCCAAAGCATGAGCTGTTGGCAACTCAATACAGTCATTAAGCGAAAAAATTGCACCGTTATTTAACGTTAGCTCAACTGCTTACCCAGTCGCGCTGACCAAGATAATCAAGATTGTCTCTTCACCTCTTGATCGCGCGATCGCGGCGGACCTCGAAAAACTGACCTCAAGGGCGCAAAACCGTGTGTTTGTCTATTGACAAGGGACGATGGGAAGGGCCTTATGACCGGGAAAATCGCCGTCTCCACCCACTTGGTTGTGGACTTTTGGGCTTCACCACAAAGGGATTACGACTGAGGGGCCGCCACTTCTTGTAGGCGAGCTTGTACAGCACGAAGCAGTTGCTGAGCCGGTTCATAGGCCGTGGTACCCGCTGCAACTTTGTTGAGATCATTGACGATACTCTGCAGCTCACTGGCATAGGCCGCCTGATCAAGACTGCTGACCCGCTTTCCTAAATCAGTGTTCTTGGCTAAGGCTGCATCGAGGGCCTGCTGCGATCGCTGCTCGCTAATCTGCTGTTCTTCGACATAGCCCAGTTTGTTTTGATAGTCCGCTAGCTTGGCTTGAGCTTCGGTATACCCAGCATCTTCGACAGGCACTTGTTCGAGGCGGGCGATCGCTTGTTGCCAAAGCCCCGCAATACGTGCCCAAGATTCGACTGAATGGGGCGGATTTTGGGCTTCTGTAGAAGCCGTCCAGGCAAATTGTTCAGCGGCTTCGATCAGTGTCGAGGTGCGGTTACCGCCAGCTAATAATCCCGAAACTTGGCTGAAATCTCGCTGGTAAGCAGCCAGTTTGGTTTGACCTAAGCGCCCGGCCAAGGTTTCAGGTGGAATTTCGTTCAACAAGTCCATGCCTGCCTGCCAGTCTGCCGCCGCCGCCATTTTAGGCTGGGTTTCAACGGCTGCTTGATATTTCTGCATAGCCGCATCCACGGCTGTGGTGCCTTCTGCCAACAGCGTCAACGCATTTTCTTCTTGAAAGACTTTGGCTTCCATGCGACCAATATCTTTGCGCGCCGTCGCAAACTCATCATAGGTAAACCGCCAGGTGCAGCTCATCCAGGTGCAATAGGTGCGGGGATAGTACCCCAAAAACCAGACGGGTAGCTGGTCGAGGTGGATTTGGGCCTGCTCGACTTTCTCTGCACCCAGATCAATATCTTGACCGCTGGTTGCCTGATTAACGAGCTGATCTGCCTGCTCCACCAGCGAAATGGCCTGTCGATAGTTGCGATCCATGCTGAGATAGCTCGGCAACAACACTAGGGGCATCGTTCTAGAGACTGGCCACCGAATCATGGGATACGGTAAATTGAGCACCCAAATGCCCCCAGCGGCGACGGCGGTGCCGATCGCGGCGAATCCTAGCAGTTGCCATTTCCTAGACTGACGATTGGCCTTAGCCGCTCGCCGCAAGACCTGCGGGTCAAACTCAGGAAAAATGTCTTCAAGCTCAGTTTTGAGCTCTTCATAGGTCAATGGCTCGCCGGATTGCAGTTTTAATTTGTTTAAACGGCGCAAGACGATGTCACGACGCACGGTTTCAAGTGGATCACGAACTAGGCGCTTAATCTCCTGAGCAATAATCTCGTAAGCACGATTGTTGAGGCGGCGCATAATGAGGAGGCGCTTTGGCAGCGGATTGAACTGACCTCCTGAGAATGCCCAAAAGTGCCCTTAAGGTGCGATCGCCAACGGGCTTCAATGGCCAAACATCTTGTCGATGTTGATCAGCGTCCAGTCAGGACTGCAGGCGATTTGCCTCAACCGTGGTTGAGGTTTGACGCATCGGAATGGCGATCGTAAATTGAGTCCACTCGCCTGGCATCGAGCTGCAGCGTAAGTGGCCCCGGTGCTTCTCAGTCACAATCTGATAGCTAATGGATAGGCCCAAGCCAGTGCCTTTGCCGATCGCTTTAGTCGTGAAAAACGGATCGAACAACTTTGACTGAGTAGCGACCGAGATGCCCAAGCCGTTATCACGAACGGCAATTTCCACCCAACCATTGGCCAAACTCCGAGTGCAAATCTGAATCATCCCGATCTCGGTTGCCAGCGCTTGCCGTGAATCCTGCTGTTGTCGCTCATCCAGAGCATCAATAGCATTGCTCAACAGATTCAAAAAGACTTGATTAAGCTGACCCGGATAGCATTCCACCGGCGGCAACGAGCCGTAGTCTCGCACCACGGTAATTTCTGGGCGATCGCGGTGAGCCTTCAAGCGGTTTTGCAAAATCATTAAGGTACTGTCAATACCCTCATGAATATTGACAGTTTTAGACTCCACTTCATCGAGCCGAGAAAAGATCCGCAGGGACTTTACAATTTCGCGAATTCTACTCGTGCCCATTTGCATTGAGTCGACCACCTTGGGCAAATCTTCCTGCACAAATGCGAGATCAATCGACTCTACTGCGTCTTCTAAGCCCTCACTCATCTCAGAAGACTCCTGCTGATAGAGGTCAATCAGACCAAGTAAATCCTCGGTGTAAGTTTTAACGTGGCGCAGGTTCCCGTGAATGAAATTGACGGGATTATTGATTTCGTGGGCAATTCCTGCAACCAACTGGCCCAAGCTCGACATTTTTTCGGTCTGCACTAGCTGAGCCTGAGATT
>ERZ1740058.936-NODE-936-length-17098-cov-6.881066_pt1 | contig 17098 bp, 13 predicted proteins | sample MGYA00581745_ERZ1740058 | MGnify/ENA primary metagenome ERZ1740058 (study PRJEB43018, sample SAMN04849742) | marine metagenome | isolation source: floating plastic debris | place: Pacific Ocean | collected 2008-08-30 | study: EMG produced TPA metagenomics assembly... | reverse complement strand
TCAGATAGTACCGTATCAAGGGCTGCTTACAGGGAAAGACCATCTAGAAAGGTATCTACAACCCAACACTTGCTTACGTATTGAGTCTTTCGGAGAAGACTTCGAAGTATATAAGCAACTACTGGTGTGGGGAGCTGAGGCAACTGCACAAGAACCATTTGCGCATATTGAGGCAAAAGCCGCCCTACAACTTCCCTTCGACAAAGGGCGTATTCAGTATTTAAGACAGTTCTATTGGGGGTTTTCATTATTTCTGACGCATATTGAAAAAACAGTGGCAACATTTCCAAGCATAAAACTGATTAATACACCTGCAAGCATTCAACTCTCTTTTGATAAGCTTCGCTGCCAGCAACACCTCGCCACGCAAGGGTTACCAACGCCTGCTTGCCTAGGGCAAGTAAAAAGCTACGACCATTTACAAGCACTCCTCGATCATACAACTTACCCGCAAGTTTTTTTGAAACCCTCTCACAGTTCTTCAGCATCTGGCATTATGGCGTATCGTCGGCAGGGGAATAAAGAGCAATTAATTACCTCCATAGAATTGGTGGGAAAAGCCACCACTGCCAAGTTGTACAATCATCTCAAAGTACGTTCCTACCAAAATCGTGAGGAAATTGAAACAATTGTAGATACAATGGCACAAGAATACTTATTTACCGAGCAATGGCTCCCGAAAGCTAGTATTTCCAAGGGAGCTTTCGATCTGCGGGTGGTGGTGATTGACGGGCAGCCCTACCAAACCGTTGCGCGTGTTAGTCCACACCCTATTACCAATTTACATTTGGGCAATCAACGTGCTGCGCCAGCAGAGGTAAAAGCTGTCATAGGTGAAAGCCAATGGGAAGCCTTGCGACAACTGGCCGCTCAAGCAGTACGTACTATTGAGGGGGCTTATTGTATGGGCGCAGATATACTCCTTGATGCCACACACAAAAAAATGAAGGTGCTAGAACTTAACGCCTTTGGCGATTTACTTCCTAATCTACATTGGCAAGGAGAGAATACTTACGAAACCATCGTAAAACAACAACTGATCACCCAAAAGGCTATCTGAAATGCTACTGCTCGATGAATGGAACACACGATTACAGCAGGCACAGATAGAAGCCATCGTATTTGATCTAGATAATACTTTAATAGATCGTGATAGTGCCTTTAAAGCCTGCACAGCAGCACTTTGGAAAGCTTATCAATCACTCCCTCTTTCACACAATATTTGGGAAGAAATAATAGACAAAGATCATCGCGGCTATACGCCTAGAACCATCTTCTACCCTTGGCTACAGATGCGTTTTTTCCCTTTACTTTCTTCTCTTGAGATTGAGCAGTTCTATCAAACGCATTTATCAACTTACCTACCTCCTAGTGAGCAAGCCTTGTTAAGTTGGCTTCAAGCCTTGAAAGAAAAATACACCCTAGCCATCCTATCAAACGGAGGTAGCCAAAACCAACGCGCCAAACTGGCTAATAGTCAATTGGATCAACGCTTTGATCCAGATCAGATTTTCATTTCTGGCGAACTTTCCTACCGTAAGCCACAGCTAGCCATCTTTACACACGTAGCAGAACTGATGGGCGTGCAACCTTCACAACTTATCATGGTAGGGGATCATCCTACTAATGATATTAAGGGAGCAGAAGCAGCGGGCTGGCTCACTTTTTCTACCGATTATCCTCAACTTATCACTGCTTTAAAACAACATACTTATGTATAGCGGCAAGGATATTATCGCTACCCAGCAACATATTTTATGGGTTACCCTCGATACCTTGCGCTATGATGTAGCGCAAGAACTTTTCTTGGCGTGTAAGCTCCCCTACTTTAGCCGTTTTCTGCCCTCAACTGGTAGGGAAAAACGCCATACGCCAGTTAGTTTTACCTTTGCGGCTCACCAAGCCTTTTTTGCCGGATTTTTACCTACACCTGCTCAGCATCCTAAACAAGCGCGGCTTTTTGCGGCTGATTTTCAAGGTAGTGTAACGACAAATGCAGGTACGTTTGTTTTTCAAGAAGATAATATCGTTGCAGGGCTACAGCAACAGGGTTACCATACCATTTGTATTGGAGGGGTAGGTTTTTTTAATAAACGTACAGCGCTAGGCAAGGTACTTCCAAGCTACTTTCAGGAGAGTCACTGGGAGGAGGCGATGGGCGTCACTGCAAAGGATTCTACGCAACAACAGTTTACAAACGCCATTCATTACTTAGAACGTCTTCCCGAGCAGCAAAAAGTTTTTCTTTTTATTAATATTTCGGCTATTCACCAACCTAATTATTTTTATCTACCAGCAGCCAAGCAAGATAATTTACAAACACACGCCGCTGCCTTGCAGTATGTAGATAGCCAGCTTCCTATTTTGATGGACTTTTTAGTACAAAAAGGCAGTTTTTTTTGTATCTTCTGTGCTGATCACGGTACAGCCTATGGAGAAGATGGTTATATAGGTCATCGGCTAGCACACCCTAGCGTGTGGGAGATTCCTTATGTAGAATTTATGATTTAATATGATACATCTAAAAGAACTGATACAACAGTCCCCCTATCAAGGATATGCGTATGCGTATCCTCACAAAACGGCTTATCGTTTCTTTGAAAAGCCCCTTTCGTTGAGAGATTTATGGAAGAAGGAAGCCAAACAAAATCTTTTCCTGTATGTACATATTCCCTTTTGTGAGATGCGCTGTGGGTTTTGTAATTTATTTACGGTAGCCAACCCTAAACAACCCTTGTATGCTCCCTACCTAGCAGCCCTCGAAAGGCAAGCCAAACAGGTACGTGAAGCGCTAGAGTCAATTCAATTTAGCAGAGTGGCTTTGGGTGGAGGTACACCTACCTATCTATCAGTAGAAGAGCTCGCTCAGGTGTTTGATATTATACAAAATGTCATGGGTGCTTCTTCCGCCCTTCCTACCTCAGTGGAGATGTCTCCTAAAACAGTCTCTGTAGAAAAGCTCCAACTCTTAAAGGCACAAGGGGTGACGAGGGCCAGCATTGGGATACAATCTTTTGTGGCTGAAGAGCTAAAAGCCTTAGGTAGACCGCAGCGACTCACAGAAGTCGCAACAGCGCTTCGAGCGATAAAAGCTTCTGGCATTCCCTTTATGAACATTGACCTTATGTATGGTAGTGCTACCCAGACACCCACTAGCTGGCAATACTCTATAGAAAGTGCTTTAGCGTATGAACCAGAAGAGATTTTTCTGTACCCGCTTTACATCCGCCCGCTGACAGGACTCAACAAAAGAACCACTACTACAGACGACCACCGTTGGTTGTTGTACCAGTTGGGGAAGTCTCTTTTAGAAAAAAATGGCTACAGACAAATTACGAAGCGGCTTTTTCGTAAGGAAGAAAAGTCATTTACGAAAGTACCTCCTTATTATAGTGTAGAGGATGGTATGGTAGGAATAGGCGTAGGGGCACGCTCTTATACCAAAGAGGTGCATTACAGTACCGAATACGCCGTAGGGAGTAAAGGAATTAAAACACTGATTGAAAGCTATAACCAACAAACTGACCAAGCCTATCAGCAGGTAGTCTATGGGGTACAACTTACCAAACAAGAGCAGAAGCGTCGCTACGTAATTAAGGCCTTGCTAGAAGATGAAAATCGGCTGCTAACAAAGCGTTACCATCGTTACTTTGGTACTTCCCTTTCGCAGGATTTCCCACATTTAGAAGAGTTGTTTGACTTGAAACTAGCTGAAGAAGATGCAGAAAAAATCTACTTAACTTCTGAGGGGCTGGCCTACTCGGACGTGATTGGGCCTTGGCTTTATTCAGCCAGTGTTAAAGACTTAATGCAAACCTATGAATTACGATAAACTGCTTGTGCTATGAAGGACTGGTCTATTCTTTACAGAGGATCGCTTTCTAGTTGTAATTACGACTGTGACTATTGCCCTTTCGGTAAAACGAAAAACACAAGGGCTGAGCTCACTGAAGATGCCAAAGCTTTACGTAAGTTTGTAGACTGGGTAGCATCCCAAAAGGCTAAGATCGGTATGCTGTTTACGCCTTGGGGCGAAGCGCTCATTCGGAAATACTACCAAGAGGCTTTAACAGAGTTGAGTCACCTCCCTCAAGTACGGAAAGTAGCTATACAAACCAATCTCTCTTGTTCTACCGCTTGGATGGCGCAGGTAAACAAGGCTACGTTTGCGTTATGGACTACCTACCATCCTACCCAGATTAGTAGGGAGAAATTCCTGCAACGATGTCGGGCATTAGATGAACTGCAAATTTCCTACAGCGTAGGGGTTGTAGGATTTAAAGAGGAAATAGAGGAAATCAAGGCGTTACGTGCTGCGCTGCCTTCTCATATCTACCTTTGGATCAATGCTTATAAGCGCGTACCTAACTATTACACCACTCGAGACATTGCCCAATTAAAGGCGATAGATCCGCTCTTTCAGTACAACCTGCAGTACCATCCTAGTTTAGGAAAATCTTGTAAAACAGGCGAAAGTGTTTTTACGGTAGATGGTAATGGAGAAGCACAGCGCTGTCATTTCATTAAACAACGGATCGGTAATATTTATGAAAAAGATTTCGAAAAGCACCTTTATCGTCGTTCTTGCAGCGCCAAAGAATGTGGCTGCCACATTGGCTATGTCCATTTAGAAGAGTTACGCCTCTATGAAGTATTTGGAGAAGGTGTATTAGAAAGAATACCGCGCGTTTGAGGAGTACTCAAAAAATAACGTACTCATTTATTTTTTTAGTAAAAATAGCTAGCTTGCCTCATATATACTTAAATCATCTTAAGTACTTTATTTATGTCAGTTTCCCTATTCGATACCATTCCTTCCTAAGACTTAGCCGATTTTACCTCAGGCGATTACGATAAGAAAAAGAAGTTTGCTGCGCAACTTGGCGAAGCGTACAACACCATTGGTTTTGTAGCTGTCAAAGGGCATGGGCTTACTGACCATCTACAGGCACAACTTTATCAGGCAGTAAAAGACTTTTTTGCGCTTCCTGAAGCTACTAAGAAAAAGTATGAAATAGCCAGCTTGGCAGGACAAAGGGGCTACACCAGCCCAGGCAGAGAAACTGCCAAAGGTTTTAGCGTAGCAGATTTGAAAGAGTTTTACCATGTAGGGCAAGAGCGTTCACAAATGCCCAGCGACGATCCACTCAGAGCAACCTACCCTGACAATATTTTTCCAACAGAGATTCCTGCTTTTGAGGCCCATACCCTAGCAGCCTTTCGCACCTTAGAAAACGCCGGAAAAACGATGCTACGTGCCATTGCACTTTACTTAGGTATTGAAGAAGATTACTTTGAAGATAAAGTCGCTTATGGCAATAGTATTTTGCGTACTTTACATTATTTTCCCATAGAAAACCCTAACGCTGTACCAGAAGGGGCTGTACGTGCTGCTGCACACGGTGATATTAACCTCATTACCTTACTAATGGGAGCCAGCGCCGAAGGGCTAGAAGTACTGAGACGTGATGGAGAATGGATTCCTATCACTGCTCTTCCCGATCAGTTGGTAGTCAATGTGGGAGATATGCTCGATCGCCTCACTAATAACAAGCTGAAATCTACTATTCATCGGGTAGTTAACCCTTCCAGAGAAAAAATGGGTACTTCTCGCTTTTCTATTCCTTTCTTTATGCATCCACGTGCAGAGATGAACCTCACCTGTTTACCTAGTTGCGTGGATGAAGATCACCCTAAGCTGTACAGCGATATGACTGCTGGAGAATTTCTAGAAGAGCGACTGATTGAGCTAGGGCTAAGAGAGAAGTAAACAAGGGCTATGTTGCATTTAAATCAATGGTTTGGCGCAAACAAAGACCATACGTAAAATTATCTTTCTGAAAGATGTACTAGTGATCGCTTGGACAGCTTTTGGGGGTCCTCAAGCGCACATTGCTATGTTTTTTGAGCGCTTTGTGGAAAGGAGAGGCTACCTTACAGAAGAGGAGCTTATCGAGCTCAATGCCTTGTGTCAGCTTTTACCAGGGCCTACTTCTACCCAAACCATTACCGCTGTCGGTTTTAAAATTGGCGGGGTGGGCTTAGCATTGCTTACCCTTCTCATTTGGGCTACCCCAGCCGTTAGCATCATGACCTTGGCCGCCATAGGGCTTACTTACTTACAAAGAAACGATATTTCCATTCAGTTTACGCGCTTTATTCGTCCTATGGCCATTGGTTTTATTTCTTTTGCGGCGCTCAAAATTGCTACAAAAGTCATCAAAACAAAAACGGCTGTAATACTTATGATAATTGCGGCTGTCACTGCTTATCACCTCCATTATCCTATTGTGTTTCCGTTGCTTATTGTTGCAGGCGGACTTGTCACTACTTTTCGTTACAAAGAGTACCCTAAGCAAACTGATAAGAACATCCGCATCAAGTGGCATTACCTCACCCTATTTGTTGTTTTCTTTGTCATATTTGGGGTGCTAAGTGAGGCTTCTGGCAGGTGGCTCCCTTTTCGACTTTTAGAAAACTTTTATCGTACAGGTTCCTTCATTTTTGGTGGAGGGCAAGTACTTATCCCCTTGCTCTTTACTGAGTTTGTCAATATTAAACGTTTACTGAGTGCCAAAGAATTTATGGCAGGCTATGCATTTAGTCAAACCGTTCCTGGCCCTACTTTTTGCTTTGCCGCTTTCGTAGGAGCGCTCTGCATGCGCGACTTCGGGGTGATGGGCGAGATAGCAGGGGCTTTTATTGCTAGTATTGGAGTGTTTCTTCCTGGTACACTCTTGATCTTCTTTGTTATTCAATTCTGGGATGAGTTAAAAAAATACAGAGCAGTAAGGGCTTCCCTAGAAGGAATCAACGCGACTAGCTCTGGCTTGGTGGTAGCCGCCGCCTTTCTGATGCTTATGCCCATTCTGGAGCAAAGCGCCACTACGCTTTTTTGGGATATTTTCATTATGATAGCCACTTTTTTGGTATTACAGTTTACCAAAATTTCTCCTCCCATTATTGTACTCACAGGGCTTTTACTAGGGCTTATTTTTAGTTAAACTCATTACTTCATATTTATTTTTTTTCATAAATTGTGAAAGCAATTCTACAGTAGTGGTTTGTTATCATTGAACTGCTTTTATATATTTGATATACAGAAGACAACTATCACTATGGCATGAAAAATAGAATGAACAACTATCTTGAGAAAGAACTATACAGTTTAGTTCGATCTGAGAAAGATATCTTTGACTTTATACAGGTCTCTGCATTAGATGGCCTATGGTACTGGGATCTGAAAAACCCAGCTAATGAATGGATGAACGACAGCTTCTGGCATACACTTGGGTACGACCCTGAGAAAATGCCGCATAAAGCGGCTGCTTGGCAAGACATTATTCATCCTGACGATTTAGAAACTGCCAAAACTAATTTTTTAAAGCATTGTGAAGATGCGCAATACCCCTATGACCAAGTAGTTAGATATAGACACAACAATGGTTCTACTGTGTGGATTCGGTGCAGAGGAATAGCGATTAGAGACGAAAACGGCCAACCTGTACGGATGTTGGGCGCGCACACTGATATTACCCAGCAAAAAAACTACGAAATAGCCCTTGAGGAACGCATCGACTGCTTTCATCATATCATAGAGGGGACAGAACTTGGTACTTGGCAATGGAACCTTACTACTAACCAGATAGAAGTCAATGAGCAATGGACAGAGATATTGGGGTATACACCTTCAAAGAAGTTCATCCAAACAGATTTTAGAACACAGTTGATTCATCCGCAGCATCAACCAATTGCTCATCGTTTGCTCCAAAAGCACTTAATAGGAGAAACGCCTGTGTATAGTTGCGAGTTACAAATGCGCCATCAACAGGGGCACTGGATTTGGATTCTGGAAAAAGGAAAAGTGATAGAAAGAGATAGTGAAGGAAATCCCACTGTTATGATTGGCTCTGTACAAAATATAGCGAAAGAGAAGAACCAAAAAGCCATTAGTAGGTCAACTAGTCAACATAATCGTTTTCTTATTGAGCAAGCGCCTACTGCTATTGCCATGTTTGATAACAATATGTGCTACTTGGCTACCTCTAACCAGTGGCTTAGTGATTATGGTTTAGAAGGTCAGGTGATTATTGGAAAATCACACTACGAAATTTTTCCTGAAATTGGAGAAAAGTGGAAAACACATCACCAAAGATGTCTACGCGGAGAAGTACTTGAGTGTAATGAAGACTGCTTTGAAAGAGCAGATGGAAGCTTACAATGGCTTAAGTGGAAGCTACGACCTTGGCATACCGCACAAGGAATGATCGGGGGAATGCTTATGTATACAGAAGACATTACCGAACAAAAAAACAAGGAAAAAGAACAGATTCGTCTCAAAGAGATATTAGAACGTACCAACGAAGCTGCCAAGATTGGTGCTTGGGAGTTAGACCTTACTACCTATCACCTTACTTGGAGCGACTACGCTAAAAAGATTTGTGGGGTTCCTTTTGGGTTTCAACCTACAAGATGTGACCTCTATAATTTCTTTGAGGAGGGCGAGCATAAAGAAAATGTTAAACAGGCGCTTAAGCGTCTTCTCAAACGTGGTAAACCCTTTCAAGTAGAAGCCTTACTACTTTCACGAATGGGTATCTCTAGGTGGGTACGCATGCTAGGAAGTGCAGATTTTGAGCAAGGAAGGTGTGTCAGAATATTTGGCACCATGCAAGATATTGAGAAGGAAAAAGCAAAAGAAATGCAACTCAGAATAAGCGAAGACCGCTTCAGAGGCGCCTTCGAACATTCAGCAAATGGCATGACGCTCGTCAATTTAGAGGGACGCTTTTTCCAGGTCAATAAAAGCCTTTGTAAACTTGTTGGCTACACCGAAGAAGAACTCCTCAGACTTACCTTTCAGGACATTACCCACCCTGACGACCTAAGTATTGACTTGCAGCTTTTACAAGAGCTTACAGAGGGAGTCAGAGATAGTTATCAATTAGAAAAGCGTTATTTCCACAAAAGTGGGAGAATCGTTTGGATTTTACTCTCGGTTTCCATTGTACGCAGTGACAGCGGTGAGCCCATTTACTATGTGGCGCAGATTAACGATATTACTCAAGAGAAGCAGGCCAAAAATAAGCTGCAAAAAAGCCTAAGCAAATTGCAAGGTATACAAGACGCCAGTACACAAGTCTCCATTATCGAAACCAACGTTAAGGGCATCATCAAAACTTTTAACCGTGGTGCCGAAAATCTACTAGGATATCATCATAAAGAAGTAATTAACAAGGCGACACCTCTACTCTTTTACAACATTGATGAAGTAATTCAACAAAGAAATAAAATTGTTAAAAAGACGCATAAACCCATTAGCAACTTTGAAGCACTCATCAACGAAGCCAAAAAAGGGCGTGCAGAAGTGAGCCAATGGAGTTATAAGCATAAAGATGGGATCACTTTACCGGCGCTTGTAACCGTTACCTCTATTCGTAATCAACACAATAGAATCGTAGGGTATTTATTCATCGCTTCTAATATTACACAGCTCAAAAAAGCGCAGAAAGAGGTGCAAGACCTGCTGGATGTAACACAGCAGCAAAACCAGCGATTACTCAACTTCGCCCATATTGTTTCTCATAACCTACGCTCTCACTCTACTAATATTGCCATGCTTTTATCGATTATGGGAGATAAAGAACCCTGTGCTACGCAAAACGACTACTTCCCACTTCTGGAGAAAGCAGCCGAGAGCCTACAAGAAACCATGGGACACCTCAATGAGGTAGTCGCGATGAACAGAGAGGTGAAAGAGAACCTCCGTCATCTTAATTTGAATCAATATATTGAAAAAACACTCGTAGATATCCAAGCATCGTTATTGGAAGCAGAATGTGAAATTAAAAATGAAACAAATACTGATTTATCTATACAGGCCGTACCCGCTTATTTAGAAAGTATCCTACTTAACTTCCTCACCAATGCAGTGAAATACCGCTCTCCAGAAAGGAGACTAGTGATCTCTTTACAAGCTGAGGTAGAGGAAGAACATCTTGTTCTTTCTATAAAAGATAATGGACTAGGTATAGATTTGAAGAAGTATGGCGCCAAGCTATTTGGTATGTATAAGACGTTCCATGTGCATAAGGATGCACGTGGGATTGGCTTGTTTATTACAAAAAACCAAATAGAAGTAATGGGTGGCAAAATAGATGTAGAAAGTGAAGTAGATAAAGGAACCACATTTAAAATATACTTTAGAACATGAGTAAGATTGCAACCACCTGTATTATCGACGATGATCCTATTTTTGTGTTTGGTGCACAAAAGATCATGGAAATGACAGACTTCTCGGAGAAGTTTATCGTTTTCGGCAACGGACAAGAGGCCATAGAAGGTTTAAAACCTATGTTGTCTTCAGATCAACCTTTTCCAGAAGTTATTCTGCTTGATTTGAATATGCCTATTATGGATGGCTGGGAGTTTCTTGACGAATTTATTACGATTCCTAGAGAAAAGGCCATTACCATCTATATTGTCACTTCTTCTATCGATCCAGAAGATATCAAGCGCGTAAAGGAATACGATGTAGTCAACAAGTATATCTTGAAACCCGTCACAGTTGACGCGCTCAAAGAAATATTAGAAGATTTGAAACGAGCTGCTTCCTAGCCATTTTTGTATTTTTAGGCAAGGAAGAGCTACTTCACCAACAATTTACATAGCTTTTTTACCATAGGCTTGTACCTTTGTGTATCTTTGTATAACTTTGCGTACAATCTATTAGAAATTTGCAAGAGGGGACTTTTCGTCCCCTCTTGGTTTTGTAGCGTGTTTATTTATGGATGTCGAGAAAAAAGTCACAGAGCGCTTAGAAGGTATTTTAACCACCCATACAGATCTTTTTGTAGTCGATGTGGCGTATCATACCAAAGGAAAGAAAGCCAAGCTGGTTATACTACTTGACGGCGATCAAGGGATCACTATCGATCAATGCGCACAAATAAGTCGCTCACTCTCTCAACAGTTGGAAGAAGCTCCCCTTATTGAAGAGGCTTTTACTTTAGAGGTGTCTTCTCCGGGTGTAGATACGCCTTTGAAGCTTCAACGACAATATCCTAAAAATATAGGAAGAACTATTAAGTTTACTTTGCAGGATGAGCGCACCCTAACAGGTGTATTAAAGGCTGTTACAACAGAACAAATAGCAGTTGACCTCACCCAAGGAAAAGGAAAGAAGAAAAAGACAGAAACCATAGACATCCCCTTTACAGCTATTCAAAAGGCGGTTGTACAGGTTTCGTTCAAATAATGTTACTGGTAATATGATTAATACAAAAGAACTAACAGAATCGTTTATGGAGTTTGCTAAGTCAAAAGGGATCGACCGTCCTACTATGATTAGCGTACTCGAGGATGTCTTCAAAACCATGATCCGTAAAAAATATGGTTCTGATGAAAACTTTGAAGTCATTATCAATGCAGATGGTGATCTAGAGATATTTAGGTATCGTCGCATCGTTTCTAACGACTCAGAAGAGCTGGCAGAAGACCCTGAGACGATCAGCCTCAATGATGCGCTCAAAATACAAGCAGACTTTGAAGTAGGGGAAGAAATTGCTGAGAGCATTGGTTTAGAAGAATTTGGAAGGCGTATCGTCATGACGGGCAGGCAAACACTGATGCAAAAAATAAAAGACTTAGAAAAAGAAGCGCTCTTCGAAAAGTATAGCGAGTTGGTAGGAGAAATTATTACTGGTGAAATTTATCAAATTGTAGGACGAGACATTATCATTATGGATGAAGAAGGAAGCGAACTATTGCTTCCTAAAAGCCAACAAATTCCAAAAGACCGCTTTAAAAAGGGAGAAACTACCCGCTCTGTTGTAGAAGAAGTGAAGTTGGTTAATGGTAATCCTAGAATTATTCTCTCACGTACTTCTCCCGGGTTTTTAGCCAAGCTCTTCGAACAAGAAGTACCTGAAATTTACGACGGTATTATTAGTATTCGTAAAATTGTGAGAGAACCAGGTGAAAGGGCTAAAGTGGCGGTAGAATCTTATGATGACCGCATCGACCCAGTCGGCGCCTGTGTAGGGATGAAGGGTTCCCGTATTCACAGCATCGTAAGAGAGCTCAACAACGAGAACATAGATGTGATCAACTACACCGAAAACATGGATTTATTCATTTCTCGGGCCTTGGCACCTGCCAAAATTTCGCAAATTCGTGCCGAGCAGAACGATCGTGTTTCTGTATTTCTCAAGCCCGATCAGGTATCTTTGGCAATTGGTAAAGGTGGTTTAAACATTAAATTAGCCAGTAGATTGGTAGGACTGGAAATTGACGTTTACCGCGAAACCGACGACTTAGAAGATGAAGAAGACATAGACCTACGCGAGTTTGAAGACGAAATAGAACCTTGGATGCTCGATGAACTACGAAAAATTGGCTTGGATACGGCCAAAAGTGTACTTGAGCTGACTGTTCACGACTTAGTGCGTAGAACCGACCTAGAAGAAGAGAGCATCGTATTTATTGTAGAAGTCATTCGAAAAGAATTTGAATAAAGACAGTGAGCTTCCCGTAAAAAGGGAGCTTTTTCTCCTATCTGTACTCCAATCTCTTCTCTTACATAAGTGGTCTTTTTATAAAAAAAGAACGAAAAAAGACTTATATTTTTAGTAGACGCCAAAAATGCGTATCTTTGTAGCCTGAATGCCCAACTGGCACTGAGGTATTACCCAAACCAATCCCCTCAGCCACTTGGATATAATATAGTAACACTTAAATATGTCAGAAGAGAAAACGATGAGACTTACCAAAGTAGCAACGAAGTTAAATAAGAGCACCAGCGCTATCATTGATTTCCTTGCTGCTAAGGGATTTAAAAAACTAAGACCCAACTCTAACCTTGATCAAGTACAGATTGAGCTATTAGAGAAGGAGTTCAAAGCTTCTTTGCTTGAAAAAGAAGAAGCTTCTACTATTACTATTGGTAATAAAAACCTTGAAAAAATAGCCGTAGAAGAGAAAGAAGACGAAAAAGAAGTAGAAGAACAAGTATTGATACAAAATGCAGATGACGCTTTTGTAGAAGAGAAAAAGGAAGAAACAAATATTTCTTCTCCTAAGCTACCGGGCCTGAAAGTACTTGACAAAATTGATTTAAATAATAAAAAGAAAAAAGAAAAGATCACCCCTAAGAAGGAAAAGAAAATAAAGGAAGAAAAGAAAGTAAAGGAGGTACCCATAGAAGAAACCGTCTCTGAAAAGAAACCTATTGTAAAAGAAACCCCTATCGTGGAAAAAGAAGAAACGAAGGAAAAGGAAAAAGAGAAAGAAACAGAAGAGCAAAAAAAGACTGAGCTCATTAAGGGAAAGGCTGAAACGCTAGGAGGATTGAAAATACTAGGAAAAATTGACTTACCTGGTAAGAAGGGCAAAAAACAACCCGTAGCTTCTTCTGATGCTACCAACAAGAAGAAGAAACGTACCCGCATTAAGAAGAAAAAGGTAGAAACGGATAAGACCGAAAATAAAACTGGCAATACCAACAACGACAATAAGAACAAGTACAACAAGGACAATCGCCAGCACAAGAATAAAAAGCAAAAACAAGAAATCTCTCAAAAGGATATCCAAGACTCTTACAAAGCTACGATGAAAAAGCTCAGTAAGGGTGGGAATACCAGAAAGAGCAGTATCAAAAAAGTAAAAGAGAAACAGAAAGCAAAAGAGCTGTCAAACGAGACTAGCGAAAGTACTGTACTCAAAGTAACAGAGTTTATCTCTGCAAATGATTTAGCCACCTTACTCAATGTTTCTGTCAATGAGGTAATTTCCAAATGTCTGTCGCTAGGTATGTTTGTTTCTATCAATCAACGCCTAGATGCAGAAGCCATTACCATCATCGCTGATGAGTTTGGCTATCAAGTAGAATTTATCTCGGCTGAAGAGGACGTAGAAGTGGAGTTGGAAGAACAAGACGATGCAGAGGACTTACAACATCGCCCTCCTATTGTGACGGTTATGGGACACGTTGACCACGGAAAAACATCCTTGCTCGATTATATTCGTAATACCAATGTAATTGCCAAAGAAGCAGGTGGTATTACACAGCACATTGGTGCCTACAGTGTAGTCCGAGATGATGGTAGAAAAGTAACTTTCCTAGATACACCCGGTCACGAGGCGTTTACTGCGATGCGTGCTAGAGGTGCCAAACTCACAGATGTAGCGATTATTGTGGTAGCTGCTGATGACAACGTGATGCCTCAGACGCGTGAAGCCATCAATCACGCCCAGTTGGCAGATGTACCTATTGTAATTGCAATTAGTAAAGTAGATAAATCTACCGCTAACGCCGACAAGATCAAAGAAGAATTGGCCAACGAAAACATTTTGGTAGAAGAATGGGGCGGTAAGTACCAGTGTCAAGAAATCTCTTCTAAATCTGGTCAAGGTATCGACGAGTTGCTAGAAAAAGTACTGCTAGAAGCAGAAATCTTAGAACTCAAGGCCAATCCTGATAAGAAAGCAGTAGGAACAGTCATAGAGGCCTCTCTAGACAAAGGACGTGGCTACGTAACCAATATCCTCATACAAGCAGGTACACTCGAAGTAGGAGATATTATCCTGGCTGGCCATCATTATGGACGTGTAAGAGCGATGGTAGACTACCGCGGAAAAAAACTGAAGAAAGCAGGGCCTTCGACGCCTATACAAATCTTAGGGCTGAGCGGTGCACCACAAGCAGGTGATTCCCTCCACGCGATGGAAACAGAGCGAGAAGCCCGAGAGATCGCTAACAAGCGAGAGCAGATTCTGAGAGAACAAAACATTCGTACTACCAAGCGTATTACGCTAGGCGACATCGGTCGTCGTATCGCCCTCGGAAGCTTCCAGCAACTCAATGTAATTGTAAAAGGAGATGTGGACGGCTCTGTGGAGGCACTATCAGATGCCTTGCTAAAACTTTCTACAGAGGAAATTCAGGTTAATGTAATTCACAAGGCAGTGGGTTCTATTACCGAAACAGATATCAACTTAGCGGCTGTTTCAGATGCTGTAGTGATTGGCTTTCAAGTTCGCCCTTCTATAGGAGCACGTAGGTTAGCTGAGCAAGAAAATGTAGAAATTCGCCTCTATTCTATCATCTACGATGCCATTAATCAGGTGAAAGATGCCCTAGAGGGTATGTTAGCGCCTAAAATAGAAGAAGTAATTGTAGGGAACTTAGAAGTTCGCGAAACCTTCCGCATCTCGAAGATAGGAACCATTGCGGGCTGTTACGTACTGGATGGCTACATCAAGCGTCAAAGTAAAATCCGTGTTTTAAGAGACAACATCGTGATTTATGGTGGTGGAGAAGATGGTGGTGAAATAGGAAGCTTAAAGCGCTTTAAGGATGACGTAATGGAAGTAAAGTCAGGCTATGAATGTGGCTTGAACATCAAAGGATTTAACGACCTACAGGTAGGCGATATCATCGAGGTATTTGAGCTAAGAGAGGTAAAAAGAACCTTATCTTAAAGTACAGGTATTAATTTTGATAGAAAAGGCTTTGGGGTATCCAAAGCCTTTTTCGTTGATATGCGTATTTTATATTTTATCGTTGTTTTTTTTACCATTACTTGTGTGCAAGCACAAGATCAAAAAGCTTCCTTTGAGGCTTTTCTTACCCAGTTTCATCCTGCTACGCTTCCTTTTAGTTGTTGTGAAGCTACAGGTAAGCCCGTTCAGCCAGCCCACCAAGCAGCATTTCTTTCTCAAATTCAAAGTAATGAAGAATTTTACGATTTTAACAATCCTTACTATGGTCATTTATTATTGAAAAAGGAGCAATACATCGTTTTTACCGTTTTCAATGCTACCCTCTTAGATAAGGAGCAGGGCTATGACGAAACCGTATACCTTTGTACCTTTACGCCACAAGGACAATTTATTGACTGTGTAGTTGTGTATACACATAACTTACGAAAAGCCTTTGATGAAACTACCAAGCGATTTGAAGATACCACTAGCCAAATAACTGCGAATGGTGTCATTCAACTGCGTACTATACACGCCCAAGAGTACCTCAACCCTACGAACGAAGAAAAGGTCATTGATTCGAAGGAGCAAAAAGCTACTTATCACATCTCACCACAAGGGCATATTGTACGTTAGTTTACGACTTTTCTGCTGTAGGGTCTTTCAACATGCTTAGTAAAGAGGTAAGCTCGTCTTTTAAATCCTTTCGGTGCACAATAAAATCTAAGAAGCCATTCTCTAAGACAAACTCGGCTGTTTGGAAGCCTTCTGGTAGGTCTCTTCCAATCGTCTCACGAATTACCCGTGGGCCCGCAAATCCAATCAAGGCACCAGGTTCTGCAATGTTGAAATCGCCCAGCATGGCAAAGGAAGCGGTTACCCCACCAGTAGTAGGGTCTGTTAAAAGGGAGATGTAAGGAATGCCTGCCTTGTCTAAAAGTGCCAACTTAGCAGAAGTTTTGGCCATTTGCATTAAAGAAAACCCTGCCTCCATCATACGTGCTCCACCAGAACGAGAGATCATCAAGAAAGGAATTTTTAAATTTAATGCTTTGTCGATAGCACGGGCGATCTTCTCTCCTACTACTGATCCCATCGATCCTCCTATAAACTGAAAGTCCATGCAAGCAATTACCAATTCTTCACCATTCATCTTCCCATAAGCGGTTCGCACAGCATCTTTTAGCCCTGTCTTTTGTTGTGCTACTTTCACACGTGCCGGATACGTCTTTGTATCTTCAAAATGAAGCGGATCAGCAGAAGTAAGCTTTGTATCCATTTCGGTAAACTGATTCTTATCAAACAAGATAGCAAAGTATTCCGCAGAATTGATTCGTTCGTGATGGTTACAATACAAGCAAGTATAGTAGTTGTTTTGAAGTTCTCTCGTCAGCATCACCCGCTTACAAGAAGAGCACTTATGCCAAAGATGTTCAGGCGTTTCCCTTTTCTTATCGGTAGGCGTCTGAATGTTTTTTTCAGTACGTTTAAACCAAGACATACAATCAGGTTTTAAGGTATTCGTTTTAAATTATTTTCGTACAAGTATCACAACAGGCACACAGAACAGGTGTACCTATTTCCATATGAAGTAATTTAGACTTTTTGTTTTTAACCA
>ERZ1740058.935-NODE-935-length-17101-cov-6.035434_pt1 | contig 17101 bp, 15 predicted proteins | sample MGYA00581745_ERZ1740058 | MGnify/ENA primary metagenome ERZ1740058 (study PRJEB43018, sample SAMN04849742) | marine metagenome | isolation source: floating plastic debris | place: Pacific Ocean | collected 2008-08-30 | study: EMG produced TPA metagenomics assembly... | reverse complement strand
TCTTATTACTGAACTGCTGAAGATCTGATTCAAGAGCACTCAGATGGAGCCGTATGGCGGTCAGAGATTGTCCTAGTCCGTCGTGTAGCTCCTTTGCAATTCGCTTTCGCTCAATTTCCTGACCTTCAATTAAAGCTTGGGTCATGGCTTTCTCAGCTAGTGTTTTTTCAGTAATATCAATTCCCGAACTTAAGCCAGCAATGGGGCAGCCCTTTTCATTGTGAATAACAGTATTCTGCCATTCGATCAGTCGCTCTCCCTGATGGCGGGTTACAATTCTGTTTACAAAATGCTCATGGGGGCTAATATCTCCCCGCATGGCCTGATCGAATACGGACGACACTTTTTGACGCTCTGCTTTGGGAATGAAATTAGCAAACCAATCCTTTCCGAGAATTTCTTCTTCCGGATAGCCTAACATCTCGCAACCCTTCTGATTAATGAGTGAAACACGGCGGTCTTTATCTAACACTAAGAAGATGGAACCGGCAACATCCAGATACATTTGTGCTTTTTGCTTCTCCCTGTTCAACTCGGCCTCGATCCGCTTACGCTCATCAATATTACTCAGAACACCCACCCAAACGGCACCATGAGCCGGATGCGTGAAGGTAGAAATTGAAAGCCAGCACCAAAAATTGCTTCCATCAATGTGCTGATTGTAAATTTCCCCACTCCAACTGCCAGTTGTCCTCAATTCACTAATAATATCGGATAAAGTTTCAATCGGACTTCGGTTGGTTGTAGCTATTAGTATGCTTACTGATTCATTAATCAGTTTACCGGGAGGGTAGCCGAACATTGTATGAAGCAAGGCATTAGCGTAGAGAATGCTAGAATTTTCGGCCTGCACCAAAACTATACCTTCCGATAGGTTTTTTGTAATCTCACTTTGTAAAAGTTGAGCTTCTTCCGATTTTTTCCGGTTGCTGATATCGATGACCATTTGCATATACACTACTCGATGATCGTAGGCAAAGCGCTGTAAGTGGATTTCAACGGGAAATTCACTTTTGTCTTTGCGCTCGAATAGCCCCTCGTAAGTGATCTTCTGATTTTTAGTAGTAGATAAGGGTTCAATCCGCTGCAAAAAGGTGTCTCGACTTTCATTAGGCTGCAAATCCCACGGGTGAACATGTTGAAGTTCTTCTTGAGTAAAACCTAACTGTTCGGTGGCACCGCTATTGATTAACTCAAAGCGAAAAGTTTCGGCATTGATAATATAGATTCCGTCTAGTGACTCCTGAAAAATTTTAGAAAGTAAAGTATTCTGGTCGGTAATCTGTTGCTGATCAGTAATATCGGCTAGATAGATTATGATATAATCTTGACTCTCATTTGAGATGTAGCTAATGGTTAGTTCTACCGGGAACTTGACACCAGATTTCTTTATCCCCTCAAGTTGAAGTATTCGCCGCTCTTTCGTCGATGGAAGCGCAGTAATGATAGATTCATAACACTGAGAATACTGAGGGACTAGAAGTTGGATTGACTGACCAATTAGTTCATCTGAATAATACTCAAATAGATCACAGCAATAGGAATTGACGAATTCAATCGAACCATCAATATCTGTCACTAAGATTCCGAAAACGGAAGCTTCAATTATGTCAGCAAGAAATTCTTGATTGGTAGTGATGCGTTGCATAAGACCAAATTTTAGGTGTACAACGAGCTAGCTTATTAAATTAATTAAAATAAGGCTGATAAGATAGTTGTAAACAATTTTTTACCTAAAGTATCTGATAATCAGATAAATAGACATTATCCAAATTTTTGACTTCTCCTCTCAATGGGAAAGCATTCAGGTAAGTTCGCTGTAAAAGAGACTATTTGTTGAATGAGAGGAGTGAACTAATAAACAAGATTAACGACTTTTTTGCTGTTAATTTTAATTGTTCTTTTATATTTACCCCTACGACTCACCTATGCCAGTTATCAAGGCTGTTATTGCTCTTGAATAACAAAGACTACTATTATTAGACACATAATCTAACCTTGAAGATGAAGAAAATACCCTTCTTCCTCGCGGCACCGTTCCTATTGGCAAGTTGCTTCAGCGAGCCCGATCTTAGTGGACTAGACGACGAATTGGTGGTCATTACCAATTTCGACCCTCAAGCCGATTTTACAAATTACGCCACATTTGCTATTCCAGATTCTATCGGCATCATTACCGATAATGACGACGATGAAGAATTCGTGGATGATGATAAAGCTATAACAGTGCTCTCATCGATACGAACTAATATGCTGGCTGCCGGATTTACCGAAGTTGAGCGAGAGGAAGATCCCGACTTGGGGGTGAATGTTTTTGTCCTGGAAAATTTGAACGTGGGTGGATCGTTCTATCCGGGTTATTGGTGGGGCTATCCTGGCTACTGGCCTCCCTGCTATTGGGGCTACTGTGGGGGGTGGTTTCCTTGGTACGGATGGGGTACCATATATACCTATACCACCGGTACACTGGTGATTGAGTTCATCGATCTGAAAAATGCGAGTGAAGATAACCAACGGCTGGATATTATCTGGACTGCCTACATGGGCGAGGTGTATACCGCTCGGAATCCGGTGCAGGAAGCTGTTACTGCGGTAGATCAGGCGTTCAGACAGTCACCGTATCTTTTTGTCAACCCCCAACCTTAATCAACTATGCGCTACTTATTATACTTCACTTTTGCTTTGTTATTACTAAATCAATCGGTAGAAGCTCAGCGCTACACCGGATTGATGGGCTTAAGCTGGAACGTTAGCGTGCCGCTGGGGCAATCAACAAACTTCGTTGGTGAAACCAGCTTACGGGGTGGTCAATTTGAATTTCGCGATTTTCTTAACTCTAATTTATCTTTAGGAGGGTCTTTGGGCTGGAACGGCTATCAAGAATATGAGCCGAGGGAGACGTACCCGATTGATAATGGCGCTATCACTACTGACTTAACTAAGTTCGTATATACCCTGCCCGTTCTGTTTAATGTTCACCGCTATTTTCCGGTAAGCGAAAATGTGCTACCCTACATTGGGGCGGGTATTGGGGCAAAATACAGCCGGCACGCGATTTATTACAGTATTTACACTACTGAAGAGAATAAGTGGGGGTTTGCGGTTCGCCCCGAGATTGGGGTAATATTTCCAATTAATGATGTAGGAATTATACTGGCGGCTGACTATCTGTGGGCTACTAACGATAGCTCTATCCTAAATTTCGGAAACACTTCTTCCCTCAATTTCCGACTAGGAATGGTGCTACTTCGATAGATTTATATTTTACCATTACAACTAATTAACCATATGATGGATAAGCTTTTGCCAAGAACTGCTGTTGCTGCAACAATCCTGATGATAGGATGCTTCGCAACGAATTTTGCCAATGCCCAGAGTTTAGAGGTCACCCCTTTTACGGGTTATACACTGCGGTCAACTTTTGACATACGTGGTGGACAAGCGAGAGTGTACGGAGATCAAACTTTCGGTGGAATTGTCACCTATAATCTCAACCCTCGCTATGGGATTGAGTTTACCTATAGCCGTCAGCCCACCGAAGCTGACGCTCGTTCTATTCATAACCAAGATTTTGGGGTTCCGGTGAATGTAGTTAATTTTCTGGTAGGTGGCCTTCGTCAGTTGCCTGTGTCCGATCAAGTTATTCCCTTTGGAGGGTTTCAGCTCGGAGTTGCCGGATATGTTCCTCAGGTAAGAGGCTACGATGATGGTTGGCTTTTTGCAGTAGGGGCTAAAGTGGGTAGTAAGTTCATGTTTAGTGAAACAGTGGGGCTGAGGTTGCAAGCAGCAATGAATATGCCGGTACAAGGTTTTGGCTCATCGTTTTACTTTGGTACTGGTGGGGGCGGAGTAGGAGTAAACGCCTATAGCAGCATATTCCAGTTCACTTTTACCGGAGGGCTTATACTACGGTTAGCCCTGTAATCTTCGCAATGTCTAAATTCCATTATGATGAAAAACATATACTACACATCACTACTTTTGCTCGTTGGACTGCTAATGGTTGCTTGTTCGCCCGGAAGAGTGATTTCTACCGAATTAGGGCCAGGTATTCAAGAGCAGAATTACCAGACCTACAACTTTTACGATTTGAAAGTTGATGCTCCTGAAGGGACACCTCCCAATCCGGAGCGAATTGAAATACTGAAGACGGCTATCTCCCGAGAATTAGAGGCAGTAGGATTGAAAAAAGCAGATGATCCTAATTTGTGTGTAAATATTGGAGTGGTGGTAGAAAATAAAATCCAAACCCGGGAAACCGATATTCGGGATGCACCTATTTACATTGGTCAGCGACGCTACCATTGGGAGGTAGAAGAAGTACCGGTAGGTGAGTATCGGGAAGGCACGGTAACTATTGATTTGGTAGATGCTGCATCCGATGAAATGGTAGGCCAGGCCGTTGCCAGTGGCGTTATCGTGGAAGATAATGAGAAATTAAAAAAGCGAGTTGACCAGGTAGCAGCCAGGGCATTTGCCAAACTTTGGAAAGAGGCAAGCTGAGAGCTACCGTATTTTTTCAAATTTAGTCCTCAGCTTGCTTGTTTTCCCAAAGAAGAACCATCTTCTGGCTTAGTTACATCGTTATTACTCTCCAGCAGGATATTATGCTTCCAGAGGGGTAGCACGTACCTCCTCATTAATAGCGGTAACATCCGGTTGTTCACCCCGCTTACGACGGTCTACTAACTGATTAAAGTACTCAATATTCTCGTTCAAGTGGTTGATGAATCCCGTATACAGTTCCGAAGGGGAAAGAGTAGCGTGGGCTTGTACATGCTGCACCAGACTGCGGTACACATCGGCGGTAAGCTGGGAGCGTTCGGTCATCGTCATGGTTTCCAGTTGGCTAGCTTCCTTCAGTCGCTGAATAAATAGCTCTTCAAATTGCTGATTTGTCGTCTGCATATAGGTAACTACCTCTTCCATGTGTACCGTTTGCACAGCCGCTAGGCATTCGGGTTCGGTGAGCAGGTCGCTGGCCAGATTCTTCAGAGCCGTGGTTTCGGCACTGTAGTTGAGGTTATAAAGTCGGTTACCGTACTTGGCAATACAATTGAGTATAGTTTGGCCGGCCATGCGCTTTTCTTCCTGATGATGGTTGGTATACCCTTCGCAGATTTGCCGTAGGCAGATAATAGCTTCGTCCCGTTGATCGTCCAGTTTAGCCAATTGTGGCGTAATCTCACTCTGAGTTGCCTGCTTGTAAGCTTCGGCCAATTGCTGATGGTGCTTGTTTAAAGAGCTGTATGCAGCCTTAACCTTCAGTTTATCGGCCCCGTGCTCCTTAACAATCATAAGCGTATTACTAATAAACTGGATAAATTCGTTGGTACGGTACTTTTTAAATAATGCTGTTTTGATCATCACTACTCGTTTTGTAAAGGTTAACAATTGATTTTGAAGCCGCTAACTAAACACTGATCCTTCAGAGGTAAAAATGGCATGCAGTTAAAAAGGTACGTCCGTAGGGTTGCTCGGTGGCTTGACGAAAGATTACATTCCCTCCGTAAGCTTTGCCGCCTAGAGTGGGCAATGCGCCCCCGACGGTGTTAGGAAGAAATATCTGAGGGAGAATAGTATGCCGACGGTGTCGGGAAGCTATCCATCAGGGAGAATGAGTGATCGACGACGTCGAGAGCGTTTCCTCGGCAGAGAAAGAGCTGCCGACAGGGTTGGGAAGCTATTTGTTAATGAAGATGTTAAGCTCGTTGAATAGTGAAAATATTTTTTTAAATTACTAAATAAAAAAGTATCATTTTATCGGTAATTATGGCAAAAAACAGAGTTTGTATTCGTTATATACCCAGAGTAGTAGAATTTTTGCTAAAAATTAGATTCCAAATAAAAATCTGATATATTTGGTTTCAGTCCATTGTAAAGTGCCTACCAGACGGGGAGGTACCAAGTGGGTAACCCAACCTTTATATAAAATCTATACTACTAGTAGCGGATCGCAGCTGATTTCTTACATTTCTACCCCTACTATAGAACTGTGCTATTATGTACCAACCTAGTATTTCTTAATGAATAACGTCAACAATTTAACCTATGAGACAATTAGTTACCTTCAGTTTTTTTGCTTCAGTCTGGCTGCTTGTCATTGACAGCACCATAGTAACGGCTCAGACCCAGTCTGATCGACCCAATATCCTCATTATTTGGGGTGATGACATTGGCATGTGGAATATCTCGGCTTACCATCGCGGTATGATGAGCGGTGAAACTCCCAATATTGACCGAATTGCCAACGAGGGCGTGCTATTTATGGATCATTATGCCCATGCTTCCTGCACAGCAGGTCGGGCTGCCTTTATTACCGGGCAATATCCTCTGCGGCTGGGACTTTCTACGGTCGGGTTACCGGGGTCACCAATTGGTTTGCAGAAGGAAGATCCTACGTTAGCTGAGATGCTGAAGCCTCTCGGCTACGCTACCGGGCAATTTGGTAAGAACCACTTAGGCGACCGGGACGAACATCTACCCACTGCGCACGGCTTCGACGAATTCTTCGGTATTCTCTATCACTTGAACGCTGGTGAATATGTCGAGCAGGACGATTACCCTACCGCCGTCATTCAGGCCACTGGGTTTGCCCAACGCGGCATTATCCATTCTCGGGCTACTGAAGACGGAGGGCAGGAAGTTGAGGATCTGGGCAACTTTGGTACCGAGCGTCAGCGTAATCTGGATCAGGAAGTACTGGAGGAATCCATGCGCTTTATCCGTGAGACGGTAGAAGCCGACAAACCTTTTTTCGTTTGGCATAACATGACCCGCATGCACTATAAGACCAATCTGAATGAGGAATACGAAGGTGCTTCGGGTACAGGCAATGTATATCACGACGGAATGATTGAACTAGACGACGATGTAGGGGAGTTACTTGATCTGCTGGAAGAGCTAGGCGTAGACGATAACACGATGGTGATGTTCTCCACCGACAATGGTGCGGCTTCAAACTCTTGGCCCGATGGCGGGAATCACCCTTTCCGAGGAGAAAAAGGGGTAGGTGGTTATGAAGGAGGGTTCAAGGTACCTATGGTGGTTAAATGGCCTGGCGTAGTACCGGAGGGAACTACCACTGGTGAGCTTATGAGCATGGAAGACTGGGTGCCTACCATCATGGCTCAGCTCGGGCAAGCAGAGCTGAAAGAGCAGCTTCTGGAAGGTCAAGACATTGGCAGTACTACTTACAACGTGCATATCGATGGATACGACCAAACCCCAATTTTGACTCAGAGCGGACCGAGCAATCGGAAGGAGTTTTTCTTCTTTACTGAAACTACTTTCCATGGGGTGCGCTTCGGTGAATGGAAATTTCTTTTTACTGAGCAGGATACATGGTTTAATGGCGTTCAGAACCAAATGGTGACACCACTGATTACTCGGTTGGATCTGGATCCCTTTGAGCGTTTCCACGAAACTCGGGGCTTCGACGAGTGGCAGGAGAATCGATCTTGGGCATTAGCACCCGTAGTGGGGGTGGTGCAGAACTTTTTTGGTTCCTTTAGGGAATTCCCACCACGCCAACAGAGTGTAGACTTTAACATAGAGCGGATCATGGAAACCATGATGACACCCAGTACACGCTGATTGACAATACGTGCATTGAACTGCAACACTATACTCTGGAATTAATGCCGTTAGAGCAACCCGATTACTATGAAAACCAACCTATTGGCTTTAACCGTTCTGGTGCTGGGTGCCTGCCAAATTGCTTCCCAAACAGAAGAGACCAGCGAGAGTGTTGAAGTACCCAGGATAGTTACCGAAGCAAACTTTACGGTAGCCGAGACGGATAAGTATATGTCGGAGCACGTAAAGAAGTATCCGGTGAATACCATCCGCCACGCTCGCCGAATGTCGGATAAGGATAATCAGTTCGTCATCCGCGAAAATCAGGATGTGATGTATAGTCACTCCGTAGTCGATATTTCCAACGAGGCCACGCTGATCAACCCCCCGTGGGATGTGTACTCTATTATCCAGGTAATGGACGAAAACCAGTACACTATTGCCGCGGTGTATCCGGGTGATACAGTGAACATTATCCCCAGCATGGTAGCTTTGGGCGACCATGTTTTTCTGAACATCCGAACCGGGGTGAGGACGCTGGATGAAGAAGGGTATGCGGAAGCGCATCGGCACCAAGACAGTATTAAAATCATTGCCAACTCCGCCAACCCCTATGTTTCTAAGAACTTTGATACGACCAGCCTGAACGAACCCCGGCAGCGACTGATTGCCCGGATGGACGAAGCTACCCAGCCCCAGTACTACTTCGGTACTAAAGAAGAAGTGGATTCTCTCAACTTCCTGATTGCCTCCGCTGCGGGCTGGGCGGGACTGCCTATCCGGCACGCTACCTACCTTAATACCATTCAGCCTACCGAGGCGGCAAAAGCCGGGGAGTGCGCTACCATTACCCTTCCTAAGCCGCCGCTAGAGTACGATCAGGGTGGATTCTTTTCGGTCACCACCTACGACTCAACCGGGTGGATTGTAAGGGACAACTTCGCTCTGAACAATCGTCAGGCTGAGCCGAACGAGGACGGAACCTATACTTTTCACTTTAACTGTCCCGGAGAGACCAACAACATTGAGGTAGAGGAGAGTTGGTCTATGCTGATCCGGCTCTATCGGCCCGAGAGCGAAGAAGCGATACTAGACTATATTAAATATGCTAACGAAAACATTAAAGTAGAGCTAGATGAATCTTAATCCTAAAAATTGCTATTGGGCGGTAATTGTCGTTCTTCTAGGGCTTTTGGGGTCATTTGCTGGCAGCACCAATTGGGGGCTACTACTCGAAGAGGCCGCTATTTATATAAGCTACCAACCCGAAGTAACCCAGGAAGAATGAAGGGGGCAATCGTGAAGATAGCTGTAGGGTAATTAAAATCAATTTGATTGTAGGCTTTTACTATAAAAAATATTCCGAATAATCATTCTCATTATGTTTGCTAGAGCTTTTTTTCTGATAACGTTTATAGGTGTCTTAAGTCAGTCTCTGGTAGCCCAAGATGCTGATGCATTGGCCAAGCAGTTACAAAACCCCATCGCTAGTCTCATTAGCGTGCCCTTTCAGGGTAATTTTGATTACGGTATTGATGGTCTGGACGGGGGACGGTTTACGTTAAATATCCAGCCGGTTATTCCGATGAGCCTTAACGAAGATTGGAATCTGATTGCTCGAGTAATTCTACCATTTATATCACAGCATAATGTCTTTGCTCAGAACGGTAATCAGGTTGGGCTGAGTGATGCGGTAGTCAGTGCTTTCTTCTCGCCCAAAGAACCCACTAAAGGCGGAATAATTTGGGGCGCGGGTCCGGTGTTTTTGGTACCTACAGCCACCGACGAGCTATTGGGTACTCGGAAGTTTGGCATGGGTCCAACGGCGGTACTGCTAACTCAGATATCCGGCTTTACAGTAGGGGCTCTGATCAACCATATTTGGTCATTAGCCGGCAGTGCTGATCGTCCGGACATAAGCAGTACTTTTCTCCAGCCGTTTGTTGCGCGTAATTTTCGTGGCGGTTACGCCTTAGCCGTAAATACTGAATTCACGCAAAATTGGCAGGCTGACCTTCAATCTGGTACTATCAATTTAGTAGGGTCAAAAGTGTTTGTGGTAGGATCGCAATCCTTGCAGGGGGGCATTGGTCCCCGTATTCCGTACGGCAACGGAAATACCGCCGATTGGGGATTTCGTGCTCAGTGTATACTATTGTTCCCCACCGGGAGGTGATAACTGCGATATCATAAGAGCACTAATTAGGTAATTATTATAAATTTTTTCTCCATTTACCTTCGCCGATTTCAGTGAAAAATTCTAACTTTTGCCATCAACTTAGCTTCTCATGAAAAGTGCCACTACCATTTTTGCCCTTCTGGTTGTTCCATTTCTAGCCTGGAGTCAGAGCCAACCTTCGGATAATACTACCCAAGCCGACCAGGTAGCCCTGATTATTTTAGACCGGATGAGTGAGGTAATTGGCGAGTTAAAATCCTGTAGTTTTACGCTTCATACTTCTCAGGATGTACAGGATAATACGTTCTTCTTACCCGAGGAGGGGCTAGGATTGATAAAGCTTTTTAGGAAAGAAGAGGTACATATGGTTGGCCCCAACAAATTACTGGTCAACTCCAATGGCGACCGGGGGCATCGTGGCTATTGGTATGATGGTGATCAGTTGGCTTATTATTCCTACAATGAGAATAACTACGCCCTAGTGGATGCTCCACCCACCATCTTAGAAACTATCTACGCTATTAATAATCGGTACGGAGTAGATTTCCCAGCGGCCGATTTTTTCAACCCCTACTTTACGGATGATCTGCTAGCTCAGAGTGAGAAGCTTCTATTTCTGGGGCTCTCAGAAGTAAATGAGAAAGAATGTTTTCATATTGTAGCGGCCAGTAAAGAAATGAGTGTGCAGTTCTGGATTTCTACCGATGCTGTGACCTTACCTCAGAAGATGGTAGTGGTATACCTAGACCAAAAGGGAAGTCCACAGTACGAAGCTACTTTTGCCGATTGGGAGCTAAATCCTGATTTGCCCGATGCCATCTTTAACTTCTTCCCTCCGCCGGGTGCAACCGAGCTAACCCTGATGCCCAAAGATACTACCAATTCCTTACCTTGAAGTACTTAGCCATGAAAGTAAAACCCTTAAATATTCCTTTTATTTACTTTGCAGTCTTTAGTGCCTTGTTATTATTTTATTCTCCGGATGTAGAGAGCCAACGCCTTAACCGAGGCTGTCGTGGTGGGGCCTAATCGAGGCCCAGCGGTGGAGCCCGACCTGCTCCCTCTAATCGTTCAATTAATGGTGGCAGTAGGCAAATGGAGAACCGGAACGTTACCCGTCCGGCTACTCGCCCATCTACATCTAACCGGGACACGCGTAATAGAGTAGATAATGGTAATAGTCGTGATCGAGTATCTAATTCCGGAAACCGGGTATCCGGGGATAGGAATTCCAATAACAGAAACAGGGTAAACGTTGATAACAGCCGCCGTAACGTGAATATCAACGTTGATAACAGTAAAAACATCAATATTCAGAACAATCGTAATACGGTAGTCAGGCGGAATACCTATCCCTACCGGAGACCTCCCTATCGCTACGGTGGGTTTGTGTACTATTCCTATCGTCCTTACTATTATCACCCCTATCGCCCTTATTACTGGGGTCCGGTTTGGCATCCCTGGGGCTTTTTTGTGGCTACTTTGGCTGCCACAGCCATTATCGTCTCGGTTGAAAGCCAGCAATATCACTACGATCAGGGAGTTTACTACGTTGAGAGTGACGGAGGGTACACTGTAGTACAAGCTCCAGTAGGAGCAACCATCAAAGTATTGCCCGAAGGCTCAGAGACAGTAGTGGTTAATGAAACTACTAATAATTACTACTACGGTGGTGCTTACTACGAAGAAAGTGAAGAAGGTTACACCGTAGTGCCTCCTACTTCCGGTACCGTAGTAGAACATCTGCCAGAGGGTGGCGAAGAAGTAAAGGTAGGTGATGTAACCTACGTAAAATACGGCGAAACCTACTATCAGCCCGTACAGGTAGATGGTGAAAACATGTACGAAGTGGTTGATGTTCAGGAAGAGGAGACAGAGTAGCGCCAGCGTTAGGAACCGACTTATGCGCTTTAACTACTTGCTGTTCTTCTTTCTCAGTATGCCCTTCTTAGCTGGAGCCCAAGATACCCATTATTGGACTCAGCAGTACGGAACCCGCTCTGCTTTGATGGGTGGCGCGGTGGTAGCCGGTGCGCCGGATAATTCAACGGTGTACTATAATCCAGGCGGACTTGGCTTCATTGACGAAACTACGCTTTCGGTAAATGCCAATCTATATAGAATTGAAAATATTCAAATCGAGAACGCGATTGGGCAACGAGCTGATTTTCGGAGTAGTTCCTTTGGCTCAGTACCCATACTGGTAGGAGGCATGTTTAATGTCAAAAGTCAGGACTGGAAAGTAGGGTATAGTCTCATTGCTCCGGTAGACTTTCGCTTTCAGGGGAATGCTCGCGTAGACGGTGACTTTTTATTAGTTGATGATAGCGAAAGTCCCGGTCGGGAAGCCGTAGTAGGCGAGGCGGACAAGACCAGCGAACTCAGCGAGGTTACTGCTGCCATTGGGGTAGGACGTAGACTGAACGAATATTGGTCAGTAGGTTTAACCAGTCTTTTTAACCTGCGTTCGCTAGAATATCAGCGGCAGCTTTTAGTGCATATGATACTGAACGATGCACCACAAACGCCGGTGAACACTACGTTTTTGCAGTATGCCAAGTACTTTAATGTGCGCTACGCTGCTAAAGTGGGAGTTTCTTATCAGCGTAATCAATGGGCAGCCGGGTTAACGTTAACTAGCCCTTCATTAAATGTAATGGGCAGCGGTACCCTATCCTCAGATATTACTGTCCAAAACCTGCGGCTAGAAGAAACCGGGCGGGTAGATGGTTTTGCTAATGATCGGCAGGAGAAACTCAAAACCAACGTAAAATCTCCCTTTACTATCGCCGGAGGAGTTCAGTATCGATTCGCTCGTTCGCTGCTCGCCTTTTCCGCGCAGTATTTCGGAAGTGTAGACCCCTACGCTATCATTCAGGCCGAAGAGGCTGCCTTCGTCCGCTATGGCGAAGTTGGTAGTAATTTAGGAAGCCAAGACCTACTGATAATCCGGGGTGGAGCTAGGTCTGTACTCAATGCAGTGCTGGGATACGAGAGAAACCTGAACGAACAACTGACGATGAATCTGAGCTTTCGTAACGATATGTCGTATCTAGAGCCATCGTTGGTCGAAGAGCGGGGCTTTACTACTAATATCAGTAGTTGGGATATTTACCATCTCACTGGCGGGGTAACCATTCATCGGAATCGAAGTAGTATGAGCTTGGGCTTACTGTTGAGTAATGGCAGCAATGGTGAGCACACCGAAACTGGTAGTATCAACAACGCCAATGAAGCCGACTTAATTAGAGGAGTCACCAAAATCACTCGAGCCAGGTATACCTCGGTTGGGTTGCTATTAGGGTTTACATTTAACTTTAAAAAATTTGAATAGCCATCCTTAATATATTTATTAGTGCTTGAAAATCAGAAACTTGCCGATATTTACTGTTGTAGTCAATTAGGAAATTGATAGTAAATCACATTGGAAAAATAGGATGATGACAGATTTAATAATTCTAAGAGAGCTAAATATGGGAGACGTACATCAGTTGTACGCAATATACTCAGATAAAGAAGCTATGAAGTACAGGGGAAGCAAACCAATGGAAACGATTGAAGATGCAAAAGACTACGTTAGAAATAAAGAAGTAAAAGAAAAAGAGGTTACAACTATCCGCAAGGGTGTAGAATTGACAAAGACGAAAGAACTAATAGGAAGTGTAATGTATAGATTTAGTGAAAAGGGTACACATGAATACGAAATTGGTTATTCTATAGGGAGACAGTTTTGGGGACAAGGGCTAGGGAAAGAAATTGTAAAAACTATGCTAAAAGCAATAGAAGCTAAAAACGAAATCAAGGACATCGTTGCTTGGTGTAATAAAGAAAATATAGCCTCAATCAAAATTCTCGAGGATGTTGGATTTAGACGAGTGCACCGTATTGAGCATCTGAACAGTTATCTTTATATCAAAGCAAAAAGTAAAAGCCGACAAAAAGAATTAAACCAATGATGTGTTTTAAAGGACTATAAAAGGAGGTTGAAGATGATCTTAGAAAAATATAAACTGGCTGCAAAAATGTATATGCCGATTATACTAGCAACTGTAGTAAACTATTTCTAATCCATAAATTTTAGTGCTATGAAAACGATGCTTTCAGTAATCATCTGTCTGTTTGTAATGGCTTCAGTAGCTCAGGCTCAGATGGAAGATGTCAGTAATGTACTTACCCAGATTGCTGATGGGATAAAGCCCGAAGCTTTTAACGGTAAATTCAACAAAAACAAAGATGAGTGGAAAGATAAGGTAGCTGCAATGGATGTCTCTGATCTTTCAGCGGTTACCGGTCAGGTTGGAGGACTTTTGAAGGGGTTAAAGGGAAGCTCCTTGGCTGGCGTAGCCAAAAAAGAATTACTCAAAAGTCTGGCTAACGTGAGTAGTCTGTCAGATATCGGAGGGCTGCTAAGCTCTTTGGTCAAGGGCTTAGATCCTTCTATGCTCACCGAAGCATTTGCGAGTAATCGAGATTCACTAACTGATAAACTCGAGATGTTGGGCAGCTAATCAGTACTGAAGGAAGGAGCTTAGTGCTCCTTCCTTCTACCTTTTTGAACAGTTCTCAGGGAAGCGTTTACAAAACATTCTACATAATCTTAACGAAAGAACTGAGACTACCTTCCATCGTAGTTGATTTTTAACTCTCATTCAATCAACCAGATGAACAGAAAAATTAACATTCTGATAACGAAACAGTACCCGAAGTTGCTTATTTTAGTCTGGCTGGTTTGGGGTTGTACCAGTCAACCAGTAGCTAACGAAAACCAACCCCCTGATGCGGCGATGAATCAGGAAATTGAATTAAATGAGGGTGAAAGCGTACTCTGGGTAAATAGTCTAAGAGTACCCTGCACCGGCGTTGCTCCTCAGCGGTGCCTTCAGGTTCAGAAAAGGGATTCGCTGGATGATACGGCTTGGGAGTACTTTTACGATACGATTGAAGGATTTGATTTTCAGGGAGGCTACGTTTATCAATTGGTAGTTAAAGAGGAGCAATTACCATCCGAAGAGGTACCAGCCGATGATCCCTCAATTCGGTATACCCTGGTAAAAGTATTGGATAAGCAAAACGACCCGAGATTGGTACTTAATGATATCTGGATGCTGGAAAGCCTAGAGGGGCAGCCAATTGACACTACTCAGTTAATAAAGCATCCTTACCTGGAAATTCATCTGGCGGACCAGCGGGTGATGGGGCACGACGGATGTAATCAGTTTAACGGCGGTATAGAGCTAGCGAATGACCAAAAGCTGGTGTTTGGGGTATTGGCCTCTACCCGAAAAATGTGTCAGCAAATGGAGGTTCCCGACAAATTTAGCCGGTTAATCGGAGCAACTTCAACCTATAGTCTAGAAGACAATGTGCTCCGACTCTATGATGAACAGCAGAATGAACTGATGACTCTTGGAAAAACTGACTGAGCAAAGTGGAAAATGAAAATTTCCAAACTTATGAGCGTTGAAACACGATTGATCAAACCGTAAACCTAAATTGCTATGCGAAAGTGGATGTGGTTTGTTGCAGCATTTGTACTGATAGTATTGACATTAATAGTGGCCATTCCTCCTGGATTGAAGTGGTATTTAGAAGAGCACGATCAGGAACTTATCGGTCGGGAACTCACCCTGGAAGACGTGAGCCTTAACCTGTTTACTGGTAGACTTGGCCTACAAGAAATCACTCTTTACGAAGCTAATGCCACTGATACTTTTTTCTTTGCCCAGCACCTGGGTGCTCAGCTTGCCTGGACGAAGTTGTTCCGAGACCAGCTTCATATGAGAGAAATTATGTTAGACGCTCCAAAAGTTCGCATCATACAGCAAGGCAGTACTTTTAATTTTGACGACCTAATTCAACTAACTAATACTGAGTCTGAATACCAAGACTCTACCAGCAGTTCCAATTCTTTCCGTTGGCAAATAGATACAATTAGCTTAAAGCAGGGGACTATACACTATCAGGATCAACTAATTGGCAGTCAGTTGGTATTGGATTCTCTTCGGGTTGCGGCTCCGCAGCTTTCTAGCCAAAGCAGCCTGGTGCCAGCCCAGATTAGTTTTAACTCCGGTGAAGGAACCTGGACTAATGAAGTGCTCATTAATCTTCAGCAGGAAAGCTACACGCTCCGCTCTGATATTACGAATTGGTCACTACAGCCATTTACTCCCTATGTATTACCCCACATTGGTTTAGCTGATTTTGGCAGTCAGCTAGGAGCCCAGTTTTCTCTAGTAGGTAGTTATGCGCAAACCGATAGTATTGCCCTGAACGGCACTTTCCAGTTACAGGATTTTCGGATGACAAATCTTGAGGAAGATAGCCTACTGGCCTGGAATGAACTTAGCATTACCATTGACAGCGCTAATACCGCAACCCAACATTATAACTTTGGCAATATCAAGCTTGAAAGACCTTATTTGCTGTTTGAACTAAGTCCTCAGGGTGATAACTTCACTCAAGCACTGCAGCAGTCTAAAACCGATAGTCTGGTGCAGCAGGATGTTCAGGATTCTACGGAATTTACTAGTCCGTTTGAATATCTGGCACTCTATATTTATGAGCTAACCCAAGCTTATCTTTCAACTAGCTACGTGGCTGATACTATTTCCGTAGAAGAGGGCGTGCTGGAGTATCAGGACTATACCCTGAACGACCCGTTTAGTATGTACTTAAGTGATCTTTCGGCCCTGGCTACTGATATTAGTCAGCAAGATGAATTTGCCGATTTTGATATTACCTCCAAAGTCAATCGTAAGGGAGACTTAACTGGAAATTTGCAAATAAGTCGTAGCGGAATCAACAATATGGAGCTCAATGTGCAGATACAAAACCTTGCGGTGGGCGATCTGAATGCTTATACTACCCACTACATGGGGCATCCTTTCCTCAACGGTGATATATTTTTCGTGAGTAATAATAGTATTAAAGATTACTATCTCGAGAGCAAAAACAATCTGTTTGTGGGTGAAATTGAGGTGGGTGACAAAACTAACCAGACGGCTGAGTACCGAGTACCTATGAAACTGGCAGTAGCCCTGCTTCGGGATACCAAGGGTAACGTAGATCTAGATGTCCCCATCAATGGTGACCTGAATGATCCTGATTACTATCTAGGACGCATAATTCTAAATGAAATTGCAAATGTGCTAGTGAAAGCGGCCACCTCACCTTACCGACTGATGGCGAACCTGACAGGGGGGAATGAAGAAGACTTCAAGAGCGTAAACTTTGACGCTACTTCTTATGAATTAACCAATCAGCAGGAGCGTAAGCTTAGGGACGTGGTTAATTTATTAGAAAAAAAGCCCGAATTAAAGGTATACTTGGATCGCCAGCCTTCGG
>ERZ1740058.934-NODE-934-length-17121-cov-19.063752_pt1 | contig 17121 bp, 14 predicted proteins | sample MGYA00581745_ERZ1740058 | MGnify/ENA primary metagenome ERZ1740058 (study PRJEB43018, sample SAMN04849742) | marine metagenome | isolation source: floating plastic debris | place: Pacific Ocean | collected 2008-08-30 | study: EMG produced TPA metagenomics... | reverse complement strand
TGCGCGGCAATGAAGCCTGGCTGCACAACGTGCATATTTCGCCCCATAACACCACAATTCAGCAATACAATCACGACCCGCGCCGCGTCCGCAAGCTGCTGCTGCACAAGGGCGAGATTCGTAAGCTAATCGGTCAGGTTGAGCAAAAGGGGCTGACGCTGATTCCGCTCAAAATCTATCTCACGCGGGGTTGGGTTAAAGTGACGATCGCCCTAGCAAAAGGCAAAAAGCTTCACGACAAGCGCGATTCATTGAAACGCAAGCAAGAGAAACGTGAAATCGACCGAGCGCTCAAAAGCCGCGATTAGTGGACTGTGGTGCGAGTTCATCACCCCCTTGCCGATTGCCGGGAAAGAACAGACCGGTACTGTAAGGCGGGTTTAGCTAGAAACCTGGATGCCATCACGACAAAACATCAACGATAAGGCGGCTTTTGAATCGTGAAGGAATCGAAAGAGGGGGGCGGTGCCTGAGCCGCTGCCTGGCGCGATCGCGATTGCGGAAAATAGCGATGCACCAGCTTGTTATACTGCCCGCCGAGCAACAGGCCCATGGTGCAGCAATAGAGCCCGAGCTGACTCAACAAGACAACACTCATCATGCTGTAGAGCCAGTGGTGGTTCATCAGGCTGCCCAACTGCAGCCTAAACAGACTCGCGGTCAACAGCCAAAGGCCTGTGGCAAACACCGTGCCCGGGAAGATCGGCGTCGCTCGGGCTGAAGATTTTTGACTAGTGCGATAGAGCAGCCCGAACACCAGGGCCATGGTAGAGGCGGCCAAGCACCACCGCAAGACTTGAGCAAACAGATGCTGCACGAGGTTAAACAGGGGCGACTCGGTCGCTCCTTGCAGGCTAACGGGCATTGCCATTAAGACACAGCCTAAGGCCAACAGCGTCAGACCGGCACTCATCCCAGCCACCAAGACCGTCGTGAGTCGCTGGCGCATCGATGGCACTAGATGCGAAGCCAAATCACCATCAGAGCGAATGATTTGCTGGGCTAGCCCCACGACTTTGAGCCACAGGCTCAGGCCCAAACTGGCGGTCACCAACAGCAATCCCCAAAGATGCCAGAGTTGCCATGCCGTTTGGGTTTGCGTCATCAGCGTCGTGACAGTGGGGGCAAGGTCAGGCAACCATTGGTTTAGCCCCACCGTGATAAACAGTCTCACGCTCTCGTTGAGGGTCGCCGCTGCGAGCACTGCCAAACCGCCAAACAACAAACAACAGGCGATGCCATAGGCGATCGCGGCCCCTTTTAACCAATAGCGATGACGCGCCGCCTGCAACAGCAAGGCCCGCCACAGCGACAGATGCAAGTAGCTCCCGGCCGTGCGTTTGACCGGCGGCGGCGTGGTTGCAGGCGGTAGCTGATAGGTTGAGGCGGGAGCGGGCTCTGGCGGCTGTGAAGAAAACTGACGTTGGGGAGGCAGAGACATGGCAACCGAACTGAGCAGGTTTGTCGCGAGGCAACCGTACAGGCTGCGCAGGCAGCACTGACGTTAGCCGTCATTATGCAACGGCGGGCAGAAACGTGCCTGGGTAGAGCGGGTATTCGTTCTCACTGCTACAGATTTTTAACAATTGAGATTTGCCCCCAACGGTGAGCACAAAAGCAGGCATCAAAAGTGATTGAGTCAGGCCTAAACGGGGCGTCTGATCAAGCGAGGGCAGAAAAAAAGTGAGACTTCCGCAGATTATCAGGGAATTCTGCGCCATAGGTTGTAAAAAGGAACGTTGAGTCAGCCGATCAGGAGATTCTCATTCTCCTGATGAGTGGGGCTGGTTTAATAGTTGGAGATTTTGTGGTTTCCGGGTTCCTACCGGTTGATGATGTTGATTGGGCACATAGAGGCGCTCTGGTATGAGTAAGTTTGCAAAATTTGTGGTGTGGTTGGGAGTGGGTATCTGCACGAGCGTGTTGCTGGTCGGTACGCCCGCACTGTTCAAGGTAGGGCATGGCGCGATCGCGGCCACTCAGCGCTTAATGGCCACGATACCGGCCGCAGCGATCGCTCAACAAACTGGGGATCTCGGCATTCCTCAAGACTTTGAGCCGGCAGCACCGGGAAATTTTCCCTCCCGCGATCTCCGCTTCCAGTCAGAAGATCCCGCCGACCAAATTGCCCCCCCGGGCTTGCTGGTGCGTCCCGGTGATGCCCCCATTTCTCATTTCTTCGGCCTGCGGATGCAAAAGGAGTTGGATAGCCTGGTCGGGCGTTTTGAAAGCGCCCTCTTTTTAGCCAATGCCGCCGATCAGCCGACCCAGGTACAGCTACCCAACATCAATGCCGCCGCCGTCGCCGCCAGTGATGATCGATCGCTGGCCACTAGTTCAACAGGGGCGACCTTACCCGTTTTGCAAGAAGCCCGACAGCTCCGCCAAGACTGGCCCAGCCTCCTCGAAAATCAAGCCTATGGCGAAGCCCGCACGCGTTGGCTGCAGATACGCGAACACCTGTGGGAGAACTTTCCCCTAGACCAGCCCTTTGCACAACCCGAGATTCGCGCTATGTGGCTCGATCGCGGCAGCATCGTGCGGGCCGGTTCGCGGCAGCAGCTCGCAGCGCTGTTCGACAACATGCAGGCGTCGGGCATCAACACCGTCTTTTTTGAAACGATTAATGCGGGCTACCCAATCTATCGCAGCCGCGTGGCCCCCCAGCAAAATCCGCTGACGGAAGGGTGGGATCCTCTTACCGATGCGGTCGAACTGGCCCACGAACGGGGCATGGAACTGCATGCCTGGATCTGGGTGTTTGCGGCGGGGAACCAGCGCCACAACGCCATCATGAACAAGTCCGATGACTTTCTCGGGCCGTCGCTAATCGGCAATCCGGACTGGGTCGCCTATGACCAAGATGGCAGTCCAATTCCGCTGGGGCAGACCAAGGCGTTTTATGATCCCGCCAACCCCGAAGTGCGCGAATATTTGCTGCAGCTTGTGGATGAAATCATCAGCGATTACGACGTCGATGGTTTACAGCTCGACTATATTCGCTATCCCTTTCAAGATCCCTCAGCCGAGCGCAGCTATGGTTACGGCATTGCCGCCCGGCGCGAGTTTCGCCGCCAAACGGGGGTTGACCCGATCAACCTGACGCCCACGACCGATCCTTGGGCATCACGGGCAGAGCGCGAACGGCAGCGATCGCTCTGGGAAGCCTGGAACACCTTCAGAATCGAGCAGGTGACTAGCTTTGTGGCTGAGACCTCTCAACTCGTGCGCAGCAAGCGACCCGACGTTACCCTCTCAGCTGCCGTCTTCGCGATGCCGGAGCGCGAGCGCCTGCAAAAAATTCAGCAAGACTGGACGACTTGGGCCAAGGAAGGGCTCGTTGATTGGATTGTGCTGATGAGCTACGCCCAAGATGCCAATCGGTTTGCGGAAATGATCAATCCCTGGGTGGTAGAACAAGACTATGGGTCTACCCTGGTGATTCCGGGCCTGCGCCTGTTGGGGATGCCCGTGCCAGTGATGATTGACCAGCTGCAGACCCTAAGGGATATGCCGGCTACTGGCTATGCCCTATTTGCCACCGACAACCTGGACAGCCGCATTCAAACAGTGCTCAACCAGACTCAGGGCAGTCACAGCAACGCGGTACCCCAAACTAATGCCTACGCGACCGCTGCCGCTCGCTTTGCAGCCCTGCGACAAGAGTGGAACTGGCTCTTGGCCAATGGTCAAATGACCTTGCAACCGCGACTGGCCGATCGCTGGCTAGCCGATGTCAATACCGTAGGAGCCAGTTTAGAGACACTGGCCAATGATCCCTCCTTAGCCTCGTCCGCCGTGCAGGCGCAGGTGACTACCCTGCAGCGAAACGTCGGGGTCGGCGTTGAGCTGGAAACGGCCACCTCGACCGACTATCGGTTTACCACCTGGAAAAACCGCTTAGAAGCAATCAATCGCTTCTTGGTCTACGGTGACGCGAAGCGGGGCTGATCGATCATCCAGGGCTCAGAAGGGATGGATGAGCGATCAGGTCAAAACCACCGATCTAGCCATCTGATATCGATTCTCTAGAAACAAGACGACAAATCTGCTGCCCCTGTTCCTGAGAGCCTCGGCCTTTTCAGGATGGCATCAGTAGTCCGATCTCTGAGAATGGGGATATCGCGCTGGCCACTTTGCTGGGGACACCTAGGAGCGCTCTGATCCTGAGCGCATCAGCACAGTGGCTCCGCAGTCTTGTCCTCACCGGACTGGCGACTGCAATAACTCCCGAGACTTCTCAGGGTGACAGGAAGCCTCGCCATCGCACCACGGGAGAGATCGCACTATTCGTTCATATTCTTATAGGTGGCCACTGAAGAGGGGGAGATGCGGTTGAGATAGCGAAAAATCCAATATTTAAAAACCGTGTCGAGAATCACCGGGAAGGTCGCAATAAAGAGGAAGATGAACTCGCGATTGGCAGCAAAGCCCAAATGACGCGAGAGCCCTTCCATCAGCACTTCCCAACCGTGGGGAGAGTGGAAACCGACAAACATATCCGTAAACAAGATGATGATGAACGCCTTGGCACTATCGCTCAGGCCATAAACGATTTCATCTAAAAATCCTTTGAGGGTGAGAATGCCTTGCTTTTGACTCACCAGCAGCAGAATGAAGGCCCCCACCGCCAACATGTCAGAGAAGACGTTTTTAACGGAGTCGGCGCTACGCTGACGATAGTCTTCCTCAATTTCGGTCGCTTTTTCCACCACCCGCTCCTCAATCTCCGCCTCCCGAATCGGCGCGACCTTGCCGATCAAGACCTCAAAGCGCAAGCGTTCTTCATACTGCTGGAGCTCGTGCAGGGCTTCTTCCTCCATTTCCATATTGAGGAAGACATCGGCTTCTTGCTGCTCACGGGTGTAGTCAACGATAGGGCCAACGACGTAGTTTTTGGCAAACTGCTGGGTGAGAAGCGGCACAATGACCAGCAACAGCAAGAATTTAATGGCGGTCGTCGTCCGTCCCCGTGACGAGCGAAAGTTACTGACGACCTGCTCTTCGGCATTGGGGTCTAAGTCTTGGCGGATGCGGTCAACAGTGCGCAAAATAGAGCGGGGCAACACGCTGGCGCGATCGGACAACCCCGCTGATTTTTTGCCTTTAGGAGCCTCCGCCGAGACCGCTGCGGCAGCTAACGGTGAGATCGCGCCTGACGCGGCTCCATTCACCGTCTGACCGTTCATCAATTGAGCCGACTGCGTCGCTCGCGGTTGAGTGGTAGCAGACTCTTTGACCATCACTACGGTCGCGGGCGGCTCGGGCTCCGGGCGGCGATAGCGACTGCGCACTTCATCAACAAACTGGAGCTTGCGAAAAAAGATTGAAGGCTTGTCGATCACGTTGAGGGTGTATCGCTGCTCAACGCGATCGCTCACCTGCACTTCCATAATTTTCGGATCTGACACTCGCACGATGGCGCTGCTAGCGCGAAACTCAATCATTCTCACGTTGATCAGATTGAGATACTTCTGCAGCTCACCTTTGAAATAGGTCATCGCGCTCTTGCCATAGTTGCCGTAGCCAGCGGCGATGGGATTGCCATCAAAATGCTCGTTTTCGATCGCCTCAATCATTTTGGCCGCTTCGTAAGCCTGATCGAGAGAGCGTTCGGGCGTTTTAAAGAACCACTGTTGTGCCTTCCGAAATAGGGCAGGGATGGCCATCAGGAGTCACCTGTAATTGCGTTTGACGGGAGATTGAAAGTTCGGTACACAGCACAATCGAGCTTAGAAGTTTACCCAAGATGCTGGGCCGAGCCCTGGCAGCGCCCCAGGATAATTGTCAGCGCGCCTAGTGAAATGACATCGACGAAAACTTCAGAGCCATTGTAAGACAAAGCGATTTGGCTCGAAGGTAGTCGCTGCTTCACTTGACGGAGCTCAGGCCCCTTAAATGGGGGGCATCCCCGTCGTGAAATACCGGCCATCAAGGCGGGGCAATGCCGCCTGAAGCCGTCAGATTAACACTCACCCTTTACTAGACCACCTGCTGTTTGTTTAAATGCCTGTGTTAAAACCAAATTACGCCGATAGGCTATAGGACTTTTAGTTTGATCGAGCAGTGAGTTTTTCTAAACGGGGCTGAGACGATATGGGTGGCCAGATTTTAGGTGAACGTTATGAGGTCGAGCATCAGCTCGGCAAAAAGTCTGGCCGCTGGACCCTGCAGGCCCGAGATCTGCAAACAGAAGATCGCGTGATCTTAAAAGTGCTGTTTTTGGATGACAGCTTGGACGCAACTGATCTCAAGCTGTTTAAGCGAGAAGCCGAAGCTCTCAAACTGATGAACCATGATGCCACGCCTCGTTATCGGGGCTATTTTGAGATGGCGCTACCGACCCATGATCAGGCCATGGTGTTGGTGCAAACCTACATCGAAGGCGTATCGCTGGAAACCTGTCTAGCGGAGTCAAAAATCTTTAGCCAAGCTGAAACGATGGCGATCGCTCACTCTGCTCTCCGCATCTTAGATAGCTTGCACAATCACGAGCCAACTATCATTCACCGGGATCTGCGCCCCAGCAATATTTTGTTGCAGCCAGGGTTACCCGTTGAGTCAGCCAAGACTTTCCTGGTCGATTTTGGCACCGTCAAAGCGCTCAACGGTGGCAATACCGCGATGACCATAGTGGGCACCGACGGGTATTTGCCCCCCGAACAAGCTGCCGGAAGGGTGCTCGCGGTTTCTGATTTGTATAGCCTGGGAGCTACTTTAGCGGAATGTCTCACAGGCCTCTCGCCAGCCAAACTACAAACTAAAAGTCTGCGCATCCAGTTTCAAGACCATGCTGAGATCACGCCCGACTTTGCGCAATGGCTCAAGACACTCGTTGCCCCTAGCCTTGATCGACGCTGGCAGTCAGCCCGAGAGGCATTGATAGCCCTGGAAGCCATTAGCTAAGGAACGAGTAGACTGCGGCGTTATTTCACCAACCATTCCGATGGTTAGGGAGCAGTGGGGGCAAGGGGGCAGAGAAACTGGCAGGTTAAGTATTAATTCTGCCGTGGAGCACTTGTCACGCAATTAGGGGGCGATCGGTGAATATCGGAAAGCTTGAGCCTGGTCAAGCGTGTTTCAAGACTGGAGGCATCATGCCAACTCAGTGCCTAGAAAGATTTGAGGTTCCGGTTCCAAAGAAGTTCAGAATACTGAGACTGTCTGCTGTAGATTTCGTTACCACAGCTAGCACAGCACTTTATGCAATGCCATTACCTAAACTCCAGCAAGAACTTTTGCTCATGAACTTCTTTCCCCCACTGCGTCCCCATAGTCTGATCAACCAGCTTAAAACCGTACTGCTCATACAAATGTCTTGCTGCGGTTAGGCCCTCAAACGTGTGTAGATAAACGCTCAAATAACCCCGTTCTCTACAGTGCTCAATGGCAGTATCCAAAAGTTTGTGGCCAAGGCCAGTGCCCCGTAGCATTTCCGAGACGATAAACCATCGGAGATGCGCACCTGCGGTTTTGGCGTTCAACCCATCGATGGCGATGGCACCCTCGACAATCCCATTGAGCGTCGCAGTCCAGAGTCCGTCTCTAGCGGTGTCATAGCGCTCTAGAAACTCTGCCAAATCTTTAGCGACTCGCGATTCAAAATATGACCCAAAGCCCCAGTGCTTGCCGTAATACTTGCCATGTAGTTCGGTCACGCGACCCAGTACGCCCGGAAAATAATCCCGAATGATCTCAATGTTCGCCATCGGTGGATGCCTCTCACCTAGCAACCATGCTACGCTGCCGTCAAGATTTTCGCATCTTCACCCACCAGCTCAACCGGGGTCGTTTCGACGCGATCTTGAGCCAGGGTACGCATAGCACCCCGTCGCTCGATCAGGTTGCCAACCATGGCCATCAACGCATCCACTTTGCGCGATCGCCATTCGTTGATCAAAGATTCCGTAGCCACATAGCCATAGCGGCGCTGCATCGCCACTTTGAGGTAGCCCGCGTGGCGCGCTTCGTCTGCCGATACGCTAAGAATGCCCGCCTGAATTTTTTCCATGCCGGGCACCCCTTCTAGCGCTTGCGCCATGCGCCGAAAGTCGGGACAGGCATCGGCTTCGAGAATGTGCGTACTGCCCAAAAAGACGCGCCAGTCGATGACGTCTGGCTTCAACTCAGCTTGACTGTAATCGCGATAGTAAGCGTCGAAAAAAGGACTCTTTTGTTCTTTCTTATCGGCATTGACGGTGGCGGCATCAGCAGTATTCTCGGGAGTGATCGCTTCTTTGCCCAACTGCTTCAGCGCATTGGCAAAAATTTGGCCGTGGCGACGTTCATCATTGGCATGTTGGGTCAACTGCTCCGCCAACCACAGGTCGCCTTCCGCCTGAGCGCGATCGCGCAGCTTAGTCAAAAACGGTACCGAGCCCGACTCAGCAAAGTAAAAGCCCGCAAGGACGTTCGGACGAGTTTGGGCATCGCGAATCTGATTCGCCAACAGATAGGCCGTGATACCAGAACCAACGAGGTGAAGGAGAGGAGTAAGTGGATTCATAAATAACTGGGGAAAAAGCTATCGGTAACGAAGTCTGCCTTATGAGGTTGCAGCAGAGGCATAAAACTCGCGATCGTGTTCTTCGTAGTGTAATGAAACTCTCTCAATCTGACAGCCAGAATAATGATGCTGTTTTGTGGAGCAAGGTAGGTCAAGTTTGGAGGGCGGAATGTGGAGGACGGCAGTTGGTGCGGCATTGAGATGAGTGGACCTCACAGGGCTGCCGGATCAGGAGAAGAGGTCGCGGGGAACAGAGCGAATGATTGAAATTATCAATCGTTGCGTAAAATTCTTGAGCAAGAATCACTCATTTTGGTATCAACAGTCAGCTTTTTTGAGAAATAAAGTATCAACGGTCAGCTTTTTTGAGAATTCTCTCAAAAACAGTTTTTTGAGAGAATTATTTCCTCCTAAATTTCGGCTTTAAATTTCGATTAGCTATATAGTAATCGCATGCATTAGTTCATCCTGAATCCCAAAAATTCAGCGGAATTTATTCAGCCTTTTTAGCCAGCCTCCCATAGTTTACAGCGTTTCCTGACTGAATGAGGTACAAACTCAAATCTGAGACTCTTATCTGGCAGGGCTTTCAGTACTTCGGCTGTACCTCACAGGAGCAAGAACCGCTGTAAGCAGCATTGTTTATCTGCAATTAGCTTTCAAAGGACTGATCAAGTTAGTGTTGATGCCATAATTTCTCGGCATCAGAAAGAGAGTTTTTAACAGAATATTTTTGCCTAGATGCTCTAGATTAGTGTCATCTCGACACATTTTCTGGTGCTGACTCATTGACCTGAAATGGCTACGACCTCATACCCTGAAAGGACTGTTCATCATGGCTAATCCCGTATCTTCCATGCCAAGCTTTTTGAGAGATGCGTTTAGTTCTCGCGCTATGTTTAGCAATTTACAGAAGCAAGATGTGCAAATGCGGGCTTTACAGTGGCTGCAACAACACATCGACAGTGATCTGGAAGATAAAACTATCCTTGAACAGTTTGCTCAAAAGTGGCGCTTAGGCGCACAAAAACCTTCTAGCATTGAACAATCTCCGTTATATCTAGAAAATTTGCCTGGCTCTTACAAAGGAGAAAAATCTATCAATCCTCATCAAGAAGATGCGCTGGTTTTTATACAAGCAGCAGTGCCTTCGCAAATGCAAGAGGATTTCAAGCAGCGGTGGGAGGCAAAGACAAAACTCGTGGTAGCTAACGAATCAGGAGCAGTCTTTAAGGTTGATGAGCGGGAAATCGCACTTTTGCAAGCAGCCGACCCTGATGGCAACGGTACTGGTTGGTACCCAGTCGAAGATAAAACCACTTATTATGTGCTCTCTTCGGAGACAAAGGGTGACGATTACTTAGTGGAGCTGAGTGAGGAAATCAGTTCCGCAAACGTGAGCACTTGGTTCGTTAGCCAAGCGGACGTCAAGCTCTCTAACGTTTAACCACTCTGCTATCAAGATCGGACACAACGGGAACTTTACGCGGTCAAGTAGAAAGTCCTAAGGAAATTTCCGAGAAAAAATATACCGGTATGGTATGGGCGGGTTTAGCTAGAAACCTTGATTTCATGGCGATCAGACATCCACAAAACCCGCCCCTGTGGGTGTCGTTTTTGGTAGAAATCTCCTAATGAAACGATTCTGGACTGGCCTGCGGAGCTGCTGCGCTCAGGATCAGGGCAATTCTAGGCATCCTAAGCAAAGTGGCCAGAGCGATAATTCGGGCTACCCCACTTAAGCACTTTGACTTCGTTCAGTCACCGGGTAGGCAGGCTAACGCCGATTCTCCGACGCCAGACTGCACATGGGCCTCCCCAGCCCCTTGGCTTACCAGCATTATCAAGATTTCCTGGGAGCCCGATCGCTTGCCTGGCCATGGGTATAACTTCGATGAGACGCTACAACTTTGCCCAGCGATTAGGACTTCGTGCAGCGATCAAAACTCCGCTCAGCGACCGGGTATGGTGAGACAGTGACCTCCTTGGAGAGATTGGCTCCCCCATATGGCAGGCGTTAGATTTTTCACAGTATTGAACGCCAGCTTTTGGGCCAGGGTTGGCGTCACGGCGGCGGTTTATCTGGCGATGCAGTGGGCAATTTTGACGATTCATCCGGCGGGGTGGGCAAAGTATTGGGTTTTGCAGTCTCCCGATACTCGGCAATATTGGGATGCGGGGATTTATGCCCAGTTGGCGTTAGTGCCTGCCTGTACGGCTTTTTATCCCCTCTGGCCGCGAGTGATTCACTGGCTGAGCCTTTCCACAGCGCTGATCCCCACGCTGCGATTTGCCCAGATCGCATCGGCCAGTCTATTTTTACTGTCACTGCCAATCGCCCTCTTCACCTTTGAGAAAATCCTTAAGGATCGTCAGATCGCCTTTCTCTCGTTCTTTCTCTACGCGGTAGGGCCGAACGCAATCTTTCACAGCATCGGCTATACCGAGAGCTTGTTTAGCACGCTGAGCCTACTGTTTTTGCTCAACCTGGCCGCAATCGAGGAGCCAGTCGCCAGCCGGAGCCAAGCCTATGGATTGCATGGGGTGCTGTTTGTCTTGACGGTGGGTCTCAGCCTCACCCGACCCATTTTGATTCAGTCGGGGTTGGCGATCGCCTTTACCCTCGGCGTCTTACTCAGTCTGCGATTGATATTGGCAAAGTCCAGTCGAACTCTGAGCAGTATTGGACTAGTGCCGACACAGTTTCTCAACTTGGCAGCGGTGATTGGCGCCGGCAGTCTGGTGGGCTACGCGCTATATGGGCTCAGCTGCTGGCAAACACTGGGGGACTTTTGGGCCCCATTTCACGCGCAGGTTGAGTGGGGACGCACCGTGGGATTGCGGCCCTGGTTGCTACTACTGCCGCGATCGCTGCTGATCGATCTGCATGGCCTTTATCTGCCTGCTCTCATCGGGGTCGCGGTGGTCGGGATGCTGTTGACCGCAGCTCGCCAGAGGCGGCATCTGGTGGTGGTTTTGCCGCGTCAGGTGGGGTGGTATCTGTTGCTGCTGCATCCGCTCGCGTTTATCGGCGTGCTGATGGGGCTCGCTCGTTTTCGTCAGTCTTGGATCAAGGTTATTAAGGTGGGCAATATCGCTGACTGGCCGCGGTATTTAGGACGATTTTCTGTGCTGTATGCGATCGCCTTTTCCGGCGTGCATTCACTCATTAACCTGTTGGCTAACTCTGGCAACCTCTACAGCACGTCGCGTCACTTCTTTGGCACCCCCTTTGCGTTCGTCGGCATCGGGGCAATTTTGAGTGCCTTGTCAGTGCCGCAGCTCACCCGGTTAGTCTGGGTCATTGCCGTAGTCGGTGTAGGACTTTTGGCCCAGCAGTGGGTGAGCTATGCCGCCGATGGCTGGCTCGGCTAACTGGCTCAGCTTTAGATATTTTTTATTGGACTGTGAAATTTCTGTTTCTGGCCTCAGCAGCTGGGGAATTGTGATGGACGCCGATGGAGCTCTCTTCAGCTGGCATCCATCCGCTTACAATTTCGAGGAGAAAACTCACCATGAAAGTTAGAGCAAAGATGTTTCTAGGGTTCGCAACCATCGCACTGTTGTGGGGCGGCGGTCAACGCGTATATACCGCAGCGACGAACTTAGAACCCGCCAGCTACTCTATGGAAGAGTATTTGAGCGATCGCCCTGACGATAAATGGTTAACCCTGAGTGACACCGAACTCAGCCTGCCCCAAGCAGCTTATGCGCAAACTCGCTTCATCGGCAAGGTCAATGAACTCTACATTCCGATGTTCAGCACCGAGGACGAAGCCCAAGGGTTTATTCAGGTGGTTTTAGCCACGAAGGATAAGGCCCAGTTGCAGACGCTACAAGACCTGCAGGCTGCAGTAGAAGAGGGAGAAGAGACCGTCGTTGAATATGCCGCCGCCAATCAAGACAAGCTCTTTCCCCAAGGTGAAGTGTCTGGATTAGTGCAATATGGCATTGATGTAGACGACGACACCCGCCTCAAACTCAAAGACCTCTACGGCGACCAATTGGCTGAAGACTTTATCTTTCTCAAAGACGGCGCCAAGCCCAATTTCCTCTTGGCAGGCTTACCTTTGGTAGCCGGGCTGCTTCTAGGGGGTGTGTTGCTGAAGTCTTTTGTGCCAAAACGAGCGGCTGCCACCGTCGAAGAGCCAGTTTAATCGCGAAGCATTGACAAAGGCCAGCCAGTCAGTTTGCTAGGACGCTCTTCAGAAAAGGGGGAGGCGCGATCGCCCATCGATCAAGAGGCTTCACTGATACGGCGAATCGAGAGAACATCGGTCATTTTGCGCAGCTGCGTAAAGGTTTGCTCTAGATGTGAATGATCCCGGACGTCTAGCCCCAGCTCAATTTCCGCCGTTTGGGCCGGGAAGGTCTTGACTTGGGCTTTGTGGACGTTGATATCCAGATCAGAGAGATGACTGAGAATGTCCTTGAGGACGCCCACGCGATCGATCACCTGAATGCTGACCTGCACCGGATAGGTGGACGATCGCTTCGCTGTGGCTTCGCCATGGTTCCAACTGACGGGGATCAGGCGATCGCCGGGAATGCGTTCGACATTGGGGCAGCGCTGACGATGAATGGCAATGCCCCGCGACCCCATGGAAACGGCCCCAATAATCGATTCTCCCGGTAGCGCATTGCAGCAGCCTGCCATGTGATAAAGCAATCCTTCCACACCAAAAATCGGTGAGTTGGAGTTGGGCTTCGGCGGGCGAGCCGGGCTGCTAATCGCCTCTGCCAGAATGGTTTCGGCATCTTCTTCCTGTGTGGTCGTGGCCGCTATCGGTTGTTGTGCTTTAACCGCTTCGCGCAGCCGATTCACCACCAGATTAAGGGTAACTTCGCCATAGCCCAGCCCCGCCAGCAAGTCTTCAGCGTTGGGGTAGTTGCAGCGTTCAGCGACGGCCTGGGCCGGTTCTGATTTCAGCATGGCATCTAAGCCACTTTTGCCCATCTCTTTTTCTAGCATCTCGCGACCGCGGGCCACATTTTCATCGCGGTGCGATCGCTTATACCACTGGCGAATCCGGTTGCGCGCGCCCGCCGTCACCACATAGTTGAGCCAATCGAGGCTGGGGTGACTGTTCTTTTGGGTGATGATCTCCACGATGTCGCCATTTTCCAACGGCGTATCGAGGGGCACGATGCGGCCATTGACGCGAGCCCCGGCGCAGTGGTTGCCCACCTCAGTGTGAATGCGATAGGCAAAATCGATCGGGGAGGCTCCCCGCGTCAGCGAGATCACGTCACCGTCAGGCGTAAACACATAGACATCTTCGTCAAAGAGGTTGCCCTTGACGTTGTCCATAAATTCTTGGGCGTCTTTGAGGTCGCTCTGCCATTCCAGCAGCTGCCGCAGCCAGGTAAAGCGCTCTTCGTCTGTCGTGATGGGCGCATTGCTAGAGCCGCCAGATTCTTTGTACTTCCAGTGGGCAGCGATGCCGTATTCCGCGATGTGGTGCATCTCTAGCGTGCGAATTTGCACCTCAATGGGCCGGCCATAGTTGCCAATGACCACGGTGTGCAGCGACTGATAGCGGTTGGGTTTAGGCAAGCCAATATAGTCCTTAAACCGACCAGGGATCGGTCGAAAAGCATCATGGGCGATCGCTAATGCTCGGTAGCATTCCTCATTGGTATTAACAATCAGGCGAATCGCGGCCACATCAAAGATTTCATTGAAGTCTTTTTGCTGCCGCTCCATTTTGCGAAAAATACCGTAAAGGTGTTTGGGGCGGCTGCTAACATCCACGATCCCCATACCCGCTTGCTCCATCCGTTCGCGCAGAGTGATGGCGGCGGACTGCAGACGGGCCTCGCGATCGGTGCGTTTGTCAGTCACATAGGTCTGCATCACCCGATAAGACTCAGGCTCTAAATATTTAAACGACAGGTCTTCGAGTTCCCACTTAACGCGACCGATCCCCAGTCGATTGGCCAGGGGCGCAAAAATTTCTAGGGTTTCGGCGGCGATGCGGCGCTGCTTTTCGCTTTTGAGATGCTCTAGGGTGCGCATATTGTGCAGGCGATCGGCCAGCTTCACCACAATCACCCGCACGTCTTGGGCCATCGCTAAAAACATGCGGCGAAAGTTTTCCGCTTGGCGCTCGGTTTTGCTGTGAAAATTGAACTTTGACAGCTTTGTGACGCCCTCAACCAGCTGGCGCACCTCTTCACCAAAGTGCGCGGCAATTTCTTCCGGGGTGACGTCGGTGTCTTCGACCACATCATGAAGAAAGCCAGCGGCAATCATGGCGCTGTCGCCACCCAGCTCTTTGAGTAGGCCCGCGACCGCCACCGGATGGCAGATGTAGGCTTCGCCTGAGGCTCGTTTTTGCCCTTTGTGTAGGGTATAGGCAAACTCAAAAGCGCGACCCATCAGACTTTGTTCATCGGCACTGAAGCTCGACAAGCTGTCGACTTTAGCGGCCAGACCATCGCTGTTGCTAGAGCCGTTGCCATTGCTAGAACCATTGCCGTTGCTGTGATGACCGTTGCCGTCGTGGCTGCTGGCGCGATCTTCGGTGGCGCGCAAGCAAGTCGCTAGCCACTGAGGCACAGTGCAGTCATCGGGCAGTAAAACCGTCGGGTTGGGCATCACGTAAACCAAAAACTAAACGACACGATCGCGAGCGGTGAGCTAGCGGCAAAATACAGAGAAATTCTAGGGAGCCATCGATGAAATCGGAGATCGCGCCTAGCGATCACCAACTGGATGACCGCTATCAAAGCATGATTTGAGGAACAAACAAAACCGGTGGGATCGTTAATCAAAACTGACCTAGCAGGCAAAATTACCCCTAGGTCGCTGTGATTGTTGAGTGTCGCTGCAAACCTCTATCTTAGAAAATACCTAAAAATATCACGAGTTTATCTATCAACTATAGATGTCAACGATAGATAAAGCTGGGGCATTCATTACCAAATGGTTCACTGGGATCGTTGTTTGAGGGCGGCAAAGCCCGCCACGGACCCAGCGCAGCGACGTTAGTCTATAGGGTACCCACGACATGTCTACGCTTGATCCCCCAGCATCACTGATCGCTCTAACCACACGGCTAATTGCGCAACTCCAGCAGCTGCAGGCTGATGCTGGTGTAACCAATATTGCGGAACGATCGCTACAGCTGCAGGTAACGGCCCTGCAGCAGCTTTATCAACAGCAGTTGTTGCCAGCTCTCATCGCGTCGCCCGCTGCCAGCACCTTGACGACCTATCAGACTGAAATTAATCGAGCCTTGCGCCTGCTGGGCCTGGACGTCACCTTTTTGCGATCGGCCAAAACGCCACAGACACAGGCAAAGCGCTTGGCTCAACTGCAAGATCGTCTACGAATTTTGCTGGAGTTTAGTCAGGGCTTGCAGGCTGAACTAGGCGGTGGAGCATGAGGGCGATCGCCGCGATCAAAAAGCCACAGTCTTAACTAGGACTGCGGGGAAACATGGCTAAAAATAATCGGCCCGATCATCTATAAAAAATCCCCCAGCGCTCACTGGGGGATTTCATAAACCACAAACCTCATCTTAAAACTGGCTCAAGCTGCCTCTGCCAGAAAGACGGCTTTGCTCTAGTCGGTAGGCAAAGACGCATTGCCATAAGCATCTAAACCATATGCAGGAACACGTTGGTTGTTATCGGTTTCATGGCCAGTGATGCTGCGAGCCAGCTTTTCGAAATTCTCCGAACGCCAGTTGCGCTCATGAATTGGCTTAGTTTGCTCACCCCGGAAGTAAGCCTGAGAACCAATGAGAGCCGCAGCAACCCAACCGACAACGACAAAAATAGTGAGTAACGCAATCATGGGGAATTTCCCTCCAAAATACGGTCAAAAAGCAGCCTGTCTTTGGAACTCGCGTTAACGTTCAAGCTCTCTAGGGCTAGAGATGCTTCTGGCTTGCAGCGAGGAGAGCAAGACATGCGTGGCTACAAGCGGCAACGTGAGGATGACTGGCTGTTGTTAATTAATGTAACAAGCAATGTTAAGAAATGTCAATTAAACTTTACAAATCATTTCCTCTCTGAACTTCTGGGCGTGTGCGAGTTGATGTAGCGCTGTGCCGATGCCCCTTTCCGATTCCTGAGGCGCTGCCGAGGAGAGTGCCGGTAGAGAGGCACTCAGATTTGGAAGCTTGTGTCAAGGCAGCGGCATCAGGTTCGCGATCGCCGCGACAAAAAAGCCCTGGTCTCAATTGAGACCAGGGCTGTGGGGGATGTCGCTAAACTTTTAAGCTCGGGCATCACCCGCCTAGCGCTGGGCTCACACCAAGTTGACTGCAGTGATCGCGCCGCTGCCGCCGAGGTTCACCACCATTTTGCTGATATCGGCCTGGTCAATCTCGACTGAGCCCGATCCACCATCATTGGTCATCACGATGTCGATGCTCCCTAAGAAGGCACTATCAGAACCGTAGAGATCGATGGAACCGGCTTCCTCAGTATCCAGGAAGCCCACGCTAGCGATATTCACCAGCTCGTCCCAAGTGAACTCCAAGGTGCCGCCATCGGCGTTGTCATCAGGGTCTGAGAGATCGCCATCTTCCGAGAGAATCAAGACCAGGCCAGCCGTATCGCTGCCTAAATCGTCGTCGCCCCCGGTGGGATTCGCCGAGTCA
>ERZ1740058.933-NODE-933-length-17125-cov-10.229525_pt1 | contig 17125 bp, 12 predicted proteins | sample MGYA00581745_ERZ1740058 | MGnify/ENA primary metagenome ERZ1740058 (study PRJEB43018, sample SAMN04849742) | marine metagenome | isolation source: floating plastic debris | place: Pacific Ocean | collected 2008-08-30 | study: EMG produced TPA metagenomics... | reverse complement strand
GATTTGGTTCAACTGTCCCTCAGAAGGAGCTGCCTGGGGTGTAAACAGCGCATCCTCCGTTATGGCCTCATATCTTGTACCGCTTAGAAACAATCTTTCTTTGAAAAAACCTAGCTCCATGCCAAATTCAGTGGTTTTTACAGTTTCAGAAATCAATTCTCGATTTCCAGGATTGTCAAAGGAAAAAGTAGGCGATCCCAAAAGAGGTTCCTGTGCAAACGTCCTATCTTGTGAAAAAGGTTCCGCAAAGTTGGTCGCTTCTCCATAGTTGGCCCTAACCCTAACGGTTGATAGAACATTGCTGATTCCAGAGTCTCTCCAAAAATTATGACTTGAAAGATTATATGTTACACCTACTTTGGGAAGAAATAGTGCCTCTGTATTTTCTCCTGCGGATGTATTTCTATCAAGACGACCCCCAAGCTCAATGAACGCTACGTCCCATAATCCCACATTTTCCAAAAAATATAGACCATAGTTGGCATTTTCCAGTACAAAATCTTGGAAGCCGGTTTCTGCAAAGTTGTTCAAGGAACGCGTGCCATCTACACCTCCGGAACCATCAATTCTGTTCTGTCTATCTGTAGTTCTAAAGAATTGACCACCCAGTATGGTCACAAATGAAAAATTTTCCAGATTTGCTCGATGCGTAAAGTTCAAATCAGCCGTTGCCGTAAAGGATGCTCTTAAGACCCGGTCAAATTCAGCTTGGTCCGTTGTTCCTTCGGCTATAGCTCCCAAAGCAATCAATAGCGCATTGGTCTGTAAATTCTCCTGGACTGAATTTCGATTATCAATACCTATAGTAAAGTTGCCTTGAAAGCTGTCTGTAAAGTCATAGATGAACTTGTTGGATGCCGTAAAACGATTCGTTGAACCGGTAATATCAACGAGTGGTCCTATCTCATTTGATCTTTCCAATTCTACTTGCCATTCCTCATCTGTAAGCAAATCTAAATTCCCTCTCGCCGCACCTTCAAAATTTGAAAATCTAGAAAAGTTTACGTTAGCATTATAATCCAGGTTAGAATCAAAGTTCACATAGGCGAATGACCCTTGATACTTAAATCTATCGGTTATATTTGCCGTAAATCCTAAGGTAAACGTACGCCTTACCTGCTCGTTCAACTGGTTGAAGGAATCATCCCTGTAAAGACTGCCCCCAAAATTATAAGAGAACTTTTCGTCTCCTCCATTAATTCCTACTCGAAACTCCTGGGAAAAGCCGTTTTCAAAAAGAGCTTCCCCTGTTCGCTCATATTTTAAAAAGTCTTTTGTTGCTTCGATAACCCCGAGTCGGGTCTCAAAAAATGCAGAAGACTTACCCGCTTTCCCCTTTTTTGTAATAATTTGAATAATTCCATTGGCTGCGTCAGCTCCATAAAGCGTAGTCGCTGCACCTCCTTTTATGTACTCAATTCTTTCGATCGACTCAACAGGAATATCTGCCAAGGCAGAAACGTCTGCACCACCGGTATTTAGACCTAACTCTGGGTTTGAATTCAAATTATCAACTCTAACCCCATCCACAATTATTACTGGGGTCGAGGATGTTGCTGCGGATATGGGCCCTCTTGTTCTAATAACAGAAGCGGTACCTGGCTGACCAGAACTCAGTCTTATTTGTGCACTTGGAGCTGTTGCTTGTAGTAATTGGTCTATTTGATTGGCAGGAAGTTTGTCTATCTGGTCTTCGTTGAGAACATCCACCGTAGTGGACAGTTTTCTTCGTTCAATCCCGGAACCCTGCCCGGTAACAATTACCTCCTGCAATGCTTGGGCATCCTCTTCTAGCTGTACGTTTATGGTCGAAGAATTGCCAACAGTTCGGTTCACCGTTCTTTGCCCCAAGTAACTGAAGCGCAAAACTTGGCCAACGTTAACAGATATGGTATAATCGCCATTAAAATCGGTTTGTGTTCCCGTACTGGTGCCCACGACCACTACGGATACTCCGGGTAATGGAAGACCATTTTGGTCTGATACATTCCCGGAAACTAGTCTTTCTTGGGCTAGGGAAATAGAGGTAAAACCTATAAATAGCACGAAAGCCCTCCAATAATCTTTCATTAAAATTTGAATTTTGAATTAGTTATCTTTTTAAGCGAAAGAGGACGAGAGTTAAAATCTTTCAGACTATTCAAAAATTCCCATGAGATACGAGAAGAAATGATAAGATTTAGGGCCTCGCCCTCTAGAACTTTGGGCAAAAAAAGGCAAAAAGCTCGCCGAGCTTGTAAATCCTTAATAACCTTTACAGACTAGCCGAAGATGGTTAACACTTTGGTCTTATATGAAAAACAACAAGGGATAAACGACAACCTTAGAGCTTAACAAAGCTCCTGTGAGCGAAGACATTGCAGGAAACATAGTCAGTTTTAACCAGAAACATTGATGGTTGGGAATTTAGGTACCGATAGGATAGTTAAGCTACTCTCTTTGCAATAAATTCTTTTGGAGTCATCCGTGTTACCTTCCTGAAGGCGTTGTAAAATGAAACCCTATTGTTGAACCCGCACTCATACGCAATATCAGAAATGGATTTTGTATGGATGTTTCTACTGTTCAGTAGTTTTTTTACTTCCTCTATACGATAAGAATTAATGTATTCATAGAAGCTAACCCCAAAGTTTTCATTAATTACCTGAGATCCGTGATGTCTGGATACATCCAGCATTTGTGCTATGTCGTCCAACTTTAGATTGTGCACCAGGTATACTTTTTCGGTTTTCATCAAGTACTCTAATTTGTTTTTTAGTTCGAGGGAGAATGATCTGGAGAGCCCTGTTTTTCCATACTTGTCCTTCTGATTAAAATCACAGGTTTCGATTTTGGGCTTACGTTTTGACTTTGTGTGTTTAATCAAAATTCGAAGAATACTTGTTGAGACCAGTAAAGAAATCCAATGTGAAACGTTTAAAAAAGTATCTGCCGAATGTGGCGATTTCCAATAAAACACCATGATAAGAACATTATTGATTATAAGGAATGCGAGAAACCATATCAACTTTCGATGAAAAGAAGAAATGTTTTTCATGAAAGAAACAGAAACCTGTTTTAAAAATGGCATGGACAAGTATTTTTTATCTTCAACCATCAAGAAGCTAAAAACATGGAAATAAAGAGGAGAAGAATTGACAGATGCCCGATATAGATCTACGGATGGGTGACTTTTAAGCGAAAATGGTCATTTTAATTCGCCTAAATGACCCTGCTTCAGAGGGACATTTCTGAAAATCTAACAATAGTATAAAACCCTTTTTTGTTAAAGTAATCAATAAACCCGGTAGTATCCACTACCAACACAAAATCCCCACCCCAAGCCCCAAGACTTTTAATGGTGCCCGGATAATCTGGGAAAAGTTGTGTTTTTACCGGCCCGATGCCCAGGATTTCAGATAGTAGGAATTCATGTTTTTCAATTAGACCTGCAAACGCTTCAAGTGAACCAGCGTGTAACATTTTTTGAGTTATCGCGCTGATTTCTTCCACCAACTTAGCGGTATTGAAAGATTGGTTCCGGTACGCGGCAATGGCCGTTTTACTGCTCTGTTTTTGATTCAGGTGCACAAAGAAGAGCGAATCTTTAAACACAGGATCAAAATTGACCAGTTTTACAATAGGATGCCCATTTTTCAGTTGGTACGTAATAGGGGATGGATGTTGTGCGCAGGCAATATCGTAACCACTTCCTCCGAAAGCGTTCCACAACAGTTTATAGGCATCCACATTTGCCCATTGTGCGATATTGTTAATGAGCGTAGAGGAACTTCCCAGACCCCAATTCCGAGGAAAGCCCAAATGGGATTCTACCTCGAATCCCGTATCTCCCGAAAGAAAATTTGGATTCTGCCTTTTGGCCTCTCTAAGCAGCTTTTGAAGCGTTCTTGCCACATCGGCATCAGTACAATTGGTAATTTCGTGAAGATTTATTGAAAAATCAGTTGTAAACCAAACATTACCATCGGGATTTAAACTTTTCCAACGAATAAGAGGCGCGTCACTTGTTTTTACGACCAACGATTGTCCGTATTTCGTCGGAATCGCCAAACCGAGGGCACCGTCCAAAATAGCATATTCCCCGGAGAGCAAAAGTTTTCCATTACTGTAAAACTCTTCCTGCATTTATGACCTTAAGTTTTCTAATGCTTCTTTTACAGTGGAGTTGGACACGGTACGTTCCTTAAAGAACTGGATGAGTTCCTTTTTCTCTATATCATTGGCACCAATCTGGTTCAGAATATTCAAAAGGTGCATTTTCATATGACCTTTTTGGATTCCCGTGGTGACCAAGGAACGCAATGCGGCAAAGTTCTGGGCCAGACCTGCCACCGCTGTGATTTGCATCAATTGTTTCGCCCTGGGATGTTGAAGGATTTCCAGGGCCAATTTTACCAAAGGATGCAAAGAAGTAAGCCCCCCAACAGTACCTAATGCCAAGGGAACCTCGATCCAAAAATGGAAAATACCTTCTTTTATGGATGCATGGGTCAAGCTGGAATAGGAACCCCCTTTTGCGGCGTAGGCATGAATTCCCGCTTCTACCGCTCTAAAATCATTGCCCGTTGCCAATACTACAGCATCAATACCATTCATGACACCCTTGTTATGTGTGACCGCCCTATGGGGATCAACCTTGGCTATTTGAACAGCTTGTATCATTTTGGTTGCGAATTCCTCGGGCGGCATTCCATCTTCATTGAGCATCTCCACCGGGCAACTGACCTCGGCCTTTACCAAACAGTTGGGTACATAATTGGACAAGATGCTCATCACGACTTCAATTGATTTTTCAGTTTCATTGAAACCAGAATAGGCATTTGCGCTTTCCTTTAAGGTCGATGCCAATTGTTCAAGACATGAATTTATAAAATTGGCCCCCATGGCATCCAATGTCTCGAACGTGCAGTGTAGTTGGAAATATTGTTCTATATCCGCGGTTTTATCGCGCAGTTCGATTTTTTTCAGACCACCACCGCGCTTTTCCATATTTCGGGTGATAGGTTCGACACTGCGATGCAGGGTTTCTTGTATATCGGTAAAAAAATGGAAAAGTTTCGAAGTATCTCCCTTAAAAACAAAATGTACCTGACCTACTTTTTCCGTACTGAGGACCTCCGCCTTAAATCCTCCCCGGGAAAGCCAAAATTTTGCCGCTTTGCTCGCCGCTGCGACCACTGAACTTTCCTCAATGACCATGGGAAGGGCATAAAAAGCGCCATTTATTAAAAAATTTGGCGCTATCGCGAAAGGAAGGTAGTAATTGGATAGGGTGTTCTCGATAAACTCATCATGAATTTTTTGAACTTCGCCATCGATGTTCCAGTATCGTTTTAACAATTGCTCCGTCTTTTTGGGCTGTTCTGTAAAATTGTGGGCAATCCAATGGATTTTTTCTTCCTTAGAAAGTTTGGAGAATCCTTCGATAGGCGCATTCATAGTGCTTGGTTCTGGTGCTAAAATATAAACATTGTCCACACAATCGCTACACTAAATACAAATTCGAGCAGTATCAGATACATTAAAGTTTATATTTCGAATAAATATTAGTAAACTTGGTGGATTTTAAATACTTGCACTTCATGTATAAAAAAACACTCTTTTGCCTATTTTTAATAGGTTTTTTATCCCTCACCTCAGCCCAAAAAAAAGAAATAACCCTAGAAGAAATATGGAGCGGTACTTTTAGAACGGAACGATTGGATGTTCTCCGATCTATGAAAAACGGAAAACAATATACCATCCTTAACTTCAATAGAGGCGATGGGACCAGTAGCTTGGATAAGTACGATTATGGGACACAACAAAAAGTAGAAACCGTTGTGTCATCGTCAGCTGAAATTCCCAATTTTACTTCTTATGAGTTCAGTGTAGACGAGTCAAAAATAATTTTGGCAACCGATGTTGAACCAATCTTCAGAAGGTCGCAACTCGGTGTATACTATGTGTACGACGTCTCCTCAAAGGGCATAACCAAAATTTCAGATAACAAAATCCAGGAACCGGCGCTTTCTCCAGATGGTTCTAAAGTGGCTTTTGTCTGGGACAATAATCTGTACATTTTTGAAATTTCCTCAAAAACCACCAAACAGATTACCAAAGATGGTAGCTATGGCACCATCATTAATGGGGTTACGGATTGGGTCTATGAAGAAGAGTTTGGCTTTGTCAAGGCATTTGCTTGGAACAGTGATGGGACCAAGATCGCTTTTATGCGTTTTGACGAGACGCAGGTACCCCATTTTTCCATGGATGTTTATGGCGAGGACTTATATCCTTTTCAATATGAATTTAAATATCCAAAGGCCGGAGAGGAAAATGCGAAGGTGGAACTTAAAATGTACGATATAGCTTCTGGGACCACCAAGGAAGTGAACTTGGGCGATGCCTATTATATCCCTAGAATCAAATGGATGAACAATCCGGACCTTTTGAGTGTACAGACCTTGAATAGACATCAGAACCAGCTCAAACTACTGGCTGTAAATGCCATAGACAATTCAGTTATCACCCTTATGGAGGAAAAGGATGAGGCGTATGTGGACATAACGGACAATCTCACTTTTTTAGCGGATGACAGTTTTATTTGGACCAGTGAAGCAGATGGTCACAATCATATTTATTGGTATGGAAATGATGGAAAATTGAAAAACCAAGTGACCCAAGGTGAGTGGGAAGTGACTGCGTATTATGGATATGATACCAAAAAAAAGATGGTTTATTATCAATCCACGGAAAATGGATCGATCAATCGCGATGTTTACAGTGTTAGGATAAATGGGAAGTCCAAAAAACGGCTTACCCAAAAAACAGGGACCAATACTGCCGACTTCAGTGCGGACTACACCTATTTTATCAATACGTTTTCAAGTGCTACAACACCTTATCAGTTTACCTTAAATCAGGCGTCGACAGGAAAGGAATTGAAGCTGATAAAAGATAATTCCGTATTGGATAGCAAATTGGAAACTTATCAGTTGAGCCCCAAGGAATTCTCCACAATCTCCATCAATGGGAATGATTTGAATATGTATATGATAAAGCCGTCGGATTTCGATGAATCCAAAGAATATCCTCTTTTCATGTTTCAATACAGTGGCCCCGGTTCCCAACAAGTGGCCAACCGCTGGTTTAGTGCCAATGATTATTGGCATCAAATGTTGGCCTCTCAAGGATATCTTGTGGTCTGCGTAGATGGCAGGGGAACGGGTCTTAAAGGGCGCGATTTTAAAAAAGTAACGCAAAAAGAATTGGGCAAATATGAAGTGGAGGACCAAATCGCAGCAGCCAAAAAACTAAGTGAACTACCTTATGTTGACGAAAATAGAACAGGAATATGGGGCTGGAGTTATGGAGGATTTATGTCGACCAATTGTCTCTTAAAAGGAAATGACGTTTTTGAAATGGGAATAGCCGTTGCTCCCGTCACCTCCTGGCGCTTTTATGACACCATTTATACCGAACGCTACATGCAGACGCCACAGGAAAATCCGAGTGGCTATGATGAAAACTCTCCTTTCAACTATCCGGAGCTGTTAAAAGGGAAGTACTTGGTGGTGCACGGATCTGGGGATGACAATGTACATGTGCAGAACACCATGCGCATGATAGAAGCTTTGGTCCAAGCGAACAAGGACTTTGATTGGGCCATTTATCCAGATAGAAACCATGGGATTTACGGAGGAAATACCCGTTTGCACCTATTTACCAAGATGACCAATTTCATCAAAGAAAACCTGTAATCAAACCAACACAATATGTCAGAGACTAAACCAAAACACCAAAAAGAGCTGTTTGGACATCCGGTAGGGCTTTATGTACTTTTTTTTACCGAAATGTGGGAACGTTTTTCCTATTATGGTATGCGGGCCTTACTCACTTTGTATATGACCGCGAAAACCTTGGAGAATGATCCGCAAAGTGGTTTGGGTTGGACCGTTACCGAAGCATTGGCGCTATACGGCTGGTATACGATGCTGGTTTACGTGATGAGCATTCCAGGAGGTTTTTTAGCGGACAGATACTTGGGCCAAAAGAAAGCCGTCACCATCGGGGCCATCTTGTTGACCATAGGGCATGGAATCCTGGCCATTGATGACTTATGGGCGTATTACACAGGCTTAGGCTTTGTTATTCTGGGTGTTGGTATGCTCAAACCCAATATTTCGACCATGGTCGGGGGTCTATACAAGCAAAATGACATCCGAAGGGACAAAGGATTTAGTATTTTCTATGTGGGCATTAATCTAGGATCATTTCTCGCTTCTTTGTCCGTTGGATTGGTGGCGCAGTATTATGGCTGGCACTACGGATTTGGAATGGCCGGAATAGGAATGCTTTTGGGACTATTGGTATATCTCTATGGACAAGGCTATTTGATACATGTTGGAAATCCGCCCACCGCGGAAGAAAAATCTGCAGATATCAGCCTTGGGGAATTGTTCTCACAACTGTTCAGATCACCGTTGCAGTTGGGAATCGTGGTGGTACTTTTGGCATACTCCATTTACGCCGGATTTACGTATGAAGGACCTGATAATTGGGGATTTGGTATCCTTTTTATTTTTCTGTCCCTCATTACCGGGATGATGATGATGATTTATAAAAACCTGGACGGAAAAGTGGAAAAGGACCGTTATCTGGTTCTTCTAATTTCATTGTTAATGGTCATCGTCTTTTGGGGCTCTTTTGAACAGATGGGTGGATTAATGAACCTGTATGCTCAGGAAAAAACAAATAGGATGCTTTTAGGATGGGAAGTTCCAGCGGCTTGGTTTCAATCGGCCAATCCTGGATTTATTATACTATTTGCTGTAGGGGTAGCTGGTTTTTGGGCCAAAAGAAAATTAAAGGGAAAGGAGGCCACTTCACTTTTTAAAATGGCGGTTGGCGTTATTATTATGGGAATTGGTTTTGCCTACATGGTCTTTGCGTCTCTTCAGTACGAAAGCCAGGGTAGTTCCGCTATGTACTGGTTGGTTTTGGCCTATTTGTTCCATACTTTGGGAGAATTGTGTTTGTCACCCGTTTCTTTGTCGTTCTTCACCAAATTGGCACCAGCGCGTTATATGGCTTTGATGATGGGGGTATACTGGGCAGCTACCGGACTTGGAAACAAAGTGGCTGGTATAGTTGGTGAGAGTTCGGTGAAGGCCGGAGAGTTGAAAGTTTTTGGTGGGCTTTTTGTTTTTGCTGTATTGTTTGGAATTTTGGTACTTCTACTTTTAAAGCCACTCAAGCGGTTAACCCATGGTGCCGAGGACAAAGAAGTGGACCTGAGCGCATAAAACAAGGGATTATATCAAAAAGCATAGGCTCCCTTTTCACGGGTATCGTGAAAGGATACCTTTTTGTTTTGACAGCTTTTCTTCCATCGGGCAGTGTAGCTTTTATAGTTTGTGCCATCCATGATTACTCTTTTGGGCTTTAAAGAATCCAGCCAACGCTCCATATTTATTTTGGGGGATTCTGTAAGCCATAAAATATCCACGGGTATTTCTGGCGGAAAAATAGCAAAGCGGTCAGCTCTGTAGATTTTTTGCCTTTTAACATCATATATATTTCCCAAAGCAGTATAAGAGATGGTGTCCATTTGCTCCCCTATTTTTATACGCGTGACCAACGTTTTGATATGGGAACTGTCCGAAGCCATTGCAATTAGGTGCTTTCCCTTTTTGTGGACAAAGAGCGGTGACCTTGACGTATGCGCAATTAAAAAAGTAGGTTTATCCCTGGTCTTGGAAACCTTCCATATTCCCCAAACCTGCAGTCCGGCAATTCCCAAAAAAATTGCCAGTACTACTTTGAATTTAGGTTTGGATAGGAATAGGACCATACTGAAGATAATGACGTATATGAAAATCATTTGGATGCCATCCATAGGAATTTCTTGCAGGACAAATTGCTCTTGATTTGCCACCCATGAGATAATGGTGTTCATCCCTCGGATGAGGTAGTTGTAACCGATGACCAATTTATCCGGAAGTGCATCGCATAATGAAAGTACGATGGTCAAAAGACCTCCTCCTAAAATGATTGACAAAAAAGGGATGATCAATACATTGGAAATGAAGAAAAGTCCTGGAAATTGATGAAAATAGAAAAGACTTATGGGCAATACGCCCAATTGGGCTGCCACACTTACAGATATCAATTGCCAAACCTTTCGAATCAGAAATTGTTCCGGCAGCCATAGTTTTTGGAGTTTTGGGTAGACCCAAACGATAAAGAAAACCGCGGCATAGCTCATCTGAAAACCCACTTGAAACAAGAACAACGGATTGACCAGAAGCATAAAAAGCATAGAGAGCGCTATGATGTTAAAGGAGTTGGTGGGTCTATTCAGATATTGGGCGTAAGCCAAAAAAGAAAACATGGTTACGGCCCTTACGACAGATGGGGATAATCCAGCGATGAAAGCAAAGCCCCAAAGCAATAGAACCACAAAAGCGAGTTGAATGGTTTTTCCATAACGAAGGAATCTCAAGGGTTTTAACAAAAATTGGAAAAGCAATAATAGTACCCCAACATGTAATCCAGAAACGGCCAAAATATGAACGGCACCAGCATTTTTATAATCCGTATAGGTGCTTTCGGTTATCCCATCCCTTTTCCCTAGCAATAATGCTTGGATCACCCCGAATTCCGCTTCTCCAAATTTTTCTTGGGACAGCCCAAAGACTATCTTTTCCCGGATACTCATGGCAAGTCCATAAAGGGTGGGAGTGGAAAACTTCTGTTTTTGAACACTTTTTGGGGAAATGGATATTTGATGATGAATACCCTGCTTTTTCAGATAATCTTTATAGCTGAACTGATGTGGGTTTAAGGGTCCCTGAATATCCTCAAGTTTACCCAAACCAGTAATCTTATCATCAACATAAAACGACTGGGCCATAGAATCCCGGGGTACATGAAGAATCAACCTTCCAGTACATTTTTTGTTTTCGAAAGCGTCCACACAAACCACATAGCGCCTTTGATATTGGTTGGGTTTTAAGACTTCTTCGATTTTTAAATTCCAAGCTCCTATTTTATCAATGTTGGCATTGGAATAGTGGTGGGGTAGTACTTTTCCTAATTTAAAGAGGGTAATCAGGATGCCTAAACAAATCATCGTAAAAAAGGTAGCCCACCCAAAAAAGTGTCCCATTTTCCAAGCCCCTATCATCATGATAATAGATAATCCGAGGCAAAGGAGTACGGGAAGCGGTTGAGGTTCCAAGTAGAACCCCAATACAATCCCGAAAATCAAAAATAAGGTCAGTTTGACCGATACAAAATCAAAAATGTGCATTATAGGATTCGAGTCGCCTTCACAAAGGAGTAGTTCCAGAACCCTTCCCTAAGGGAAGAGACTATCACGCCACGTGAGGTTGTGGAGTGTATGAACTTGATATCGTCTCCCTTTACGTCGACTACCAATCCAACATGGTTGATGCGTTTTCCGCTTTTACTGGTCTTAAAAAAAAGCAGGTCTCCTTTCTGAACCTGGCCCACTTTAATACGCTTTCCCATTTCGGCCATTTGATATGACGTTCTTGGAAAAGCAATGTCATGTTCTTGTAGGCTAGTAAAAACTAAGCCTGAGCAATCCATTCCCTTTCGTGTGGTCCCTCCAAATTTGTAGCGGGTACCACTAAAGGTCATGGCGGTGGCAACAACTTCTGTTGCCTTTCGGTTCTTCTTTTTTTCCTTTTTGGAAATCTTTGGAGTGAGGTTAGTCTCCTCGGATGACCCCTCTACCGTTACGGTTCGGGTCTTGCTGTACGTTCGTTTTTTGCTCGTTCCGCAGCTGATAAGCACGAAAATAAGGAGCAAACCTATGGTTTTTCGCAACATCCAAGAATACAATTTATTTCTTGGACTATAAAACTACACATTTTTAATGAGTAATTGCGCCGTTTTTTGGCTGGCGCCTACGCCTCCCAATTTTTGTTGTAACAGGGCATAATCTGCCAAGATACGTTCGCGATTCGCCCCATTCAGGATTTTTCCGAGTTCGGTTTTGAGATTTTCATGGGTAAAATCGCCTTGAATCAATTCTTTTACTACTTCCTTGTCCATGATGAGATTGACCAGTGAGATAAAATTCAAGGTGATGATACTTTTGGCAATTTGATAGGAAATCCAGTTTCCCTTGTAGCAAACCACCTGGGGTACATTGAAGAGAGCCGTTTCCAAGGTTGCCGTACCACTGGTTACCAAGGCAGCATGGGCATATTTCAAAAGGGAATAGGTCTGGTCGGAGACAAAGCCAACGCTATGATTTTCCCTGAAGGAAGAATAAAATCGATTGGGTAAACTTGGCGCTCCGGCGATTACAAATTGGTAATCGGGGAAATCCTTTTGGACGGAAAGCATCACTGAAAGCATTTTCCGTACCTCTTGTTCTCGACTTCCGGGCAAGAGGGCGACTATAGGTTTTTCTTTATCAAGATCATTGTCTTTGCGGAAGATGATTTCATCCTGAACAGGTGTATGGGTAATGGCATCGATGAGTGGATGTCCCACAAAATGAACGGGAAACCCATGTTTTTTTTCATAAAATTCCTTTTCAAAGGGAAGAATGACATACATGTGATCAATATCCCGTTTGATTTTCTTTATTCTACCTTCCCGAGAGGCCCAAATCTGTGGTGATATGTAGTAATTGGTTGAGAACCCTTTTGTTTTGGCCCATTTGGCAATTCTCAGATTGAATCCTGAAAAATCAATAAAAATGATAAGGTCGGGCTTGAAGTTTTGAATGTCTTCTTTACAGAATTTAATGTTTTTAAAGATGGTGGGAATGTTCTTGATTACCTCAAGAAATCCCATGAAGGCCATATCCTTGTAATGTTTGGCCAGCTCTCCACCTGCTTTTTGCATTAAATCCCCACCCCAACAGCGAATATGCGCAGCTGCGTCCTCTTTCTTCAGGGCCTTGATGAGATTGGAACCATGCAAGTCCCCGGAAGCTTCACCAGCGATTATGTAGTACTTCATTATCGGGATTGTTCAGAATCAACTAAAAAGTTTATAATACAAAATAGTGAGTGCCGTAAGTAAGGTAGCTATCATGACGCCTCTGGCCCTAAAATCCCGTTTTAGTCGTAGAAAGCCAAAAAAAGCAACCAGATTGGGAATGGCGCCCAAGGCCAATAAACTGCCAATATGCCCTTGCTCTACTGCGGCGTGGTAAGTTTCTGCAATACCGAGTTCTGAAAACAAGAGGATATACAAAAGGGTGCCCAATGTATTCGCTATTAGGCCTACCCCAAAACCAATACCAATTTCTTTTTTACGATTCATTTAACCCCCAATTGTTTATCTGCGGAATCATGTGGTGGGCGGTTAGGTCGAACTGGGTAGGAACCACAGAAACATAGCCTTGGGCCAGTGCCCATTCATCCGTGTCCTCGCCTTTGTCCAAAAGTTCAAACTCACCTGAGAGCCAGTAATAATCCTTTCCTGTAGGACTTGTCCTTTTATCAAATTGTTCCCTCCAATTGGCTCGGGCCTGTCTACATATTTTTATTCCTTTAGGTTCGTTTTCCAACTTGGGAATATTCACATTCAGGACAATTCCTTTGGGAATTCCAAAAGTAAGGGCTTGTACCACGATTTTTTTTATTGCTTTTAGAGCGGGCCCAAAATCAGCCTCCCACGAATAGTCACAAAGCGAAAAACCGATGGCGGGGACACCTTCTATCCCTGCTTCTATGGCTGCGCTCATGGTACCTGAATAGATAACATTAATGGAGGAATTGGACCCGTGGTTGATACCACTGACACAGATATCCGGCTTTCGGTCCAATATTTCTTGAAGTGCCAATTTAACACAATCAGCTGGGGTCCCGCTACAACTGTATTCGTCCGGTGCTCCTTGTTCTCTGTCGATGACCACTTTTTTGGAATACAGCGTGTTATCAATGGTTATGGCATGTCCCATTCCGCTTTGTGGGCTATCTGGGGCCACTACGATTACATCCCCAATTTCCTTCATGGTGTGGATTAAGGAGCGAAGGCCCGGGGCCGTGATTCCGTCATCATTGGTCACTAAAATGAGCGGTTTTTCCATGGTACATAATTAACTGCGCAAAAATACGTTTTTCATAAGGATATGCTGTTGGAACCCATTAACAAAAAATTATGCGGGCTCGGCCCGTCTGGCATGGTTTTTTCAGTATCTTAGGGAATTCATAGATATAGAAAAAGAAAATATAATGCGGATTTGGTGAGGTTACCCCATCGTATTTGCACCTAACAAATACCTCCTTTATGAAAAAGAATTTCACTCTGGCATTTTTGGTAATTCTTGTCGCTGTTGCTTCATGTAGTTTCACAAACAAATCATTTGAAAATGATGATAAGGACAAATTACTCTTGGACTTGATTACCTATGTGCTGGAAAAGGGACATTACGAACCTAAGAATCTCAATGATAGTTTTTCCTCGAATGTTTTTGATGATTTTATCGATATTCTAGACCCTACCAAGCGCTATTTTCTGGCAAGCGATATCCGGGATTTTGAGAAGTATCGATTTATGATCGACGACGAAATAAAAAATACGGAAATCACTTTTTTCAATGTGGTCTATCAACGTTTGATGAAACGAATGGCAGAGGCTGAAGAGATGTATAAAGAGGTTTTGAAAACACCTTTTGATTACGCCAAACAGGAGACCATCAATATCGATTACAAAGAGCAAGAGTTTGCTGCCAACAAGAAACAACTGCGCGAACGCTGGAGAAAACAATTGAAGTACAACACTTTAGGTGTTTACGATGCCAAATTTGAGGATGCCTTTGGCGAAAATCCTACGGGTAATGGCGACCTAACGGTATCCGAAATAGAAGTAGAGGCAAGAAAAACAACAGGAAATACCCTAAATGAGTTCTTTGACTTTGTTAATGACTTGGAACGTAAGGATTGGTTTGTACAATACATAAATACCATTGTGGACGAGTTTGACCCACATACCTATTATTTTGCTCCGGATGACAAGGAAAAGTTCGATATTGGAATGTCGGGAAAATTTGAGGGAATTGGCGCAAGGTTGCAAAAAAAACCAGAAGGTGCCAAAGTAGTGGAAATCATTTCAGGAGGACCGGTGTGGAGAAAACAAAGTTTGGAAGTTGGTGATGAGATATTAAAAGTGGGCCAAGAAGGGGAGGAGCCAATCAATATTGTGGGGATGCGTCTGGATGATGCGATTAAACTCATCAAAGGTCCAAAAGGCTCCATTGTCGACCTCACTGTACGTCGCGTGGATGGAACCATTGAAGAAGTTTCGATTATACGGGATGTTGTGGTCCTTGAAGAGTCCTATGCCAAATCGGCCACAGTTAAAGAAGAAGGTAACACCTATGGGCTCATCAATTTGCCTAAATTTTATGTGGATTTTGAAGATTACACTGAAAGAAATGCAGCAACTGATGTAGCGAAAGAGGTCGAACGCCTCAAAGAAGCAGGTGTTGAAGGTATTATTCTGGACCTACGCGATAATGGAGGAGGTTCCTTAAAAACGGTTGTGGATATGGCCGGACTGTTCATTAAAGACGGTCCCATAGTCCAGGTAAGGTCCTCAGGCCAGCGAAAAGAAGTGCACGAAGATAAAGACGAAAGAATCCAATGGGACGGTCCCTTGGTAATTTTGGTCAACGAACTTTCGGCATCAGCCTCTGAGATTTTGGCCGCAGCTATGCAGGACTATAAACGCGCAGTGGTTATCGGCAGCAAACAGACCTTCGGAAAAGGAACCGTTCAAAATGTGATTCCCTTGGATAATATTGTCCGCAGCAATGAACATGGAAATTTGGGAGCCATTAAATTGACGACCCAGAAGTTTTATCGAATTAATGGCGGCTCTACACAACTAGAGGGGGTCAAGAGCGACATCATTGTCCCAGACCGTTACAGCTATATCGACCTCGGTGAAAGGGATCAGGAAAATCCTTTGGAGTGGGATAAAATCTCAGCTGCAGATTACAAAGTTTGGGAAGGCTATATCGATTTTGAGACCACCATAGCCAACAGTAAAAAGCGAATGGCCGAGAACCCATACATCGAACTTATTGAAGAAAATGCTAAATGGTTGAAAGAGCAACAAGATGAGACTACCGTTTCGTTGAATTACGATGCGTACAAACAACGTGAAGAGCAAGCAAAGGAAAAATCAGAGCAATTCAAGAGTTTAAGGGAGTATGATTCCAAATTGACCTTTGAATCTTTGAAATATGAAACGGAACTGTTCACACAAGACTCCATCCTTCGCGAAAAACGCAACAGATGGCATAAAAACTTGGCCAAGGACATTTATGTTGAAGAGGCTATCAATGTATTGAAGGATTTAAAATTGAACAATATCAAAAGTTCCGAGCGCAGGCTTGCTAGCGTTAAAGGATAAAGTCCACGATAAGACCATAAAGAAAACCGACCTCAAAAGGTCGGTTTTTGTTTTTAAACCCTTTCGTTTTTTTACCCCTGGATACGTCAATCTAGATACGTCAATTCATAGTGCCCATCTATCAATTACCCGGGGCATTTTTAAGTGAAATTTTTGAACTTCACTTATCGGAAGATATCGTTCATTAAAACGAATCATATCTTATTTCGTTGTCCATAATACGAATGACTGACCAAAGGAAAAATAAAATTCAAGAATTAATCGGATTGAATCTCACTCAAACGAGCAGAAGTTCAAATATGGAATGTCTAAAATTTGGATTTAAGGCTAATGATAAAAATCAAAATATTGGAGAATTTGGACTTCACATCCAGACGGATTGGAGAATAATAAATGAAGGGAATATTTTAGTTGGCAGTCGTGACTTGTTTGAACCAAACTCTGAAAACCAATCTGAACTAGACTTTGTTTATGAAACTGGAAATCTAAGAGACGAAAAATTAGAAGCCATAATAAAATCTGATAACCTAATCGTTTCAAAAATAGAAATAGACAAAGTTGGCGGACTGACTATCCAATTTAAAAATCAAACGGAATTGCAAATAATACCAACCAATTCAAGCAAATCGGAATACAATGAATTTTGGCGACTGATTGACAATAGAAAACCGGAAACAGAGCATATTGTATCAAGAATTGACGGAATAGAAAATGAATAAAGTACTATGCACAA
>ERZ1740058.932-NODE-932-length-17131-cov-6.667545_pt1 | contig 17131 bp, 14 predicted proteins | sample MGYA00581745_ERZ1740058 | MGnify/ENA primary metagenome ERZ1740058 (study PRJEB43018, sample SAMN04849742) | marine metagenome | isolation source: floating plastic debris | place: Pacific Ocean | collected 2008-08-30 | study: EMG produced TPA metagenomics assembly... | reverse complement strand
TGAAAAGCATGCTCAGCAAGGGGTGGACTACATGACCATCCACGCTGGTATTTTGATTGAGCATCTGCCTCTAGTAAAAGATCGTCTAACGGGCATCGTCTCGCGGGGTGGCGGTATTATGGCGCAGTGGATGCTGCATCACCACAAGCAAAATCCGCTCTTTAGCCATTACGACGACATCATCGAGATTTTCAAGCGCTACGACGTTTCCTTCAGCCTGGGTGACTCACTGCGCCCGGGCTGTCAGCACGATGCCTCAGATGCCGCTCAGTTTGCTGAGCTCAAAACCCTGGGCGACCTCACCCGCCGAGCCTGGAAGCACGACGTGCAAGTAATGGTAGAGGGGCCTGGCCACGTCCCCCTCGATCAAATTGAGATGAATGTGAAAAAGCAAATGGAAGAGTGCTCCGAAGCGCCTTTCTATGTGCTGGGTCCGCTGGTAACTGATATCGCTCCAGGTTATGACCACATTACCTCTGCAATTGGCGCAGCCATGGCTGGCTGGCACGGTACGTCAATGCTTTGCTACGTCACCCCCAAAGAGCACCTGGGACTGCCCGATGCTGAAGACGTCCGCAATGGTTTGATTGCCTATAAGATTGCAGCGCACGCGGCAGATATTGCGCGTCATCGCCCCGGGGCACGCGACAGAGATGACGAACTCTCCCGCGCTCGCTACAACTTTGACTGGAACAAGCAGTTCGAGCTGTCCCTGGACCCCGAGCGTGCTCGTGAATATCACGATGAAACACTACCTGCCGATATTTACAAGACAGCGGAGTTTTGTTCAATGTGTGGGCCTAAGTTCTGCCCTATGCAGACCAAAATTGATGCAGACAAGTTAAGTGAGTTGGAGAAGTTCTTGGCAAAAGAAAGCTAAGAAACAAGAGCCTAGAAAAAAGCAGCTCAGAAAACTCAGAGGGCCCAGGAAAGTAGTCACATGTACTTTCCTGGGCCCTCTGAGTTCTTTACTTCTATATGAAGCGGTATTCTTACAGCATTTTTCGCATAGCTGTCCAATCGTCGCTGTTGACTAGCCACGGAAACACAGACACCTTAATTGTGATGCCGTTTTCGTCAATGTAAATGCGGCGACTGTCGGCCTTAACGAACTCCCAAGACTCAAAGGTGTAGCGCTTAGTCATCAGACCGAGTAGGTTATAAACCGTGAGCTGACGAGGCTCTAGAACAAAACAGGGGCGATGCAGACAGTAAAAGCCAAAGGCAAATAAGAGCAGTCCGATACCGAGTAGCGCAAAGGTACTTCCGGCTGGCTGGGAAAGTAACCATAGGCTGTACAAAACAAGCAGCACGCCACTGATCAGAAAAAAGGCTCCTAGGGTTGTTTTGTAGTAAGCGAATAAATTTTGCTGGGCGCGAATAAATTGCATGAAAGTGACGGGAGCTAAGCCCTATACTTTTCGGTGCGAGGTCGCAATATCAGGAAAAGTGCCTTAGATCTACACTAAGTAAGGAGATGCCTGCATGGAGAATATCACTGAAGTATTCGATTTAGTTCATAGGTTGCGTGAATTTTTCGTCGAATTGATAGGAATAGCAAACATTAGCTTTGCGTTTCGCCGACATATTTCCAATGCCAGGGTTCTGGAGAGGTTGGGCCCAGCAGGCTTTTTTCCATGATCGAAAGTTCAAATCCATAGTCTTCGGCGTTGGATTGAAGCCATCTAAAGGCGTCTGATTGAGCAAAGCTAGGCTGCCAGTCTTGGGCTTCGTCTGTGCCGCCAATTGCGATCGCATATCCCGTCGGATAATCGTTATTGACGGTTTCCACTGTGTCATCTTCTGGCGAAATGTATCCACCTAGAGCGTATAGCCGTACATCGTCTGATTTGGCGGCCGCATACATTTGCCAGAAGGCTTCAGCAGCTTCAGGCTGAACTAATATACTGCCGTCTTGTAGTAGAGGCGTCAGATCTTCTGGGTCAGCGCTGGGCTGTGAGCGGTTAGAAGCTCGCCAGTCGCGCCAGGTTTCGGGTAGCTGAGCGAAGCGATACTGGCCCCATTGATAGGTTTTAACGCTTATCCCTAAGGCCATTACAACCGCTAGGCTGCCAGCAAAGAATTTGAATAGGGCCGGATTTAGAGGCTTTGGCGCATAGGTATGGCTAGCCGATGCAAATGCCGTTGGCGTAGAAAGCGGCCGACCACTTGGGCTTAGCGGCTGTCGCCGATAGGTTGTTGCGCGCGCAGGCGCTCTACCTCCAGGCGCGGCAATGACGGTGGCAAATCGGCTATCGTGAGCAACTTGATGGCGATTCCGCTCTGCTCGCAGCGTCTCTAGCGCCGCCCCCGCATCTAAAAAGCGATCCTCAGGCTCATGACGGACCAGCCGATCGATAAATTCAGCCAGCGGGAGACTGACGTTTACCCCTTCTCGCCACAGTAATCCTTGGTTGGGGTCGTAGGTCAGCTCGTAATGAGGACGGCCAGTGAGCGCCTCGATAGCAATCAGGCCAAGCGAGTAAAGGTCGCTAGCAGGCTTTGGCCGGTCTACATAGTCAGGCTGTAGCTGCTCGGGCGCAAGGTAAGGATGAGGGCTGACTGAAACCATCGTTTTCAAACTGCCATCTGGGTCGATTTCACTACGAGACAGGCGGGTAAGTGCGCCAAACTGCGTTAGAAAAATCTGTCCATCGAAATTCTGACGAATTAGATATTGGGGATGCAGGTTCTGATGAACGTGTCCCTGCCGATGCACGCTAGCTAGCGCAGCTAATGTGTCTTGCAACAGCTTGGCTACATAGCTCTCGCTGAGCTGCTTGCCAGGGGTCAGCTCTTTGCTAATGGAATGGCCGCTAACATGCTCTTGAATGATGTAAAAAACGTCGCCGTAAGTGGCATTGGGTATCGAATAGGAAACGCCAGACACCAAAGGCGCTTCAGCAGGCTGAGAAAAGTAGTCTAAGACTCTAGGGATTTGCGGAGACTGACTCAGCTGTTCTAAGATTTGGGCCTGCCGCTCTAGGCGATCGCGCATTCCTCTCTGGCGATAGTGAATCGCAGTGACCAGACAGCTTGGGCGATGAAGCTGTTTGCGATCGCACGCCAGGTAAATCGTACTAAAGTCACTACAGCTAAGCTGCTTTTCTATTTCGAAGCGACCGTTCAAAATTTGAGTGCTCATTCGTAAAGACAAAAAAATACGACAGGCGGAATGAGGCAGTGATGCGCTGAGCCCTTAGATTGACTCGATAGGGCTTGATACAACAAGCGTTGTAGCCTTTGATAGTAGTGCAAGCTAAGAGCAGACAGCTGTACTGAACCCATCTTATTTATTAACTACAGGCATATGACAGTCCTTTCCCTGATTTTTCGCTTGGACGGCGCTCAGCTTGACCTGCTTATAGCCTACACCGGTTGAACGTTCTAGATCGAGACGCGCTAACGACGTCTCTCATGACTTTGCCTCTACGACTTTGCCTCTACGACTTTGCTTTAGCCTCTAGCGTCTCCAACCGGCTCTTGAGATCTTTGTTGACCTGCTTTACATCATCTAACGCCTGCCGCAGATCGGCTAGCGCCTGGTCAGCGCCAATCTTCTTCTGCACTCTTTGAGCAGCCTCGTCAGCTCGGCGCTTTACCCGCCCGTCGGGGCTGTGAGTCGCCAGCCCACGCAAAATAGAAATTGCACCTCTTACCTCCATCTGCCCAAGGGCCGCAACCGTCGCGACCTGCGTCAGGAAGAAGTCTTCTCTAGACAAGACCTCTAAGCGTTCTAGAATGCGGTCGATAGCGGTTTTCTCTTGGCCGACAGAGATCGTACCAAGCGCTCGGATAGCAGCGAGCCTGAGCGGTTGAGGAATACCCAGCTCCGTGTAGGGCAGCAACAGGTCGAGCGCGGCTTCAGAGGTTTTGAACTGACTGAGACCAGCGATCGCACCGCTTCTGACGACTTCATTCCATCCAGCTCGCTCTTTCAAAACAGTGTCAAGCAGCTTCAGCGTCTTTTTCTCTTTAGCTTTGCCGCCCAGAGTCGCCGTACCGATTTTGCCGAGCGATCGCACCGCTGCCGACTCCACCAAATAGCTCTCATCACCTTTCTCTACAACGCTCTTTAGCGCCTTGTAGCTCTCAGCTGTTTTAACGCCGCCCAGCGCGGTTACGACCGCCCGGCGTACCTTAGGATGTTTGTCTTTCAGGCCAGCTAGCAGTGCAGCTTCAGCCTGCGCTAGCTGAATAGACCCTAGCTGCTCAGCCACTTCTGCTCTCACCGCCCAAAAAGGCTCTGTTTTCATTGCATTTTCTAGAGCGCTTACCGCTTCTAAGCTGCCTTTTTTAGCGAGCGCCTCAGCCGCCGTCAGCCTAGAGATTGGATCAGGGTCATAGGCCAGCTGCGCCTTCAGCTCAGCCACCGGATAAGTCAGCTCCACGGTCTTTAAGAAGTGATTTCCCACGTCAAAGCTGATGAAATCAGGCTTGTTCTCCAGCGGGAAATACAGCGCCTGCTCTCGCTCATGAATACGAACCTTAAAAGTCTTCACCTCAGCTTTCTTCTGGCCGCCTTTCTTCTGGCTGCCTTTCTTCTGGTCACCTTTCTTCTGACTATCAGACACATAGCCAAACCCAATTGGCAGCTTCAGGTCGAACAGCCCCTCTTGCACCTGAGACTTGCCATCTTCTACCTGAGTTTGAGTAATCGTCAGCTTTGCCAAATTGCTGTCAGCATCCCAGCTATAGCCAACCTTGTAGTCAGGATGGCCACCCCGATAAACATACTGATCGAACAAAAATCGTAGATTACGCCCCGTTGCCTTATCAATTGCTCGCAGCACGTCAATTGTTTCGACCGTACTGTGCGCGTTATCTGTCAGCAGCGTAGAAAGCGCCTTAGTAAACAGCGCATCGCCCAGCTCCATGCGGATCATGTGGTATACACAAGACCCTTTCTCGTAGATATGCCGGTCGTATAGCTCAATCGCCTCTCGATAAATGTGCGTTACCAGCGGACGACGGTAGCGGCTCTTGTCTTCGCTTAAGTAGGCGCGAGCATGGTTCAGGTGATAATAAAACGCCTCATCCTGTCCTAGCGTTTCCTCAACCCATAGCACTTCGGTGTAGGTCGCGGCCCCTTCTTTGACCCAGGCCTGCGACCAGTGGTTAATCACAATCAAATCGCCAAACCACTGATGCGCTAGCTCATGGGCCACTAGTGTCTCTGCTCGCTGATTATCTAACGCCGCTCGCTTATCGATCATGCAGCGATCGGTCAACAGCGTCGTGGTCGTGTTCTCCATGCCGCCAAAGATAAAGTCACTGACACACACCTGGTCATAATTCGAAAAAGGATATTCGTAGCCAAACCATTTACTCAGCGCTTCTAGCATCTGAGGCGTCTTACCCATCGTTAGCTTGGCTTCTGCTTTCCGCCCTTTTTCAAAGTAGTAGGTGACCGGTTTCTCTTTCCACTGGTCCTTAACCTCTTCAAATTCACCAATTGCGATGGTCATCAGGTAGCTAGGATGCACCTTTGCCAGCTTCCAGTGGTAAATCTTCTCGCTGCCTTCAGTATCAACAGAAACCAGCTCGCCGTTAGAAACAACCTTGAACTTCTTGGGGACTCGCGCTCTAATCTCAGAGGTCGCTAGCTGCCCAGGATAGTCAAAACAAGGGAACCAAAAACGAGAGTCTTCGTCTTCTCCTTGTGTCCAGACCTGTGTCGGTTTGTCGGGATAGTGTTTGTCAGGACCAACAAAGTAAATGCCGCGCTGCGGATTTTCTACTGCGTAGTCAATCGTTAGTGTGAACGGCTTACCGGCTTGAGTAGGTGTCTTGAGCTTAATATGCAGATGCTCACCGTCGTAGTCGAACACTTGTTTCGTGTTCGCAGCTTTTACCGACTGAATCTGTAAATCTACCGCATCCATGGTGAGACTTTCTACACCATCTACAACAGGTACAATCCGAACCTTGCAGGTACCGCTGTAGCGCTTGTTTGGGATATCAAAAACAAGATCAAGCGCAATATGTTCTACTTGGCCAGGTCGATCGGGGTTGTAGTGAGGGTAAGCACCGGGTAGCTCAAAAGACTTACGGCCAGCTTGATCGAGCAGAGCCTGGTAGATGTTTTCCATAGTGAGGGCGACCGAATCATGTATTAGCTTAAATTAACTCCTTTCCTGCCATTTGTTCTGTTGATATTTATTAGATATCTGGCCAGTAGCCTATTGAGTAGCGCATCGAGACGACAGCACCATAGTCTTTTTAACGACCCACCTCACAACAAAACTGTCGCTGTTCTTAGAGATGAGCGACAGTTTTGAGTAGCCAGCATCATCGAAAGCTTCTTCTTAATGAGCAAAATCAGAACAAAAAAAAGCTCAGCTGTTGCTGAGCCAAGGGGTTCCATGAATGATTAAATGTTGAATATATGATGGGATTTATTGTTTTTTTAAAGGTCTAAGAGATTAACTCCCTTAGGCAAGGTATGCTTCAGCTAGGCAGTGAGGTTAACACTATAAGCGTTGGAGAATCGCTGTGCCGACCGAAGTGTTGAAGTAAGCATAGAAGCCCAATAGGAATATTGCTGTGCCCTATGAAACAGTTTGGCGATTTTTGTCAGTTTAGTCTTCTATGGCATCTACCCCGATGCTGAAGACACTGCTAAAAGCCACCGCTTATAGGCCGCCTATAGGCATATAGCTTGATCAAGCAAGCTCACTGGGATGATGAATCAGGTGAGGACATCTCAGGAAAAGACTGATTAAGCGGGGAGGTGTTCAGCAGGCGCTCTAGACGGTCGGCAGGGTCTAGTTGCTCAGGGCTTTCTTGGGTGTTTGCAGTGTCAGTCTCAGGAAACAGCGTTGAGAGCGCTGAGAGAAAAACAGGCTCCATGGCAAGTTGGGCCGCGATCGCAGCCGCTCCATCCTGATTAATATGGCTAGGATCAGCAAACAGTTCAGACTGATTGGGCCAGGCTCTTAGAAAATCCAAAGTTTTGAAGCCTTGGCGCACGCTTTGCAGCTGTAGAAACTGCTGAAACTGCCTTTCGTAATATGAGCGAAAATCGTCTAGATAGCTATCGCTGAGCGGCAAGTTCACAAAAATGAGCTGCGCATTTTGCGTTGACACAAAGCTAGCAACATCCGCCAAAGCAGCCGCTTGCGCACCTTGCAAGGTAAACGGAGAATATGCGCCGTCGTACCGACCATTAACCTTAGGAAACTCCCGGTAGTAGGCCACAGGCTCAAAACGATCGCTTACCACAGAAAAGCCCAGAGCAGTCAAGCCGGCCTGAGCAGTCACTGGATTTTGCCTTTCCAGCGCAGCCATTGGTTCTGCCGCTGGCTCATTCACAGATAGCATCGGCTGTTCTCCGCGTCTTACAGCCTGAAAGCCTGGTGATGCGATAAGACTCTCCCAGGTGCGATCGCGCCGACCATCATTAAACGCCCGAGAACCATCGCCCCAAACGATCACCCCTGGCAGCTCGCCTGGCAACAGCTCGCTCAAGATAAAATTTACGACCTGTGCCGTGGCTCCATTCACACTGAAGTTGTACACCCTTAGCGAATCGTAGCCCTGCTCAGACAAGCGATCGCCCAAAGCTGCAGGATCAATCCCCTGCAACGATCTTGAGCTGCCGACAATCAAAATGTCAGGCGTACCAGCTGTTTCTACATACGCAATATAGCCAGCTAACTGCGCATCTAGCACTGCGCTGCCCAGCGAGGGAAACGCTGAGGCAATCGGCTCTTCAGGAGCAGACTCTGCGTCTTGCAACAAACGCTGTAAGTATTCTCTTAAGCGCTGCTGTGTGCGATCGCGCCCTTCTGAGGGCATCCGCTCTGCGGCGGTAGGCGTTTCAAGACCATCCGCCTGTGCAAACGCAGGAACAGACGCCATTGCAGGCGTAGCTATCAACCCACCCAACATCACCAGGCCGGGTACAGCCAAGCGGATTGCTCTCCCCTCTCGCCTAACCACGAAAAAGGGCAACATCAAACGGATTGCATTCACGGAAATTACGAAGGATGACGAAAGGCTGGCACAAACTTCATTGGCAGTCTGCACAAACGTACTGAACTAGCTTATCGCTTTCTCTTTTTTGATCGGCAATTACCGTGCCACTGCACCTGCTTGAACTCAGCGTCACATCTCAGTTGACAGCTTAGTTGATTTCTTTTTAATAAATCGCTTGCATATAAGCACAAAAAGGCGTAGTAAGTATAGCAATCTAGCATTGATGCAGATTGCCAATCATCACAGTTCGCCGCATTTCCAGCCACCATCCGCTAAAATGATGGTACAAAAATACTAATAATGGGATCATGGTTCAATATACCCTTGCTCAAAGTCCTGAAGTTTTGATCGACGTGCCCGGACGGGATTCGAACAAAGCACGCGAAAAAGCTATGGATCAGCTGATGACGCTGATGGACGATGGCAAGCTACCGACCGAACTTGACGACGGTTTCAACCCCAAGGAATTTATCGAAGTGAAAGAGCCCAAAACCGAACCATCCGATGAAGAAAATGCCGTCGTTGAGGCGGTACAGACGCTTAGCAACTTAGCAAAGCTAAAGGTCAAAGTGCAGGGCTCCCGCGAAGATGCGCTTAAAGTTCGTGAGCTAATCGACTTACTCTTTACTGATGAAGTCATTGAAGAAGAGCAGATTGAAGAGCTTAATAGTGGCTTCAAGACGTTGAAAACCTTTGCGCAAACAAATCTGAAATATCGCGACGCTAAAGATGAGGCTGAGCAGGCGCGTGAAGTGCTTGATAGCGCGCTCAATCCGCCGAGCAAAAAGAAGTAAGCTCGAAGATAGCCTGTAGACAAGCTCGAAGATAGCCCCTCGAAGATAGCCCATAGACAGCGGAACTATCAGTCACATCAGCAATCAGGTCAGAAGCACAAGGCAAAGTGGTTTTACTTCGCCTCGTGCTTTTTGCTTTGTGGACAGTCTCGCTTTGTTGACAGTACCCTGCGCTCATCTCAAATGCTCGGCTTCCCAGGCTTTGAAAAATGCGATCGCCTCGTCGAAATACTTTTCATTCATCCAGCCAAAACCCCAGTCTTGGCCATTGCCAGTGTGAACACCTAACAGAAAAAAGTGACGAATGCCGATAAATAGAGGAATCGCCCGTAAATCTACATCGGCAATCGCTCGAACTGCTTGATATCCGCGCAAGAAGGGCTCCCAGCATAGGGTCTCTTTCTCTCTTAGCCTGGCTGACCATCTAAACACTGCTACGTCATACGCTCTCCATCCCCAGCCGCAGCCGTCAAAGTCAAATACCATAGCGGTTTCATCGTTAACAAAGTGAACGTTACCAGGATGGAAATCGCCATGACAAAAGCCTTCTTCAAGATCATTACTAGGTAGCGCTGCAAAGCGATGGCGAATAGTATCCGCAATCTGCTGAAGATAGTGCCAGTCACCTTTTCGATGGGCAAGCATCGGCGCGATCGAGCGTAGGGGAGCATCTAATAGATGCTCTAAATCTATCGAAAACCGGTTGTGAACACTGCTAAAGTCCTGCGTTGATGAATGGATAGTAGCGACCAGCTTGCCGTAGTGAAACATCTTCCCTTTGTCTTCTTCTTCGTAGGCAATTGGCCGACCTGGCGCATACGTAAACAACACCGCGTAGCGTGTTCCTTCAATAGCTGATAGGGCGCAAGTGAATTTACCGTCTTTTCTGAGAATAGGTCGCGCGATCGCAACGCCCCGCCTGTGCAAGTGGTTAAGCGCATCAATCTCGTAAGAAACCTCTGGAAGTGTTCGCCAGGGAGTACGGTAGATTCGCAAAATATACTTTTGGTCATCTTCTGCCCTCGCAACATAGGTATCGTTCAAACCTATATTTAAGAATTTAAGCGCCGTGATAGTGGGCAGGTCATAGCCCTGCAAAACCTCTGACAGCAGAGCCTTGACTGACAACGTGGAATGAGTTGTAGGAAAATAACGAGTCATCTTAGAGGCCGAGAGGGAAGAGAAACTACATCAATTTCTACACCTGCTTAATTTTTAGTCGCGATTCCTTGATAAAAATAGCCCATCACCTTCGGCAAATCAGCAGCGTAAAATTCTTCCCACGCTACCTGGTCGAAAGCCGCACCTACAAGCTCATCGATCTTGCGATTGATATGGCAACCGTCCGCTATCACTCGCTGAATCGGCGTTAGCCTATTTTGCCAGGCCTGAATCCCAGGCTCATCGCTCAGACCATGCTCAATAAAGAAAAACCGTCCACCGGGTTTGAGTACCCGATAGGCTTCATTCAACGCCTTTTTAACATTCGGAATACTACACAGGGTCCAAGTGCACACCACATTATCAAAGCTAGCATCAGGCATTGATAAGTTTTCACCACTCAGCGGCTTCGTTTCAACCGGAATCGGGCTTTCATTGATGCGCTTTTGGGCGATCGCCCCCATTCCCTCATTCGGCTCCACCGCTGTCAGTGACGTTACCGCCGCTGAGTAATACGGCAAATTCAACCCCGTCCCAAATCCAATCTCCAACACATCCCCACTTACCTCAGACAGTAGCTGCTTTCGATAGTCCGTCATCGACACTGAACTCATCGAAAACTCCAACAGCCGCGGAAAAATTAAACTCGAATAAATCCCCACGGGCAATCTGCCTCTTTTCAAAACAATTCTCGTGTAAATTTTACGGCGTTCCTCCAGCTTTCATTCAACCCTGGTTCAAAATAAGTCCCTCCCAATAGCTAGGCGTAGCCGCTTCCCTATTCCCAAAACATCTGATAGCGTTTTAACTTACGCAAATCTACGCACTACCCCCCTTGACCTCCATGGCAGCACTGAAAGGACGCAATCTTCTGAGCCTAGCCGACCTCACCGCCGAGGAAATGAACCAACTGCTGATTACGGCAGCTCAAATTAAATCGAAAGAGATCAACCCTCAGTGTCCGCAAAAGATTCTAGGGCTCGTCTTCAAGAAGGCGTCCACCCGCACGCGCGTCAGCTTTTCAGCCGCTATGTACAAGCTCGGCGGTCAAGTCATAGATCTCAACGCCAATCTCACACAAATTGGCCGAGGCGAATCCACTGCTGATACCGCTCGCGTGCTCGATAAATATTTGGATGTACTCGCTATCCGAACATTTGATCAAGCTGAAGTCGAAGAATTTGCTAAGTACAGCGCGGTCCCCGTTATTAATGCCCTCACCGATTTAGAGCATCCCTGCCAGATCTTGGCTGACTTGCTCACCGTCAAAGAAGAGTTTGGTCAGATTGAAGGCCTCACCATGACCTATCTTGGCGATGGCAACAACGTTGCGCACTCACTGATTTTGGGCTGTGCGCTGGTTGGAATGAACGTGCGCATTGCAACGCCGGTAGGCTACGAACCGGATGAGGCTATTTTGAAAAAGGCCAATGAAATCGCGCAGGGTCGTAGTGAAGTTTTAGTGACTAAAGATGCTAAGGCTGCTGTAGAAGGGTCGCATACACTTTACACAGACGTTTGGGCCAGCATGGGGCAAGAAGATCTCGCCGAAAAGCGAATTCCTATTTTTGAGCCGTATCAAATCAATGAGTCCGCAATGGCGATCGCAGATCCCAAAGCCATCGTCTTACATTGCTTGCCTGCCCACCGTGGGGAAGAAATCACCGAAGGTGTGATGGAAGGCCCTCAATCACGCATCTGGGCAGAAGCTGAAAACAGAATGCACGCGCAGCAGGCACTCCTAGCAGGCGTTCTTGGCGTGTAGGCTATCGGTGCAGAAACTCTCGACACAGGCGTTCTTTACACGGCTTTAACGACACGGCTTTAACGCTAGCTCATCGTCTTCGGCTTAGCTGTTTTCTTGAACTGCCAGGCAATCAAACCCAGCAAAATCAGCCCCAAAAGACCCGCCAGTGGATTGCTATCAACTCCGGTAATCCACTCAGGTGCTCGCCCCGTATACTCGCTGAGCCCCCCTACATTCACTATGTAGTAGCCCCAAATAAGGCCTGCATGCAGACCGATCGGATAACCCAAACGCGTCAGCTTTTTTCTGGGTAACCCTGTAGGCGATCGCCTCGCCCAGACCAGAGCCCCCCCTAGCAACACCAAGCCAAAAAACTGAGGCAGCGTCCGTAAAATTTCGCTCCAAGGCTTAATAAAGTGGGTCGTCGCAAAAAATACTGCATTCATGATCAAAGCGGCCGTCGAGCTGTAGCCGCTTTCTAGCTCAGCGAGCACCCAGCCCCGAAAGAGCATCTCTTCGGCAAAGCCAACTGCTAGCGCCATCAGCAGGCCCTCTACAACGAACCGGACAAACCTTGGGCTCGGCGCAGTTGGCGAGGCCCAACCTAACAGCGTCTCTACACCAAACAAAGCAAACACGCCCAGCACGCCAATCAGCAAAGCAGTGCCAACATCTTTACCCAACTGCGGATGCCAACGTAAACCACAGTGCTGAAAAGGCGCTTGCCAACCATGCATCCGACGGCCCCAAACCGGCAGCGCAGTTAAGAAGCCAACATACAATAACGCCAACACCGCGATTTCAGCAGCATTGACGTCATAAAACCAGCCATTGGGCAAATAAACCGCCGCCGCCAACGGTAGCCATACAGCACCGAGTAGCAGCAAAAACAGCCCGATCCGAATCCAGGGATTGTAGCGAGCAAGCAAAGCCTTACTCATCCGGCTCAATCGTACTGGTCAATCCCTTAGCGCACAGAGCTTCGCAATAAAACTCGGCATGCTCTAGCTCACAAATAATAACCAGCCCCGTGCCCGAATTGTGAGCCTGCATCATGATGTCAATGGCCTGTGGCGCGCTCAAAGCAGGAACAGTTGACACTAAGCACTCTACAACATACTCCATGCCATTGAAGTCATCGTTATGCAGCAGCACCCGGTACCGGGGCGCAATTTTTCGCACCGTTGAGGTCGTTGTTTTTTCAATTGTTCCAATAGAAGTAGACATGGCGTTAATGAAAGTTTCGCTACTTTATTTTGTTTAGTACTGACGAACGCTAGCTCGTAAAATATCCTCATTTTAACGCGCAGAAGAACGCGCTAAGGATGCGACAGCAGACAGGCGAAAAAATTCGATCTATCTAATTTTCAGCGCGTAGTTCTCGGCGCGCTTCAGAAGATTTTCGCTTGGGAACAGGTAAGCGTACCTGTTCCACTCGCAGATCATGGTCGCAAAAGTTTTCCTTATCGTTTTACACAAACCACATTGGCAATACACCATCTGGCGCAGTAATAGCCATAGAAAATGATAGAATGTGTGAACGTTTACGAACTTTAATATATCTTAGTCAAAATAAATAACAAATCAAGGCCTCGCTCAACCATTGCGCCTCCATCTTGCCCGCACTGAAGCTCTGGCAAACTTCATGCCGAAACTAGCCAAAAGTATATGTCTTCTGCGCCGAGCCGCTATCTGAGAAAGCTATCTGAGCAGGCTATTTGACTAAGCCGTCCTGTTAAAATTTTCAGCATTTGCAAACCGCAGACACAAGCATACAAACAGGGCTTTTTCACTACAAGTTAATATCACTTAATATTTTTTGATATTTAAAGCCTCTTAATATAGATCCCCAGATTATGAGCGTTGTCCCTTCCCAGATTCTCTATCTAGAACACGGCTCATCTCGGCTGTATGCAGAGGCCATTCAAATTGTCAGCACTCGGCAGGTGTGTTGGGCCAGGCCCACGCTGCTCATCCAAAACCTACCAGAGAGCAGTTCACATGGTGTGCGTCAAGCTGCGATCGCAAACGCGGCCCAATCGATTGAGCACTCCCAGCTCGCCATGTACGACTTAGAGGGCTGCCCTGACCTAATCTGGCCAATCGAGCCCTTCCAGCTCGCCTACGATCTTGACTTTTTTTCGCTACTGATTCAGCTAAAGATTGCACCAGAGGACGCTGCTGCCGAACGCTTCCCCACTCAGCGCAGCAGTAGCAGCCGCCTCAACGAATTCATTCGTAGCTTTTGGCAAACTCATCCAGATATTTTTGAGTTCAACCCGGCTAACGAGCTCTCTTCATAATCCTCGGAGTAGATGTTCAGGGTAATAATGCTCGAGATGGTAGCTCTTAGGAGATACGCTCAGCTACCAAACGAGTTTAGCCGGACAGCTACTGCATTCGCGCACTTGAGTATAAGTGAATGTGCCTGTCTGTGAGGTGTCTGACATAACCTCTCTATCGCATCAACCTCTCATAACGTTTGCAAATAGTGCGCTCATTGCATCGCCAAGCATAGGTATTCCGAGCTGTGGGCACTTGCTAATGTATCCACAATATGGCGAGTGAATTTACGGAATTACTGACCAGACTGGTGTTGTGTTTCTTGATAGGTTCAATTCATTCAACTGCGCAAAGGCTACTAATGCTTCTCATAACGCATCTCAGTTTGAGTGAGCTTTAAGCGCACTTATAAAGCGTGTTTACTCAGCTGTTTTTCGGAATAGGTTTGTATCACAAACTACTGAACAAATAAACCAGTAAATTCTATTCCCATTGGCGCATGTATTGCTTATGAATTGTACACACGGCTCACGTGGGGTATTCGTGCACAAAATGAGTTAATTTAATTCACTACTGGGGAACAAAAACCGTCGTGAACCATTCTTTACTGTCTAGTACGTCAGTTTAATTGAAAGTAAAGTAGTCAACACAGATAGCTCATAAGGCAACAGCTGCACAGACCTATCAAATCTTTTTTGCAAGGTCAGGCATTTCAGTTGAATTATCAGGCACTCTGTATTTAGGCAACTGAAGACAAATAATTCAGTAGCTAGTTGTACAGCTTTAAATAAGGTCGAAACATGTTTAAAGAAAATACAAGCTCTGTAGCGAATAACACTGAATAATTCGAGGAACTTAAAGTTAAGTATACTCACGGACTTACAAACTTTAACAAGGGCTTTATAAAGGTCAAGATTTAGACAAATACACGGTTGGCATCTAGCCTGCTCAAAATTAGGCCTATAAGTTTGTAAGGGCATGTATTAAGCAAGTAACAATGCACAGCTCATTACTCGTTTAGTGTGAGTGATCTAAGCATTTCATTGAGCGTCTCACTAATTAAAACAGCGCTTAGCGGTGTTATTAAAGAGCACCGTTGGGCGTTGTTGATGATCTATCAGAAAATACGTCAAGAATTGATTGAGGAAAGAGTAATATGGCAAGCATCAACACACCCGTGACTGTAGTCTGTCCTTCTGGCGTCTTGAACGCTGAAAGTGTATACAGCCTTGAGCAGCAGCTACGCTCTATTGGTAGAGATAAAACCGCCAGCGAGCTGGTTGTTGACATGAGCCGGGTTGAGTCGTTAGATAACGCAGGTCTTGTCTCCTTCATGTCTGCTTTAAATGCAGCACAGCCTCGTTTCGAGCAGCTAAGTCTATGTGCGGTTCCACCATCTGTCCGCATCGTGTTTGAGCTTACTCAAATTGATCGCCTGTTCCAAATGATTGATCCTGCGCCTATTGCGCTCGCAGCCTAACCAAGTAGCAGCCTAGCCAAGCAGTCGTTACTTTACTCAACACATTTAACTCAGCTGTCTACTCAGCAACCCTGTAGCTGACTCTAAGCAAACAGGCAAAACCGAAGGCTAAATCGCAAAGCGCTGAACGGCTCTCTTCATTGAGCTTGATTCAGCGCTTTTTGCATTCAGCCTTTTGCATTCAGCTTTTTGCATTCAGCCTTTTGCATTCAGCTTTTTGCCTTCCTTAGGCCGTCTGTGGCTTTGCGTCATGTTTGCTGGGTCATATTTGCTGGGTCATATTTGCATAGCGCTTACGTCATGTGCATAAAGCTTGCGTCACCGCAGGCAGCAAAATTCAAAAGAGCCAAATACGCAGCAAAAGCAAAGTGCAGCAAAGCGATAAAAGCAAAGTAACAGACGCTATAGTAAAGGCCTAAATTTCTTTCTTGCGATAACTGCCGTGCCTGCTGCTACTTCTTCTGCGACGACTCAAATTGCTGACTTACTCAACGAGGAAATCAATCGCCCGGCTCGCTACCTGGGCAATGAAAGAGGGGCAGTACACAAGCCCTGGTCAGCCGCTGCCGTACGCTGGGTGCTAACCTATCCAGAAATCTACGAAGTCTGTGCGTCCAATCTAGGACACATCATTTTGTACAGCATCTTGAACGCGCAGCCTCGGCAGCTATGCGATCGCGCCTATCTACCCGCCGCCGATCTCGCCACCAAGCTCAAAGACACAAACACACCGCTATTTGCCGTAGAATCGCGTCGCCACCTAAGTAACTTCGACATTTTAGGCTTCAGCTTAAGCTACGAGCTCGGTGCGACCAACATCTTAGAAATGATGTCGCTAGCCCAGGTACCGCTCACCTGGAAAGAACGAGATGCAGCAGGCCCATGGAATGTAGATACCGGCAGCTGGCCGTTAATATTCGCTGGCGGCGGCACGGCAACCTCTAACCCTGAGCCCTACGCCGACTTTTTTGACTTCGTGGCACTGGGCGACGGCGAAGAGCTATTACCCGAAGTTGGTTTAGTACTCGAAGAGGGAAAAGCCGCTGGCCTCAGCCGAGAAGAGATTTTGCAAGACCTAGCGCAGGTGCCCGGCGCTTATGTTCCTCGCTTCTACGACATGGCGGCCGATGGCTCGGTCCATCCCAATCGAGACGATGTACCCGCCAGAATTCTAAGACGGGTCGCACCGCCGATGCCTGAATATTCGATTGGGCTGGTCCCCTACGTCGAAACCGTGCATGACCGACTAACCGTAGAAATTCGACGTGGCTGCACGCGCGGCTGTCGCTTTTGCCAGCCGGGCATGCTGACACGCCCGGCTAGAGACGTGCCCCCAGAGCAAGTCATCGATACTATCGAGCGGGGAATGCGCGAAACCGGCTACACCGAATTCTCGTTACTATCTCTCAGCTGCTCAGCCTACCTGGCACTGCCCGCACTCGGCGTGGAAATCAAAAACAGACTGAAAGATGACAACATCAACCTATCTTTGCCCAGTCAGCGCGTGGATAGGTTCGATGAAAATATCGCTAACATTGTTGGTGGACTGCGGCAGACCGGACTGACCTTCGCCCCTGAAGCCGGTACGCAGCGCATGCGTGACATCATTAACAAGGGCCTGACGAATGAGGAGCTGCTGCGAGGGGTCAAAACTGCCTACGAGCAGGGCTGGGAGCGGGTAAAGCT
>ERZ1740058.931-NODE-931-length-17135-cov-5.265984_pt1 | contig 17135 bp, 17 predicted proteins | sample MGYA00581745_ERZ1740058 | MGnify/ENA primary metagenome ERZ1740058 (study PRJEB43018, sample SAMN04849742) | marine metagenome | isolation source: floating plastic debris | place: Pacific Ocean | collected 2008-08-30 | study: EMG produced TPA metagenomics assembly... | reverse complement strand
CATTAGCCCAAAAACTGGCCCCTGGTGGCTTGCTACACGTATTCGTGTATGGGGAATTGGGGCGGTGGGAAATTAAGTTAATGCAAGAAGCAATCACGTTATTGCAGGGCGATCGCCGAGGTGACTATGAGGATGGGGTTGCGATCGGCAGACAGATTTTTGCCAATTTGCCCGAAAACAACCGCCTGCGCCAGCGAGAGCACGATCGCTGGTCTAGGGAAAATCAGCGCGATGAATGCATTGCGGATATGTATGTACATCCCCACGAGATTGATTACAACATCAATACTGTGTTCGAGTTGATTGATGCTTCGGGGTTGGAGTTTGTGGGATTGTCGAACCCCCACGTCTGGGACTTGAACCGTTTAGTGGGCTCTGCGCCTGAGGTCATGGAGCGAGCTGCCAACCTAAGCGATCATCAACTTTATCGACTGATTGAATTACTCGATCCGTCCGCCATTACCCACTATGAGTTTTTCTTGACCCGCCCGCCCTTAGTAAAGCAAGCGTGGGAAGATGATGCGGCTCTGCTAAGCGCGATTCCCGAACCCAGCCCCTGTTTAGAAAACTGGCAAGACAGTCCGCAATTTTTCAACCAAGATTACCAACTCGTCAAGCTGGAAGCAGCCCCTTGGCAATTTTTGGTGGCCTGTGGTGAGGCCCAAGGACAGAGAGCCGTCGGCGAGTTATTAGCTCAGTCGAAGGCAACGTTGGAAGATGTGCGATCGCTTCAACGCCAGCAACTGATTTTACTCACACCTGTAACTTAATCAGCTGGTCTAGAACTCAGCTTACCAAGCATCCTCTTCGGCTTGTCGCTCAATCTGCCGAATGGCTAACTTGGCCAGTGTTTTAATGACCGTTAGTTCATCATTAAGGGCAGCCTGTAATGCTTCCATAGCTTGAGGATCACCAATTTTCCCCAAAGAGTTAATGGCAGCTTTTCTGACATCGAGCTCAGCATCTTTGAGGGCCAAAATCAAATTAGGCACCGAGGCTGGGTAATTAATTTGCCCCAAGGCCGCCGCCGCTTCTGTGCGGATCAAGGGTTCTGGATCGGTGAGCGCTGAAATCAGTAATCCGCAGGACTTATCATCGTTTTTTTCTTGGGCGACATGACCTAACGCCCCAATGACGGCACACCGGACATCTAAAGAATCAGAATTTAGGGCTTTATAAAGATAAGCCTCGGCTTCTGAGCCCATTAAGGCCAAAGCCCAGGCTGCATGCCCTTTAATGTCTTGAGCATGATCTGGCGATGCCAAAATATCCAAAAGATAAGGGGCGGCCGCTTCGCCTGTTCTGGCTAAAGCACCGGCTGATGAGCCCTTAACCACAGTATCTTCATCATTTAAGAAAGCCTCTAACAACGAAGGTACCGCAACTGGGTCGGCGATCAGAGTCAGCGTTTTGGCAGCTGCACGACGCACAACTACATCCTCATGGGTTTGTAGAGCCTCAACGAGGAAGGGGGTGGCGGCCTCACCAATATCTCCCAGGGTTTCGGCAAAGCGGAGTCGCATTAATCCTCGTGGGTCTCCCAAGCCCTCAACCAGTTGCTTCAAGGTTTGATGATTTTCTTCATCGAAGGTGCCAAAGGAAATTTGCTCACTGACCTGTTCCACGAGGGTGTCATTTCTGTCTTGAATCGCTTGCAATTGGTCATCCTTGGTCGGGGAAGTTGAGTCGGTCATTTGACTCATTGAGGAATCCTCTTGATATCTACTAGAAAGACAACAAATCTAGAAGTTGGGGTAGCCAGCCCCCCCTGAGCATCGAGACTCTCACCTTAACCGTCCCAAGGGGTTAACCGGCATAGATGAAGAGTAAGCAATCTTACTCGAAGTTAACCCTGCGAATGGGGAAACAACAGTTCAGTTTTCACTCGTCAGCGTGACTTGTCGTTGACGCAGTTCTGCAAGCATGGCGTCAATCTTTGCTAGGGCCGGGTCTAAATTGCCTTCGGCTTGACTCTTCATAACTTTGGCCTTTTTGGCAGCGGCCATCGTTTCATTTACCAGACGATCGCGATACTCTTGCAATTCGGCAATCGCGGCCACCAATTCCTCTGGGGTTGCTTGTTCAATCGGGTTGGTTTGAGTTGCTTCAGTCATGGGTAACACCAATGTCAAACAAAGAAGTCGAGTTCAAAAAATGAGCATCTAGCGATCTTGGAGTGTGGACAAGGCGCTACCCACACCTGCAAGTCACATAATTTAAGGCCCTGAGATGGACCCAGCATTCAAGAGTTCTTGAAAATAGCTGGAATCTCCTTGGGGAATAGCGCTGCGTTCTTTGACTTTACGGGTATAGAGCCTAGCCATAATCTGTTCCCAGTCAGTTATCGAGAGTGGCGATCGCTCTCCAGCCGGGGTTGTTTTATCTAAGGGTATGGTTGCTTGGAGCGATTGCTGAACTTGCCACACTCGGGCTCGGACAGCAGCACTTTGCTCGTGGGTGACCATTAGATCAAATTGTTGGAAAATCTGGGCTCGCTGACGGCTGTCTAACGATGGCGAATTGAGCACGAGTGACTCAAGTCCCACCACAGCAGCATACCGAACCACCCATTCTTCATCCTGCTGAGCAATGAAAACTAGCGCCTCCAAAGCTTCAGTTTGTGCGACTTCTAAGAGATGGCTGGGGAATTGATGCCATTGCATTTGCCCTAACCCCCGAGCCGCCGCCCGCCGCACACTCATAGACATGTCAGCAGTGGCGGCACCCAACAACGTCAGCAATCCCCGTGGGTCACCAATACCGGCCAAAGCCCTAATCGCCCAAGCGCGTGCAGTGTAGTTATTGACATCCAATTGTTCTAACAGCCCTGGTACAACTGATGAGCCCAGTTTTACTAACCCGTCTACCGCCGCTACAGCAGCGCCAGGATTGTTATAGCTGAGAGCTTCAATTAAATATGGAGCTGTTTCGGGCAAGCCAGTATCGGCTAAATCTTGGACAGCGTCTGACAGAGCGGTTGCAGAATCCGCTTTTTCAATCGCATCTATTAATGGATTAAGAGCATCAGCCATGATTAAATAAAAATCCTGCAAAAGTTACGGCAGCAGCAGTTTGAAAAGGAGGATTATATCTACTTAATATTCTCATCTGAATTGTTTCATTGCTTCATCAAGCAAGCATTTGACAGCAAAAATTAACAACACAGTTGACGCGATGAGCTTTTTAATTGTTTAGATAGACTACTTCGGTAGTTAGAGATGACTAGAGTAGGCTATCCATGAGCTCCATAACCTGCTTGGCGCCCTCAGATAGAGTCGTCTCTTCGCTGATTGAGAGCTCCTTTTCTAGGAGACCTTTCAGGGCAATCAGCTTCAGGCTATTTTCGGCCAGAGTTTCAGAGATGGCCTCAGCGGCAGGTAAATACCCAATTGCCCCCAAGTCGGCTAAAACTGCTCGTCGGAGTTGCAGATCTTCATTAGAGAGGGCCTGGGTCAATCGCTCGCCATATTGACGAGCTTCTTGTGGATCTGGAATCAGTTGGTATAGAGCCCGAGCGGATGCATATTGAACGCGCGGAGTTGGATGTGCCAAAAAGGGTTGGATGTCAGGAATTGATTCAACACTTCCCAACGTCCCTAAAGCTTCAATCAGGGCATCAAAGGGTTGAGATAGCTGAGGGGGTTCCAGGGCTGGCAACGTACCCGGCAGTTCATCGCGCAGCAGTTGTAATAGCGTGGAAATCGCCACCGGGTCGCCCAATTTTTCTAAGGCTTGAGCCGCCGCTTCGCGGACGTAGAAGTCTGTGCAGCTCAAACTTTGGAGCAAAGGCGGAACGGCTTGCCGATCGGCTAATTTGCCCAAGGCCCGCGCCGCATTGCGCCGGAGGGGATAGCCGCCCGCCGGGGTGCGATCATCCTCATCCTCTAAGGCTTGAATCAGGACTTGGATCGCTTCCTCCGTGTTAACGCGAAATCGTCCCAGCCACCACGCGGCGTACATCCGCAGCCCTATATCGTCGCCCTGAAGATTGGCGATCGCGGTTTCAATAGTTAACTGACCGTCGTCATGAATATCGAATGAATGAGTCATCGGGCAATCTTAAGAATCTTCTTGTGGCCTTTTAGCTAAATTAACGTTTGGATTGGCAATGGCCCATGGCAATACTCACCGTGGGAATTCACAAAACAAATCCCTGAGAAATAAACAACGCCTAACCGGAGCCAGTTGCTGTATATCCCTCAGGGACAGATGTGTTACCAAATAATGAGCGGTGGGGTTACCAACTTAGCTCAGAGCGTTGACAGCGTAGTCGATATAAGTATTGGCTTCACCAGCAGCATCACCGGTCAAACCATGGTTGGCCTTGATGTACTTGAGAGCCTCAATGTACCAGCTAGGAGATAGCTCAAAGGTGGCGTTAATCTCAGCAATACCGGCTACTAGGTACTCATCCATAGGACCAGTGCCACCAGCGATGCAACAATAAGTAACCATGCGCAGGTAGTAACCGATATCCCGTACACACTTGTCCTTACCACGTTGGTCAGCCGCGTAAGTCGGGCCGGCCATTTGAGTGGTGTAAGGGAACTTGTTGTACACCGCTTGAGCCGCACCAGAAGTAAGGCTAGATGCTTTTTCACTCAAGGTCTTGGCAGCGGTCAAACCCGCACTAGCGCGAGAAAACCGACCAAACGCAGCTTGCAATTCGCTGCTGCTCAAATAACGGCCCTGAGAGTCAGCTGCTGATACAGCTTCAGTTAACGGGGTCTTCATTGTCCAAAAATCTCCAAAATTCCAATTTTCTTTGAACAAAAGTCGCTTAGCTTTGGCGACTCTAAATCATTGCGATAGAGGCTTAGGTAAACCTAAGCAACTGCGGCAGCAGCTGTATCGAAGTAGGAGCTGATTTCAGACATCAAGCTGGAACAATCACCAGGGGTAATGCCGGCAGAATCATTGGCGATCGCAATAGCCGCCGCCTTCATCTTCTCAACACCAATAGCGACGGAAGTTCCGGGAGTGCCCAAAGCCACATAGGTCTCGCGCAGGCCGTTCAAACAGCGATCGTTTAGCACGCTACCGTCACCCGCAAAAATTGCGTAGGTGATATAGCGCAAGATGATGTCCATGTCACGTAGGCAAGCGGCCATACGACGGCTGGTATAAGCATAACCACCAGGTGCGATCAATTGGGGCTGCTCCGCAAACAGCTCACGTGCAGCGCTTGCAACAATCGCCGAAGAATTACCGGTAATCCGGTTCACTGCATCCATCCGCTTGTTGCTGTCAGCGACCATTGCACTCAAAGCATCAATCTGAGCCGAACTCAAGTAAGCACCGCGGGCATCAGCTTGAGAGACTACTTTTGCAAAAGCGTCAAACATTAACTCAATCTCCTTAGAGTTTGCAGAAGGGTTTTGTAAGAGGTGACTAAGCTCCCGAGCCTGCGGAAAGCCATTCCCGAATCAATAAAAGCTCGATTACCAAGCTCTCAACCACAAGAACTAGTAAGCCACTATTGAGACAGGTAACATTTCCACAGACAGAAATCTTAGAAGGATTCATATTTCTTAAAGAAAAGAGATGGGTGACTGGAACCCATAGACCAGAGCAGACAACCGTCTGTCACCAACTCTCTACTTTCCTGTTTATACTATGCCGTTGAATCGGTTTGTCGTTACGAATTGTCAAATATCTCACAAAAGCCTGAATTCTTAACAGTGACTGAGCTTCAGTGGTGCACCAAAAACGCTCAATCTATTCAAAATGCAACAAAAGATGAAGAAACAACTGATTTGCGTTATCTCAGCTTCGTTGCCAGGGGTCATATCTTTACCTGGCTTGGTGACAGTTGTTATTAGCGCTGCACAGTAGCCAGTTGGCGTTCCAGATCAAAGAGAAATCCATGAATATACTCCTCTGTCCATTCCGGGCCGTAAAAGCGATTAAACATTCCCCGAGCCGGATCTTTCTCCGCGCGATAGCGCAGATACCGTAGCTGTGCTCGCTCGATATCCTGGAGGGCAGTGCTGTCAGCCACGGGTTCTGCTTGATCGACAAACTCTAGGTAGGCTTTGAGGTAAGCCTTGAAGGCGTCAAAAACGTGGGTTTGTACAGACTCTGTCTCAGTTGGGCGTGTCCACAAAAAAGCCGGTGAAAAGAATGGCTGCGCCTCTTCTGGAAAATCGCCCCCCCAGGGCAGATGAGCCTGAAAGGACTCGAAAATCGGCAAAATCGGCTGAGTATACTTCGCTTGATAAGCCGCATCGTCGCGAAATAGAGGCTGCATGTCTAGCGCAATCAGATGGCCGCCAGGCAAAGTTACTAAGTCAGCCCCAAAGAATGGTAAGTCGTAGTTTAAGCGGGGAAAAATCACGAAGTTAAGAACTTGAAAGGCACTCCCTCCTTGCACATGAGCAGCGCGAATTTGCCGTAGCTTTGGCGACTGGTGGGCATAACTGGTCGTTAAAACGGTTACCTGGCGCTTCCCCTTACCCGTTACCGCTTGTTTCGACTCAAACCCTTGTGGGATGGGATAAGGCTGCAAATCGAGGGATTGCTCCAATTGCATCAGTGCATGGTCTAAAAATGGCTGGTATAGTGTCATCGCTTGCTCTAACTACCCAACTGCAGCGGTTAATGGGACAGCATCTTCAAACAAAAATTCATGCAGAAAACGCTCAGACCAGTCGTGGCCAAAGTAGCCCTTAAAAAGCCCAGCGGCAGGGTCTCGCTCCGCACTGTATTGGTCATAATCTTTTTGAGCTTGCCGGACGCGCTGAATAGCCTCAAGGTCGGCAAGGGGTTCAGCGGCATTTAACATCTGGAAGTAGAGTTGCAAATACTCTTTAAATGCCTCAAACACTCGAGTTTTGACAGTCTCTGCATCGGTCTTGGCAAACAATAAGTACTTTGAGAAGTATTGATTGGCATCGTAAGACTTCATCTCCAGATCCTGACTGAGATCGGGGTAGCGATCGTGCAGTGCTTTTAAGGGAGCAATGTACTTGTCTAGATAGGCTTCATCTTGAAACAGGGGTTGAAAATCCATCACAATCAGATTTTTAACCTTGCCGAAAGAGAGGAAATCGACGCCGAGAAGTGGCAGATCATAATGATGTCGGGGATAAATCACGCTGTTAAGGATTTGAGAAACTTCCCCAGCATCAATGTAGGTATAGCGAATTTTCCGTAATTCAGGGCACTGATAACACCAGCTTTGAATCGTAGCAGGACTCCGCCCAGGATTGCTCTCTCGGTGTTCTAACCCTTCAGGAATGGGGTGAGAGTGCAATTCAAACCGCTGGTTTAGCGATGTCTCCAGGTGCTGAAGAAAGGGTTTATACATATTTGATAAAAAGTTTTCATCCTAAAACCTGACATTAGAGGATATCTGGGGAGATTTTCATGAAGACCCGCCAGAGCGTAATTTTCCTTAACGTACTGAAGCGGCTTGCCGCCCCTCTAAGTTCTTAAGATGAGCGAGCTAAGTTGTGCTGAGCCATGCTAGTCAGATCCTGTTCAGACACTAGGCGACGCTCTGAACAATAGGTCATGAGATAAACGCCGTTTAACATCCGTACGGTACTAACCCGTACCCGAAAATCATCAGTGAGAAACCAGCATCGCTCCTGACCTTGACTCCGGTCATATTCTGTATCAATGGTCAGGATGCCATCGTCCCCGAACCAGTATCGACAAATGACCGGGATTTTTTCGATATACCCCTGGTTACGCAGCAACTTGCCAGAACGCCCCGTATCGTCATCAGGGAGGTCCACGAGGATAGCGGCCTGATCAGGATTTGGGTCGCCAGTATCCTCATGAGCCTGCCACATAAAACTGGCCCCTCCCAAGGCTTTTTGGGGGGCTACTCCTTGAGCTTCACAGATATTTTGAACACGTTCATCTTCAGGGGAGACCACCCCGACATACAACTTCGATTCTCCAGACTCATCGGCAACCGTATCGAAGTGGTGAACAGTGCGCTGAGTAAACCAGATCCCTTCACTCTTGCGGAAAAAGTCCATCATTGTTTTTGGCGTAACCAGCAAAGCGAGTGCTCCTCTACTCACAGCGAATGCTTAACCGAGACTAGGGGCATAAAGGTCAGCCCTACTCGGTTAAATATTCTAGAGCCCTCCGGGCCAGCTGGTGAGCCTGCAAAATATCGCAAAAGTGGGAATGCACAAGCTGGAAGCTGGAATAGGAAGAACCACTTTACAAAACTTGCAGCGATCTAAGCGATCGTGACCAAATGACGGGTGTTGGGGCTGCACATCGGCGAAAACCGATTTTCCCCAATGGAGTCGTCAAGCGTGGAACTGGACAGTACTGCCTAAAGCCTTGCGCTTAGATGGCTTCAGCCTGATGGAAGTATTCCTACTCATACGGTTATCCTCCCTCCCTTGACCTTGTGAGCAATGATACATTTATCGTTAAGAAAGTTTGCAAAACTTAATTATCTGAAACAGTTTCGGTGTGTATGGTGCGCTCAGATGGACTCCTCCAGCAGGGAATTCCATCTGCTTGCGGGTAGGTGTCTTAATCCAAGACAACCGTTTTGCTTTGTGTTCAGGGCGATCGTTGAACCCAAAATTTAGAGGCTGATTTCTAAAATGTATGATTCTGCTGAAAGCAACAATTCTTTTTATCGTGACCTCCCTGAGCTAGATATGGCTCAGCTCGCTCAGCGTTTAAAGCAGCAAGTCGCCAGTCGCTGGACTAATGGTAACTGCGCCATTCTTGGTTGCGGCTATGTCGGCAGTGCTTTAGCGGGTTACTGGCAATCACAAGGTCATACGGTAACGGGTACTACGACGCGGGAAGATCGGGTCACATCTCTATCTGACCTGGTTTCCCGCGTCATCGTGATGAAAGGCAGCGATGTCAGCGCGGTGCAGGTCTTAATGGAGGGACAGGACACGGTGGTGGTGAGCGTTGCTCCCATCGGTTCTCGGGTGGCCGATGAGGCGACCTATGCCGCGACCTATTTAGAAACGGCTCAAAATCTGCTCGTAGCCCTGGAAAACGCCCCGACAGTTAAGCAACTAATCTATCTCAGTAGCTCTGCTGTATACGGTGATCGCCAGGGCGGTTGGGTCGATGAGGAGGCCACCATTGCCCCGGCAGACGTCCGCAGTCAGGTTCTCTTCCAGGCAGAACAGATGCTGGCTCAGGCGAGCAATGAACATCAAAAAGTTTGCATATTTCGCCTGGGCGGCATTTATGGGCCCGATCGAGAGTTGTGGCAAATGTTTGGCGGCATGGCCGGGATGGTGATACCCGGTAAAGGCGATCGCATTGTCAACTGGATTCATCTGGATGACATTCTTGGGGCCATTGAATTTGCCCGCTTGAATAAACTCGAAGGTATTTACAACCTGGTTAATGACAGTGTCCTAAGTGTCAAGGAGCAAATCGACCAGGTCTGTTTAGAGTACGGGTTGCCCCAACCCCGATGGAATCCTTTGCTGCCAAGCCCCCAGCGCAAGAGTCTGCGGGTGAGCAATCAAAAGCTCAAAGCGGCGGGTTATCAACTGATTCACCCCCAACTCTTTGCCCAACGAACCGGTAGCGCGTAACTGCCTATCGTTGCTCACAAGTAGAGCCATGGTAGGCAGGATGCACAAAGCTGATAAGGGCACCCCAAAGGTGCCTGATTAACGGAAGCTCGGCGGCAACGGACTGACAAACCAGGTCAACAGAATCATAGTGTTAACGTTTGTGAATTTCTTTGACTAAAATAAATTTGAAAGGACTTTAAATAACTCATGGAACTCACCCAAATTCAGTCTTTCTTGGAAAGCGCGGATCCTCAAAGCCGCATGAAGGCGATGGTTGAACTCCGACAACATACGCCAGAGGTGGTGGTGCCCCTGCTGAAACAGCGTATGTACGACAAAGAGTTTGTGATCCGCTCATTTGTCGCCATGGGATTGGGCTATAAGCAAACCGAGGAAGGGTTTGACGCGTTAGTCACCCTGATTACCACAGATCGGGATCCAAATGTGGTGGCTGAGGCCGCCAATTCCCTGGAAAAGTATGGCGATCGCGCAATTCCCCATTTAGTGCAGCTCTTTGAACAAAACACCCACTGGTTGGTGCGTCAAAGTATCTTCGCGGCCTTAGAAACCGCCTCCCCTGAGGTGAAGCTGCAGTTGTGTCGTTGGGGCTGGGAAGGGGAAGATTTAGTCGTACAGGGTAGCGCGATTTCTAACTTATCCACCCTTGTCGGCACGCCTCAAGCTCCCGACGCCCTTGCCATACTTTTAGAGGCGGTGGTGTCAGAGACTCCCATGATTCGGGCCCAAACCGCCAGAACCCTTAAGCATTTTGACGATCCTCAGGCCAAAGCAGCGCTACTAGAATTGCGACAAGATACCAATATGCGGGTGGTGGGCGCCACACTGGAAAGTCTCTTATAAGCGATGGAATAAGCGGTCATGGGGGAGCAGTTAACGGTCATTGGCTGTGGGTATGTAGGTTCTGTGTTGGCAGAATATTGGCAGCAGCAAGGACACTCGGTCACGGGCACAACCACTCGGTCAGAAAGCCTTGAAACGTTGCAAGCGGTGCTCTCAGACGCGGTGCTCCTCAAGGGCGATGACAGGGCGGCAGTCGCCGCCGCTAGCCAAGGGCGCCATGCTGTCGTGGTCTGTGTGGCGCCACCCCGATCCCAGGCAGGCGACCCAGCCGTGTATGCCGGTACCTATTTGCCCATTGCTCGCAACTTGGCCCAGGTCATCCAGCAAGGCCAATACACTGGTCAAGTGCTCTATCTCAGTAGCTGTTCGATTTACGGCGATCACCAAGGTGAATGGGTGGATGAAACGACCCCAATTGTGGCGGCGACTGAACACATTCGCATCTTGCAAGAAGCTGAGCAAATGCTATTGCAGGCTGTCAACGAGACCCAAAAAGTCTGTATTTTGCGCCTGGGAGGCATTTACGGCCCAGGTCGAGAGTTGTTGAAGCGCTATGGGAGTTTGGCCGGTAAAACGTTGCCAGGAAAAGGCGATCGCGTCATCAACTGGGTTCATCTCGCTGACATTGTTGGGGCCATTGACTTTGCCCGAGCGAATCACCTAACCGGCATCTACAACATTGTCGATGACAGCGTAATGACGGTACGTGAGCAAGTACAGCTCATTTGTACTCACCATCAACTGCCGACTGTGCGGTGGGATGAGTCAAAACCCGCTCAAGCGGCCAAAAATTTGCGCGTGAGTAATCAAAAGCTAAAAAAGCTGGGATATCCGCTGATCTATCCCCAGTTAATTCCTTAAAGTAGCGGCAAGTAGCGGCGCGGCAAAGTACCTAAGTAGGTTTTCCGATGACAAGTCGACTCGGTCCAAGACATCAAATGTGGATGAAAATAGCCAAATGGATCGGCACGACCTAACACTCATCACAGCATCCGGTGGATTGGTCGAAGTTGAGCACCGATATTCCTGCTGTGAGTCACGACAGGCTGCGGCATCTAAGTGCGCGCATTCAAGCGAGTCAAGACTTATCCAAACCAGATCGTATGTTGTTGATCATGTTGAGACTTTGGTTCGACGTTCCTGCTGCTGACGGAAAAACGGCCCTCAAACAACTCCAGCATCATCTGAATGACATTGAGAGGACGTTTGTTCCCTGGAAAATAGTCTTAGAGAATAAAAAACGCAATCGTCATGACTCTGAAACTGACCCCATGAGACTGGCTGAACTGTACCACATAGATTCCGCTCAGCAGGCCTTTCAAGATGCGAAGGCTGGCATTCCTGCTGAGAAACGCGATCAGTTCTATCGAGGGGTAATGAAACCACCTTCGGAAACGGCTGTTCGCAGAAATGTGTTTCCTGGGAAAGCCATTTACGGTTTAACCCGACATCTGATTGCGGTGGATGAATGTACTGGAGCGATTCAAATTCAATCCGTGGGCGAGCCTTATCAGTCAACGCTCACGGGTCTGTGGTTTGATTTAGACTACTTTCAATCGATCCCACAGCGCCATTACGAATTTCAGAAAACAGGTGTCGATGGTCAGCATGTTTGGGAGCACTTTGTGATCAACCTCAAAGCCGACATTTGCCAGAAAAAAAGCTAAGCCCTATCGGTTGCCTCTTGAACTCCATCAGAAAACGGCAAGTACCAATGCTATCCTTCAAACCTTGCGCTCTTCTTTAGCCATCTACGGTCTTTCAGACCTATACGATTTCCATTTCAAAACGGACTCATAGAGTCTGATAAATACTAGTCCTTTATATTCATGAGTCGATTGCCTGTAAGCCTTTCTAGAAGTGAAATCCTCACGTATACGTAGCCCTCTCAGCCTTTTCCGTGTCGTTGTTTCAAGGCATTCATCGCCCTCTACATTCATCAATGTTTGGGCAAAGAGCTGTAACTTACATTGTCTGTAATCTGGCAATACCGACCCTTCATTATTTAAAGCAGTTAACCAAATGGCAGCCTGGAAACAAGCTCTAAATTTCCATAGGCAGTCACTGGAATGAGCACCTCGTAAACCTTAGGGAGTTGCGCTTAAATAACATCTCACCGACCCTGCTACCCATCCACCCTGCCACAGTCTTGTCCGGGTACTTTATTTTCAAGCCGATCCCTTATCCCTTTTCCAGGCAAACGGTTCGGACTGCCAAACTTTATTACTCCTTGCTCTAACTCAGTTTAAAGAATGTTGTAAATTCATTCGGCTACTGAGTTAATGCTAAGCTTGTGGCACTAGAGATAGAAAACCACAACATTTAAGGATTAAATGATAAATGGTTAAAGGTTTTAAGATGAAAAAGGTGTCGGCCTTTGGCGGATTTGACTTCTTTAAGGGCAAGATTAAATTACCAAATATTCGAAAAATCCAATCATTGAATGGTTCTCAAATAAGTTCAGCTAACTATACCAAGGAAGAGAATCGATATGATAATCAAATAAGCAAATCATTGGATGACCTTCAAATAAGTTCAGCTAACTATACTAGGGCATTTTCTGATACGGCTCTGGTCGAATTAATTTCCGATGCAACTGAACAGAAAGACTTGGTCATTGCAACTGCGTACAAGCAAGTGTTTGGCAATGCACATCTCATGGAAAGTGAACGGGTCCTAGAAGCAGAGTCTCAACTTCGGAGTGACCAAATCACTGTGATGGAATTTATCCGTCAATTGGCTAGGTCAGAGCGTTATCGAACTCTAGTGCTTGAGAAGAATTCAAATTTACGTGCGGTCGAACTCAATTTCAAGCATCTGTTGGGTCGGGCACCTGCCAGCTACGCAGAAGTCTCTGAACACATTGCTCTTATGGCAAGCGAAGGATTTGATGCGGAGATTGATTCTTACATCAATAGTGACGAGTACTTCGAGTTTTTTGGAACCAATATTGTCCCTTACTACCGAGGGTATCAAACGCAAGCCGGTGGAAACCTTTCAGGGTACACAAATTCGTTCCAACTTGTCCGCGATAGGGCGAGTAGTGATAAGTCAATGCCTTCATCGTCCTATATAAAGCTGGACAAAAGCCTCCTCAATAGTGGTCCTAGTGCCATCACAACGTTGCTCAACGATATGGACATATCGAGAGTAATACAAAAAATCCCTCAACCGCCCCGTGACCAGCAACCTGCTGTTAGTAAGTACGGATCGGCATCAGAATCCCCTTCGTCGAATGTTTACTCTACTGAGGAAATCATTCGACGAGCCGTAAAGAATAAATATCGAGTTCTTTAGATCAAATAAGCTGGACAAAATCTGTGCCTGACAGCCACCTGTAATCCGGAACCTTTGTTGCCAGAATCACTGAAGTCAAGGTCACACTAAAAGCTGACTCTAATTTCCATGGTCGATTACTGGAGTTATTTCTCCTTAAGTATTATGGCTTCGTTAGCAAAGCTGTTCGGACATTGCTCTTTAATTGAGTTGTGATTAGCCACGAGGGCTAATTTACAAAAGCGCTCTTGAAAAGTATCTGTGCCAATCATGGCAATGCTTTCAACCCTTTAATATCGCTTTGCCCCATCATGGCAAAAGCTTGTCATCGCTGATTCTAGCCTAGGCGGCAAATTACTTCTGGCCATTGCCAAAATGTGAACTTGTGTAAGTACTTGCCTCTAAGCCACGCTGGTTTTTAGGGAAGTTGGGCGTTTAGCACTCATAACGCTCTGCCAGATAAGTAGATGCGCATAATTAAACGTAGTTCTAATTCTTGGGAAGCCTGGTCATGCCCTTGTCAGGATAGTGGATAGTTCAGAACACCTACTTATCTCTTCAAGCTCAACAATTTCCCAACCCTCTACAGGGAAAGTGCTGTTACTACAATTCTATTATTTCAGCTTATAAAATCTGCTGTGACTACCCCCTGCCAGTATGGATAATCAACTCTCCTTGAATACCTTAGAAAAAGCCTTGGCCGCAAAAAGCTCTGGCATGAGCTTAGGCCGACAGGATTTTTACCAGTTCAATTTTAGTGATTTAGACCTTAATGCAGTAGTGCTGAGTCAATCGATTTTGGTTCGGGCTTGCTTTAGAGCCGCTCAGTTAAAGGACGCTGATTTAAGTGGGGCCGATTTAAGGGCCTCAGATTTATCGCAGGCCCTTTTAGTGGGCGCTAACTTGCGGGGGGCCTGCCTCTATCGTGCTGATTTAAGCGGGGCTGATTTAAGCGAGGCTGATCTGACTGATGCTCAGCTAGAAGGAGCTCACTACGATAGCCGAACGGTCTTTCCGAAAGGGTTTACTTATAAATCTTCAGGGGCAATCGGCCCAGGGGCCAATTTAAATGGTGCGGCTCTTAATACTGCGAATTTACGTAATGCTGATTTACAGGGAGCCAATTTATTGGGAGCTTATCTTGGGGGCGCAGACCTCAAGGGTGCCAATCTCAAAGGGGCGCGACTGGTTCAAGCTGATTTGCGTCGAGCCATTTTGACTGGCGCTTGTTTACGAGATGCCCGCTTAAATGGCGTTAATTTAATGGGGGTTGATCTACGGGCAGCTGATTTAACAAATGCTGCTTTTCAAGAATTTGAAAGTGTTGCAGGAGCAGACTTCACGCAGGTCCAAGGGTTGACGGAGCCGATGAAGGCCGTGATCTTCTCTCAAACTGCTGAACAGTTAGATATGATGCATCCCTTGACCCGAAAAACGACCCGAGAAAGTTTAGAGTCATCAAGTTGACAGATTGTTTTCGGGTGATTGACCAACCCTTTACGTCGTAAATGGCGATCGCCAGTCAAAACATTGCCGTTTCCTAAGTTTTGCCTGTCTACTAAAACAACTAGTATTTGACGGCTTAAGTCTCGATACTGATCTCCCACCCAGTGGGAAGCCGCTTCTCTTTGAGTGGGCTAATGTTACGCAAACTCAAGCCCAGCGGTACTAGCCTGACTAGAGTTGACCTATCCGTTGTGTTTGAATGTCTCTCCTTACTGAAGCGATCCTGCTTTAGCAAAGCTCCGCAGCAAGCAAAGACTCGATAGATTCAATCGCCACCTGGCGAAATATCTAGCTTGAGCTGGCTAAGCCAACGTCCCAAACAAAGGCAAGTTACTACACTCTTGTTTCAAGGTACTGACCGATCATGACCTCTTCGCCAGCGCGAGAAATGATGGTCTGGCGCGTGCGGTATTGCTGGCCGATGATCTTAACCTCTTCTTCAAATACATTGCCACTATATTCAGTCCGCAGGCACATGGTTTCGGTATCGCGCATCGAGAACTGAGCAATGATTGGTTTTGAGCTTGAAAAACCGCGATCGCGATATAGCTGATTTCCTTTCACTCCAAAGACAGTTGAACCACTAGTCTGCTTTGCTCCAGGACCAATGTAGTTGCTGTCCCAGGTGGTCAAGACACCACAGACAAGCGCTGCTTCGTCAGTTAAGTCATGCTTACGAGCTAATTGCCGCAGTTCGTCGCTCCCTTGGGCGAGTGGTTCAACCGTTAAAAGGCTCAAGACTTCCTGCGTATCACCACTTTTGAGCGTGTAGTAGCGGCGTTGCGATCGCCAGCTTCCTGCCGAAGCCTTAAAAAAAGCATTTGCAAGAGTTTCTAAGTTCAGCTCAGAGATCTGGGTCGTCATTTTCATATCTGCCACGTTACGAGGAAGCACTCTCAACAAACAGTAAGCCCATAAACACAAGCTTATTTAACATTTTGTCATAATTCAGAGGGTTTAAGTGTATGTCAGGCGACCTGATGGAGAGTTTCATTCAAAAATTCTTATCAGGTCGCCTCCTCTGATGCCCATGACGAGATTATGACTTCACAGTCGTCCAGTCTTGCTTGAGTAAAGCCATAAACGTGGCGAGGCCTTTGGAAAATCCATCAGGGTCAGGCTTGACATAGTCGGGAAATTCTTCATAGCACCGCCAGGGTTCCGAGGGATTATGGCGTAAGTGGAGAACCCGATCATCCCCGACGAGTTTCCACAACATTTCACCACCTTTAGGAATTTCAGCCATGACAGCCTCCTTAAATTCAAATCAATCGTGCTGGTTGCAACTGCCCCCGAGATTTAGTCTATTGTGGCAGGAGAAAAGCGAATTTATGTAACGAAACACACTTGAAGTCTAGACAATTTTACCATTATACGTAGTCGTATTATCCCTTGAGCGCCGATACGAAAGAACCGCTTGTAAAACTCACCTGAGAGCAGAGCATCAGATATGGTCGGACATTACATTAGGGGGATTTTCAGGGGGATGATGGCGCAACTATTCTTCTAGTAAGGGTTCCATTGCGGCACCGATGACGGTGTGATCCGGATCTGCCCTTAGTACAGCTAACGCGGCTTTGGCAGATGGGTCGTTGAAGTGCTTCAGCGAAGAAGCTGTACGGGCTCGCACATGGGTAGTTTCTGAATCCGCTAATTTCAGCAAATATTTTAAGGTCACATCCTGATAGTCAGAGCCTGCAAGTGAACCTAAGGCATTGATTGCAGCTTCTTGAACCGGTCTGTCGTCACCCGCGATCGCAATTTGACAGGTCTCAATAAGGACTTCAGGATAGTTCATTTCCACGAGCGCTGCCAAAATGCTAGTGCGGACTAACCAGTGGGTATCTCTGACAAAGCTTTGTAGCAGATGAGGAGCGGCAATTTGACCAAACAACGACAGAGAGTTGGCGGCCTCTGCCCGTACGTTGGGGGTGTTATCAAACATCATCAGCTCCAGCAAACCTG
>ERZ1740058.930-NODE-930-length-17153-cov-12.295005_pt1 | contig 17153 bp, 15 predicted proteins | sample MGYA00581745_ERZ1740058 | MGnify/ENA primary metagenome ERZ1740058 (study PRJEB43018, sample SAMN04849742) | marine metagenome | isolation source: floating plastic debris | place: Pacific Ocean | collected 2008-08-30 | study: EMG produced TPA metagenomics... | reverse complement strand
GCCAGGCTAATGCTCAAGCGGCTTGCAGCCGCTGACTAAGATCTTAAATAGGCTCCATAGGACAAAGTTTTTTGGAGATAGTTCCTATGTATCTCTCTGAGGGGCATTTGGATCACCAAAAGTTGCCATGAGCCAAAAGGATTGGTTGCTGGCTCAAATACCGCCACAAATCTCGCGTTGCGGGTCGGGTGAGGTGGCTTGATACTCGGTGTACTCGCGCCACCATTCGCAGCCCCGCTGCATTAGGGCATCGAATTCCAGCGCTTCTAAATCCCACAAAATAGCGGTTTCGTCGGAACTGCTGGAAGTGAGGGTTTTGCCGTCGGGACTGAATTCCAGATCTATTACCCAGTTTTGGTGACCGACTAGGGTCTGTAAAAGCTCGCCATTCATCGACCAGAGCTTAACGGTGTAGTCTTCTCCAGCGGTCGCCAACCTCTCACCGTCAGGACTCAAAACCACGTCCCAAATCCCTTCATGAATTCCGGCTTCCTCGGCCTTAGCCGAATTCAATAACTCACTTTTTAGATTCCAAAACTTGATGTTGCCATCTTCGCTGGCAGAGATAATCGTTTGGCTGTCAGAACTAAAGAGAACGTCTAATATCGCATCGGTATGACCTGCGAGCGTGTGTAGCAACTCACCGTTAGCAGTCCAAAGTTGCACTGTGTTGTCCTTATTGCCCGCCACCAAATACTGCCCATCGGGGCTAAAGGTTACTGCATAATAAGGTTCTCCTCGATCGCCCAAACTATTCAGCAATTCCCCCTCAACACTCCAAATGTTGAGGGGGCCATTACTGTTAGTCGATACCAGGATTTGACTGTCAGGACTGAAGGTGATGTCTTGAATGGACTCTGTATCACTGGTCAGCGTGTGCAGGAGCTCTCCGTCCAAATTCCAGAGGTGGATAACACCACCCCGGGCGGTCAGCAGGATTTTTCCGTCAGGGCTAAACCTTACCCGTGGTCTAGATCCGTCTTCGACTTCGAGGGTGTGTAATATTTCTCCTTGAGCATTCCAGAGGATGGCAACGGGCCCGCTATCGCTGATGGAGGCAATGAATTGACCATCTGGACTGACGGCAAAGGCACCGAGCCCATCATCATACCCATGACCATCAACGGTGCGAATCAGCTCGCCGTCGGCAGTCCAAAACTTCAGTGGGCCATGCCCTTCTCCAGTGATCAGCATCTGACCATCCGGAGTATATTGAGCGGCTCTGACGAATGAATTGTGGCCTCTCAGCGTAGTTGAGGTGTTGCCTGCCAATTGCCAAAGCTTGACGGTTCGGTCGCCGCTGCCAGATATTAACGTTTGGCCATCTGGACTCCAAACAATATCCCCAACCCAACTCGTATGTCCCGTCAATGTTTGCAATAAAGTTCCATCTAAGCGCCACTGTTTGATCGTGCTGTCGCTACTCGATGAGACGAGAGTTTGGCCATCCTGACTAAACTGCATCCAGTTGACCTGTTGAGTATGGCCTGTGAGGGTTTTGATGATCTGCCCTTCTCGGCTCCAGAGTTTAATTGTGTTATCGTCGCTCGCCGAAGCAAGCAACTGCCCATCTGGACTGAAAACGACCTGACGCACGGTATCTTCATGGCCAGTCAGGGTTTGTAAGAGCTCACCATTGAGGTTCCAGAGTCGAACGGTGTTATCGGCTCCACCAGTCGCGATGAGTTCTCCGTCAGGGCTAAAGGCCTTGCTCCAAGGATTATCGGTATGTCCAGAGAGGGTTTGCAGGAGTTCTCCTTGCCAGTTCCAAAGCTTCACGGTCTGGTCATCGCTGTGGGATCCAATGATCTGGCCATCTGTACTGAAGGTCAGATTCCAAACTGGGCCTTTATGATCGGTCAAGGTCCGCAATAGCTCACCGTTTCGATTCCAGAGTTTGAGTGTGCCATCATTGCTAGAGGTCACCAGAGTTTGACCATCAGGACTAAATCCCAGGCCTTCAATATTATTCTCATGACCTGAGAGCGTCTTTAGGTGCTCCCCCTGAAGGTCCCAAAGCTTAGCCGTTTGGTCGTCACTTGCTGAAGCTAATATCTCGCCATCGGGGCTAAAGACTAACCCTCCAATACCCCTTTCATGGGCCGAGACGGTATGGAGCAGCTTCCCGTCAGGATTCCAGAGTTTGATTTCTCCGGCGCCGCTACCAGAGGCAATGATGCTACCGTCAGGGCTAACTGCTATTTCCCCAATACTCCCATAATCGTCATCTAAGGTTTTGATCTCGCGAATGCCGTTGACGGCTTGCTGCAAGACTTGGTGGATAAGGGCGCGATCGCTCTCCGGATACTTCTCCCATTGATGCCCGGCCTCTAGTGCCGTAATCAGCGCATCAGTATTTTGCCCTGCCAAAAACTCCGCATTTGACTGTTCGGCTAGGGACTCAATCTGGGCAATTTCGCCACTGCGCCACAGTCGGTAGGCATAGACGCTTGCCCCCGACGCCGCAACAAACGCCAGACTCATCACCGCGAGGAGCGATCGCAGCACCAAAATTCGCCGCTTTTCCCGCTTGACCTCCCGCTCTTGCGCTTCCCGCCCGGCCTGAATGTAGTCTTTGTGCAGCGGCGTCGGCAGCGGTTCCTGCTGCTGCTGCAAGGCTTCTACCAGCCAGTTTTCCCCAATCACAAACTCATCACCCCGCAGCAGCAAGTCATCGCGTCGCTGTTTTTTATCCCACTCTTGCGCTTTCACCAACAGCCGAGTGTGGGATTTCACATAAGCCAAATCCGTGTTGAGCGCTGCCACCAATGACTGAAAGGCTGTATCAAAGTCATCCTCCTCTCTAAAAAATAGCCAGTTGTGTTTTCCGAGTGCCGGATGTACCTGTGTCATGCCAAATCCTTCCCGCCGCATGATCGGCACCAGCCGTTTGCTATTGGTAACGGCATGATCCACTTCTTGACGGCAAACTTTTGACGCGATCGAGTCGGGGGTGATGACAAAGATAAAAGTGTCTGCCGCTTCAATGCCCGCTTTGATTTCTTCCCACCAGTCCGCCGTCAGGGGAATGCTCTCCCAATCGACCCAGGCGTCATATTTGCTATCTATCAGAGCCTGGTTGAGCACCTGCACAAAAGCTTTGTCTTTGCGGGAGTAGGAAATGAAAACGTCAGTCATAGGGCAGGCAAGGATAACAGAGGGCAGGGAAATTTAAGCCGATTTTTCACTCAGCTGATACGCCACGACCACGGTAAAAATGGTTAAGCCAGTGGCCAGCACCATCAACAGTAGAGTGGTCCGCGAGTTCCGATCAATGTCTTCAAGAAAATCAGCCTCAGGCACCACCACTACGATTAGCCAATCAATTCCTGGCTGCTCGGCAAACCTCGAAACCTGGACAAACTGAGCTTCGCCATCAATCACCGCATTGAGCTGAACCTGATCGGTAAAAGTTGCTAAATCAAGTCTTTGGTCGATAATTTGAGCGATCGCTCTGGTTAAGTTGTCTTCACTATTAGTCGCTGCTATCCGATCAAATTCATTGTTTTCAATAACTCTATAAAGCGCCTCGCCGGTGGAGGTAGCAATCAAGAAACCAGCGCTATCCATGATGAAAGCTTCGCCAGTTTTACCGATTTCTAGAGTTTCTAAAAACGTACTCAGATCGTTAAAGGAATAATCGAGAGCGGTGACGCCCAGCAAATCCCCGTCGGCATCATACACGGGGGTAGCCGCGCTAAAGTTAAGCTCACCGCGTCCAGAATCAATATAAGGATTAGTCCAGATCGGCTCGTCGGCTTCCACCGCCGCGAGAAACCAGGTTCGCGCCCGCGCATCATAAGCGACCTGATTGACTCGATCTAAAGCCGCTCTTTGGCCTTGATTATCTAAATCGTAGTAGTAACGCGAAAAGTCGCTGGTGGTATCGTTGATAGCCGCCTGCAGATTGCCCTCGGGCGTACGACTGATACCCACCAAGCTGCCATCAGCAGCAGAAGCGTAATACATCCAAGAAACGGCATCAAGGTACTGCATTTGCTGCCAAAGGTAGTTCTCACTGGCCAAACTCTGAGTGGTGAGTTCGCCTCGACGGACGGCATCAGCGTTGATTTGGTTGATGAGATTTGGCAACCTAATTTGTTGAATAATGTTGTCTTCAATGCGGCCAGAAAGTTCGCGGCGCAGCTGCGAGGCCACGTCATTGACGGCTCTTTGGCCGTTCCGTAACGAGAGGGCGCCGCTGATGCCCATCCCCAGCAGCACCGTGATGGCGGTGCCAGTTTGCAGCCATCCTTTTAATCGTCGGCGCTGGGCCTCTCGCTGCAGGTTTTGATCGTGGAGGGCGGCGCTGGCGGCAATAAACTCGCTTTGCAGCGCCGTCATCAATGGCTGCTTATGGTAAGCCACGGCTTCCTCAGACCAGCGTTCGGCCCACAGTAGTTCTCGCCCTCGCAGTAATAAATCCTCACTGCGGTCCTTTTTCTGCCACTCCAAGGCTTTCAGCAGAGCCCGCGTGTGCTCTTTGACGTGTGCTAGGTCAGTATTCAGCGTTTTCACCAGCGAGTGAAACGCCGTGTCAAAGTTAGTGTCTTCTTTAAAGAACAGCCAATTGGCCTTGCCCAGGGCGGGACGCACCAAGGACACGTCAAAGCCTTCGCGGTGGACGATGGGCACCAGACGCTTGTGATGCTTGACGGCATGGTCAATCTCCTGCCCGCATACTTTTGACGCAATGGAGTCGGGGCTAAGGACAAAGATAAAGGTATCGGCCGCTTCGATGCCGGCTTTGATCTCTTCCCACCAGTCGGCAGTCAGGGGAATGTTTTCCCAGTCGATCCAGGCGTCGTACTTGCTCTCCTCCAAAGCCTGGTTGAGCACCTGCACGAAGGCTTTATCTTTACGGGAGTAGGAGATAAAAACGTCGGTCATGGTTAAGCCTGATCAAAGCGCGACTTATCAAATTCCTTCAGCGTCTGGGGTGGCAGATGCGGATGCAGGCGATCGCTTGCTTCAGAAAAATTACCAGAAGAGGCTCAGGCCCATCAAGTTTCTCAATTCAAAGGCGCTGGATTTCCGCAAGGCAGGAGCAACAGTTACATTTCTTTGGAGTCGGGTTTTCAGAATTAGGCCATTGGCTGAACCTCGAAGCTGTGATCGCCCATTCAATGACAATGACATTCATCCTCTATGGCAGCGCCAACGTTCTGATACTGCAAAACCCTGCCTTTAGCTGCTGAAAACAGATCAAGACAGGGTTTTACGTGATTGGGCTACATCAGGTAGGCTGAAGCAGCTTTATCGAGGTAACTTAGCGGAAGGGCGGTGCATAGAGCAGACCACCTTCTGTCCACAGAGCATTCAAGCCGCGATCGAGCTCGAACTGCGACTCAGAACCGAGATTAGTCTCGTAAATTTCGCCATAGTTACCGACATTGCGAATCGCCCGCGCCATAAAGTCGTTGGGAATCCCCATGTCGTCGCCCAGTGTGCCCTCTTCACCCAAGAAGCGAGCAATATTGGGGTCCTCACTGCCGGCAAACTCCTCAATATTTTCAGAGGTTATGCCGAATTCTTCCGCTTGAATCAAGCCGTAAGTAACCCACTTAACCACATCAAACCAGGCAGAGTCATTATTGACTGTCAGAGGCCCCAGTGGCTCTTTAGACATGGTGACTTCCAGCAATACATGCTCTTCGGGAGTCGGCAGGGTGCTGCGACGAGCAATCAACTGAGATTTGTCAGAAGTCATGCCTTCACAACGGCCCTCGTCATAAGCTGCATAAGCGGCGTCTGCATCCTGAAAGACGACGGGCTCAAACTCGACGCCAAGCTTACGCATTTGGTCGGTCAAGTTCAATTCAGTAGTCGTTCCCGTTTCCACACAAACGGCCCGTCCGGCAAAATCTTCCAGCCCAGCAATGCCACTGGCTTCGCGCACCATCATGCCTTGGCCATCGTAGAAGGTGGTAGGCGCAAACTCCATGCCGACTTGAGTATCACGGCTAATGGTCCAGGTAGTGTTACGCGAGAGCATATCCACTTCACCACCAGACAGTGCAGTGAAACGCTCGGTAGAATCTAAACGACGGTATTCTATGGCGTCGGGATCATCAAACAGCGCTGCTGCTACTGCCCGACAAACATCAACGTCGAGACCAGAGTAGGCTCCACTTTCATCAACAAAGCTGAAGCCTGGGATACCTCCATCAACGCCACAGATCAGCTGTCCTCGCTCCAACACAGCATCTAAGCGGCTGCCGCCAGCCGTTGCAGTCGTGGTTTCGCCCTCGGCGCCATCATCACCTTCTGCAGCCGTATCTGTAGTTGTACCATTAGCACAAGCGGTCGTTAGGGTAAGGGCTAACGCTAACCCGAGCAAACCCCATTTCTTCATTTGCCTATATGCCTCACTAACTCATCACAGTCACACTTTCGTCAATGCCGTTCAATAAAACAACGCGGATGTTTTAGAAAGTGAACTAGTCTGGCTCAACATTCCAACGGTTGACGAAATATTTTTGTATTCTAAAATACTTTACGGATTCTACATATTTTGTACAACCACTGCAATTGCCGTGGTTAACCATAGGCGCCTTTGAATCAGCAATTCAGCAGGTCCGTAAAATAGCGTAGCAGCGCCATACGTTGCTTTACTCAACAATGGCTTATTGGATGTGCAAAAGGTTGTCTTGTAATGTCTAAACTGCCGAGCGTGACGGCTCGAGATCCAATCGCGACACTGGAATAATTGGGTTTTACACCGTCAGGCAAAAGAGTCGCCATGCTAAGAATGCGCCATGAAGACGAACGAGTGGTGACAGTTCCGGTGCTTGCTCGCAAAATTATCGGCAAAGGGGTACTTCCCGAGATTTTGCGTGATGCTGAGTTAAGCAAGGACGAATTGATTGAGCTGTTAAGGTAAATGCTCTAGAACAGCGCGTCCCTGCTCACATATCCAATGTTTTAACCGCCGCCACTGCTGCGTCTAGCGCGATCGCCACATGGGTCCAATGGGTTCCCCCTTGGCAGTAGACTGTATAGGGTTCACGCAGAGGACCGTCAGCAGAAAGCTCTGAGGTGCTGCCGTCAATGAAAGTGCCGCCCGCCATCACTAGTTCGCTATCGTAGCCGGGCATGCCAGCAGGAATGGGTTCCACGTAAGAATCAACCGGGGAATGCTGCTGGATGGCTTTACAAAAGGCGATGAGCTTATCGGGAGAACCGAGCTTGATCGCTTGAATCACATCGCGTTGGGGAGCCGCTGCCGAGGGATTGACGGGATAACCGAGTTGGTCAAAAGTGTGGGCAATCAGAGCATTGCCTTTCATAGCCTCACCAACCATCTGGGGCGCCAAAAATAATCCCTGAAAAAGCAGCCGGTTTTGGTCGAGGCTGGAGCCGCCGCTGCCGCCAATACCGGGTGCCGTCAGTCGACAAAGAGCTTTCTTGACCAAATCAGCGCGTCCGGCCAGATAGCCGCCCGTGGGGGCGATCGCCCCGCCAGGGTTTTTGATGAATGAGCCCGCTATTAGATCGGCCCCAACGGCTGTAGGCTCGCGGGTTTCAACGAACTCGCCATAGCAGTTATCAACAAAACAAATCGTTTTGGGGTTTTGTGATTTGACAATTGCAACAATGCGCTCAATTTCGGCGATGGTAAGGCTGCAACGCCAGCTGTAGCCGCATGAACGCTGAATTAAAACCATGCGAGTGACAGGATTTATGGCTTCCTGCAGCTGATCCCAATCAACGCAGCCATCCATATTAAGCGATAATTCCCGGTAGGTGATGCCAAATTCTTTTAGGGAACCTTGGCGATCGCTGCGAAGTCCAATGACTTCTTCTAAAGTGTCGTAAGGTGAGCCCGTCACTGAGAGGAGTTCGTCACCGGGGCGTAAAGCGCCGAACAGAGCACAGGCGATCGCATGTGTTCCAGAAACGAACTGCACTCTCACAGCGGCAGCTTCTGCCTGCATGACATCGGCGAAGACGCGATCAAGCGTGTCACGGCCTAAATCATTGTGACCATAACCAGACACACTCGCAAAATGATGACTTCCGACTTTATGCTGGCGCATGGCCGTCAGCACTTTATTCAGGTTGACTTTAACCTGCCAATCGATTTCCCAAAAAATTGGAGAGAGGGTGCCTTTAGCGGCTAAAAAATCGTTTGGAGAGTTCATCGGGAAGCTGCGCTTAACTTTGTAGAGTATATTCTTCCGTGAGTTTGTATCTTCCTGTCCACAAGCTGAGATATTTCGAATGACAGTTGCACAAAGCTTAGAAAAACCTAATATTAATTGGGCCACAACGGCGTTTATGGTGGCCATCCATATCCTCGCTCTACTAGCCTTTATTCCCGGTAATACAACTTGGGGCGCTGTTGGTGCGGCCCTCGTCCTTCATTGGATTACTGGCTGCCTTGGCATCACCCTGGGGTGGCATCGATTGATTGCCCACAAAAGTTTTGAAGTACCTAAATGGTTAGAGTACTTTTTTGTGGTCTGTGGCAGTATGGCCTGTCAGCATGGCCCTATTGTTTGGATTGGTCTCCATCGTCATCATCATCGTCATTCTGACCAACCGACCGACCATCATGACGCTGGCAAAGGCTTCTGGTGGAGCCATATGGGCTGGCTATTGCATGAAGTGCCGGCGCAAGCGGAGATTGACCGGTTTACTCTCGACATCAACAAAGATCCGGTCTATCGGTTCTTCGAAAAATACTTTTTAGCTACTCAAATTCCCCTAGCCGTGGTGCTGTATTTGCTGGGTGGCTGGTCATTTGTGATTTGGGGCATTTTTGTGCGCCTAGTCGTGGTCTATCACTGCACTTGGTTCGTCAACAGCGCTACTCATAAGTTCGGCTATCGCACTTATGAAACTAAGGACCTATCGACTAATTGCTGGTGGGTGGCGCTAGTTACCTACGGTGAAGGCTGGCATAATAATCATCATGCTTTCCAGCATTCAGCTCGTCACGGTCTGCGCTGGTGGGAAATTGATATCACCTGGTTGCATATTCGCCTGTTACAGATACTGGGTTTAGCTCGAAAAGTGAAAGTGGTTAAGCCATAGCCGGCTTTGTTATGAGAAAGTGAGCAATGTGCTTCTGCAGATAGGCGATCGCTGCTTGACTTTAAACTGTTAGTCAAGCAGCGCTTATCTAAGTTTGTGGTAAAAAGCTAAATCCTACTCATTTTTAAGATTGAATTATCTCTAAACCTTCAGATAGTAACGATGGCGGCAATCGATAGAATTATCTCTATTTAAGTGAGGGGCAAAAATCCACAGTTGAATCTGAATGGCTGTGAAATAATTTAATTTTAGGTTATTTGATTTAAATCGTTTATTGAGGAGTGATTCCTATGAGTGTTGACAGCAAAGAATTTCACGAAGAGCTAGAAAAAGCTCGTTCCTATGCCCGCTCAATCTGTTCAGAAAAGGGAGAAAGTTCGGCTGAATGCGCTGCTGCTTGGGATGCCGTAGAAGAAATGCAGGCAGAGGTTTCACATCAGCATCAGAAACCTGAAAAGAGCAATTTCGATAAGTACGTAGAAGAAAATCCTGACGCCCCCGAAGCTCGTATCTACGAAGATTAAAAGAGTTCAGAGGGAGAGATAGTTTTGTGTTCTCCCCTCTGAACGTCTTGGTAATCAGTATTGACTAAATATACTTGCTATGTTTGCTCACTGACTGCGACTGCAAACTCAGGCATCAAATTTTTTAATGCCAAGAAGATATACTTGCACCGCATAAATTTACGCCTTAGCAAGATCGATTAATTTGCAGATTGCTAGGTGGTTTTGCAAGCAACAAAATCTTTTTCTGCGCCTTTGAGGTATCTATTGTGAATGAACTCCGAAAGGCCACTATTTGCCAGACAGGGCTAACTTTTGATCTTCATCTGCTAATGGAATAGACGCTGCTAATTTAATATCAGGCAGCAACTTTTGTGCCATATCATGGCTTTCTTCCAGCAAATATTTCAGAAAAGTGTCGGCCACTACGGAAAGCTGTTTACCAGCTAAATTGGCCACATACCAATGGCGCTCGATGGGGAACCTCTCGACATCGAGAATGGCGAATTCTCCAGTCGTCCCTTCTGAAATAATCGTGTGAACTGACAGAACAGAAATCCCTAAACCGCCAGCGATCGCCTGCTTGATGGCTTCGTTACTGCCCAGTTCCAACCGAACCTTAACCTCAACCTCGTTCTCCTCGAATAGATTTTGCACTGCCTGGCGCGTACCAGATCCGGGCTCTCGCATGATGAACTGCTCGCCGTTCAGTGCGCGAATGGGAATATTTTTTCTGCCCACCAGAGGGTGATTTTTAGGCGCAATGACAACCAGTGGATTCTCCAAAAAGGGATGAATCTTGAGATCCGGCTGCTCTGGCGCTTGACTAATAATGTAAAGATCATCTTCGTTGTTCGCCATTCGCTCTTGAATATGCTGGTGATTAGTCACCTTAAGCGAAATATCGATGCCAGGAAAGCGCTGACAGAATGGACCCAACAAGCGCGGCACAAAATATTTGGCAGTAGTAATGACGGCAATTCTGAGCTGACCTTGCTTCATCCCCTTGATGTCGGCGATCGCCATCTCAAACTGATCCAATCCTTCAAACACTCGCTGACAGGTTTCGAGCAGCTGTTGGCCCGCTTGAGTCAAGTAGAGACGCTTCCCGATCTGCTCAAACAAAGGTAAACCGACAGCTTTGGTCAACTGCTTAACCTGAATTGACACCGTCGGCTGAGTTAAATACAGCTCTTCGGCTGCGCGAGTGAAGCTCCCGTGACGGGCAGTTGCTTCAAAGACTTTGAGCTGGTGAAGCGTGGCATGAAACAACGGTTCAAGTCCCCTATACGTACGCCAAAGCTATCATAGACCATATTCTATCGATTTGTCACTTTTATCTATGTAAAATCAATGATTGTTCAGCCTGAAGAAATACGTTTTTTTACTAAAGGCTGTCTGCTGAGAAATTTGCTCAAAATAAGCAGTTTGTCGATTTCTCGTCACGATGATTGGGCTTTGTGGTTTGACTCTAGCGATCGCGAGTCCAGGCAATGTGTTTTAGATATCCCGAGAAAATCCTAGTCATCCTTCACAATGAGAGGCTGAGGCCAAACCTAAAAGCGGCCTTGTCCATAAAATCTTTGCCTCCATCCCAATGTCCTTACCTTCTACCTCTCACCCACCACTATCATCACGCCTAGGCGAGTTAGCGCAGATTTTTGGTCGGTTGGGCTGCCTGGGTTTTGGCGGTCCGCAAGCCCACATCGCCATGCAAAATGATGAGGCCGTGGTGCGTCGACAATGGCTTACTCAAGAGCAATTTAGCGATGGCTTAGCAATTTGTGAAATGCTGCCGGGACCAGCCTCAACCCAAATGGGCATTTACCTCGGATATATTCGGGCCGGGCAACTAGGCGCCTTAGTGGCAGGCTTTGCGTTTATTGCACCAGCCTGCTTAATTGTCGTGACTCTTTCATGGGCTTACTTTCATTTTCAGGCCTTGCCCCAGTTAGATGCAGTGTTTTTCGGCATCGCGCCAGTCATGATCGCTATCATTCTAGGCTTTTGCTGGAAGCTGGGCAGAAAGTCGGTGAAAGATGGGAAGGGAGTGGCGATCGCGATCGCCGTTGCCGCCATTGTAGGTTGGGGCCTGCTCAATCCGCTTTTAACTTTTATTCTGGCGGGGCTGTTGGGATTGATGCTCTATCGACCTCGCGGAGACCGCTCACCACAGGCGGCTTGGCTGCCGCTGGGTTTTCTTTCCAGCTTGCCGTTGGCGATGGTCTCTGCAGACGCACTGAGACTGTCGAGTTTCTGGGGCGTAGAACGAATTGCCAACTTTTTTTGGCCATTAGTGATGCTATTTCTCAGAACTGGCACCTTTATTTTTGGCGGTGGTCTGGTAATCATTCCCCTCCTGGAATTTGAAGTGGTGGATCAACTACAGTGGTTGACTCGCAATGAATTTATCAACGGCATCGCTATCGGGCAGCTAAGTCCTGGACCGGTAGTGCTCACGGCCGCTTTTATTGGGTTCAAGGTGGCAGGTGTGTTGGGGGCACTGGTGGCCAGTGTCAGCATTTTTACTCCTTCCTTTTTGTTCATTATGGCGGGGGCTCCAGTCCTGTTGCGAATTCGTCAAAATTCTTGGGTGCAGGCCTTTTTGAAAGCAGTGCGGCCAGCGGTATTAGGCGCGATCGCCGCGGCGGCGATTCCTTTGATGCAGACAGCCATCTTTGAGCAGTCGTCCTGGGTTCTGACCGCGATCGCGGCAATCATCACCCTGTTATCGTTAGTGGCCTTAATTCGCTTTAAGGTACCGACCTGGCAATTAGTGCTGGGAGGCAGCATAGTCGGGCTATTGACCGGCCTGACCCTGGGAAACGATTTTGCTTAATTTGTTATGTATAAACAGCTTTGAAATTGGGCATTCTGAAAACGGCACACTTTAAAGAGTTGCCTTAAGTAATGCTTTATCTACTTTAAAGATTAATTCTCTAACTGTGCCCAGCAGACTGGGACGATCAGAATGCAGCATGTGGAATTCACAGGCTAACGACCACAGGCGTTTAGTTAACTGCATTTTCTCAAGTCTTCTACCTTAAACTTTTTACTTAAACAAAACTTGATATGGATACCCAAGCAAAAATTTTTATCGCTGGTCACAATGGCTTGGTTGGCAGCGCCATCGTCCGTACTTTGCAAGATCGCGGCTATAAAAATCTACTGTTGCGATCAAGTAAAGAGCTAGATTTACGGCAGCAAGCAGCAGTTGAGAATTTTTTTGCTGAGGAGCAGCCAGATTATGTATTTTTGGCAGCAGCTAAGGTCGGCGGCATTCAGGCTAATAATCTCTATCGCGCAGAATTTATCTACGACAACTTGATGATTGAGGCCAACATTATTCATAGTGCCTATCGTCATCAAGTAAAAAAATTGCTGTTTCTCGGCTCTTCCTGCATCTATCCCAAGCTGTGTCCGCAGCCAATGCGAGAAGAAGCCTTGCTAACTGGCTTTTTGGAGCCTACGAATGAGCCGTATGCGATCGCTAAAATTGCTGGCCTTAAACTGTGCGAAAACTATTGCCGCCAATATGGAGTCAATTTCATTTCAGCGATGCCAACCAATCTCTACGGTATCAACGACAATTTTGATCTAGCCAACTCTCATGTGCTGCCAGCTCTCATCCGCAAGTTTCATGAAGCTAAAATTAACAATACTGATACTGTCACCGTCTGGGGCACGGGAGAGCCGCTGCGCGAATTTTTATTCGTTGATGACCTAGCCGACGCTCTGTTTTTCCTCATGGAAAACTACGATCGCTCAGAATTTATCAACGTTGGCACAGGCGAAGAAATCTCTATCAAAGACTTAGCGCTGACCATTAAGTCTGTGGTCGGCTTCGATGGCGAGTTAGCCTTTGACACCTCTAAACCTAACGGTACCCCCCGCAAACTAATGGACGTGTCACGCTTGAAAGATCTGGGCTGGCAAGCTCAAACAGATCTCAAAACTGGTCTCGAGAAAACCTATGCCTGGTACTTAGCTAACCTTGATTCCTTTCGGCGCTAGAAATCAACCTAATCAACATTAGTAGTTTTAGCCTCGTCAGAATTTATAGGACATAATTTTATAGCGTTTGTGGGGAAAGCCTTTTAACCACAGTCATAGCTGTCATATGGCCGTCGCTATTGCCGTATTTGAGCAACTCATCAAATTTCAGCAGAGTTTCTGTTGCATTTGAAGAATTTTGGAGCTACGCTCAGAAATCTAGTACGTGCTTGGTAGTCTGATGCTAAATTTTTGACTATCAGATTAAAAGGCACTGACATAAATTGCGATCGCCACATCTTTAGCTGCCAATTTTTATGCTGACGAGCGTTGACCGACTACTATTCGTTCGGGGTGTCCCCATTTTTAACGAATTGAGGGATGATTTCTTAGTCCGGCTAGCCTCCATCATGGATGAGCTGTCTTTTCCTGAAGACCACACCATTTTTGCCGAAGGCCAGGAAGGTCGAGCCCTTTACATTGTGGTTAAAGGCCAAGTCAGTGTTCATTTACAAGACGGTCAAACCTTAGCCGAGTTGTCAGCCGGCGCTTGTTTCGGAGAAATGTCGCTATTCGATGCTGAGCCACGCTCTGCCTCGGTCACGACGCTGGATGCATGCGATTGCCTGATCTTGACACAGCATCAGCTCTATGAAGCAATCGATGAAACTCCCGGAATTGCCATCAACATTATTCGTCTGCTGTCACGGCGCATTCGCGAACTCAATAAAGATTTGCAGGAAAAGCAGCAGGAAGCTAAGGCATTGTCACAACAGTCAGCGCTGATATATGCCGGTGGATTAAAAACACCTTATCCAGTAGGAAACAGCGGTCCTTATCAAACGCTTGAAAACAACAGCAGCGAATCTTCTGGCGTTTTTTTTCATTAGGCTAGCTGCACAGCAATCAGTCTGATCAATTTCATCGGTCGCTGATTCTTTACAGCCACCTTCTTGCAATATTCTGCCGTCTGCCGTCCCCAAATTCAGGTACAAGAGAAGGGCTGCTTACACGACTTTGTTATGAATTTGTCCCAGCGCCTTTGGCAAGCAAACCAGGACTTGGCCCAGGCTTCGCTTAACCATCCGTTTGTCCAGGGCATTTATGATGGCTCTTTGGCCAAAGCCAAATTTGCCTATTACGTGGGTCAAGACGCATTTTTCCTGGAAGCCTTCGCCCGCGCATATAGTGTTGCTGCCGCTAAGGCCCCCAACTTGTCAGGTTTTATGACATTTCATGAGTTGGCTGAAGGAGTTTTAAGTGAACTGCAGCTGCACGAGAACTATGCACAAACGTGGGGTGTTTCCCTAGCAGAGGTGCAGCCAGGGGCGGCCACGCGACGCTACACGGACTTTTTGTTAGCTACGGCCTGGAGTCAGTCGGTAGGCATTACTGCGATCGCCATGTCGCCTTGCATGCGTCTTTATGCCTACATTGGTCAATCTCTCGCGCAGCAGGGCATTCCCGATCATCTCTACAGTGATTGGGTGCGCACCTACAGCAGTGATGATTTTGAGCCACTCGCTGCTCAATTGGAGGCGCTCGCTGATCAGTACAGCCCTGATGATCAATTGGTGGAAGAGACGTTTCGCTATGCCATGCAGTGTGAATATGACTTTTTTGACGCAGCGTGGCAGGTGGAAGTAGAAGATTATAAGGGTATAAAGAAGTGACGTTGGGGCAAGCGGGACGATAGATGGCGGGCAGCGATCGCAAAAAATCGTCATGATGAAAGAGGTGTCTACCCTAAATTGTCGTGACGGTTGCTTTTCTATTCAACATTAGCCGAGCCATACCGCTTCTTCGCAAAGCAGTTAAGCCCTTTCCCAAAGCAGCGATGTTTCAGCTTGCCGACGAAGGATTTAACTCGCTGTATGAGCAGTTGATATCCTGCATTATTTCCATTCGCACTTACGATGAGGTGAGCGTGCCGGTTTCACGGCGACTATTTGAGCGAGCTCGCACGCCAGCGGCTATGGTGCAACTGAGCGTTGATGAAATCCTCAATTTGATTCGCCGGTCAACTTTTCCTGAAAATAAAGCAGCACAAATTCACACCATTTCACAGCGCATTCTGACTGAATTTGACGGACAGTTGCCTGCTGATTTCGCAACCTTGACTAAGTTCAAGGGCGTTGGTCCCAAGTGCGCCAACTTGGCGCTGGGAGTGGCAATGGGCTATCCATGCATTAGCGTTGATATTCACGTTCATCGGGTGACTAACCGCTGGGGCTATGTTGCTACCAAGACTCCGGAAAAGACAATGGTGGCTCTGGAGGAAAAACTGCCAAAGGAATACTGGGTAGAAATCAACCGCCTACTGGTGCCGTTTGGCAAGCATATTTGTCGGGGGCGATCGCCGCGCTGTCGCATCTGTCCATTAGCCAACATGTGTCAACAGGTCGGAGTCGCTTAATCCAGACATCTGCCATCAAGCTGAGATAGCCGTCACGAATCTCGGATAAAATGAGCTTTTGTTTTTTTGTTCTCGGTTTTCCAGATGCCGCACTTTATCGCTTTATCCATCTAAACAAGCATATTCATTCATAATTCGGGTGTCTAGCCTACGGTAGCGAGTTTGCCGTCTTGTCCTGACAACACGGGTAAGCTTACGTTGGGTGATATTTCTGACTGGTGATTATATGTCGTAGCCAAGTACAACTCCCCAAAAGGCGTCTTCAAAAACGCCTTCATTCGCTTCAATTGTGGCGCGTTTAGCCCAGGTGAAAACGTCAAAGCTAACGTGGCCGCTGTCATGCTGCCAAAAAGTACCTTTTTGAACGTCGGTATTGCCTACAAGCGCGACCCAGTGATTGGGCACAGTAAGTCGTGATGGCTGATCGCTGAGCAAATTTTCTGCGGTAATCAATCCCAGGGCTACACCTCCCTGGTCAAGCACTGTCTGGGACTTTTTCAGTGCCGCTAAATCACGCCAAACATAGGTATGGAAGTAGTCCACTCGAGGATAGTGCAAAATTTCCCGTACCCAACCCTTCATTTCCCAAAATTTGGTCATTCCAGCTAGGTTACGAACAATTTCGGGCGCATTAGGTTCAACTGGGAACAAAAAGTTTTCTGACTCTCGCAGAGTTGCCAACACCATCCAGTCGGCTGGACCCATGCGTAGCTCTCCCTGACTAGCCTGTCGCAGCGATTCGGAAGTCTGAATATACCGCGTTTTAGTCTCAAAACCACCGGTTTCATACAGCGACTGGCAAAGCTGAACATACCGTATTGGAAACTTGCGGATTAGCTCAAACAAGATGGACGCAGGGCCACAAAACGGCTGCTGTCCCTGATTAACCTTAAAAGGATTATGCAGACGAATGCGCATTGCTTCGACAATCGCCTTTTTGTCCAGATGCGGCCAGACTCCTGACTCCGGGGAATCTCGAAATCGGTTAAGCGCGGCTATCGCAATCCGCTTCTCTTCAGGACTAGCAACAATCTTAGGAACAACGGTCATCGCAGCTCTCCATGGTGCAAGTACAGTCAGCTCTAAAAACTTCAATCGGTTTGCTTTATTTCCGTAAGCAATCAATGCTGTCAAGCTGTTTTAGTTTAATCAAGGGACTGTAATAGCGGGTTGCTCTATATTGTCATGACATGAGCGGGCGC
>ERZ1740058.929-NODE-929-length-17171-cov-7.419958_pt1 | contig 17171 bp, 15 predicted proteins | sample MGYA00581745_ERZ1740058 | MGnify/ENA primary metagenome ERZ1740058 (study PRJEB43018, sample SAMN04849742) | marine metagenome | isolation source: floating plastic debris | place: Pacific Ocean | collected 2008-08-30 | study: EMG produced TPA metagenomics assembly... | reverse complement strand
CGAAGCTAAAAAATGAACGAAAGGTAAATTGAAGCATAAGTGATGAAAATTTCGTAAGGTGTTAATTATGCAGAATTTAATTTTTAAACATACTCTAAGTGTGATATATGTGTACAAATATAGTTGATTAATTTATGAAATATTTTTTCCTATTTTCAAGACCAGAGGGCATTTGTCAGGCTATTTCTCTAATTCAAATACGCGTCAGTTTTTATATGTTAATATTTTCATTATTTCATTAGTATTTACCTTATCTTTACTAACGGTATAGAGATTTAACACACCTGTTTTTCAACTTTAAATAAATGGTCTTATGATTCAAAAAAAACTCAATCTCAGTCCATCGCAACACATCTATCATTTGTGTATGCTATTTTTTATTTTATTGACTTGTAAAGCTTCTTTTGCCGACGAAATTCCTATTGAACAAACGCAGCTTTCGCCTAGTGATCAAGAGTATTGTGTGCCTCAAGTATTTGGTAACGGGAATCATCTTTACTATGTAAGTGTAGGAAGTCGCGTGTTCAATCACAACGGGCCAGAAAATGGCTATACATACTACAGTGACTTGCCTGATTTCAACCTTTACCCCAATATGCGCTTCTTTTTTCATTTTAAGTTTTTAGGGCGGCTCTTTGGGGCATCAAGGCAGTATGTTCGCTGGCTAGTTTGGATAGACAAAAATAATGATGGGGAATTCACTAGCTTCGATTTGGTGTACAACCGTACCATCCTTTCTCCAGGCGACAACCACGAAATAAAGTTTATGCAAGAGATTCCGCGTGTTTTCGTACCAGGTACACGTATGCGTGTGGTAGCTGCCTTATCTACTTCTCAGTTTAATGCTACGCTTCCTTGTAGTCAAGTGAATAACGGGGAAATGCATGACTATGACATAACCTTTGTAGGGGCGAGTGAAGCCCTTGACCAACCTGCTTTTGCTCAGGTAGACCCCGTAGCCTACTGTGCTTCTAGAGGTGATGACGTTGGAGGAGAATACATTGAAAGAGTTATCTCGCCGAATAGTGTACAATATGTATCAGGAGATAATGAGGGCTATTTTTTCAGTCCTAGCAGTATGATCACGTTAAGAAGGGGACAAAGGTATACTGAATTAGGACTCAACGTGGTAGGCGATCCCGACGCCACTTATGACGCCTACATCTGGATCGATTGGAACCAAGATGGTTTTTTTGAACCCCACGAGCGGCTCAATCATATTAGAGGAAACCCTTCTGTCATTAATAGAGTAGGTACCTCTTTCGTAACGCCTTTCAATGCACGTGCTGGCAACACGATGATGCGTTTTCAGTATTTCCGAATAGCTAGTAGCGATCCCTGTGGGATTGAACCAGACGGGGAAGTAGAAGACCGGGTTGTTAGGGTTTCTACGGCTTCTCCATTGCTTGCTGTCCCTTCTGCGGAAGCACCATCTCTGTCACTGTTCCCAAATCCTGCACAAGGAGCAACTACGCTTAAGATGCCAGAAGGAATTTCTCCAGCAATCTCTTTAGAAGTGATGGATCAATTTGGAGAAAAAATAATACGTCAAGAAATAGCCGAAACAAATACAGCGGATAGTTTACCACTTGATACACAAGGCTTACAAAAAGGGCTATATTATGTACGGATTACCACCACCGATGGGCAGCAGTATACGGAAAAACTTTTGATAGAATAACACAAACCAGATATTTCTCTAGGCCTTCTGAGTATCTCGCTCAGAAGGCTTTTTTGTGGTAAAAGCATCGAAAAAAGCTATTTAAACAAGTATAATTGTTGTCTTTGTGAAGGTAGGTGTAATACTTTTCTAACAAAATCACTTCTACCATAAACGCATACGTTCTAGGAGTGTATTTTTGTACTTCTCTCCAATAGGTATTTCTGTTCCCTCGATTTCAACATCATTTTTGGTGTAAGCAGTGATGTGATTGGTATTGACAATATAGGAACGATGTACTCTCACAAAACGATCGTCTAGTTCTTTTTCGAAGGCAGAGAGCGTATACTTTACCACGTGACAAGTGGCTTCTAGGTGAACTTTAATGTAATCTTTTAAACTCTCCACGTATAATATATCTTGAAGCTTGACTCTCACTTGCTTGTTGTTTTTTCTTATAAATAAGAAGGCTTCAGGATTTATAAGAGCAGAAGTATCGAGCACTGGAGCAGGGACTTTTTGTAGGGAGGCAAGAAACTTTTCAATAGCTTTGAAAAAACGTTGGAACACAATAGGTTTCAATAAATAGTCGACCGCATCTAGCTCGAAGCCGTCTAGTGCATAGTCTCGATAAGCAGTAGTAAAAATAACCTTCGGCTTGTGCAGTAAATTTTTCAGAAAGTCAGTTCCTTTTAATACAGGCATTTCGATGTCCAAGAAAATAAGGTCAATGGGTACTTCTTTTAAAATTTTACCCGCTTCTATGGCACTACTGCAAGAAGCCACTACTTCAAAATCATCTAGTTGACTAAGATGTGAGGCAATCAAGTCACGGGCAAGTTCCTCATCATCAACAATAAGACATCGGTAAGTCATATAGCTTTCAATTTTAAATGCACTTTATAGGAGGTGGCTTCATCGTAGATGGTTAGATCGTATTTGTCAGGGTACAATAATGCTAGCTGTTTTTTGATATTTTGTAAGCCAATCCCTTGTACTTTGTGTTGGTCGGGGGCAAGTGCTGGTTTTGAATTCTCTATCTGAAACATAATATGATTTTTTTGGGCACAAAGGTGTATTTTAATGTAGGCTTCATGTAGCTCTTGTACTACCCCGTGTTTGAACGCATTTTCTATAAAAGTGAGTAACAACAAAGGGCCTATTGTTAAGTCTTGGTAGATTTTTTTTTCAAAACTAATTTGTACACGCTTTCCGTACCGTATTTTTTCTAGTGCCACGTAGTTTTCAATGAGAGCTATTTCCTTGTTAATGGGTACGAATCGTTCGTTACAACGGTAAAGCATATAGTCTAAAATATGCGCTAACTTCTCAATGACTTCGGGCGTATGATGCGACTGTTGAATAGCCAAGCTATACAAATTATTAAGCGTATTGAAAAGAAAGTGTGGGTTAAGTTGATTCTTGAGAGTGGTCAATTCGCTGATTTTTTTCTGCTCGTTGAGTTTTGACAGACGCTCTTGATTTCTGTAGAAGCTGAATAAGAGTAAAAGTAGTGTAGGTGAAAAGAACGTAACCATTTTACTAAATAAAACTGGTATATTCACCATTCGCTGCCAAACCGTTTTATAACCATATTCTTCAAAGAAGTGTACGTAAGCTTTAGAGTACTTGGGTTCTAAATAATAGTATTTAGAAACGTGATAAGCAAAAGTGGCCGATGCTAAAAGGACGAGTAGGAAAAACCCGAATTGAACGTACCTTTTTTTATTCAAGAGATGAGGTACAAGCAACTGCATCGTAATAATGGCAACATACAGCTGTATACTTGCCATAAAAAGCTGCGACTCTACCTGATGCTGTACACTTAGGTAAAAATTCCAGTCGGCTGTAATAATAAGATAGAGATAGACAACTATCCAAAAGGCTACTTGCTTCAGGAAACGAAAACCTGTCTTTTGATTAAGATGATTCAAACCATACCCCATAAGTGTTGAAATTAGTAATAAAAGGAACATTACCGCAAGAAAATAGCTGAAGGAAAGAGCAACATCGACCAACAAGGAATCTGAGTAGACTAATCCATTAAGCTACGCAAAGCACCTTTCTTACGGCTGTTGTTACGTGTTAGTCTACTTTATAAAAATCGTTTGACTTTTCAGAATACTTTTAGTCAACCAAACAAACGATTAATGTATCATTTTGGAAGAAAAATAGTATTCAGTCTGATTCTATTGAAAGTTTCTACCTGCTTATTAGCCCAATCAATTACCTCTATCAAAGGAAATGTAGTCGATGCCGATGGAACGCCACAGTTTGGTAATGTACTCCTATTGTCTGCCACTGATTCTAGCATTGTAACGGGTACCAGCTTCTTGGAAGGCGCTTTTGAACTAAATAATATCAATACGAAGCAAGCTTTGTTAAAAATAACCTCCTTGGCGTTCAAAGAGCAGTTCCTACAACTCAACTATCAGGGTACGAGTCAAGTAAATATAGGAGAAGTTATGGTAGAGGTGGAGACACTGGAGGAAGTAGAAATTGCAGCGAAGCGCCCACTTCTTTTAGAACGACCAGACGGCTCCGTAGAAATTACAGTGGCCAATACTACGCTGGCTACCAGTACTTCCGTGAATGAGATACTCACCAGATCTCCAGGTATCGTAACCGATGAGGACAATAATATCCAAATATTTGGTAAGGGCGCGGCAATCATCTTTTTAAACAACGTGCGTGTTTCCAATGATCGCCTGTCTACGCTTTCTCCCTCAGATATAGAGAAAATTGAAATTATTAGTAATCCAGGCCCTCGATACGATGCTGAAGGAAACGCCGTCATTCATATCACTACCAAACGTGCGGTAGACGAAGGCGCTAAAGGAACGATCAAGAACTACCTAAGCCATAGTAACTTTGCTGGTGTAGACAACAGAACTAATTTAGACTACAGCTACACCAAAGGCAAGTGGGCGATCAACGGTAACTACGGCTTGGCCGTTGGTAAAGACAGAGAGAGGTTATCTACCACACGTACAAGAAATATAGCGGAGGGTTTCTTTTCTTCAGACCTTACCACAGATTGGCAGTACGCGCTAGAAAACTTCTCTAACTACGGACTCGGCGTGCAATACAACGTAAGTCCAAAAACTTACTGGTCTCTACAATATACAGGGGCTTACGAAGATTTAGGAGGCCAACAACTGAGTGACAATGCTATTACTTTCGAGGGCACAACCAACTTTTATGACAGTCAGGTCAACTGGAACGAACAAACCCAAAAAGATGCTTTCAATCTCAACTTTGTCACTGATACAGACGAACAAGGTTCTAATTTGTTTGTGGGAGGACAGTACGCTTCCTACCTCCACAATTTTGATAATGATATTAACGAGCAGAACTTAGTAGATAACATAGAAAGAAACACCTTTATTAATAATTCGGGACGTAGCGATATTGCTATTATAAGTATACAGGTAGACTATACGAAGGTCTTTGCACAAGGGTATACGCTAGAGCTGGGTGGAAAGTGGGGATACGTGAACAACGTTTCCTTTACCGACTTTTTTGATATAGATACTGATGGGACACGCACCAAGAACGAAGCCATTTCTAATACATACGAATACGTAGAGCAAATCCCTGCAGGGTATGTAAACTTCAAAGGTAGCTTTTCTAAGAAGTTAAACTACCAAATAGGTACACGGATAGAACTCACGGATTATACGTTATTGAGTAACGTGGATGAGGGCATAAGACTAGAAGATCGTTATCTCAATATATTTCCTAATGCAGGGTTATTTCTGAAGATACAAGAAGAAACCAACGCTTACTTTACCTATGCCTCTAGAATCAATCGCCCTTCTTATCAGTCGCTGAACCCCTTCGTCATTTATCAAGATCCTTTTACTTCTATACAGGGCAATCCCAACATACAGCCCGCTAAAGTACACGCCTTGGAGCTAGGCGGAAGGCATCAAGACTGGAGTGTAAAAACAGGGTATAATTTTACGCTCGATATCATTCAAGGCGGCGCTTTTCAAGCACCAGAAGACCCGCGCGCTTATGTACTCCAACGCGTTAACATCAGCCAGCAGCATAGTTTTTTTGCCTCCGTTTCTAGGCAAGTTAATCTAAACTGGTGGTCTTCTACCAATACAGCAAGCGTCAGCTACAACGACCAAATAGACGGTCTAGGGATTTTCGGACAAAGAGCCAATCAGCCTTTTTATTACTTGTACTCTCAGAACAGTATCGATATCCCCAACTTGGTACGGATATATGCCACTGCTTGGTATGTAAGCGATAAGCAAGATGGCGTATACCTACGAGAAAATAGCGCCTCTGTAAATCTTGGTCTGGAAAGAAAGTTTTTTCAAGGCGCGATCACCTGTAACCTAGATTTCAATGATATTTTTTACCAAGTAAGAGCAGCAGGAGAGTACAGACTAGGCGTAACAGACATCATCTACGGCAGGGTATACAACACCAACTATATTCGATGGTCGCTTGCTTATAATTGTGGTAGACTGAGAAAATCGACCTTTAAAAATAAGAATGTGGGAGAATCGGAGCTACAGCGTGCACAGTAAAATAGCTGCCACTTGATAAATGTCAGGCGACAGCTATTTTATGTATAATTAACTTAATTAAGCGCTGATCGCTTACTGATTCCTTTGATTACTAAAATAACCGCAAACAACACTAGGTTTTTGATAATGTATTGACCTGTTAGAGTTGGAACAAAAGGCTTAACAAACACCTGACTGGTAAAAATAAATACAGGCGCAAAGGTGCATACAATATGAAAAGTAGCCAGCCATAAGACCAGTTTTCTGGATACATTGATGATCAAAAGTATACCAATACAAGTTTCAAGTAAGGCCAACAAGAAATAAGAGATATGGGCAGGTACTAAAGCCAAACTTAATAGATAAAGCGTATCTTTCGCCAAAGTTTCGGCTGGGCTTTGCTCTGGTAGAAACTTCAAAATACCGAACCAAGTGTATATAATTCCCAAAGAAATTCGTAGTAGATTTTCATTCCTACAGGTAGAAAATTCACACTTTAATTTTGCTACTATTCCCATTCTTTCTTTGCTTTTTGAAAGTCGTCCTGAAATTTATCTGTATGCCACATCAACAAGAGCATTCTGTGAGCTAGTTGCCTAGCGGCTTCTTCGTCGCTTGGGTAGTGTACGCCCATAATTTCTCGCGAAACGCCAATCTCGTAAGCCAAGTTAACAAAGGCTTTTCTCTTGTCAGGAATCAATTCTCCTAGCACATAGGCTTGGATATACGCCCAAAGCGTATGACCACTCGCGAAGGAAGGAGAGCTTATTTTTTTCAAAGGAGCTAGTTTTGGCTCTAACTGGTAGGGTCTTGCTCGTAATAAATGATACTTTACGGCAAACTCCATCAATCGCATATCATTCATCACTCCTTGTAAAAGTTTTGAGGTATGCGGGTAACTTTTGGCATTACAGTTTTCATCGACCACCTCTCTTAATTCAAAAAATAAGTGCTTTAGGTTTTTCTGGTAAGATGGATGAGTAGGTAAATGGTTGGCGTCAGGCCAATAGCCAATCTTTGCTAGTAGAAGTACTCTTTCTATTTGTTCTTCTGTTCGACTCTCTTGTAGTTTGAGTAGGTAATCCAACTCAGCCCTCGTTTGCTCAGAGCTATTGGCAGGAAACTGCACTGCATTAGTGAGGTAGTCTACCTGAGAGGAGGTCAAATAAGAGGGTTGCGTCAAAGCAAAAAGAAGTGTATTGTTCTTGTAAAGCGCTGGTGGGTAAACGATACTATCCATCCAAGCATATTTTTTCCGCTCACGGCTATCGAGGGTTTGAAGCGTTAAATAATGCTTCTGCGCTTCCTCAATAGGATGTATATAGGGTAGATAGTTACTGGTTTGAATAAGTTTTTTTTGCTGTGCTCTTTTATCATTGGCAATAGTATAACCTATATCCGTGCCGTGATGTTGCGCAAAAAATGGCTGATAAAACAGCAATAAGCATAGTAAGAGTATCCTAAACTTTAATGAAGTATTCATGAAATAAAGTATTTTAATGAAATAATTTTACCCCATGACTTAGTTGCCTTAAAAAAGACGCAAGAAATACTCAGCTTTTTTCTTTTCCCAATTTTTTAAAGAGGTACAGCTCTGTTTCAGTTGAAAATCAGCGAGTGGAGTGTTTGCACATGTCTCAATTTGAAAGCAAGTATGTATCTCTTCTTTTAGTAGTTTTCTCGCTCTTTGTATCCTACTTTTGGTGGCAGCAAGGCTTAAATTGAGTTGGTCGGCAATAGTTTGTTGTTTCAATCCTTCTATGTCTGCTAAACGTAAGGCTACCGCATACTTTTCAGGTAAAAAACTTATGAGTGGCTCGATGTAGATGGATAACGCTTGGTAAATGTCTTGTTGGCTGTCTTCAATTGGGTGGTTACTTATGATAAACGCTTTTTGGCTTTTTTTGAAAAAATCCATCATTGTATTATAAGTTATTTGAAAAAGCCAGGCCCTTACGTTTCGTATTGCTGTATTAGAGCAACACGATTGATAGACTTTTAGTAAGACATCTTGAACAATATCTTTTGCGATCTCTTCGTTTTGTGTAAACTTAAAAACGTATTTTTTTAGTGCCTTTTCGTAATTGGTCCATAGGCTCCATACTTGTTGGTATTGCTCTATCTTCATGCTATTATAGACAGTTTTTGTAGCTTATAGATTCACTATCATAAATATAAGGGAATATCCCAAAAGATTTCTCCTTATACAATTACCTTAAATGTATTCAGGTAGATGGTACAAGCCACTAAATATTATTGAGAGAATGATTGTAATAACGTTAGTTGCTCAGCACTTTTTTTCCAAAGCAATTATTCTGAAAAATATTTCCCCAACCACCATAAAAATGGTAACTTATTGAGGAACGTAAATAAACTTCACTTAAAACAATAACACATGGCTTACGTAACAATCGACGGCGAAAAATACGAAAAGGAACTACTCGACCTTGCCAAAGAGCATACTACTGGTAGAGGAGAGGGAAAACTCTCTAAAGACGAGGTAGAAGCGCTTTTTACTTCTGCCCACGATGGCCCGGGCATAACAGAAACAGAGCTAAAAACACTCAAATACATTCGTGCTAATTTTGAGTTTACAGAGGCCTCTGCCAAGCTTTTCGATACCAAAGTAGCAGAGGTAAAAACAGTGTAAAGTACAGGCTTGAAGTGGCTTACTCTAGTGTATCTTCTTCTAGTTCAATCACTTGCTCATCTTCAGTGAGGTTGGCTTTTAGCAACTGACAACTAAATCGTGCAGCTTGTGTCGATTTGGTGACCTCCATAGAAGACCCTTCACTTTTACCAAGGTAGTCGAAAGTACGTTCTGTTCTAGCGATTACCTTGTCGTTGCTGTTATAGTAGTTAATACCAATGGTGATGTCTTCTAGGGCTACATCTTTATTCTTATTGAAAAGCTCTACCCGAACTTTATACTCTCCTAAGGTATTGCTGATAAATTGCCCATCGACAATGAGGTTAGCAAGCGCTTCTTTACTCCTTTTTTCCTTAAGCGCTTGTAGGCGCTCTTCTTTTTCCTCTTCGATAGCGCGTAAACTATCTGCTTCTATTTCCTCAGGCGTTTTCTCTTCTTCTTCTTCCTCCTCTTCTTCAATGGTAGTCTCTTCCTCAGAGAAATTATTAAATTCTTCTTGTGTATTATCTACGATTACCTCTTCTCTTACTAGTGTAGTATCAGTAGTGGTGGCAACGTCAGAAGCATCATCCTTCAACATATTAGAAATGATAATATAACCAGAGGCTACCAAACTTAAACTCAGGAATACCCAAAGAAAAGTGAGATTGTTTACCTTCTTAATGGGTACTTTTTCCATTGGTGTTTCTACAACAATTCCTCCTATAAAAGCTTTGCTAAACTCTTCGCAGGTCTGGTAGCGCTGGAAAGATGACTGTTGGGTAGCTTTTTGAATTACTTGAACCATTTGATCCGATACAGCGGGATGAATAGCTCTAGGAGAAGGAAGCGGCTTGCTTACTATCTTACTAGCGATGGTTTGCGCACTTTGTTCTTGGTAGTAAGGTGGCTTACCCGTAAGCATCTGAAATAAAATAACCCCTAGTGTATAGATATCACTTCGTTTATCAATAATATCGCCGCGTATCTGTTCAGGGCTTTTGTAAATGACCGTCTCGCGCTTAGTACTCGTTTGGGTGTTGTCCAAAATTTTTGTCATCCCAAAATCAAGTAGCTTTACCTGTCCTTCCTCGCTGATAATGATATTGGCAGGCTTCAAGTCGCGATGAATAATATTCATATGGTGGGCATAAGCCACACCTTCTAACACTTGAAGAAATAGTTGTTGGGTTTTATGTTCAGAAATAGGGCCGCTGGTTTGTTGAATATATAAATCGAGGGGTTGCCCTGCCGCATACTCTGTAACAAGATACACCCCTGACTCGTCCTCTATGTAATCGTACAACATCACGATATTAGGGTGTTGTAGCTTCGAGAGGGTTTCTGCCTCCTGACGAAAACGCAGTCTTGTTTCCTTATGATCAATGAGCTCAAGATGGATAACCTTAAGGGCTACCTTTCGGTCAAATTGCATATGGCGGGCTAAGTATACCGTACCAAGGCTACCTGTGCCAATAGTTTTTTCTATGGTATAGTTAAAAAATGACTGTCCTATTTCCATTGGTTTCAAAGGTTGCGTTTTTACGATTGGACTGATGAGTAGAAAAAGGCGTTATTCAAAGTCGATGAGTAAGTCTTTTCCTTCAAATACCTCCTCTTCTTCATCTTTAATGGCGTTAGTTCTTACGAGGTCCCAGTAGGTAAGTTCGTATTGCCCGGCTACTCTACGTAAGTCTTCTCCTTTCATTACTTTATGTACAGCCCTCACCACTACACGCATACCCGAGCCAGCCTTTAGGTCTTCATTGCTCTCAATATTGTTGAGGCGTTTTAAATGGCCTAACGACATATTATAACGCTTAGCGATACGTTGTAAACTTTCTCCACGCTTTACTTTATGAATATGCAGCTTCATCGTATCTCTGGCTTGTATCTTAGCAATACGGAGGCTGTCTTCTCGTAGTTTCTGTAGGCGAAGTGTCTTGAGAGAGTCAGTTCTTTTATTGATATAAGAAGTATCTTGTAAGTCGTAGGCGAGGGTACTTACTTCTTCTTCTCCACGGTTAGCAAAGAACAGCAAAATGATTACGAACACTACAAAAGTACTCAGTAAGGTGAGGGGCAATTGCGTAAAGGCATCACGGGGTACAGTCTGCGCTTCTGCTATAAAGCGATCGTAAGTGAGTACCTTCTTGAAGGTATCACAGCTTTGAAAGCGCTGATGCGGTTGCTTTTGAAGTGCCTTATCCAAGATTCCTTGCACTCGTTCAAAAACACCTGGATAAAAGCGATTAGCAGGAGGGAACTTAGCCTTAATCAACTTTTCTTTTAACGAAGAATCATCTTCTTGCAGCGGATGGCGGCCTGCCACCATTTGGTAAAGCACCAAGCCTAACGAAAAAATATTACTAGCAATAGAGGGAGGATCCCCCTTTAGTTGCTCTGGGCTTTGGTAAGCGATCTCTTGAGTAGTGGGTGAAGTCGTATCAGGATGATACAGAAACTTTAAATTTTCTTCAGTAGTAATCAGTATTTCCTCAGGATGGATGGAAGCGGGAACTATTCCTCTATGATGGAGAAACTGGATAGTATCTAATAACTGACTAAACAGCCGGATGGCTTTTTCTTCAGGAATAGGGCCACTTATCTGCGAAATATAATCCTTGAGTGTTTTTCCTTGTGTATATTCCTCTACAACATAGAGTTTCCCTTCTTCTTCTATAATATCAAGAATAAGCGGGAGGTTGGGATGTTGTAAAGCAGCCATTTGCTGTTTGTTATTCCGGAGCGCTTGCTGCTCAGTAGCCTGATTGGCTAGTGTTGGGCGAAGTGTGATAATAGATACCTTTTTATCATAAAAAGCACTTTTTGCTAAATAATAAATGTACTTATCATCTTCTTTATAGCTTTTCTGTACTTCGTAGTGAAGTAGTTTTTTGCCATCAATTGTTTTCATACCCTATTGGCCAGATTACTAAGTTGCAAAGTTAAGGATTTCTCAAAGGAATCATAATAGTGCTCTCAAAGAAGTTTTACATGTAAATTACCCGTAAGTCTGGAATGATAATTTTCTTCCCTTTAGGTAATACCCCTACTAGTGAGTCGGTAGGTGTACTATTGGCACGTCGTAAGCTTTTAAGCGTAACGTCAAAGTTTTCCCACCTTTTAAAGCGTTCTTCATACAGCGCTTCTAGCGTTTGGGGTTTTTCTAAGGTGTAAACCATCTTTGCTTTTATCTTTAATGGAATGCCAACGGCTATTTTTTCTACCTCATCAATTCCATTCCAATCTACCAGCGAGTCAATAGCTACATTATAGCGCTTGCCAATACGTGCTAAACTTTCCCCTTTTTTAATACGATGAATAATGAGTGTATCGGGATGTTTATCTACACTAGTTAAGCTGTCTGTGATGCGCTTTTCTGTCGCTACAATCGCTAGTGAATCTGCAATTCTTTGATCTATTTCTGCTTGAATCCGCTGTTCGCGTAAGTATTGAGCAATAAACACAGTAGCCAGAATGGCTATGATCACGAGAGGGAAGAGCCAAGGCTTTAACTTTTTCCAAGCTTTGCGAGAGGTATTAGGAGGGGGAACAATATGTCGGAAGTCGATGACCTGTACCGTAATATTATCTGTACCCCCTTGTTGGTTGGCTTGTGCTACGAGTTGTAAGGCTTTTTCTTGAGGGTTGTCTTGGCTACCCAATACTTGTTGTAAGGCAACATCGGTTAGGTGTGCCGTGAGCCCATCACTACAGAGAAGAAATTTATCATCTTTTTGTATGGTATAAGGAGAAGGAGATACCTCTACTTCTACCACAGCCGCTACGCCCATCGCTCGCGACAATTCATTTCTATTAGGATGGCTTCTGGCTTCTTCTGGGGTAATCGTCCCCTGGTCAACCAACTGCTGCACTACAGAATGATCTTTGGTAAGTAACTGTAAAGTTTCTTTATGCCATAAATAAAGCCTACTGTCACCCACGTGGGCATAATATGCTTGCGTATCTCTAACCAGTAAAATTACACAGGTAGTACCCATACCGCTCAGAGTAGGATTACTTTGTGCTTGATCGAAAATTTGTTGATTGGCAAATTGTAAAGACTGTGCTAAGGCTTCTTTAGGTTCCTCAAAGTATTTTCCTTGTAAGTGCTCTCGAATGCTATCAATGGCTAAACGAGAGGCAGTTGCGCCACCTACGTGCCCTCCCATACCATCGCAAATAACGAAAACCTCACCGTTGGCACTTTCAAAATAACTAAAGTAATCTTCGTTTTTTTCTCTTTGTAAGCCCACATCGGTATGGCTGCCGAAGACAAAAGTTTTTTCCATAGTGTTTTCAAATTTTGGGTAGCCTGCATAAATAGTAATATGCACCATTCCGTAAGAACAGGTTCTTGGCTTTTTATCCCTGAAGTAATTTATGAAAGACTTTTAAAAATAAACGTAGTATTATCTGAATAATAATCTTTTCTATGCTGTAAGATACTCCTTTTTATCAAACTACCAAGATGGCTTTTGTAAAAATAATGAGGAAATACTTATAGCATATCAGCTAACTGATCGAGTAGATAAGTAAGGAAATTTTTGGAAAAACAAATGAATCAAATGCTACAAGTAGTAAAAGCAAAGCTTTAAGAAAGAAGGCGATAAAGTACCCAACTGATGACAAGTAATAGAGAGCCGATCATCCACGTAAGGTACTGCTGTACATCTCCTCGTTGTACTTGTTTGAGCCCCCTTCCCAGTCGATCTATCGAGGCGGTTACAAAATGAATTAGCCCATCTACAACGGTACGATCCCACCAAGTAATAATATGCGCTAATACAACCTGTATTCTTGCCAAGCCATCAAAGAAGGTATTGAAAACAGCCTGTTCAATCCAAGTTGTAACCTTTGCTATCCAGTGGGCAGGTTTGATGACGAAAGGTACAGAAAAAGACCACTGAGCAAGACGACTCAGCCAACGTCCTTTGCTAGTTAGAAATTTATCTGCATAAAGAGTGGGTGTAGCAGCAGAGGAGGAATGAGCGGAAGCGATTGGTAATGCACGTCCATAAAGTGCGTAAGCTAGTCCTAAGCCGCCTATCGCTAAGCTCATAGATACAATAATGCCAGCAGTATGCCATTGGGTATTGAGTAAGGAGAGTTGAGCGATAAAAGTAGTAAGATAAGTATTTTGTGCTGGTGTAACCCACTCCCAAAACCACGTGCTTTCTGCATAAAAAGGATTAAGACCAAAAGGAAGCCAAAGCGCGCCTAATACTAAGGTGCCTTGTGCTATACGCATTGGCCAAGTAGTGGCTTGCGCTTGTTTTAGTGTAGTTGAAGTAATGATTGGATGGCTTGTAGAAAGGCGGTTTTGTCCCCAAAAAACCAAGTACCACTGCCTACCCATATAAAAAGCAGTCAAAATAATGCTGAGAAAGCCTATGAATGGAATACAATAATAAATAAGGTTACCCGATAGGCTTGCTTGCGTGGCTGCCCAGCTATAGCTATGCAGTAGAATGGCATCTTTTGATAGAAAACCAGAGAAGAGTGGAAAGCCTATAAGTGCCAGCATACACATTGTGTAGGTAATGAAAGTAAACCGTAAAGGCTGTTGAAGTCCTCCCATCAGGTACATATCTTGTGCATCGAAGGATTGTTCAGTACGATGTGCTACTTCGTGTAAGTAGTGAATGATCGCACCTACCGATAAAAACAAACCTGCCTTAAAAAAAGCGTGTGTGAAGAGGTGCAGTAAGCTCGCTTGGTAAGCGCCTACACCGATGCCGAGTACCATTAAGCCGAGTTGAGAAATAGTAGAGTAGGCCAATACCTTCTTGATATCCCGCTGAGGAATGGCTAGGAGGGCGCCTACCAGTGTTGTAATAGTACCTATTATAGCGATAAATAAAAAGGCATCTGGCGTGAGTAGGAAAAAAATACGTGTCAGCAAGTAAATACCGGCAGCCACCATCGTAGCGGCGTGAATCATAGCGGAGACGGGGGTGGGCCCTTCCATGGCATCAGGAAGCCAGAGGTGGAGCGGGAACTGCGCAGACTTTCCCATACAACCACCAAATATACACAAACCCATCAGTGTGAAGAGAGGCAGAGAAGAGGCTGGTACATCTACAGAAAGCTGAAAAGTTTGGAAATGTAAAAAGTATAAAAGCATACCAATCAGGAACGCTACATCACCTACGCGATTAACCATAAAAGCTTTTTTACTAGCTTGTATAGCAGCAGGTTTTTCATACCAAAAACCAATTAATAAGTAAGAACTGAGCCCTACTAACTCCCAAAAAAAATAGATGAATAAAAGACTGTCCGTGAGGAGAATCCCTACCATAGCTGCTGTAAAAAGACCTAAGTAAGCAAAGTATTGACGGTAGCGCGTTTCACGCTGCATATACGTGATTGAAAAGAGGTGTACTAGCAACGATACGAGATAAACAAGGCAAAGCATAAGGCCACTCAGCATATCGATCCGATAGCCTATCTCGATTGTATATTCTTTAAAGGTTAGCCAAGACCAGTGTGCCTCCAGAGTAGTTACTGTAGTAAGTGATGCAGTGAGTGATAATGCCTGTAGTAAGCCCAGTCCCATAGCTATAATGCCGATCCAAGCACTTAGCTTTCTGGGTAGACGACGAACTAGTAGCAATACCAAGAAAGAAATAAGAGGAAGTATGAGTAACCACAAAGGCATATTAATAGGATAAAAAGGGGAGAGGCTATCTTTTATGAATTTCGTTTATCACACTCAGGTTAATGGTTTTAAAATGCTTGTATACTTGAATCAAAATGGCAAGCGCTACAACCGTCTCTGCTGCTGCCACTACAATCACAAATAGTGAAAAAACTTGCCCTTGCAGCCTAGTAGGCTCATATTGACTAAAAGCTACCAAATTAATGTTGGCCGCATTGAACATAAATTCAATACCAATTAACATAATAACGGCATTACGCTTTGTTAATACAAGCATTAAACCTACACAAAAGAGAAAAGCCCCTAATAAAAGGAAATAAACGAGGTGAGGTAGCATAAGCGGTATTAGGGTAACTATTTAAGTGCCTTGCGTAAGTTGGTTGCTACTTTACGAAGCTTACGTACTTGTTTGAGCGTAATAGAGACTTCTGTCTTTTCTTCATCGTTGAACAATCCTCCAAAGCCGCCATCATCCTTATTTACGCTCTCTGTTTCTACCTCTACTTCATCATAGATGGCTTGCATTTCTTCTATGTACGGATACACTTCTTTGAAGTCCTTATCGTTAGGACAAACTGCATAGAGCTGTAGCAGGGCTTTTACCACTTTTCTTTGTTCTGAAATATAAGGAAGGAACTTAGGGTCTTTTTTGTCTATGGTTGCACTACACTGATCACGTAAAACCCCCGCCCAGCTAAATAAAATAAAATCAGAAGAGATGAACTCTTTAATATCGTCCATATTCTCTGCTTTTGGGTTTTCTTCAATGCATTCTCTCAGAAAGCGCTCCTTCTGCGCTTGCAGGTGAAAACTTACACTTAATAATACCAGTAATAGCGGTAGTATCTTTTTCATGGGTATATTTTTTAATAAATTAGTATTACCTCATCTTTATACGGGATTTTCAAGATGCTAGTTTTTTTCTAAATAAAAAAGTAAAACTTAGCCTCTTCACTTACGTCATTCATTTATATGCGAATTACACAATTAACTTTAGATACACACCTGCTACTGGCACAGAAAGATTTTTATACCCGACAACTACAATTTGACCTAGTCACAGAAGAAGCTGATTTTTTTACCTTACGTGCAGGAGGCACACAACTTACCTTTAGGAATGCCAAAGGTGAACAAAAGCCCTTTTATCACTTTGCTTTTAATATTCCTGAAAACCAAATGGAAGAAGCCTTACAGTGGGCAAAAGAACGGGTACAGATTGTACAATGGAAAGGGATAGAAGTACACGACTTTCATAACTGGAACGCCCACGCTTTTTACTTCTTCGACCCTGCTGGGAATATCGTAGAATTCATTGCTCGCCATGATTTAAGTAATGAAGCTACTACTGCTTTTCAGGCGACTTCTATTACAGAGGTGTCAGAAATTGGATTTGTAGTACCTGAAATCGCGCCTTTTTTTGAGAAGGTGCAACATCATCTCGGTATTCCTCTATACAGCGGCAATTTAACTACCTTTTGCGCAGCGGGTGATCCTAATGGGCTCTTTATTATTGTACCGAAAGATCGCCTTTGGTTTCCTGTAGATATTCCCAACGGGGTTTTTCCTACAGAAGTACAACTTGCTAGTAACCAACCCGCTTGGGAAGCGAACGGCTTACCGTACAGCATAGATACTGTACGTATATAAATTATAAAGCGCTACATTTAAATCTTATAAGGCCATTGTTATATA
>ERZ1740058.928-NODE-928-length-17191-cov-9.842087_pt1 | contig 17191 bp, 14 predicted proteins | sample MGYA00581745_ERZ1740058 | MGnify/ENA primary metagenome ERZ1740058 (study PRJEB43018, sample SAMN04849742) | marine metagenome | isolation source: floating plastic debris | place: Pacific Ocean | collected 2008-08-30 | study: EMG produced TPA metagenomics assembly... | reverse complement strand
TCAGGAAGCGGGACAACGCCGTCGCGTGACCCAACATGACTGAGAAACGCTCTAGGCCGCGATCCCCAGCGCCTCTTTCTCCGCATCCGAGAACACCCGGCTGCGCGATAGAAAACGGCGCTCGGTCCCGTTATCGAGGCTGAACATCCCGCCCCGTCCCGGCACCACGTCCAAGATCAGCTGCGTGTGCTTCCACGCCTCAAACTGAGGCCCGGAAATAAACACTTCCGTCCCGTCGATTTCGCCAAGCTTCACGTCGGTGGTGCCCACCCGAAACTCGCCCTTCGGGTAGCACATGGGCGCTGACCCATCGCAGCACCCGCCGGACTGGTGAAACATCACCTCGCCATGGCGGCCGATAATCTCCGCCATAAGCGCCTTCGCCGCTGGCGTCGCGGTCACCCGCGCCAGCGCTTCGGTGCCGTCCACAGCGCCATCATCGGTGACGCAAGAGATTGGTGTGTGTTCGTTCATGGTGTCCTCCGAAAAGGCTTCATGCATTGGCCCGCGCCCGCCGCGCGTCCCGGAAGCTCTTGATGAAATATACGATGGCAAACGCCGAAGTCGCCATCATAGCCGCAACACGAATGAGCGCGAGCGTGTCACCGCGCGCGATGGCCCCGCGGAGCGGCATCACCAGCGCGACGAGCACCACCAACGTCAGCAGCACCGCGATGTGCGCAATGACTTTGTTTTCCGCCTTCACGCCCGGATAGCAGGCGAGCAGCGCAATGCCGAACGCTGCCGGGATCAGCGCCGTAAACGATGACGCGCCCAAATAGGCCCAGGCCGAACAGCCGATAAGCACCACCGCGTTGATGAGACTGGCAAGATGAGGGGTCATGATGTCCTCCCGATTGCGCCGCGCGCACGCGGCCTACCCTTGCCCCCAATATGTCGCCCGAATCGCAAAGAGCGAGGCTTTCGACCCGCGTTCCGGCTGCGCAGCATCAGCGCTTTGCACCTCACCGAAACGACAAAGAGCGAGGCCTCAGCCCCGCTCTCAGGTGGCCCCGCCGCTTGGGCCACATCGGTCGCGCCACCTTGCGCGGGCAAGGGCCGCAGCACGCGCCGCGATCCCCGCCAGCCGGTGTCTCCCGGCTTAGTAGAAGCCCAGCTTGTTGGGGCTGTAGCTGACCAGCATGTTTTTGGTCTGCTGGTAGTGGTTGAGCATCATCTTGTGGTTCTCACGCCCGATGCCCGACTGCTTGTAGCCACCGAACGCCGCGTGCGCCGGATACAGGTGATAACAGTTGGTCCACACACGGCCCGCCTTAATGGCACGGCCGAAGCGGTAGCAGGTGTTCATATCGCGGCTCCACACGCCGGCGCCGAGGCCGTAGAGCGTGTCGTTGGCGATATCGAGCGCTTCGGATTCGTCCTTGAAGGTCGTCACGGAGACAACCGGGCCAAAGATCTCTTCCTGGAAGACGCGCATCTTGTTGTGGCCGCGGAAAATGGTCGGCTCGACGTAGTAACCGCCAGCGAGATCGCCTTCCATCTTGCGCTCAGACCCGCCCACCAGGACCTCGGCGCCTTCCTGACGCGCGATGTCGAAGTAGGACATGATCTTCTCTTTTTGCTCAGAGCTCGCCTGGGCGCCAAGCATGGTGTCACCATCGCGGGGGTCGCCGCGGCTGATGGCGTTGGTGCGCGCAATGCAACGCTCCATAAAGCGATCGTAGATGCTCTCATGGATGATCGCGCGGCTCGGGCAGGTGCAAACCTCGCCCTGGTTGAGCGCAAACATCACCATGCCTTCGATGGCCTTATCGAAGAACGCATCGTCTTCGTTGGCAATGTCAGCAAAGAAGATGTTCGGGCTCTTGCCGCCGAGCTCCAGCGTCACCGGAATGATGTTTTCCGACGCGTACTGCATAATCATGCGGCCGGTCGTGGTCTCACCGGTAAAGGCGACCTTCGCGATCCGGTTGGACTGGGCGAGCGGCTTGCCGGCCTCAAGGCCAAAGCCGTTCACCACGTTCACAACGCCCGGCGGCAGAAGATCCGCGATCAGCTCCATGAACACCATGACGGTGGCTGGCGTCTGCTCAGCAGGCTTCAGCACCACGCAGTTGCCGGCAGCCAGCGCAGGCGCAAGCTTCCAAACCGCCATGAGAAGCGGGAAGTTCCACGGAATGATCTGACCGACCACACCCAGTGGCTCATGGAAGTGATACGCGATAGTGTCGTTGTCGATCTCGCTCATCGTGCCTTCTTGGCCGCGGATGGCAGCCGCGAAGTAGCGGAAGTGATCGACAGCGAGCGGTAGGTCGGCAAGGCGCGTCTCGCGCATGGGCTTGCCGTTGTCCCAGCACTCGCAGATCGCGAGCAGCTCCAGGTTATCTTCGATGACCTGGGCAATCTTCAGAAGGATGTTGGAGCGCTCTGTGGTCGAGGTCTTGCCCCAAGCATCGGCTGCCTTGTGGGCAGCGTCGATTGCAGCGTTGATGTCGTCGGCGTTGGAGCGCGCGATCTGGCCGATGGCCAGACCAGTCAGCGGGCTTGTGTTGTCAAAGTACTGGCCCGACAGCGGCGCGCGAAACTCACCGCCGATGAAGTTGTCATACCGTTGGCTAAACGGACACACATGGGTGCCGCCGTCGATACGAGTCATGATATTCATAGGAACTCCCCCCTAATGACTGCCCCGGCTTCTCGGATCCGGTGGCGTGAACCGCGCAACTGATGTCGAAAGCCGCCCACGCTTTATGCAGCGCGGCCTAAAACATGCATGATTTGCCGAAGTTGCGGGCGCGGTGTCAATGCAAACTGAATTGACAGGTGCACTTTTGCATCGCTGACACCGCGACGAAAGCGCCGACGAGCTCGCTACTCCGCAGCGAGGGCGGCGGCGCTCTGGGCCCGCTTCAGGTCCGGCGGCAGCGCTTCGTGGGCGAGCTCCGCGATCACCTCATCCAACGGCCGAGTGATGCTATCGCGCGATCCGAGACGGCGAACGTTCACCGTCCCCTCCGCAGCTTCACGCGCGCCCACCACAAGAATCACAGGGACTTTGGCCGCAGAATGCTCGCGAACTTTGTAGTTGATCTTCTCGTTGCGCAGATCCGCGTCAGCAAACAGGCCGGCCGCACGGCACCGCGCCGCCACCTTCTGCGCATACTCGTCCACGTCCGACACGATGGTCGCCACCACCACCTGCTGCGGCGATAACCACAGCGGCAAATGCCCGGCATAGTTCTCGATAAGGATGCCCAAAAAGCGTTCCAGCGAGCCAAACAGCGCCCGGTGTAGCATCACCGGCACGTGCTTTTCGCCATCGGCGCCGATGAAGAACGCGCCCAACCGGCCCGGCATGTTAAAGTCCACCTGAAGCGTGCCGCACTGCCATTCGCGGCCGATGGCATCGCGCAGCGTGTACTCCAGCTTCGGCCCGTAAAACGCCCCCTCGCCCGAGTTCAGCGTCCACTCATGACCAGTGCGCCCGAGCGCATCCTTCAGCGCGGCTTCCGACTTGTCCCACACCTCGTCGCTACCCACCCGGGTCTCCGGCCGGTCGGAGAATTTGATGCTGACGTCGTCGAACCCAAAGTCGGAATAGATCGACAAAATCAGATCGTTAACCTTCAGCGACTCGTCCGCGATGTGATCCTCGGTGATGAAGATGTGCGCATCGTCCTGCGTGAACGCGCGCACCCGCATCAGCCCATGCAGCGCGCCCGACGGCTCGTACCGATGCACTTTGCCAAACTCAGCCACTTTGTGCGGCAAGTCGCGATAGGACTTCAGCCCGTTTTTGAAGACCTGGATGTGCCCAGGACAGTTCATCGGTTTGATAGCGTAGTTGCGCTCATCTTTAGGCTCAGCAAGATACATCGCCTCGCGGAACTTTTCCGCGTGACCCGATGCTTCCCAGAGCGTGAGATCCATCATTTCCGGCGTATTGATCTCATCGTAGCCTGCTTCTTCCTGCCGGCGGCGCATGTAATCGATAAGGGTGCTGAACAGGCGCCAGCCGTTCTTGTGCCAAAACACGGCGCCCGGCGCTTCCTCCTGGAAGTGGAACAGGCTCATTTCCCGACCGAGGCGGCGGTGATCGCGCTTTTCGGCCTCCTCCAGCATGTGCAGGTGCGCATCAAGCTCACCCTTATCGCGCCAGGCAGTGCCATAGATCCGGCTCAGCACTTCGCGATCAGAATCGCCCCGCCAGTACGCGCCGGCCACCTTCGTCAGCTTAAACGCATCGCCCACCTGGTTGGTCGACACCATGTGCGGCCCACGGCACAGGTCGAACCAATCGCCCTGCCGATAAATCTTGACCGTCTGGTCTTCAGGGATCGCGTCGACCAGCTCGACCTTGAACCCCTCACCCATCTGCCGGAACGTCTCGCGCGCGCGGTCGCGGGTCCACACTTCCTTGGTGAACGGCGCATTCGCGGCGATAATCTTGCGCATCTTGGCTTCGATGGCGCCCAGATCGTCCGTGGTAAACGGCGTGTCCCGATAAAAATCGTAGTAGAAGCCGTCCTTGATCACCGGCCCGATGGTCACCTGCGTTCCTGGAAAAAGCTCCTGCACGGCCTCAGCCATCACGTGCGCCGCATCGTGCCGGATTAACTCCAGCGCTTCAGGGTCAGCGCGGGTCACAAGGCGCACCGCAGCATCCTGCTCGATAGGATCTGACAGGTCCGTCAGCGTGCCATCGACCGTCATGGCGATGCACTTTTTGGCGAGGGACTTGGAGATGGAGGCGGCAATATCCGCCCCGGTCACGCCGGCCTCGTACTCACGGGTGGCGCCGTCGGGAAGTGTGATCGTAATCATCGGGTCCTCAATCGCTGCTCACGAGCGCAGGTGAAGTCCCGCCCTTACACGCTCTTCACAGCTGCAATGCAACCACCCCACGCGACCTGCGGCGGGAATGCACAGTGCCGCGACGGCTAAACGTCGAGCCGCGTGGCTGGGTCCATATGCCGGCCCGTCCAGCGCGCGTGCCGCCAAGGCGCCTTCCACGCGTCAGGTGGCACGTCCGGCACAGGGTCGTAGCCCGACGGGCCCCAAGGCCCGCAGCGGCAGAGGCGCGCGAACGTCATCCATCCGCCAACCCAAACGCCATACCGTAGCACCGCCTCTTCGCCATACTGCGAGCAGGTCGGCAGATAGCGGCACTGACGGCCGAGCACCAACGACAGCGTGTAGCGATAGAATCGGAAAAAGCCCGCCAAAGCGCGGGCCGGCCATCGGCTCACGCGGCCGCCGCCTGGGTGGCGCGCTCCACGGCTTCGCGCGTGGCGCTAAACGTCAGCATCACGCTGGCGTGGCGGCTCTTGTGCGCCCGCACCGGCTCCAGCACGCGCAGCTCGGCCCACCGCCCCTCCGGCACGGGGCCATCCCCTTTCAGCATCGCTTGGACGGTGGCCTCCACCTCGGCAAGCTCCGCCGCATCGGCGCCCACCACAAGATCGGCCATCAACGCGGAGGACGCCTGCCCTAAGGCGCACGCGCGCACATCATGGCCAAAGTCCACGACCTTGCCCGCCTCATCCACCATCACATCCACCGTTACCTGACTGCCGCACAGGCGTGAGCGGTGGGTCGCGGAGCCATCAGGCGCATCAAGCCTGCCAAGCCTTGGAATATCGGCTGCAAGAGCCAAAATTCTTTCGTTATAGAGATCACTCAGCATAGATGCCTCCGTCCAATCCCAACATAGCCACGCCAGGCACGGTGTGAAAGGCAACGACAGTGCAGTCTCCGTCCTCCGATAAGACCGAGCAAGAGCTCGGTACCACCCTGCGCCCCAAATTCGGCGCAGATGGCCTGATCACCGCCGTCGCCGTCGATGATGCGACGGGCGACATTTTGATGCTGGCCCACATGGACCAAACCGCGCTCGAAGAGACGCTGCGCACCGGCGAAGCGCACTACTACAGCCGCTCGCGCAAATCGCTGTGGCGCAAAGGCGAAACGTCGGGCCAGCTTCAACACATCCAACAGATCCTGATCGACTGCGATCAGGACGCGGTCGTCCTGCGGGTCTTAGTCGGCGGCGACGGTGGCGCCTGCCACACCGGCGCACGGTCCTGCTTCTTCCGCGCTGTCACGCCCACCGGCGGCTTAGCGCGCGTCGACTAAATCACTTCGCTGGAGGGATAGGGTCCAAAAAGCGGAACGCGAAGAGGCCCACCAGAAACCCACCAATGTGGGCCTCCCAGGCGATGGAAACGCCTGGCGACACGGCTGTCCCAACCCCGGTCGCCAGGTTGATGATGAAAAACAGCGCAATGAAGGTGAGCGCAGCGCGGTTGGCGAACGTCTCCCCCAGCGGACGCGCCGGCTGCTGAAACCGCTCATCCGACCCCATCCCGGGAAAACGCAGCGGACTGTGCCGGTCGAACACGAACCGCGCCGCCCCCGCCATAAGCGCCGCAATCGCCGCCGATGCGCCCACCACTGGCACCACGTCGCCAGCGTGCACGATGAGATGCGCTGCCGCGCCGCCCACAGCGCCCAGCGTGCAAAACGCTAAAAATCGCACCGTGCCGAACCGTCGCGCCACCGCACTGCCAAACACGCACATCCAGAGCCCGTTGGTGAACAAGTGCAGCCACGAGCCGTGTAAAAACGCGTAGCTGACAAAGGTCCACACGTCGCCGAACACACCGCCAGGGAAGGCAGAATACTCGCCGCTAAAGCGCGCCGGAATGAAGGCAAACCACGCCAGGAAAACGAGATCGTCCTGAAACGACAGGCTCATGCGCAAAAGGTGCACGCACGCCATAATGACAAGCAGCACCACTACGACCCGCGGCAGATTAAAGATCGGCTCGCTTTTTCGCGGCGCAGGCGTCGGCGGCGGCTCGGGCCGGTCAGAAATCTGGGGAATGTGCCGCAAGAACCGCCCCTCGTCGCCGCTAACACCCCGGCTTTGTGTACCGGAACAAGCTGTGGATGCGCTTTGCGCTCTACAACCCCAGAGGTTGAACCGCCGCGACCCTATCCGCCGTCGATCAGCCGCAGGTCCGTCGAAAACCGGCGCCAATTCGCTACGTAATTCGCGGCGCCCTGAAGCATCGCTGCCTTCTGCTCGTCGTCCAGCTCACGCACCACCTTCACAGGCGCGCCCACCGCAAGGGCGCCCGGCGGGATTTTTTTACCCTCCGGCACCAAAGCGTTGGCACCGATCAACGCTCCCGCACCAACGCTTGCATAGTTAAGCACCGTCGCGCCCATGCCCACCAGCGATCCGTCACCCAACGTGCAGCCGTGAAGGATCGCGGTATGGCCCACAGTCACGTTGCGCCCGATGGTCAGCGGTGCGCCCATGTCGGTATGGCAAACGGCATTGTCTTGGACGTTGGAGCCTTCGCCCACTTCAATCCACTCATTGTCGCCGCGAAGCACAGCGCCGAACCATACCGCGGCCCCAGGCTTCAGCCGCACCTTGCCCACAACAATCGCGTTCGGCGCGATCCAATACTCGCCCGCCGGCGGAAGGTCCGGGAAATGATCCCCGAGCGCATAAACCGGCACGTGTCAGTGCCCTTCCAGGTCGATTTCCAGGATCGCCATGGTGAAATTATACGACAGCTCACCTTCGTCTTCATCGCGGTACATCACCCCGATGAACTCGTCCCCGAGAAACACTTCGGCGCTATCATCTTTGCGCGGCCGTGGCCGGATTTCGAGCGCCTTATTGCTGAATTTCGTGCGCATGTAGGATTGCAATTGTGCAATCTCGCTCTTGTCCATCCGACGACCCTTTATTGCTATTGGCGCCCAAACACCGACTGGGCTTTGGCGGTGTTTCCCGCCGGTCTGACCACGCGTGGCACAACCCACGCGCCACCCGCAAGGGCATCACCCGGTCTGCCTCTGCTGCGAAAAAGGCGCGTCCCGTTTAACGCGCGGGCAGGGCTCGCTATTTCGCAGGCCCAAGATCCGCGATGATTTGATCCATCGTGCGTGAGGGCTCAGGGCACCCCGCCTCGCCCACAATTCGCGCCGGCACGCCCGCCACCGTTGCGTTGGGCGGAACCTCGGACAAAACCACCGATCCGGCCGCCACCCGCGAGCAGTGCCCGATCTCGAAATTGCCAAGGATTTTCGCGCCAGCACCGATCAAAACGCCATGGCCGATCTTGGGGTGCCTGTCGCCAAACGCTTTGCCGGTGCCACCAAGCGTCACGCCCTGCAAAATCGACACGTTGTCACCCACCGTCGACGTCGCGCCGATCACCACACCGGACGCATGGTCCATAAACATGCCCATTCCGAGCGGAACGGCCGGATGAATGTCCACCTGCAGCGCCGCCGACGCTAAGCTTTGCAGCATCAGCGCGAAGTCCCGCCGCCCCTTCGCCCAAAGCGAGTGCGCAATCCGCTGCGCCTGAATGGCGTGAAAGCCTTTGAAGTACATCAAAGGCTCTATCAGCCGCTCACATGCAGCATCGCGCTCTAACACAGCCACCAAGTCCCGACGGATCGCCGTGCTGATCTCCGGATGGCTGCCCAGCGCATCAGCAAAAGCATGGCGGATCGCCACTGCGTCCAGATGCTGGTTGGCAAGCCGCGCCGCAATCCGCTCCGCCACCGCGTGTTCAAGGCTCGGCTGGTCAATCACCGAGCCATGCATCATGCCGGCAAGCGCTGGCTCCCTGCGGACCACAGCGCCCGCTTCCTCGCGGACACGGTCCCAGACCGGATCGGCGGATAACACAACGGCTGGTGCGCTCATTGGCTAAAAGCTCCCCGCGTTCCAGACCGCTGACATAATCGTCGGCGAGTTACCTAGCAATGACTGCATCAGCGCCGGTCTAGCGAGGCGATGAACGCAAGCACCGCCTCCTTATGGCCCCGGTCGCCCACCGCCGACATGTGGTCGCGCCCTGGCAGCAGCACCGCCTCCGCATCCGGGATCAAATCGGCGAGTGGCTCAGGCGGCCCCGAAATGTCATCGTCCTCGCCCGCAACAACCAGCGTCGGAACGCTGATCCGCGCCACCTCCCCTTCGCTCAACGTCTGGCGCGACGCCTTGATGCAGGCCGCCAACGCCTTTCGGTCGCTGCCAGTTTGGTCGGCGAAGACGCGAAATCCCCGCGCCACCGGGTCGGTGACCTCAGCCAGTGATGTTGCTTCGAGCGCTGCTGCGATGGCCGCCCCACCGCCGACGCCACGGATAAGATTCTCCGCGAGGCCCGACAGCACCAGCCCCTCCACCCGCTCCGGCGCCGCAAGAGCCAGAAACGCAGAAATCCGCGCGCCCATGGAGTACCCCATCACCACAGCGCTCGGCAGCCCCAGGTGATCGAGCAGCGCCAAGGCGTCCGCTGCCATGATGTCGGTCGTGTAAGCTGCCGGGTCATACACAGCGTCCGACCGGCCATGCCCACGGTTGTCGATGGCGATCACGCGCCGGCCGACACCGGTCAGCGTTTTGATCCAGCCCGTCCCCACCCAATTAACGCCATGGTTAGATGCGAAGCCATGGATGAGGAGCACCGGTCGCCCGGCACCCTCGTCTAAAAATGCCAGAGAGAGGCCGTCGCGGGCGAAATGATGGACGGGCACGGGCTATCCTTGTGATTTGGTAATCTGTATGGCTTGCTTCGGTCGCCGGCCCGATAATTGCAATTGTTAGAAAAAGTTAATTCGAAAATTAACCAAACCGGGACTGCACGGGTGGCTTTGCTTGTGACCCCAAGGCGACTATGGCATTCACCAAACGTTAACTTCTTGGCCAGGTCTGCAACCGGAAGTTTGGACTGACGGAGCAAAAGACACGGCCGAACTACGCAGCGGATGACCCGTGTGCGGTGTAGCGTAAGATGAGGCGTCGCTTATGGCCAACGATCCCCAGCGTGATGCGCCAAAGTCGGAAACTGGCGACGCCGCGCTGTCGGCCGTCGAGAAAGCACTCCAATTCGACCTTGAGATAGAGCAGAGCAAATCCGACCTCGACGCACTGCCACTGGGCAACGTGCCGCTGGACGATGAGCTTGTGCCCCCACGCGAGCCCGTGGGGCAGGCCCTGTCCGACGCCCCGCTCGACGATCAGCCCGAGCCGCTCCTGCCCGACAACGACGCCCCTGCCCCGCCCGCCAAAAAGCCGCGCCGCCGGCGCCATCGCTCATCCGACAAGCAAACTGCCGCCAACGATGACCGCGCCCGCGTCGATGCAGCGCTCGCCCGCGGCAGCGCACGCGGCGGCGCCAGCAGCCTTCTCGCCTACGGTGCGTCCGCAGTCTGGGTCGCGCTCGGCATCTTGATGATGATCAACGGCGTCGCGACCGCTGGCGTCGTCTCCTTCCTCACCTCGACCGCAGCGTTCGCCACCGTCGCCGCAACCATCGCCCCCGTCATGGTGTTCCTCGCCGTCGCCGGTATGGCCCGGCGGTCCGAAGAATTACGCAGCGCATCGCTCGCCATGTCCGATATCGCGGTCCGCCTGACAGAGCCCGAAATCAACGCCACCGAAGGCGTCGTCAACATCGGCCAAGCCATCCGCCGCGAAGTGAACGGCATGAGCGAAGGCATCGAGCAAGCGCTGGAGCGTGCCAGCGAGCTCGAAGTCCTGGTCCACCGCGAAGTCGCAAGCCTTGAGCGCTCCTACGGCGACCACGAAGTCAAAATCCGCGCCCTCTTCGAAGAGCTGGTCGCCGAGCGCCAAACGCTGATGGCCAACTCTGACCGCATGCGCGATGAGCTTGAAGCCGCCAAAACCGGCCTCGCCGCCATGGTCGAAGAACTCAGCACCTCGGTGAACACGCAGCTCACCGAAGCCACCCAGGCCATGGGTGAGATGATGCAGGGCGAGACCGAACGCATCACCGAAGACCTGCGCGGCTCAGGCCAAACCCTTGCAGCCGTCCTCTCCTCCTCGGGCGATCAGTATGTGGCAACGCTCGTCAGCCGCACCGACGAGCTGGAAAGCCGCCTCCTGTCCACCGGCGCAACGCTTGCCGAAGACGTCGCGACGCTGTCCCAAAGCCAGGCCGATTCCATCTCGGGCTTCGTCGAAGCCCTCATCGCCGCCATCAACGATCAGTCCGCCGCCACTATCGATGCGGTCAAAACTGCGTCCGAGGCCCTCGTCGGCAGCCTCCACGCCGAAACCGGCCAAACTGTCGAGACCATCCGCTCCCAAGCCGAACTTCTCGTCGGCAGCCTCCAGGCCGAGGCCGGCTCTGCCACCGAGACCATCCGCTCCACGTCCGACATTCTGATCGACGCCATCTCCGGCCAGGCCCGCGAGATCACCGACGCGTTTACCCGCGTCGGCGATGCTGTCGTGGAGACGCTGCAAGACCGCACCGTCGCCATGACCGACAGCTTCGAAGCCACCGGCGCCACGATGACCGAGTCGGTGCTGGAGCGGGCCGAAGAGATCACCAAAGCGCTGGTGAGCGCGGGCGAACAAGTCTCGCTCGCCATCGGCGACTCCAACTCGCAGATTAACGAAACGGTCGACGGCAAGCTCTCGGACCTGCGCAACGCCCTCGACGAGGCAAGCCGCACCTTCGACGGTACCATCACCGAGCGCATGGGCGCCCTCGACACCGCCATTTCCATCTCCGCCGAACGGCTCTCCAACACCGTCGAAGACCGCATGAACGTCCTCGACACCACGGTGTCGTTCGCGTCCGAGCAGCTGACCGGCAGCATCGATGGCCGCTTGGAGTCCATCGAAAACATCGTCTCCGGCGCCACGGAGACCTTCGCGAGCCTCGTCGAAACATCGATGGAAGGCATCGACGGCACCCTCGCCCGCACTGCCCGCACCCTCATCGAAACGGTGGAAGGCCGCCTTGGCGAGGTGGACGGCGTCATGACCCGCACCGCCGGCGAGCTCACCGAAAACCTCACCAACAAGGTGGAAGGCATCACCGAAGAGATGCTGCGGGCCAACGCTTTGCTCACCGGCACCGTTGAGACGCAGATGGCCTCCATCGACGCGACCCTCGCCCGCGTCAACGAAGAGATGGTCGCCACCGTCGACGAGCGCCTTGCCACCATCGAAAGCACCGTCGTCACCGCCGCCGAAACCCTCGATACCTCCGTCGGCGAGCGCCTCACCATAGTGATCGACAACCTCACCGCCAGCGGCGACCGCATGACGGAGGTGGTCAACACCTCATTGACCCACCTCGACGGCACTTTGTCCGATGCCGCCCAGCGCATCGGCGGCCTCATCGAAGGGCGCCTTGCCGAAATCGACGAACGCGTCGACGCCGTCTCCACCCATGCCGCTTCCACCATGGTCGGCAGGCTCGGCGAGATGGAGCGCGAGATCGGCATCGCGGCAGACCGCACGGCCGAGCTCATCACGCTGCGCAGCGGCCAAGTGGACGAGCGTCTCAGCGAAACCGCAGCGCACGTCGTCGGCACGATGGAAGGCAAGATGGGCGAGCTTGATGCCACGATCGCACAGGCCGGCTCCCTCGCCTCCAACGCCATCAACGGCGCCACTGAGGAGCTGTCGAACACCCTCCTCCACCAAGTCGATCAGGTCTCCTCGACCCTCAGTGTGCTCGGCGACCGACTGACCGATGCCGTCACCGGCTCCTCCACCAACATGAGCGATACGCTGATCCAGCGCGCCGACGAGATGGAGCAAACCCTCAACGCTCTGGGCGACCGCCTCACCAGCGTCATCGGCGACGCATCTGGCGAATTCCGCGAAACCATCGGCCGCCAGACCGACGACCTGGAAACGCGCCTGCGCACCGTCTCAGACGCCGTAACCGGTTCGGTGCAAGCCACCACCGGCTCTATGCTCGACGCCTTTGTGGGCCGCGTGACCGAAGTCGAAACGCGTCTCGGCGACCTCGGCGACCGCATGACAAGCTCCATCAGCGGTGCGTCCACCGAGCTGCACGAGGCGGTGTTTACGCAGATCGACCAGATCGAATCGACCATCACCGTTCTGGGCGACCGCCTCACCGAAAGCGTCTCCTCCGCGGCCACTCAGCTGTCCGAAACCCTCCTCAACCACGCCGACCATTCCGAAGCGACCATGCGCGAGCGGCAGGCTCAGCTGGAACAAACCTTCATCACCCACGCTGACAGCTTCCAAAGCTCGCTCACAACCTTCGGCGAAGCGCTTGCCAACACCATGGAACGCTCCACCGACGAGGCGAGCCGTCAATTCAACGTGCACACCGACGCCATCGTCGAGCGCATCGGCGGCGAAGTGGAACGCGTCACCGACATGCTGGCCGGCTCCGGCACCTCGCTCCTTGAGGACCTTACGCTGCGCTCCGACGCGCTCACCCAGCAAATGGAGGCCATCAACCAACAGATCGCCTCGTCCATCACGGTCTCGGGTGGCGACCTGCTCTCGCGTATCGAAGGCACCGCCGAACGCATCGAAGGCGCCATCGGTGTGGAAGGGGCCGCGTTGGAGAACTCCCTGCGTGTCCACGCCGAGCAGGTGAAGGACACCCTCGCCGACGCCACCAACGACGTCTCCAAGGCCATGCGCGTCCACGCCGAGGAAGTGGCCGAAACCCTCGCCAAAGCCGGCGCGGAGATCGCCATCGCCGTCACCGAACGCGGCACCGCCACGGCGCAGGAGATCAACCACTCCGCCGACCAGATCTCGCAGATTATCGCCGACCGCAGCGATGCCATCCGCGTCTCGTTCGACACCGAAGCGAACGACTTTGCAAACCGCATGGACCTTCTGCGCGACACGCTGTCGGGCGACCTCACGCGCCTCAACACACTCCTCAACGAGAAGGGCGAGCCGCTCGCCAAGCAGGTCAGCGAACAGGTCGATCGCTTCGATGAGATCGTCAACGAGCGCTCCGCCGCCGTCGTCACAACGCTCACCACCCACGCAACCGAAGTGGCTCAGGTGCTGACCGAGCGGATGGACGCGATGGAGAACGCACTCGACGGCCGCGTCGAAAAGGTCTCCAACGCGCTCATCGACCGCGCCCGCACCATTTCCGACATCCTGAACGAAGCGCAGGCGGCCATCAGCGCACGCTTTGAGGATCGGCTGGAAGACATCACCCGTCTTGCCGAAAACGCCACCACCAACGTCGCCGAGGAAATCCGCGGCGAAGGCGCCCGCGCCCAAGACGCGCTGGCGGCCGTCGTCGAAGAGACCCGCCGCGACATCCTCGAGCCGATGCAAACCATCTCCGCCCAGCTGTCAGAGGAAACGCAGCTGGTGAACCGGATGCTCAACGAGACGATGACGTCCATGTCCGGCGAAGTCGCCAACGGTGGCGCTCAGCTGCGCGATGCCATGGTCACCGCTCTCGACCAGCTTCTCACCATGATCGAAGAGCGCACCGAGACCACACGGGCGCAAATCGAAGACACCATCAGCCGCACCCACGTGACGCTGACCGAGGAAGGCTCGCGCACCGCGCAAGCGATGGAGGCCGTCGCCCAAGACACTGCGCAGTCGCTCGCCAACCTGCGCGCCGTCATCGACGATCATGGCGACCAATTCCTGGAGCGCTTGGCTGAGCGTGGCGGCAACGCCATCCAAGAGCTGCGCAACACGCACACCCTCTTGGTGGAGGAACTGGGCGGCACCCTCGACCGTGTGCAGGCGACCAACTCTGCGCTCCACGACATGCTGGGCGGCGTCGGCAACACCCTTGCCGACATGGAAGCCAACCTTGCCGGCCGCGGCGATGCGCTGAAGGAAATGCTGGGCTCAGCGCTTGCCGACACCAACCGTTCCGCCGACGAAATGTCGACCTTGGCCGTGTCGCTGCGTGGCGCCGCTGATGCCGCGCTGCAGGACCTTGCCGCCGTCGCCGAGCGCATCGAGCGTGATGGACGCTTCCTGGCCGACGCCGCCGAGAGGTTCGACCGCGACAGCGCAACGTTCGACGCTCGCATGGACGATCGCCGTAACGCTCTGGAAGAGCTGACCGACAGCTTGATGACCAAGTCCGAGCATGTGGACGCGCTCATGCGCTCGTTCTCCGAGCGGGTCGAGGAGCAGCTCAGCAACACCGAGGAGCGAGTCCATGATGCCCGCGTCCTCCTGGAGCGCACGCTGGAAGAGGCCTCCCGTGCGGTCGCCCCACAGCTGGAATCGCTGCACGAAAGCGCCGCCGAAGAAGCCGGCCGGATCCGCGAAAACCTGCGCATCTCCCACGAAAGCATCACGGCGGAGATGGTGGAGGCGCTGAACAGCGTCGCCTCACGCTTCAACGATGCGACGTCCGACATGCGCGAAAGCGCCCGGCGGGTGATGGAAGATTTTGCCGAAACCCGGGCGACGCTGGACAACGCGGTCGTGTCCTTGCCTGAAGAGACGATGCAAAACGCTGACGCCCTGCGCCGCGCTGTCACCGAACAGCTCGACGCTGTGCGCGAACTCGGCGCCATCGCCGCCCGCCACACCGGAAACCTCCAAACAAGCGCCCCGTCGAGCGACGAATCCCGCGGTTTCGGCAGCCGCGAGCGCGCCGAGCCCCGCGGGCAAGAGCGCGCATCCTCCGCCAACGGTCGATCCGAGGGTGGCGCCACCAACGGTAGCGGCGGCGGCGGTGGTTGGCTGAACGCCGGCCGACGCGACAGCGCACGCGCCCCCAAGCGCACCACGGAACCGGAAGGCGTCGATAGCCTCTTCGGCCCCGCAAGCCGCGCCATCGAAGACGGGATCTATCGCGACACGTGGATGCGCTTTAACCGCGGCGACCGCTCCGTGTTCAGCCGCGAGCTCTACACCATCGATGGCCAGCAAACGTTCGAGGACGTGCGCCGCCGCTATAACCGCGACCGCACCTTCCGCACCGAGGTCGACAAGTTCGTCGATCAGTTCGACGAGGACATCACCACGGCCTCGCGCTCCGACAGCACCGGCCGCCGCGTCCGTGACGCCCTCTTCTCAGACGCCGGCAAGCTCTACACGTTGCTTGCCCACGCGTCCGGCCGTCTCGCGTAAACGGCCCATCCCGGATCGAGCGCCCCGCAATCACGCTGCTGGCGGGTAGCCGGGGCGCTCCATCTCAAACATCGTCGTGACGTCGGCATAATCGCGATAGCCGCACCGCGCGATCGGCCTGGCACTCAGAAGATCCACCATGCCGTCCTTGATGATCCCATCGTCAATATGGATGTGGACCACCTCGCCCAGGATCATGCTGTACCGCGCAGGCGTGCCCGCCGCATCGGCCAACGGCACCGTCTGCAGATAAACGCACTCCATTGCGACCGGCGCCGCCGCCACCCGCGGCGCCTTCACCACGATCGATGGCGCCATCTCTAAACCCGCCAGCTCAAACTCCGACACGCCATCGGGCGCTGGCGCGGCCGACATGTTCATCGCGTCTCGCAACGCGAACGTGGACATGTTGCACACGAACTCACCGCCCACCTCAGCATTGTTCTGGCTGTCCTTGCGTGTGAGCGACGCAAACATGACAATGTGCGGGTTGTCCGACACCGCGTTGAAGAAGCTGTACGGCGCAAGGTTCGGCACGCCGTCCGCGTTGAGCGAGGAGATCCACTCAATCGGCCGCGGCGCCACAAGCGCCTTGAACGGATCGTGCGGCAACCCATGGTTCTTCAGGCGCGGATCGTAGTCCATGGGCTAACCCTTCTTCTCGCGCATGAGCATGCGCAGGCAATTCCTACGCTGCGAAATGGGTCACCAGCGAGGGCACATCAGGGCGGACACGATCGGTCAGCTCCCGCGTTCCCGTACCGATGTACACGAACCCGGCAAAGCGTTCTCCGTCTTTAAGCCCCAGCGCGCGCCCGGCATCGGCGTCGTAGGTCGGCCACTCTGACAGCCACTGCGCCACAAAGCCGTGGGCGTTCGCCGCATGGATGAGGTTCATGCACACCGCCCCCACGGCAAGCTCCTGCTCCCACTCTGGGATCTTGGCGTGCGGCGCGGCCGTGCTCACCACGCCCACCACCAGCGGCGCCCGGGTAAAGCGGTTTCGGTCAGCCTCAGCCAACCGCTCCGACTGGTCCGGCCGCAGCGCAGCAATCGCCGCACCGGCCGCCACACGCGCTTCCCCTTCAAACAGGATAAACCGCCATGGCGCGAGCTTGCCGTGATCGGGAACTCGCGAGGCAATGGTCAGCATCGAATCGATGGTGGCATCGTCCGGCCCAGGGGCCGCCATTTCACTCGCGGGGTGCGATCTGCGTGTGGCCAAATAGTCACGTAGTTCCATAATCGGCGCGTCCTCGATAAAATGGTGGATGATCCGTTGCGGCTAAGCATTGGCGTTGAATTACAACC
>ERZ1740058.927-NODE-927-length-17207-cov-5.239972_pt1 | contig 17207 bp, 14 predicted proteins | sample MGYA00581745_ERZ1740058 | MGnify/ENA primary metagenome ERZ1740058 (study PRJEB43018, sample SAMN04849742) | marine metagenome | isolation source: floating plastic debris | place: Pacific Ocean | collected 2008-08-30 | study: EMG produced TPA metagenomics assembly... | reverse complement strand
AGACGCTAGCCTATGCCGTGACCAAGGAGTTTCCTCATCATGGTTGGACGGTTACGAACTTTGCCTACTACCTACATTGCTGTCCCCCCACTTGGGAGGCGGTGCTGAAACCAGTGACGGCGTGGAGTTGTTCCCACGGAGTCGATCGCTGGCAAGACGATTGCGGCTGCGGTGGCGGGGGTCTGTGGCATCAAAAATGGCGACGTCCCCTCCGGGATGCTTTAGATTGGCTGCGGGATGAACTGGCCGACCTCTTTGAGCAGTACGGAACGGCATTGTTTCAAGATGTGTGGGCAGCGCGGGATGCTTATGTCAAGGTCATTCGCCAGCGGACCACCCAAAGCCGCCAGCAGTTTTTTGCGGCACATCAAAAACATGTGCTCGCCGCCGCAGAGCAGCTTGAAGCCCTGCGGTTACTGGAAATGCAGCATCATGCTCTGCTGATGTATACGAGCTGCGGCTGGTTTTTTGATGAGGTGTCGCGGCCAGAGGGCACCCAGATTCTGCGCTACGCGGCGCGGGCCATTGAGCTAGCGGGAGAAATTAGCGGCGTTGAGCTAGAGACCGAATTCATCAATCGTCTGGAACCGGGATTGAGCAACGTGCCTCAATTTCACAATGCGGCTGGGGTATACCGCCAGTTAGCGATCCCCTCCCAAGTGAGCCTAGAGCAAGTGGTCGCGCACTACGCGATGAGTTCTCTATTTACGCCTTACCAAACCGAACAGCGGCTTTATTGCTACACCATTGAGCAGCATGATTATCAAATCCAGCGCATGGGGTCGTTGTCTTTAGCGGTCGGTCGATTGAATGTGATGTCAGATGTGACTGGCGATCGCTCTGACTTAAGTTTTGCCGTACTGCATCTAGGCGGCTGGGATTTTCACTGCACGGTCAACGGCTTTCGACGGCGGCTTGATTATCAGCGTGCTAAGGATGCATTGCTGACCGCATTTGCCAGTGGCAGTGCGGCGCAGGTGATTCTGGCGATGAATGCGAGCTTTGGGGATCATGCCTACAACTTGCAATCTCTGTACACCGAAGAACGCCACCGCATCATGCAGCTGCTCAGTCGAGATACGCTGCAGCGACTTGATCAACTCTATGATCAGGTCTATCGCAACAATTACAGCTTGATCAAAGCCTTTCATCGAGACGGCTTGTCAGTTCCTCAAGAGCTGCAGGTGGCGGCAGAAGTCGCCATTCGCCACCGCGCGTTAGAAAGCTTGCGGCTACTAGACCAAGAAACCCTTGACCTGAGCAATGAACCGTTGAATCGCGGCACCGTTCACTTAATGCAATTAGAAACCATTGCCCAGGAGGCAAAACAGTTTCAATGTGATTGCGCGATCGCGGAAGGCCAGCGCATCTTAGAGGGAGTGATCTGGCGAACACTACGTCATTTTCTGGATAATCCTCAGCCTGAACACCTGGTCGAAGATGTCGACTGGCTACGTCGATTAATTCAGTTAGGGCAGGATCTGGGCGGCATTTCGCTCGTGAGATCGCAAGAGTTGTATTGGCAGCACATCATCCATTGGCTCAGCTTCCTCAGACATCAAGAACCAGCTCAAGCCATGGCGCTATTGAAGTCTCTGCTCAAACTCTCGCAGCATTTAGCCATTGATCCCAATGCCTTGCTGTCTCATGGAGAAGACTTACGCCATCTGGCCGAGTGAGCAGTCTGGGTTTGCGGCCCCGAATACAGCAGAGTTCGGAGTTCGGAGTTCAGAAATGAGATCCTGCTTTGATGAGGGCTGCAGCCATAGCATTCCGCAATCAGGTCAGGACAATGGTAATTTCTGAAAGCACCACCCAGCCAGTATTCTTATAGCCAGTCGCAGTTATAGCGGTGCCCACTTAGGTTAAGTACAGATTCGTAATCAAGACAGCTCTGCAACGGATACCTGGTGTACTTAATTGATCTAGGCACCGCTATAAGTTTGAACCGGGTAGATCGCTGGAGCCTTGATTTGGAAAGACTTCCAGTTCTGCCTTCTACCTTTTGCCTTTTGCCTTTTGCCTTCTGCCTTCTGCCTTCTGCCTTTTGCTATATTCCGAACTCCGTAGGGCTCTGCTCTGCCCGAAGGGGATTCAGAGTTCCGCATTCTGCTATATCTGAAATCGGCTGAACTCAAGGCGGCTGGCGATCGCTTGGCGCGATCGCGGTAGAGAGGCAGAACCGTTTTCTGCTCAACCGACGACTTCGGCGTCGTGAGTGGTCTCAGGCGGGCAGGCCACGGCCAACGGCAAGGTTTCTGCCAGGTCAATCAAGGGGAGTAGGGGCCCTGTCTGCGCTTGACCGTTGACCGCCAAGTCGCTGTGGCACAAAACAATCTGCTCTGTCGTGCGGCCCAGTAAATCGCGCAAGATTCTTTCTAGACGAGCCTCGTGACTCTGTTCGATAAAGTCAACCGTCCAGGGTTGGCCACTCCAATCCTGGAGAAAAATCGGATAACCAAACAGCTCATCGGTGCCCGTGAGCCAGCGGGGGGAACTAGCATCCAGCCAGAACTGCCAGCGATGAGTGAGGCGCTGCGATCGATACTGAAACACGGTTGATAGGGTCACGCCTTGCTGATTAGGCTCTAATGGTTTCACCGGAAACGGGTTTGCCGTCACAATCCCCTGCTGCAACAGATGGAGAAAGCGACCCACCGGTGACAGCAGCGTCTCTGGTCCGGCATTCGTCAGTTGTTGACGCTGGCGGAGGCGGTCTTGCACGGCCCAAAAGTGCTGTGCGGTTTCCATCAGTTCTCGGAGGGCGGCAAGTTGGTCATAGGGCAGATAATTGCCTCGCCAGAGAAACGCTTGAATGGCACGGTCAATCAGATTTACCGGACTGGTGATCAGGCGTTGCTGGCGCGCTTGGCGCTGCTGGGCAATCCACTGACGGAGCGTATTGTAGGCTTCGGTAGCCTGGTACCCTAGGCGATCCCACCGGGGAAACTCGGTCACTTCGAGCAGGTCTGGTTGTTCGGGATCGGGTTGAAAGCAGTGATCAACTAGGAGTTCAGCTCGCACCGGATCGATGTGCACGCGCTCAAACCAAGCCTGGCTGGGGTTCGCTGTTGGTGACTGACTGAGCACGACCAACATTTCGGCGACAGCATCAGCGTCTAACAAACGTCCCAAACCCGAATAAACAAAGGGAATAAGCGTCAAGACGGAGCGCACTAAGGGCGTACTGACGAGGGGGCGCTGGTCGTTCAATGACGCGACGGGAATCCCCTGCTTTTGCAAAATTTCGGCTAGGGAATAGCGGGCGATCGCGTCGAATCCGGGGCCGATGACTGCAATATCTCCTGGTTGCACCTGGGTATTTTGAATCGCGTGGGCGATCGCTTCGGCGGTCTGGCGCAACAATTCTCCCCGTGATGTGGTTTGAATCAACCGCATCGAGCCAATGGGCTGCGGCGTGGCGATCGGATTCAGCACCGTTTCTACCAGGCTGTCGGCCCAAGTCGTCGCCAGCGAGTTGCTGGCCGTTGCGGGTAAGGTTTCAACTACGGCCTGGGGACGCAGACTAACCGTCGCATCAGGGTCGGCGCCGATGCCTATCCGGACTTTGCCGTCAGGGTTCCAGGTTACGGCGGTGGGCAATTTCCAGGTTTGCCCCCAGCGCAACAGGTCGGCAAAAATGGCTGGATATTCATCAACGTCATCAGCAAATAGACCGCAAAACCGCTGGGAAAATTTTTCTTGGTACAGCGGATGGGGCAATAAATGCTGCCAATACAATTCTGTCGCAATGCTGTAGGTCAAAAATCCCTGTTGCAGGCACCAATCGCGCCAGGTAATGGCAGCTTGGGCAGACGTTTCCCACACTTCTAGAGTGGCGATGCCTGCGGGGATACCGGCGGCCAGCAAAGTCGGCAAATTTTCTGCCGGAATGCCGCTCACTGCTGCTAATTGCAAAAAGTCGAGCGCTCGCCGCACGGTTTGGGTCTCAGTCCAACCAGGAACATCGAGCTGGCCAGCATCCAACTGCGGACGCCAGAGCTGGGTTGCTAGTTCTTGTTCATTTTCGGGGCGCAACTTCATCGGAAACTGGGGACTGAGATCCAGCGTTTCCACCAAAACGGGCCAAAATAGCGTGACTTCATTTTGGATAAAGCCGGCAGGGGTCGCCGTGGTTATCGGTAAGGAAGCCGGCAATGACTCGGCTAAGCGATCGACCAGCCCCAAACGAGTATCGCCATTTGCCGCAAACAGTAAATAGACGGCCCCAGTTGGTCGGTCTGGCGGAGCCGCGATCGCAACTGCCGCCACATGCTCCAATAGGCGGGAGGTATTGCCGCTACGGGTGCCCCCCTCAATCCAAGTGAGATTCGTCATGCCCAAAGCTTATCGCGTTCTCACAGAATGCTTTGAACTCGGGCTCAACGGGGCAGAATTTACGTCGCTGTGATGGCCGTCAGCTTGTACATGGCGATGCCAACGGTGGCCGCGATCGCCTAGCCCCTATTTCACCGTCACGGTGACGGGCTCAGAAAGGACCGGTGGGTCATGGGGCACGTGTACATAGTTCGCCAGCAGCAACTGGAGTGTATGCTCACCGGGGGGTAAAGCCAATGTCGTTTCGGTCTGGCCGCCGCCAAAATGTTTGATGTGCTCAGTCGCCGGTAACGACTCATCGAAGTCTGGCAGGTTGGCGAGGTCAACGAATAAGTGATGGTGTCCAGTCCCGCTCTTATCGATACCGGCGGGCGCGACACCCATCGCTTTGAGACCAAATTTGACCGCAAATGGACTGGTCAAAATGTCGCCGTCTTGTGGGGTGATGAGGTAAACCTCGGCATTGTCTGGTGCTGAAGAGCGATACTCGTTAGCTCGGGCTGGCTGACCGTAGCTAAACAGTGCGGTCATGACGATCAAAAGCCAACACCCCAGGGCGATCCCACGTCTCATAAACATTTTCCTAACAGAGATACATTACTTAATGCATCCTATCAGTCTTGTAGCAGCGTGCCGGTATGGAGTGAAACAGCTCCCTCAAAAAGCATGGGAGCGCATCGCCGGTGCTTGTTGGTCAGCTTCATTTGACCGAACCTTGGGCGATCGGGCAATCGTAAAGGTCAACACCGAGAACCAAATCATCTTCAAATTCTTCAAAAGTCTGTGGTTCGGCATTGACCTTATGAACATCGTAGTTACGCTGGCCATCGTCACCATTAAAGCCAATTTGAACGTAGCATTTGCCGCCGCCAACGCCCCAATGGTCGTAGTCATAAACGCCATTTAAAGGCACATCGATGGGCCAATTAACCATCCACTCAGGCTTGTTACCAGGATTGGTATCTGCTGGATAGGTGCCTTTTTCCAACAGATAGATTTGGATCTCTTTGGACATCGCCCCCATTTGTTGCTTGACTTCTGCATAGCGTGAACGACGTACCATCGTCGAATAAGCTGGGTAGGCCAACGTTGCTAAGACCCCCAAGATAATGACGACAACAAGGAGTTCAATCAGGGTAAATCCGCTCTGTTGATTCTTGAGGTGTGTTTTCATGGAAATAAGGTTTCAGTGATGGGAATCCTTCTCTGAGCAACTCGGAAATAGGGGGGCAAGTTGAGGACAGGGCGATCGCTATAGTTTGCTCAACGACGACCTTGCAAAGAAACCGGTCGAAATTCTACCAAAGCTTAAGTCTCAACCCAAAATCCTGATGAATGGTTAGGTCTACTGAATACCTGGGGACAAACAGCATCTCTGCAGGTCAGTTAGTCATTTCTACATAGTTGGGGCCGCTAGCTTCACGTCATCTTTAACGTCCCAACCAGTAGCATTGCCATCATTGCCAAAGATGTGGAGTGGCGGTCTTGGACCACAGCCGCGCGTGGCAGAGGTATCGCAAGGGGCAAAATTCAAAATTTAAAATTTAAAGGTCACCAGTTAAGCCGTTGCGGCACCAAGCCTCTGGCTTTTCCCGATATTTGCCCCTAACAGCAGATGGCGATGGCATCCCCTCTAATCAGCCGCTGGTTTGAGCTACACAGTTCAAGCTGTCGCGATCGCCGACCGTAATTCCGCATACACGGCAGCTAGATCATCCAGTTGGTAATGGGCATTGAGCCCGCTAGGGTTGGGCAGCACCCAGATTTGGGTATCCCCGATTTGAGTGGCTTGTCGACCGATCTGGGCTCGTCGTTGGGCAAAGGCAACTCGGTAAGCCGTAACGCCGAGGATGGCTAACCATTCAGGCCGATACTGAGTGATTTTTTCCACGAGGTCGATGTAGCCCTGTTGTAGTTCCGCATTATCTAGCTCATCGGCCCGAGCCGTTGCCCTGGCCACAATATTGGTCATGCCATAGCCATAATCCAAGAGCGTATGGTCTTCGGCAGGGCTGAGGCGGCGATCGGTAAATCCTGACCGATGCAATGTCTTCCACAGGCGATTGCCGGGCCGGGCAAAATGATGTCCCACTGCCGCGCTGTAGATGCTGGCATTGATGCCACAAAACAAAACTTTGAGATGTGGGCCAATAATATCGGGCACGGTCTGGTTATAAGCCGCCTGTAAGTCTGCTTTGCTGGGTTTACGAAGACCGCTCATCACTCAATTCAGCCTCACATCAGCAACTATAGTATTCAGCAACTAAATATATCTGAGGTGTTGCTAATGCACTCGATTACCCAAAGCAATATTCCTGAAGATATCTGATTTTTTTGGTGTGGCGATCGCCTTCTCATAAAAGCCATGCTAGACGTATCCTATGGAGCCAATTGGTTCGGGTGAGATGCCCTCTTACCCTCTCAAGCCCGTCTTTTTTGATGAACGTGGATCGATAGGTGTTGGTTATCTACCCCCGCATCGCCATGCATCCTCCCGCACTTACCCCTTGGCAATCGCTCCGCCGTAGCCTGCGCCTGGTCGCCCAGGCGGCCCCTCAAGAACTGCGGCGGCTCGCCTATATCAACCTGATTACCGGCATTGGCCCGTCGATTTCTCTGCTGTTGAGCAAAATTGTGATCGATGAAGTGACGGCTCTACTCCAGCAAGAGCGCGTGGTGCCGCCGCTGCAGTTGCTGTTGGGCCATTCTTTACTGTTGTGGAGTGTGGCGATCGCCCTGATTGTGAACTTGATTGTGGATTCTGTCGATGCGATCGGCACCAATCTATTTGCCACGTTGCGCGATCGCGTCGAAGGCTTTGTGCGAGGCAAAGTGCTGGATAAAGTGTCCTATTTTGATGACATTGCCCTATTTGAAACCCCCGAGCTGTTGAACTTACTAGAACTGACCGAAAAGGGTCTAGGGCGAGTGCAGCGGCTGTCGTTCATTGTGGCGGCAACGTTTGTAGGGGTGTTCACCTTTGTGCCGTCGGTGTTGGTATCGGCTTCCATCGGTTGGTGGGTGCCGCTGACCTTGATTGCCTCTGCTGCCCCCTCCATCTTTGTGGAGATTCGCCATCATCGTAAAAGCTGGCGGGTCGAAGAAACGCAATCGGGCATTAGTCGCAAGATGGGCATCTACAGCAAGGCGATTACCAGCCCCGATTTTGCGAAGGAAATTCGACTATTTTCGCTGCAGGGCGTGCTGCTCGATCGCTGGCAAGGACTCTTTCACACCCTGTTTGGCAACTTGGAGCGAGTCCGTCGCGAAGGCACCGTTACCGTCATGGCCTGGTCGCTGTTAGGAGGATTGGGATTTGCCGCCCCCTATGTCTTTGTCGTGCTGGGCGTTCTCAATCGCACTTTTACCATTGGTGATTTGGCGCTGTATACCGGCATCATTTTGCAATTACGGCGCAGTCTGTTCATCTTGATTGCCCACACGGGAGACTTGTACGACGTATCGCTGGCCACCGCGCCAATCTTTCAACTGCTCGATTTAGAACCGCAGTTGGTCTCGGGCACGCAGCGTCCATTGCCCACGGTGAAGGGCGATTGCCAGCAGGGCATGCATTTTGAGCAGGTGGGCTTCCACTATCCGGGGGATGATCAGCCAATCGTGTTGAAAAATCTGACGTTTCACATTCACCCAGAGGAGATGGTCGCGCTGGTGGGTGAAAACGGGGCAGGTAAAACAACGCTGGCAAAGCTGCTCGTACGGCTTTATGACCCCACGGCGGGGCGCATTTTATGGAATGGACAAGATTTAAAGACGGTCGATTTGGCGGCGTTGCGATCGCGCATTGCCGTGGTGATGCAAGACTATGCCCGCTTTCCCGCAACGCTGCGAGAAAATGTGGGCTGGGGCCACATGGCTGACTTGCTAGACGATGACGCCATTTTGACCGTGCTCCAAGAGGCCGGTATCGACTACCTCTCCAACACTCTGAAGCACGGGTTAGAAACGCCGCTGGGTCGCCAACTCGAAGACGGCATTGACCTCTCCGGTGGGCAATGGCAGCGGGTGGCGATCGCCCGCGCCTTGATGCGCCTCAACCAGGCAGAACTATTGGTCTTTGACGAGCCGACGGCCGCCCTTGACCCCAAAAACGAGCACGAAATCTATCGGATCTTTCGCACCATTGCCCAAGGACGCATGGCCGTGGTGGTCAGCCATCGTTTGGCACTCGCCAAACTGTGCGATCGCATTATCGTGCTAGAGCATGGGCAAATTCTTGAATCGGGCACTCATGAAGCGTTGATGGCCCTGGAAGGACGCTACTGCAGTATGTTTACGCGTCAGGCCAGCAGCTACCAAGATGAACCGCTTTATTCCCCTGTCGCATAAGGTGCCTTGGAAATTGGGGCCAGCCAATTCCCAAACCCCGATGCCGTAGCAAAATACGGCATCGGGGTTGGCATGCGGAGAGGTGCTGATTCGGTCATAGCAGAATGCGGAATTGAGAGTACGGAATGCGGAATTGAGCAGCCGACGATATGTGCGCTTCAGAGATTTGAGCTATCCTGACCTGATTGCGGATTGCGATGGTTCTGCCACAGCCTTGAATCTTCTCTGGAAATCTCAGGGAGCACTCCTCGGCTTTCACAGCTTAAGTAAATTTTGTAATGGGTGTGGGGAAGTCGAGTTCTCCACACCCATTGGCGACTATTTCAGGATGACTCCAACATGATTACCGAGTGCCAGCGCCCCGAGTCCGAGACGGTTTACCCCGACGACCGGGGCGAAATAATTTGGCGTGGCGGTTGCGACGACGGGCTCGTGCGGAAGTATAGCCTGCTTTCTGGATGCTAGACATCATCGATTCCCTAATTCAGCTTGTCTAGAGCCAAGCTTCACCTGAGCTGTTCGGTTTTCCGGACAACGCTGATAAGAGACAGCCAGAGTGCAGTGAGAGCTAATTTAAGAAAGCAGCAGGGAGAAATCGGTCTTCATTGAAGTTAGCGATCGCCAACCACGGATTCCGCCAGCGAGCGAAACTGATCGACCAAATCTGCTCGGTTTAGCAACAGCGTGGGAAAAGGCCGGTTTTCGTAATTATCGCCAACCGTGAGGGGAAACGGCGGGACCTCATCCAAGGGTATCCAAGTGGCTCCGGCAGCATGAACAATGGGCCAAATACCTGCGATATCCCAGACTTTTGGCGTTGCTTCTACCGCTCCGATCGCATAGCCCGCCGCCACCAGCAGTAGGTTGTAAGTGGCAACGCCGAGCATGCGCACTTTGCAGGGAAAGGGTTGCTGTAGCATTGCCGTGCTGCGAGCGCACAAACTAAAGAACTGGTTCTTGCCTGGCTCATCCCCTCGCACTTGCAGCGGCTCACCATTCAAAAATGCGCCTTTGGGCATATCGAGGTTGCTAGCTCCGGGCCAATAGCCGTGAAAGCGATGGTTCAGCGTCGACACATAGACATAACCAAAGACTGGAGTGCCGCGATACAACAGCCCCAAAGACACCGCCCAGAGCGGAATCCCTTGAGTAAAGTTGGTGGTGCCGTCGATGGGGTCGATAATCCAGCACCAGTCTGTGTCAGGGAAGATGTGGGTAGTTTCTTCGCTCAGCACTCCGTGGTCGAGAAAGGTGGTTTGAATGGCGGTGCGGAGTCGCTCGTCCGACCATTTGTCGAATTCGGTGACCAGACTACCGTCTTGCTTTTCTTCTGCTTGGGCGCTGCCAAAGGCTTGCAATAATTTCGCGCCGACCTCACTCGTGAGGGTTTGCGAAAAGTCGAGTACCTGATCCCAAAAGGCTTGCATGCCGCTAGTCCAATTCCATTTCCATCAGGGTGGCGATCGCCTTGCCCGATTCGGTCTTGAACTGCTGCACATTGATGCGCGTCAGCAAGCTAAAGGCCAGCACCATCCCAATCGCCTGACAGGCAAACACCAGCGCAAACGCCAACAGCGTACTGGGAAAGAGCTGCCGTCCCGCATCCAACAGGGCTCCGCCGAGCACCGTAGCACTGGCCTGCGCCATCGCCTGCGACAGTCCCCAGGCTCCAATAAAGGTGCCCGCCGTTTCGGCCGCAGTGAAATCAAGCATTAAGCTCACAGCACTGTTGGTGAGAATGCCCGACGCTAGGCCAAACAGCATCACCGCACTGCGCAGCGTTGTGGGATTGGCCGTCACCCCCGACAAAATCACCAGCACAAAGCAGACGGCAGAGAACAGGCAGCCCAGCATCGCCGTGCGCTGCTTGCCCAGGCGCGGCACAATCAGGAAACCAGACAGACCAATACCCGCAAGAATGCCATAGCCCCAAAACTGATTCAGTCCGGCACTTTCGCCAATGCTGAGGCCAAACACCTCACGAGCGTAGGGTTCCAGTACCGGCTGCTGCAGAAACAGACTAACCGTCATCACTAGCAAAAACAAAAAGAAAAAGCCCGTTTGTTTAGAGGCCGTGAGCACCGCGATCGCCTGTCGTAGCGTGATCTGGTCCTCGCGTCCAGCCAGGGAAGAGCGGGTCGCGTAGCGCGAGTATTTTTTCTCAATGCCGAAGGTAGCAACCACGCCTAATACCACCACCGACAGCGGAAAGACAATAAATAGTCGGGTGATCGCCGATTGCAAGGCTTCGGGCGCGAGATTGGTCAACAGCACTTCACCCACGATCGCCCCGGCAACAATGCCCACCATCAGCATGGCCCAGACGATGCCAACGAGCTGCGAGCGGTTATCCTCATCCGACACGTCCACCAGCAGTGCCGCAAACGGTGTAGAACTCGTGGCACTCCACATCAAATACAGCGCAAACATACCCGCCAACAAAGCCATCCAGCCAGTCGTGGCTGGAGTCCAACCGTTGGCTGCGCTCGCCCCCAACTGCCACACCACCTGAATCGCGAGGAACAAGCAAATCGCTTGCAGAAACATGCCCAGCCACACATAGCCCGTGCGATGATAGCCCCGAATCGGCTTCGAGTCGGATATCTGCCCCATCCAGACGCGAGCCGGAGCCACGAACTGATACATCGCGATCGCGCCCCCCGCTAACACCGCTGGAATGCGCAATTCCGAAATCAGCACCTGATTCAAAATGCCGAGGGTCAGCAGCGACAGCAGCCCCAACCCCATTTGAAACAAGCCCAGCCGAAACATGGTGAACAGGTTGATGCGCGGCAGCGGGGCTGCAGGTAACGAAACATTTGACGGACGAGAGAGATCGCTAGTAGCCATCAGTTACGCAGGGTAAGGAACGCCAAAATCAAAACTGCCAAAGCGTTCCCTCAAGAAAACTCCGACAGTAATAGCATAGGACGTGGTTGGTGCAGATGCGATCGCCTATGCCGGTACTTGATTGAGTAACTTCACGATGGCTGCTGCCGTGGGCGCTGAAGAAGGTGGATTTTGCCCCGTCACCAACCAGCCATCCGTTACCACATGGGATTGAAAGAGAGCCGCATGACTAAAATCACCACCCAGCTCTCGCAGCCGAGTTTCTAGCGCAAAGGGGACGACTTGATCGAGCTGTACCGCCTGCTCTTCCGCATTGGTAAAGGCGGTTAGCTGTTTGCCCTGGAGGATAGATTTCCCCTGAGGGGTTTGCGCCTTCACTAACGCGGCAGGGCCGTGACAGCCCGCACCAATGATCTTGCCCTGAGCGTAAAAGGCTTCAACCAGTTTCGCATTGGCATCACTGCTAGCCAGATCCCACATGGGGCCATGACCACCGGGAAAGAACAGGGCATCGGCAGCGTCAATGTTGACCTGGTCTAACGTGACCGGATGCGCCAGTTTGGCTTTAGCGGCAGCATCGTTTTCGAATCGCTGGGTGGCCTCAGTTTGGTTTTCTGGCTCGCTGCTGCGCGGGTCAACCGGCGGCTCACCAGGTTGAGGCGCCGCGATCACCACATCGGCTCCCGCATCAACAAAAGCGTAATAGGGGGCGGCGAACTCCTCTAGCCAAAAGCCAGTCTTTTCGCCCGTGTTGCCCAATTCGCTGTGTGAGGTCAGCACCATCACGATTTGCATAAGAATCTCCTGGATATCTGTGCTGATTAAACGCGATCGCTCTCCACTATAAAGTGTCGATAGGGCGATCGACCGCGGTCAAAAGGGGCCTTGGTTGGCGCGATCGCACTCACCTTAATGGCAAAGTTTTGAAGGCGCTAGGATGAACTCCGACTTTTACCAATGACGTGGCCCGGCTAGTTGTGGATTTTTCGAGTGTGAGGTGGGTTAGCCTGTCAGCATTGGTCGGCCCCTATCAATAGTTGAGACCAGCCCTTTAGAATATGTGGGCATTGACTGAGTCGCAGTCGTTACTAAAGAGATTTCCCTTGATCAAAAGACGTAAAGTGCGATCGCTGGCGGAATTCCCTCACAAGCAACGGATAGGCTCTCGACATCGACGCGGGACACAACTTGGGCGACTGCGGTGGGGAGTAACTGTCGGTCTGCTAACTGGGTTTGGTTTAACGATGAGTTGCCAACTTGTTTGGCGCCATGAGCTGCTGGTCGTCAAAGCTGCTGCCTGGAGCACCCCAACACCATTCCCCACTCAGGCCAATCGACCATCCACATCTGGCAGCCTCACCAACCGACCACCAACCCTGACAACGGCGGTCCGTGAGGCCCTGTTGGCTCAGTCTGAATCCGCGCCTGAATCCGCGCCTGAATCTGCGACAGACGCCCCAGCGGCCCCCTCAAGAGTGTGGCTAATTGTGATGCCAGCAGTGCCCATCGTTGGCGGTTTCTTGATTTGTCTATCGCGACGCTTGTTAGGCAAAGCCCATGGAGAAAGCCGCCTCATTACTCATATGACTACACCAGAGGCCTCCTCTCCAGAAGATTCCAACTCATCAAGCGAGCCCTGAACAGCCCTGCATGTCAGCGGGCGGCGACCGTGTTCTAGTGAACTGCCACCGACTGCTAGAAGATTTAAGATAGAGCCAAGTTTGTGTAGGTGAGCACGATGCTAGTTCAACTTGTTCGTCCGCTGGTGCGATCGCAGATTCAATTGTTGACGCAAACGCCAACTGCCGATGCTAAGCTCTCGAGCATGTTGGCTCAGTGGCTGGGCTACTTGGGCGTGCATGCGGAAGTCACGCAACTAGCCGCCAGTGGTGAGGTGATCGAAGTTTCTCTCAAAGTAGGTCGGCCAGAGCAGTGCAACGAGCAAGAGTGGCAAAAGATTTTAGATAATCTCACCCGCCAGCACCCAGCATCCACCGTCGAAGATACTGGCCTGACCTACGAAGCCATGACGGCGGCTCAGCAAAGTAAAGTGACTCGGCTGCTCGCCTGTGTCTTGCAAGCGTCTAATGAGCAATTGCTTGAACATTGGGCCGAGGTGAAGTCGCAGCTTGTTGAGTTATATTTGCCCGATCACTTGTTAACTCAGTTGAAGGCCGCTATTCGGGTGACTACCCCGATGGAACTTTTGGTGCAAGATCTGGAACCCGACGTTGCGGCCTATGCGCTATCCAAAGCGATCGCGATCGCCCTGATGGATCAACATATCAATCAAGCGGAAGACGGGGCGCTTAAAACCCTGCTCCATGCCCTCCAAAAAGCCCCAACCAACTTAGTCGAACCATAAGTCACTCATCCGTGGTTATGTGCCGCATGCGATTCGGTGATCGGCTTATTCGTAAAGATTGATTTGGTTACTGCCAATAGAGATGCCGTATTCACCGTAGACGTCTTGTCCTAAAAGGGCGACATCACCGCCGATGCCGACCCAAAGATTTGAGACAACCAGGTTACCGACTCTAAGACTATTGACATACCCAATGGGAATTTCCACCCGGCGGCCATCGGCCACCGTGACCATGGCACTGCCCGTAATAATGACCCCGACGGCATCAGCCATCGCTGGCGTAATCAACGTTCCAGAAGCCCCCGTGTCAAACAACATGGGGAACTCTTGGGTGCTGCGATCGCCCTCAAGCGTCACCGGGACAACGGGGATGCCCCCACGACTATCCACAATGGGGATGCTGGTTATGAGACCAGGCGGGCGATCGGGAGCCGCTGGTGGGGCCTGAGTAACGACTTCACCGGCGGCTCGCTTTTCCGCCATGGCGAGGTTTTGACTATACTCTTGCACCTTTTGCTGGGCGGTCGCATGATTAGGGTCGTCAGTGGGCACCTGCTGCATGTATTGCATCGCTTGCTGCCAACGCCCCGCTGCTAGCTGCCAATCATCCGGGGATTGAGCCGATTGACCAATTGAAACGGCACTCTCGGCGCGGGTAATGGCTTCACTAAAATAGTTAGTCTGGGACTGGGATGGGGTCTCTGCAGCGGGTGTGGGTGGCGCTGCCGAGACTGTTTCAGCGGCAGGCGCAGGGGCCGTGGTGTCGGCTGCCGGTGCACTATCGGCCGTCTCTGCAGTCGTTGCTTCATTAGCCGAAGGCGTCGTTGTTTCAGACCCAGGCAGCAGGGTGCAGCTAGACAGAATACAACAACTGCCAACGCCTACCAGCCAACGGAGTGAACGAGCCATAATTCTCTCCTACTAAGAAACCTGCAGAACCATGCTAGGACAAAGCACTGTCCGTTATTCTTAAGAGTGCCCTCGCCGTCCTGCACGGTCACTACTACACGCTTCAAGCTTATGTTTTCAGAAAATTATGCGCCAGCTTTACTCGTGCTTGCGGACGGTTCGAGCTTTCAAGGCTGGAGCTTTGGGGCATCGGGCACCGTGATGGGAGAGGTCGTCTTCAACACGGGCATGACTGGCTATCAAGAAGTGCTGACAGACCCGAGCTACTGCGGTCAGATCGTGACGTTCACGTATCCAGAATTGGGGAATACCGGGGTCAACCCAGAAGACGAAGAGTCTGCCCGTCCTCATATTCGTGGAGCGATCGCCCGTAACCTTTGCGAGATTCCTAGTAACTGGCGCTCGACTCAGTCATTGTCCGACTACCTAAAGCAGCACAATATCCCAGGTATTTTTGGCATTGATACGCGATCGCTCACCCGCAATCTGCGCACGACAGGAGCGATGAACGGGGCAATCTCCACAGCAGTCTTGGATGTAGATGAACTGTTGCGGCAACTCCAAGCGGCTCCTGACATGGCTGGTCTGAACTTAGTCAAAGAAGTAACCACCGCTGAGCCCTATGAGTGGACTGAACCGACAGAGACCCCTTGGGAATGCTATCCCGAAGGTGAGACCACTGCACCAACACTGACCGTAGTCGCGATCGACTTTGGCATTAAGCGCAACATTTTGCGGCGGCTCACTCGGTATGGGTGCCGGGTGATTGTGGTTCCTGCCGATGCCTCCCCCGAAACGATTCTGAGTTATCAGCCCGACGGCATCTTTCTCTCCAATGGGCCAGGAGACCCTGCCGCAGTAGAGGCAGCACCCAAAACGGTGCAGGCGTTGCTGGACCAACAACTGCCCACTTTTGGTATTTGCATGGGGCATCAAATTTTAGGGCGATCGCTCGGCGGTGAGACGTTCAAGCTCAAGTTTGGTCATCGGGGGCTCAACCATCCCTGTGGGTTGTCTCAGCAGGTGGAAATCACCAGCCAAAATCATGGTTTTGCCATCAGTGCTGACTCCATCGCAGCGGCTGATGTTGAAATTAGTCATCTCAACCTAAACGATCGCACCGTTGCGGGTCTGCGCCATAAAACCCTGCCGCTGTTTTCAGTGCAGTATCACCCCGAAGCCAGTCCTGGCCCTCATGATGCCGATTATCTCTTCCGTGAGTTCGTCAACTTGATGCGTCAAAATATGGCTTAGAAGGCTTTCGAAGAAGTTTAGAAAGTTTCTGAATTTGGCGCAGTTACAGAGACCTCAGCAGTTACAGAGACCTCATAAGGCGCTGGGAATGAACTCATGGCTGGTCATAACCAGTCGAAAACCAAACAAAATATGCCGAGAGCCAACCGGGCGAGTGTGCTCGTAAGCGGCTCGGCAAAAACCGGGCAAATCATCCCAAGAGCAACCTTTCATAACGGCAACCGACTCACCACGGCGGGTACGCAAGGTCGATGTGTACTCAAATACGTTGCCAGCCATATCTTCTGCCCCGTAAAGGCTCTGACTGAGGGGATACTGAGCGATCGCGCGGGTGCCAAAGGGCACCGACTGGGCCCAGTGAGTAGCGTCGTTTTGCCATTCGTTCCCCCATGGAAAGTAGCGACCATCTTCACCACGAGCGGCTTTTTCCCATTCGTCGGCGGTCGGCAACCGATAGCTGACCCCATCTTGCTCACCCCGCCATTGGGCATATGCTAAAGCATCGTCATAAGACACCAACACCACAGGATGCTCGCCCTGCCCGGCAGGAAAAGTGCCGGCTTGCCACAGATAGGGCACAACTTCCTCGTAGGGATGCACCAAAAACCCTTGTTCTTGATACTCTGCTGCCGTAATGCTCGGAGCACGATGACCCGTAGCGGCGACAAACTCAGCATACGCTTGTCGCGTGACCAAATTGGCCTGTAAGCAAAATGCCTCTAGAAATTTGCGCTGGCGATCGCCCTCAAACTCAAACCACCGCCGCTCCCGCAGCCGCTGTTCAGCTTCCATAATCGTTTCGGGCGTATTCGCGATCGCCTGAGCAGAAACTGCGTAGCCATAATCTCGCTCAGCGCGATCGCTCCCGGCACTAAACTCCCCTGCCGGGATAAATACAAATTCGGCTTGGGCGGCGCAGCGATCGCGCGTCATGGAGAGGTCTTGTGACGCCGCCCCACAAGCAGATATTGCTAATGCCGTGAAGATCAAACTCGCGATTTTACTCACCATTCAAAGCCGCCTCAGCCCTTACTCATCTGCCAACCAGAGTTCAGTACTACCATAACCATCGGGTGCCAAAATAAGGAGTATGGAAAATCGCAATATGCTGGTAACAGACGAAGGCGTCAACCAGTCACTGGAT
>ERZ1740058.925-NODE-925-length-17228-cov-15.310254_pt1 | contig 17228 bp, 15 predicted proteins | sample MGYA00581745_ERZ1740058 | MGnify/ENA primary metagenome ERZ1740058 (study PRJEB43018, sample SAMN04849742) | marine metagenome | isolation source: floating plastic debris | place: Pacific Ocean | collected 2008-08-30 | study: EMG produced TPA metagenomics... | reverse complement strand
CAGTCTGCTCAGGGTCTGCTAATGGGTTCTTGCCCGCTGGGGACAAGTCGTGAACAACTCCACTCAGGGCAAGGCGTTAACAGAATCATGGTCAGCGCGTTCTAAAGCCGGTCATGGGCAGCTCACTGCTTTTGACATAGCAACAGGGCAAACTGGCGGTGCTCATCGGTAAAGGTATCCGTCACGTCTAACCCAAAAGCGGCCAGACTTTGCGCCAAGTGCTCGGGGTCAAATTTGCGCGAGATTTCGCTGAGCAGGCGCTCTCCGGCGGCAAACGATGCCGTGAGGCCTAACACCTTAAGGGTGACGGTTTGGTCAACGAGGCTTTCGATATACATCTCAATTTGGCGATCGCCCTCGTTATACACCGCCACATGACGAAACTGCGACAGCTCAAAATCGCCCTGAAAGCGCCAGTTGAGATGACTCAGCATGTTCAAATTGAAGGCGGCGGTGACACCCTGAGCATCGTTATAAGCAGCAGTTAACGTTGCGGTGTCTTTATGTAAATCGACGCCGAGCAAAAAATAGTCGCTGGGCGTCAGCGCCGCGCTCACCCGCCGAAAAAATTGCTGCGCCTGTTGCGGCGATAAATTGCCCAACGTGCTGCCGATGAAGGCAATCAGGCGGCGGGGCAAGTCGGTGGCCGGTAAGTTCGAGAGTGCGGCTTCGTACGTGCTCACCAGCCCGTGAATGGTCAGCGCCCCATAGTCACTCAGCAAGGCACGGGCGCTCTCTTCTAAGATGCCGCCGCTGACATCGACTGGCACATAGCGCAGCGGCTGGCCCTGGCGCTGGTAGGCATCAAAAAGAATCCGCGTTTTGCTAGCGCTACCGCTGCCCAGTTCCACCAGGTCGCAGCTGCCCACCTGAGCGGCGATCGCCTCAGCAAAAGTTTCCAAAATCTGGCGCTCGGTGCGCGTCAAATAATATTCTGCCAGGTCGGTAATTTGTTCAAATAGCTGCGATCCCTGATCGTCGTAGAAATACTTAGGGGGCAGCGTTTTGGGGGTTTGGGTAAGTCCAACCGTCACGTCTTGGCCGGTCGGCAGCGCCGCTGTCGTCTCGTCGGCATTGCGGTACTCAATCATGAGGCGATCGCGAGACAGCACCGGCGACTGAGGCGATGGAGTCCGATTGTCATCGGCAGCGGGCATCGAACTCGGAAATTGGGATTGAACTGGCATGGCATCTCAAAATTTACTAGAGGTCGGCTAAACCCCTGTGTATTCTGACATCGGATGTGGCGAATGCCTATGTGCGTAAAACACATCTAAACCCAGCAAACAGCTGGCGCACTTCCGGTTGGTACCAATTGCGAAAGGCGGGTCGCAGCACCCAAGGTCGAGTCGCCCAACTGCCGCCGCGCAAGACTCGGTGGGTGCGATCAAAATACGCTTGAGAATAGCCCCGATAGGGATAGGCGGTAAATCCGGCATAGGGCTCAAACCAGCTGTCGGTCCATTCCCACACGTTGCCCAACAGATCGTCGCAGCCACTCGGGCTCCGCCCCGCCGGAAACTGGCCGACGGGCGAGACCCCGCCCCATTGCCCGCCAAAGTTACCGTGATACGCCGCGATCGCGGCCTCTCCCCAGGGCATTGATGCGGTTCCCTGGCTGGGCTGCCAACGAGCGGCCCGCTCCCATTCGGCTTCGGTCGGCAATCGTTTGCCCACAAAACAGGCATAGGCATCGGCCTCATACCAGCTCACGCCACAGACTGGCGTCGTCTCTAAACCCGGCTCATCCCGCCAATACCGGGGCTGATGCAGCTGATTTTGCTGTACCCACTGCCACCCGTCAGGCTGCCACCACTGACTGTTTTGATAGCCCCCGGCCAAGATGAACTGGCGATAGGCGGCCACCGTGACCGGGGTGCGATCAATCCAGTAGGCGGCGGTGGTAACCGCATGGGCGGTTCGTTCATTGTCCATCGCGTCCAGGGTGTCGCTACCCATGATGGTTTCGCCCGCCGGAACCAACACCATATTGGTGGAGTCCACTGCTGGGTTCAGTGAGGTGGGGCGCACCGGTGCCGCCGCTGTAATCTCACCCGCAGGGGACGGCCAGCGATGCATCGCCAGCACGTAGGTGGCCGTTTCGGCATGTTGGCTCTCATGTTGCAAAATCCACCGCCAGAGCCGCAACTGATCGTAGAGCGGTGCCGTTTCTAAATAGGCCAGGGTGCGATCGCGCACCGTCTGCAGATAGGTCAAAATGTCCGCTAGAGCGGGCAGATTTTCCCGCTCGGCCTTGGGCAAACCGTCAGCCGCGAAGAGAGTCTGATACTGCGGTTCGGCACAGGCGTCTTCTTTCAGATGCTCCAGCAGCCACAGCGATTCGGTAAAAGCAATGTGACCCAGGTGCCACCCGACTGGGCTGAAGTCGGGGTGAGACTGTTGCCGAAACTCGGCGGTTGTCAGCTGCTTTGTCAGGCTAAGGGTACTCTGGCGGCAAGCCACCATGTCGGTTCGAAGAATTTGGCGTAACTCAGCCAGGGTGAGATTGGCAGAGGTGACTGAGGGAAGAGAACTGGACGTCACAATCAGCGGTCATCGTAAACAGCGAGGAGTCTTCACAGGGTTGCCAATCAGCGTCGAACAGCGGCTCAGAGGCGATCAAAACAGCATGAGGAAACTGCGGGTCATCCTTTAGCCAGTATAGGGAAGGCGCGCGATTATGGGAGGCCAACCGCGCCCCCACCAGCTGTTGCCCATCACTGAGCAGCACGTTGGCAGCACAGGGCACGTCATAGTCATAGGCCAGGGCTAATAGCTGGGCTAAGGCCGTTTCCAAAGCGGTGGCTAAAGCCAAGTCCGGTTGCGCTGCAAGCGCCGTGAGCACGAGCCCCCAAATGTGCTCTGAGTCAGTGCTGCCGTGAAGGGTACGGTAGGCGCGATCGCTCATCAACCGTCGCATCGGTCGATAAAGCGTCTCGCGAAACCGCTTGATGTAGCCATTGTGAGTAAACAGCAGCGAGCCGGATTGAAACGGCTGACAATTGCTGATATCGACGCCCTGCCCGGGGGTGGCACTGCGCACATAGGCCACGGCACAGCCGGTCGTGATGTAGCGACACAGCGGCTCTAAGTTGGGGTCATTCCAAATCGGCAACACGTTGCGGTAGGTAAACGGGGCCGTGGTTTGGGTCGCGTGATACCATCCCAGCCCAAAACCGTCCGCATTCAGCAGTGCCACCTCTAATTCCTTAGGCGCATAGGCCTGCACGACTAGAGAGTGCGGTGGCTTCAACATCAGCTGGTCTAACGTCAGGGCTGGCCCCAAATATCCTAAAAGGCGGCACATAAACTCGTGAGTCCAGAAACGGCGGCGGCGTGAACCTTCAAGTCTGCCAGATTCTCCCCTCAGAGACACCGCTGCTGGCCATCCGGTTGCTGGGCGATCGCGGTGAATATGCTAATGTATTAGTCCAAATGCGGGTGTAGTTTAGTGGTAAAACCCTAGCCTTCCAAGCTAATGATGGGGGTTCGATTCCCCCCACCCGCTTAAACCTCTATAACCCCTGAAGGCATTAGCTTTCAGGGGTTTTTAGCATGTTGAGGGATGCCTGTTTTTTAGTGCTGGTGTTCTAAAGATGGGGTGAAGGTTGGGTCAGTTTTAGTCTGTTTGGGTGTAAACCGGGTGTAATTTGGGTGTAGCAATAGCTCAATCAACGCCTCACACACCATGTATTCCAAAACTCCCACAGGCAAGGCTTCTAAAGGTTCGGTCTCGATTATTAACTCCAATGAGCGCTTACAACTGCGGTTTCGTCATGCAGGGAAACGTCACTACATTTCACTGGGTTTCTCAGATACGCCACAGAACCGGAAACTGGCTGAGATGAGAGCCAGAGAGATTGAGTTGGATATTCTCGCAGGGCACTTTGACGACACGTTAGACAAATACAAACCCCAGTCAAAAAAGCAGCGGGAAGCGGCGGAAGCGGTTACACCCAAACCTACACCCAGCATTTTGGAGTTGTGGAGTCAATACACTCAATACAAGGCTTCCAGCGTCAAAGAATCGACACGGCTTTATTACGTCAGCTTTGAGCGATTGTTTGAGCAGTTGGGGGATGTTGTCTTGATGGAACCGTTGAAGGTCAAGGCAGGGCTTGAGCAGGTGACAACGGTATATCAGGTCAAGAAGTCGCTGATGCAGTTGAACGCGGCTTGTAAGTGGGCGGTTAAGCATAACCTGATTGAATCGAACCTCTATGAGGGGATGGCAGGTGAGTTGCCGAAATATCGCTACCAGGTCGAACCGAAGCCTAACGCCTTTACCGCTGAGGAACGCGATCAAATTATTGAGGCGTTCAAAAATCATCGGGGCAACTGGAACGGGCGGGGTTATACAGGCATCCGTTATAGCCACTATGCGCCGTTTGTCGAATTTCTATTCTTAACTGGTTGCCGTCCATCGGAAGCGGTGGGACTGCGGTGGAAAAATGTGGCTGAGGATGGTGACTCGATCCGGTTTGTGGAATCAATTACGGCATCAGGACGGGGAAAACCCGTGCGTAGTGAGGGGTCGAAGAACAATAAGAAGCGGACTTTTCCCTGCTCTAATCGGTTGAAGGCTTTGCTGGTTCGGATCAAACCTGAAAATATTGATCCGGAGGCGTTGGTGTTTCCTGCTCCTAAGGGTAAGGCAATCAACTACAACAACTTCTCTAACAATGCTTGGAAGCGGATTGTTAATCCCATCAAGCCGGATACAACCCCTTACTCATGCAGAGACACTTTCATTACCATCCAGATTTTGAAGCGAATTCCTGAGTCTGTAATTGCTCAATGGTGTGATACCTCTGTTGAAATGATTCAGCGTCATTATGCTGACTTTCTCAAGATGATGAGCTTGAGGCCAGAAGATTGAGTAGGAGATTGTGGTTTATTGACCTGACAACTCATTACACCTAAAAACTCTCTGGCTTGACACAATTCTGATTGTTTAGGCTATTATTGACCCAACCGAGACTAATACAAGCGAACGTCCTTATTCTCTAGGCGATGCCTGAGGAGCCAAGCTCAAAAGGGATATCTTGATAGCGCGATGCGAAAGAGATAGCTTGTTGAGGCGAGATGCCTTCTGAGTAGTCAGTTAGTTCTTGATAGAGCCGTAGTGTGTAGAGCGTGATGCCTGTCACTACTGACCAATAAAATAGAGCTTTCCCAGGGAGAGTTCTAGGTCAGTGGAATCTTTCCCAGGGAAAGTTCTAATCGGTTCCTAAGCTTTCAGCCATGCTGAATTTGCTAGTGCGTGATGCGCGGCAGCTTAGAGATTTCTACAGATTTTTTCGCCCGGTCTTAGCGGGGCGATAGCCTGTGTTTCTCTATGGCTGCGCTGTTGCGTTGCAGGCTATTTGTCGGAGCTAAGCCGTGGTGATTTGCTCACTACATTCCGGCAAATTCATAATGTTTTGCGCCAAAAAAGAGATTATTGGGCAGACTGGTTTCTCAGCATCTAGTCTCAAGCGGTTTCGATTATCCGGTTCATGGATTGAAGGGATTCATTGGGTGCGAGTGGGTACCCGCAAGACTCTCTACAATCGTGAGTTGATTTTGGATTGGATTGTCAATCAAAACAATCTCCAAGCTCATCAGCAAGCGATTGAATCCTATTTAGCTTCATTACCTTCCAACCAACCTAAGAAGCGGGGGCGGAAGGCAAGCTAATGGAGAATCGCCTCAGTGATGGGGCGATCGCGGCTAACTCTTCTAATCCGTTTAGCGGTCGTCCTAATGAGGGGATGACAGCATCAATGCTTGGGTGGTTTGGCCTCTTACACCATTGGGATTTTATTTATTCCGATACGGTGCAAGGGAAACCAGATTGGCTCACCAATGATCGGCACCCTCTCAATACCCATACGCTTTACAACCGATGGAAACGTGCTGACCAATTAATTGGTGTACGGTTTCAAACAAAACGAGGTGGCAACGTCGCGTACCTCATGCTGGATGTGGATCGGCGTAGTCGATACCATCCCTATCAGCACGAACCCGAATTTAGAAGACTGCTCGCAGCTTTGGAGGCAGTTGGATTATGCCGACACATTCTTGTCAGGTCTAGCAGTTCTGAGGGGTTGCACATTTATTACCCACTGGCAGAAAGGGTGGGTTGTAGATTGCTGGCAAATACAATTCAACGAACTCTACAGCAAGCAGAATTTTTCATTGAGCAAGGGCAGTTGGAGATTTTTCCTAATGTTCGCTCATCTTCCAAAGTCCTGTATAACGGTCACCGCCTGCCATTACAGACAGGCTCTTATGTCTTAGACGATAGTTATCAACCAGTCCATAATGCTCTTGAGAGATTGATCGAGACCTGGAAAGATGCTGCGACGTCTCAGGATTTTGATGTCTTTAAGAAAGCGATCGCGCTCAACCAAATTAAACGGCAGTCTAAATCTGCAACCGCTGAGGAATGGCGTACCCGCCTCGAAACGACACTAGCTGAGGGTTGGACAGCTAAAGGGCAAACCAATGACATTCTGAAAGACTTGTGTATCTATGCGAGGGTATTTCAGGGGTGTAGTTGGGATGAGGTGGAAGCTTGGGTACTCAAGACCGCGCCTAACTTGCCAGGGTATCAAACCTTTTGTGGGCACCAACGCAACATCAAACGCCGGATTCGAGATTGGGTAAAGGCCAATCGAAAAAATAAAAAATACTTCCCTATTGGCTCGAAAAAGGGCAAGAAGGTCAAGAAGGGGCTAACGAATGAAGAAAAAGCCGTTGGTTCTGTACAGCGAATTCAAGCGGCGATCGCGACTATCCAAGATGAGCAGGGAGCATTACCCAGCGGTGTCAAGAACCGGATGCAACTGATTTCTGAGCGGGCTGGTTGCAGTCCTAATACCTTGTATAAGCATAAGGAACTCTGGCATCCAGACTTTGATGTGAAAGGGTGTGTAACCCCTGACTCTGAGAGGATTCCAATTGCGTTAGAGACCACTAAAAATGAGACTAGAATATCACAGGCAGAAACCCAAAATATGGCCGGGTGTGTAACCCTTTATCCTGCATACATTCCAGCTATTTCCACAGATTCTCTTAAACATTTAGATTCCACTGAAACGCCGTCACATCAAGCAGTTACAGACCCTTTGCTACTAAGTGTAGATAGTAGTAAGGGGTCAGATGAGGAAAGCTTAGAGTCTCAGAGTTCGATTCAAATTAAGGTTGGAGATATTGTTAGGTGGAAGGCTGATGGTGGTCAGTTTGAAATCAGAAGGATTAACTCAGATGGAACCATCTCAGCTAAAAGACTTGGACATTTTGTTTCTGTAGTGAATGCCTATTTGAAAGTGAGTGAGTTGGAGTTAGTGAAGTCTCAGGATGATGTTGCTTAGTGAGGTGAGTGTTAGTGGTTTGTGATGCTGCTACAAGTCGCAGGAATGGAAGCAAGTCTAAAGGGCCAATGACTGATAGAGGGAAGGCGATCGCATCTCGGAACGCGACAAAACATGGTTTGTTAGCTGAGCAGCCCCCGTTATTGGCGAGTGAAGACCTGGAAACCTTTCAGGGCATCATGCAGGGGTTGATTGACGACTATCAGCCCGATGGGGTGCTGGAGTGGCATTGTGTTCAACAAATTGCCATGTGTATCCAACGTCAGCATCGGTTGTGGACTGCGGAAGCAGCGGCAGGGAATGAGGCCACGTTGCCCCCCGTTGCCTCACCTGTGACGGATGGCAAATACCCTGACAGGAAGTCCAATGAGGCAAGTGATTTTGCTAGTGAGTATCATCCGGCAAATCTTGCTAAGGCAAAGCAACTGCTGACCTGGTTCTTAGACCGGGATGAGTTGCCCCCGATCAACGTCCGCACGAAATATTTCACGGATGAGTGGGACTGTTGGCAAGATTCCACCCTGAGAGGACTGAACCGCATTCTCGATGAATATCCAAAACAGGCGATACCGGGCAAACCTGACGACTTCCTAGCTCGGTTGGATGAGGCAAGATTCAAAACCCGTTGGTGGTTTTGGATTCAAGACTTGAATCGAGATAAACATCCCTATGGGGTGGCCTTTTTCCATCGGCTGCACATTCAAGATGTGGACGCGCCCAAGGATTCTAAGAGCATGGCAGGGCTTTATCTGGAGTGGCATCAGGAAGCGATCGCGGCGTTTCAAGCATGGTTAGACAAGCTCAACACTATCGAGTCAGAGAGACAGTCGGAAGCGGCACGGGTGGAACGCGAGCAAACCGAGCGAGATCGCCTGACGGCTTCCCCGATTCCTCAGAGTGTGGCGTTGTTGGCGCGATATGAGAGCCATATCAACACCCAACTGATGCAGGCATTGGAACGGCTCAACACGTTGCAAGGGCAGAGACCAGCCAATTCATAGGGGTTCTATGGGTTCGTTCAGTAATTCGTAGCGATAAGCAGCCGGAAACCCTGTTGAACAATATGTCTCAGGGCGTTACAGGGTACAAGGCTGTGTGATACTCTCAAAAGCTTTTCTGCCCTGATCCGGGTTTTCACTGTGATCGGGGAATTTTGGATGTATGCGTATGGATGCTGCTTTACAGAACCGAATTGTCTCCTTCATCTGGTCGATCGCCGATGACTGCCTACGGGATGTCTATGTGCGGGGGAAGTATCGGGATGTGATTTTGCCGATGTTTGTGTTGCGTCGGTTAGATTGCCTGTTGGAAGACACCAAAGAGGATGTCTTGGAGGAAGTCCGCTTCCAGCGAGAGGAGGCGAAGTTCACCACCCTGGATTCTGATGCGTTGAAGGTGGCATCGGGATATGTGTTCTACAACATTTCGGACTGGACGCTGACCAAGCTGGTGAAGACCGCGACCAACAATCGCCAAATCCTTGAGGAAAACTTCAAAGCGTATCTGGATGGGTTTAGCGACAACGTTAAGGAAATCATCCAGAAGTTTGACCTGAGAAGCCAAATCCGCAAGATGGTCGCAGCGGATGTGTTGGTGGACGTGTTGGAGAAATTCACGTCCCCTTATATGAACCTCAGCCCCCATGACGTGACTGACCCGGATGGGCGCAAACTGCCGGGGTTGAGCAATTTGGGGATGGGCTATGTGTTTGAGGAGTTAATCCGCAAGTTTAACGAGGAAAATAACGAGGAAGCGGGGGAACACTTCACCCCCCGTGAGGTGATCAAGCTGATGACCCATGTGTTGTTTATCCCGGTGAAGGATGAGTTGCCCCCGGTGCTGACGGTGTATGACGGGGCCTGTGGATCGGGGGGAATGCTCACGGAATCTCAGGACTTCATTGCCGATGAGGAAGGCCCGATCGCGGCGAAGTCGGCGGTGTATCTGTATGGCAAAGAGGTGAACGGGGAAACCTACGCCATCTGTAAGTCGGACATGATGATCAAGGGCAACAACCCGGAAAACATCAAATTTGGCTCAACGTTATCCACGGATGAGTTTGCCGGGATGAAGTTTGACTTCATGCTCTCCAATCCGCCCTATGGCAAGTCCTACAAGTCTGAGCAGAAGTTCATCTTGGATGGCAAGGACATTCTCGATCCGCGTTTTCAGGTGGAACTGACGGATTTTAAGGGCAATGGTTCGACCGTTGGAGCAACGCCGCGATCTTCCGATGGGCAACTGCTGTTCCTGATGGATATGGTCAGCAAGATGAAGCCGTTGGCCGATAGCCCCTTAGGAACGCGGATCGCCTCAGTTCACAATGGTTCATCGCTGTTTACGGGGGATGCTGGCAGCGGGGAAAGCAACATTCGCCGCTACCTCATCGAGAATGACTGGCTGGAGGCGATCATCCAGTTGCCGAACAATATGTTCTACAACACGGGCATCACTACGTATATCTGGGTGTTGTCGAACAACAAGCAGGCCAGGGGACGCGGGGGCAAAGTTCAACTGATTGATGCCTCTGAGCTATATCGGAAGCTACGGAAGAATCTCGGGGCGAAGAACTGTGAGTTTGCCCCTGAGCATATTGACCAAATCACCCAAACCTATCTGGAGATGTCGAATGAGGGCATTTCCAAGGTGTTTGATAATGCGGATTTTGGCTATTACAAGGTGACGGTGGAACGTCCGTTGCGGTTGGCCGCTCAGTTCACTGAGGAACGGTTGGGGGCGTTGCGCTTCTCATCCCGGTTACAGGACTTGATGGAACAGGTGTATGAGCAATGGGGCGATCGCGTCTATACCGAGCTTGCCACCCTACAGCCGGACATCCTCAAGGGGTTGGAGAAGGATGACGTTGAACTGACTAAGAAACAACGGGATGCCCTGTTTGCCAAGAAGACGTGGGAAAGTCAGCGGCAATTGTTTCAGGTGGGCCAGGGGCTGATGGGGGCGATCGCCCAAGACCGGTGGATGGACTTCAATGAATTCTCAGCTAAGGTGGATGCCGTCCTGAAGACCCAAAAGATCAAGCTGTCGGCCAGTGAGAAGAATCAGCTATTGGGGGCGGTGAGCTGGCGGGATGAAGCAGCGGCAAAGGTGATCAAGAAGGTTCAGTAGATAACAAACCACTCGTTGAATGACGAGATATCAACGGTTTCAGCCAGTACAATTCCAGCTCAATCACCTGACATTTGCACTACTCAAGGGAGTGCCTGCAAGTACGATGCTCGGAAAGGCTCACTGCTATTAGATTTGGCTGAAGTTAGACAATCGCGTCAAATTAACTGTTGACAGGGCTTCCAGAGACCTTTTCGATCTACTGAGGTTCATAAGTTAAAGCCGGAAGCGCTGACGGATCTGTTGGTGGAGCTGGAGACGAGTGAGGAACATTTAGCGGATTTTGGCTACTGGCCAGGAAGCAAGCCAGGGCAGTGGATTGAGTACGAGACGGATAGTGAGCTACGGGATACGGAGAATATTCCGTTGAACTATGCCCTCACCCCCAACCCCTCTCCCAACGATGGGCGAGGGGAGCAAGTGATCCATGCTTACTTTTTGCGGGAGGTGCGGCCCCATGTGGAGGATGCGTGGATTGCGTTGGATAAAACCCAGATTGGCTATGAAATCAGCTTTAACAAGTATTTCTATCAGCATCAGCCGTTGAGGTCATTGGAGGAAGTGACGGCTGAGATTTTACAGTTGGAGCAGGAAACGGAAGGGCTATTGAAGCGGTTGGTGAGCTTTGGGGATTCTGTCAAGATTTAGAGTACAGAGGTATTCAAACCTATGGGCAGTGTTAGGATACTGGCAAAATCTCCGTGTATCAACGGTGATAGCAGCTTCTAGCGTACTGAGGGCAGAGAGATGCTAGAACAACTAATTCTCTACTTTGTTTGTAAAACCAAGGGGCACATTACCAAGACCCAATTGGTTAAATTCTTGTATCTGGCTGATCTGTACTCTGTGAAGTGGACAGGGAAGCAGCTTACGGAGTTGGATTGGTGCTACTACTTGCGCGGCCCTTGGCATCAGGACATCGATACTGCCCTGGAGGGCATGGAAGTTTTGTCTATTCAGTCTGATGGTGAGGCTTCTTTGATCACAGCAAAGGACGAATCACTTTACTCATCTGAGTTTGACCTCTCAGAAGGTCTGAAGCTGATGTTAGACAACATCAGGAAAGAATGGGCAGGTGCGGGTACTGACAAGTTTCAGGCTTTGATGGGATATGTCTACGAGACAGCCCCAATGGTGGAAGCCAAGAGCAAACACACCGCTGAAGAAAAAGCATCGCTCAACCTCCAGCTAGAGCGGGAAAAACTGCTGGCAGAATTAGGGGCATAGAGTTTGACCGGACAGAAACCCCAACGGCCTCGTCAGGGTTGGATTTACATGATCAATCCTCATCGGGTATCGCTCAGATGTCAGAGTGGGCACATTCACATCTACAACTTGGATGAGCCGGGAGAGCTTGAGTGTAGAACGGTTTCTTGTTCGTTAACGATTAACTCTAGTCGAGTGTTTCGGGGCACTCATCCCCATATCATCTGGACGAGTAACCCATTTCAAGATGCCTCAGGGTACATCCAAACGTTTACGGCAATTCCGTTGACTTCTCAGACTACTTTTTCAGGTTTGCCGACGACTTACCCGGTCACTAACACCGTTAGGAATGGCTTGAGCAAAAAGTCTTATGCGTTAGTGCATCAAATTTGTACGGTGGATGGGCATTGCTTTAAGGATGCCTCTGGGAATTGGTTGCCGCGAGCAGGACAGTTAGACCAAAAAGACAGAGCCGAGATTAACCAGCGGTTGAAATTCTTGCTGGGCTTTGATGAATCGCCAAGCGATGATTGGTTTAAGCAGAATGCCAGTCCAGAGTTAGTGCAAAAGATTTATGGACATCTGTCGGACGCTGAGAAAGCGGCGTTACTCGAAAGCTTGATAGACGATTTGGAGTAGTTGGGAGCTTGGGGTAATGGCTTCTCAAAGTTTGGGAATCAGTAGAGCGAGCTTATTAACGAAAAGCTAGGGATTTCGATAATATACGGCGAAATTTTATTCAGTATTAACGGTAGCGATAATAATGACGCAAGGGATAACAGCTCTGAATTTAGTTGGAAGAGGTTGAGTCATGCCGACTTTTCCAAAGCATGAGGCTTATCAGGATACTCATGAAGACTGGCTAGGAGAAATTCCAAAGCATTGGCAGCTTCTCAGAACTAAGAATATTTTCCGATTGATTTGTGAACCTGCTCCAGAGAACAACGATGAGGAGTTACTTTCTGTCTATTCCGAGATTGGTGTGAAGCCTCGGAGGGAATTAGAGGAACGGGGTAATAAAGCATCGACCACTGATGGCTACTGGATGGTCAAAAAGGGTGATGTCATTGTCAACAAACTGTTGGCATGGATGGGGGCGATCGGAGTCTCTGACTATGATGGCGTTACCAGTCCGGCTTATGACATCCTGAGAGCCTATAAGCCGATTGACAGCAAGTTTTATCACTATCTATTTCGCAACCCAATCTGTATCAGCAAGTTGAAGCAACACTCGAAGGGCATTATGGAAATGCGGCTTCGACTTTATTTTGATGAGTTTGGCAACATCAAAATTCCATATCCACCTGTTGAAGAACAGAAGCAGATTGTTGAGTTTTTGGATCGCACTACCACCGAAATCGATCGCGCCATTTCCCAAAAACAACGCCTCATCGAACTCCTGCAAGAACAAAAAGCGATCCTCATCAACCAAGCCGTCACCAAAGGGCTAAACCCCAACGTGCCAATGCAGGATAGCGGAATTGAGTGGATTGGTGAAATCCCAAAACATTGGCAAGTTAGGAGAGTCAAAAACATTTCTAGCTTGGTCACTTCCGGCCCTAGAGGATGGGCAGAATACTATGCTGATAATGGTAGTTACTTTCTTCAAAGTGGCAATCTAAATGACTCTATGGGAATAGAACTAGATAAAGCCAATAGAGTTCAACCTCCTAGCGGAGCAGAAGGGCGAAGAACTCGACTACAGAATAATGATGTTTTGGTATGCGTAACAGGAGCAAACACAGGCCGGGTAGCGCTTGCCAAAATGAAAGATGAAGAGGTCTACATCAATCAGCATTTGTGCTTGATTCGCCCAACCAAAGAGATTCATTCAACCTTTCTTGCTCTTAGTTTGTACTCAACAGTCGGGCACATCTATTTCTTCCTTTCCCAATATGGCTTGAAGGAAGGTCTAGGTTTAGATGATGTCAAAAATGCTGTTATTGTGGAACCTCCGTTAGTTGAGCAAAATGAAATATCAAGATTTCTTTTAAGAAAAATAGAAGAATTTGATGAAGCTGAAAGCAAAACTTTAGAACAAATCCAATATCTCAACGAGCTGAAATCTGTATTTATCGCGAGCGCTGTGACTGGAAAAATAAAAGTCTGAGGTCAACTTCATGGTCAGCAAAACCAATGGACAAGTGTTTAGAGTTTGAAGCTTGAGGAACTATAAACTAACAACTTCACAGTCACAATTTTCTTTGCTGGTTTCAGTTGCCTTACATCCTCTTTCGGTTTGATACTCCAGAATAAGTTTGGTGTGCTTTTTTTCCTTACATCTTTGAGCCTTTCTACCTGCCTGCATCATGATGAGACATAAATTTTCTGATGCTATTGGATCAATATAGGCATTAAAGTGCAAACTACTAACAAATAAACATTGTCCTTCAGGAACTGGTTCTGGCTTGATTGATGTTGAATCTAATTCCTCTGCATCAATCCATAAAAAATCTATATTCTGATTTCTAGGTGTACGTCCTGCACTTAAAACTGAAACCATTCCATAAAACTGCTCAGCAGTCTCGACATACCAAAGACTATGCAAGTTCCTGGAATTAGGTTTAAAGACTCTCTCGGATGCAACTTTTGCCCTGGACTTTAAGTTATCAAAATTTTCAGGATCCCAATGCTTCAATCTATCAATTTTCCGAATATATCCCGGTGCATCAATGCCAAAATTATTTAGGCTAGGAAGCATTGATTTATCCATGCTCCACACCTCTCTCTATTCCAGATCTTCTAATGCTTCCTGGGCATAGTCACGAACACTATTATCTAATTCATGCTCAGACGTGTAACGACCTATAAAATTCTTGATTGGCTGAACGTCTTCCATATCATCAGCAATGGTAACGAGCGCATCGATTACCGCAGTTTTCACCAGCCTCCGCTGACTGCCCATGCTAATTTTGCCAATTAGTTCAAATCTTTTTTCAGCCGAAACCTTATAAGCACAGGAAATGCCCTTCGCCAAAATTTCCCAGAAATCTTCCAACCGTCTGATCGTTTTCTGGTTAGAAGATTGTCCGACAAGCTGGCTAATGGCGTCTAGATATTGAAATGCCTGGTCGTACAATTCAAGTGTGTCGAATTCAGCCAGCAAATCAACGCCAGCGTCGTAAGCATCCTCGACATCACCTTGTCGGCTAAAATCCAAGATTTTAAGAATTGAGTTGTAATGCTTAGCTTCCCTAGCAATGATCTTTCGTAAAAGTATTCTCTGCTTAAGTGATGCATCGAGAAAATATCGACGAATCATGTGATCAGGATCAGCTAAATAAGCAAAGTTCTCTGACCTGTTAGAGCTTTTGGGGGTTGGCTCAACCGCCGCAGAGTATGTCCCTTGTTGAGCAAGAATATTCTGTTCCTTAAGAGATTCAGTAACCGATGTGGTTCTTTCAACTACTTCAACCATGCTGCCCCCAAGCTTCTTTCGTTTTACTATTTAGTAATTCTACAAATGTCCCAACAGTAAATTCATGGGCATCATCAAACCATTCCCGCATATTCATTTTTACATTAGGACTACGGGCTGTTAGTTCAAGTAAAAGCATTGACGTATCATCTTCGATTCGCTTCCCCTGATTAAACGTTATCGTAAGCGTCCCTTTTTCATTCGGCAACGCAAACACAAAATTGAAATCTTGTCGTAGAGATTCCGCAAGAGCCGTAGACCAAGACAAGTCTAAAAACGAAAAAATCTTCGCAGTATCTTTGGAACTATGCCACCCAAAATTGGCATCAATCTGGTTGAGATAGGTAAGTTCATAGTGAGTCGGTTGTATTGGCAACTTATCCAACTCGATCCACCACTGTTGAAATTCGTCCCACTCCTTTTCAAAGCGGGGATATAGAACCTCAAAGTGAGGATATTCATCCTTCTCTGAACGTCGTTTCCAGTTGTAGTGAAAGCGATCAACCTGGAGTTGTATTAATTGCTGCCGATCTGCTGATTCAAACCAAACTCTCCGAAGACTAGGAGGTGAAGCCATCACTTCGATCATCCCAATCGGCGGTCTGTCTAACGGAGGCACTGGAAAACGTTCTCGGATGGCTTGCCAATACAGTCCAAAATGGATCGATGAGAAATCGGGTGCGTTGAACCTAACGCCACACACCACTTCACTCAAAGGTGCTTTATCAAATCTCGCTACCAACGACATCCAAGGTGTCTCTTGCTTACACAGCATCCACTCTGCGTCTAGTGTACTGTGGCAATACCCGTTCCATAAATAAAGAAACTAGCAATGCTGCTTGCCACATCAACTCTGATGGGCATGATCCGTGTAGTCCCCTTTCCCGAAAGGTAAACAGGTATGGTCAGCAGAACCAACGAGCAAGCGCTTGAAGACTGCATCGAAGCCACGTTGGTAGAGGGTTCCCGCTACGAGCAGGGCAACCCCGCTGACTTTGACCGTGAGTTTGCCATCGATCGCGAGAAGTTTTGGCGCTTCCTCGAAACCACCCAGGCTGAGGAACTGGACAAACTGCGGGATAGGCCCAACTGGCAACGGCTGATTCTGGAACGGTTTGACCGGAAGGTAAAAAAAGACGGCATCCTTTCCGTGTTGAAAAAGGGCATTGCTATTGATGATGCTCACCTCACCCTGCTATACAGCCTGCCCTACAACGATGCCAACCCCCGCATCCTCGAAAACTTCGAGCAAAACATCTTCTCCGTTACCCGTCAGGTGCATTACTCCGACACTGATCCGGGCTTATCGGTGGATATGGTGCTGTTCTTGAATGGCATCGCCCTGGCCACGCTGGAACTCAAAAACCCCTGGACAGGGCAGACCGTTTACCACGCCAGAGAGCAGTATAAAAAAGACCGCGACCCGCGAGAACCGCTGTTCCAGTTTGCCCGCTGCATCGTCCACCTGGCCGTCGATCCTGATGAAGTGTGGATGACCACCAAACTCGATAAGGGCAAAACCTACTTTCTCCCCCTCAACAAAGGCCACAATAACGGCAAAGGCAATCCACCGAACCCGGATGGGCACAAAACCGCCTATCTCTGGTCAGACCTGCTCACCCGTCACAGCCTCACCAACATCATCGAACACTTCGCCATCATTCCCGGTGACGCCCGTACCAACCTGACTAAAAAGCCTCTCTTCTTTCCCCGTTATCACCAGCTCGAAGTGGTGCGGCAACTGCTCAGCCATGCCAAAACCCACGGTACCGGGCACAAATACCTGATTCAGCACTCAGCCGGATCGGGCAAGTCCAATTCCATCACCTGGACGGCGTACCAACTCATCGAACTCTATGCCCCCGGTGCCGACTTGCCCCTGTTCAATTCCGTGGTTGTCGTCACCGATCGCCGCGTTCTTGACAAACAGATCCGCGACAACATCAAAAACTTCTCCGAGGTGAAGAACATCGTTGCCCATGCCTCTAGTTCTGCCGAACTCAAAACCGCACTGGAAACGGGTAAGCGGATCATCATCACCACCGTTCAAAAGTTCCCCTTCATCGTGGAAGGGGTTGAGGACTTGAGCGATCGCAACTTCGCCATCATCATCGATGAAG